>Ga0209108_10002184_pt1 | contig 11292 bp, 9 predicted proteins | sample Rifsed10ft1_FD_184003 | JGI IMG/M metagenome (GOLD analysis project Ga0209108, IMG submission 184003) | Soil microbial communities from Rifle, Colorado, USA - sediment 10ft 1 (version 2) | ecosystem: Environmental > Terrestrial > Deep subsurface > Rock core/Sediment | place: Rifle, Colorado...
ATGCGCTCGCGCGTCACGTCGAACTGCTTGCCGACCTCTTCCAGCGTGTGGTCGGTGTTCATCTCGATGCCGAAGCGCATGCGCAGCACCTTCGCCTCGCGCGGCGTCAACGTGTCGAGAACGTCCTTGGTGACGTGGCGCAGGCTGGCGTAGACCGCGGCGTCGTTCGGCGCCATCGTCGACTGGTCTTCGATGAAATCGCCAAGGTGCGAGTCGTCGTCGTCGCCGATCGGCGTTTCCATCGAGATCGGCTCCTTCGAGATCTTGAGAATCTTGCGGATCTTCTCCTCCGGCATCTCCATCTTGTCGGCGAGGAGCTGCGGATCGGGCTCCTGCCCGGTCTCCTGCAGGATCTGGCGGCTGATGCGGTTCATCTTGTTGATGGTCTCGATCATGTGCACCGGGATGCGGATGGTGCGCGCCTGGTCCGCGATCGAACGCGTAATCGCCTGGCGGATCCACCAGGTGGCATAGGTCGAGAATTTGTAGCCGCGGCGGTATTCGAACTTGTCCACCGCTTTCATCAACCCGATGTTGCCCTCCTGGATCAGATCCAGGAACTGCAGGCCCCGGTTGGTGTACTTCTTGGCGATCGAGATCACCAGCCGCAGGTTGGCTTCCGTCATTTCGCGCTTCGCGCGCCGCGCCTTGGCTTCCCCGGTCGACATCTGGCGGTTGATTTCCTTCAGGTCGCGCAACGGGATGCCCACCCGCGCCTGGAGATCGAGCAGTTTTTGCTGGCGCTCGACGATCGCCGGCTCGAAATGCGCCAGCGCCTCGCCCCACGGGCGCCGCGCGGCGATCTCGCTGCCGATCCAGCGCAGGCTGATCTCCTTGCCCGGGAATTCCTTGATGAAGTGCGCGCGCGGCATCCTCGCCTTGTCCACGCACAATTGCATGATCGCGCGCTCGTGGGCCCGAACTCCATCGACCAGCCGGCGCAGGCCGTCGCACAGCGCCTCGACCTGCTTGGCGGAGAAGCGGATTATCATCAGCTCATTGGAGATCGCGTCGCGTGCCTGCAGGTAGGCGCGGCTGCGCGGCCCGTTCTTGGCAAGCGCACGCATCATCTTGTTGTAATAGGTGCGGATCCCGGAGAAGCGCTTGAGGGAATCTGCCTTGAGCTTGAGCTGATCGGCGCTCTGCGCCGCGCCGTCCTCGTCGCCTTCCTCCTCGGCGCCCTCGATCTCTTCCTCGATCTCGGCGTCGACTTCGGCGAGCTCCTTGATCGCTTCCTCCTTGGCATTGGGATCGATCAGGCCGTCAACGACCTCGTCGGCGCGAATCTCGTCCCTTTCAATGCGGTCGGCAAGTGCGAGAATCTCGGCAATCGTCGTCGGGCAGGCCGAGATCGCCTGGATCATGTGCTTCAAGCCGTCCTCGATGCGCTTCGCGATCTCGATCTCGCCTTCGCGGGTGAGCAGTTCCACGGAGCCCATCTCTCGCATGTACATGCGCACCGGGTCGGTGGTGCGGCCGAATTCGGAATCGACCGTCGAAAGCGCAGCCTCGGCTTCCTCGGCTGCATCTTCGTCAGCGGCGGGGGGGGGTGCGTCCGACATGAGCAGGGTCTCGGCGTCCGGGGCCTGGTCGTAGGCCTGGATGCCCATGTCGTTGATCATGCTGATGATGTTCTCGATCTGCTCGGCGTCCAGCATGTCATCCGGCAGATGATCGTTGATCTCGCCGTAGGTGAGGTAACCGCGCTCCTTGCCGAGCACGATCAGGTTCTTCAGCCGCATGCGCCGCGCCTCGGCATCGGCCGGCGACAGTTCGCGCAGTTCGAATTCCTTGACGAGCGCTCTCTCGCGCGCGGTCAACTTCTCACGCCGGCCCGGTTTGCCCTTGGCGTCGGGGCGCATCTTGGCCAGCAGTTGCTGCTTGGCAAGCGCTTTGGTAAGCGCGGCCTTGTCGAGCTTCTGGGCCTTGCCCAGCACCTTCTTGGCGGCGGCCTTGACCCGTGCCAGGCGCTTGTCCTTCTGCGCGGCCCCGTCTCTCACGCGCGGCGCTACCCGCGCCTTGGCCTGCGCCCGGACGTTGGGGGACGGATGTGGGCGGGCGGCGGTCTTCTTCGGGCGCAGGTGCTTTACCTTTGCTTTGGTCGCGCTGGATCCGGCCCGCTTGGCCGCAGCCTTGCTCCGGGCAACGGTTTTCGCCTTGACCTTGGATACTTTCCTGGGCTTTGCCATGAATGGGTTCCCGCCGAGAATTTGCAATGAAAAACTGTTAATTATACCTTAGACTTGGGTCGTCCTGCCGATGAGATATCCTATCCAACTGCTTGTGCCATAGACGATTTTTGCCAGCCCTGGCGTGCCGCAAAGATGGATATGGGGCCCGAGCCGGACATGTCAAGCGCTGGCCGCTAAAGCGGTGGACGAACAATGACACCCGCCGCACCCTTTAGTTCAGCAAGCCGCCGCGAAATCTCCTGAAACCGCAGACGCTCGTGTTCGTCGCCGACTCCCGTGGTGGAAAGCCGGGCGTACTCGCTTTCCACGCGCCTGAGCTCCAGCTGCGCAAACGTGCCATTCAGATCGGCCAACGCAGCGTCATCATTACCCGCCGCGGCCAGTATCTCTCCCCCCACATCCTCGTATACCCTGGCATATACGGAGTCCCGCGTGGCTTCAAACAACGCCGCGAGGGAAGCGGTCTTGCTGGCCCGGAGCAGGTCCACCAGATCTGCGACCGGTGCCAGCTCGGAATCCGAGTCAAGCAGTGTCCGCTGGTCTTCCGAAATCGCCACGGCGAGGCCTGGATTTCCGAGCAGAATGCGCAACAACCGCCGCGACAGTGGCTGCGGCAGCGGGCGCGGCGACCGTCCCTCCGGCGGCTGCGTTTTGCTTGCCAGCGGGATCAGTTCACACAGCCGCTCCACCTCGTCCGGGGCCATGCGTGCCATCTCGGCGACCTCCCGCACGATCTGCATCCGAAGAGCGTTGGCCTTTATTTGGCGGAGGAGAGGTTTCGCCTGGTGCAGGAAGGTCGCCCTGCCCTCCGCCGTCGGAAGATCGGCGCGATGCGCCAGTCCCTGCAGCAGAAATTTCGACAGTGGCAGGGTGCCCGCGAGAAGCGCCGCGAATGCCGCTTTGCCACCGGACCGCACATAGGTGTCGGGGTCTTCCCCCTGCGGCAGAAACAGAAACCTCACCTGCTTGCCGTCCACGAGTTGCGCGAGGCTGTTCTCCAGCGCGCGCCACGCCGCGCGCCGACCCGCGTCATCGCCGTCGAAACAGAACACGATCTCGTCGGCCTGTCGCAGCAGTTTCTGCACGTGCAGCGGCGTAGTCGCCGTCCCCAGTGTCGCGACGGCATACTCGATGCCATGCTGCGCCAGTGCGACCACATCCATGTATCCTTCGACCACCACGACGCGACCGGCCTCGCGTATGGCACGGCGCGCCTGATACAGGCCGTAGAGCTCGCGCCCCTTCTCGAAGATCGGCGTCTCGGGTGAATTGAGGTATTTCGGCGAGTTGCGGGATGCCGAGTCCGCACCCGCGCCCTTCGCAGAGTCGGCGTCCTCTCCGGCCAGCACGCGTCCGCCGAAACCGATCACGTTTCCGCGCACATCCACGATCGGAAACATGATGCGGTCGCGGAACACATCGTAGCGCCGGCCTTCCTCATTCTCCTTGACCAGTCCGGCGGCGACCAGAGCCTTGGACGCGTACTCCGGAAACGCCGCTGCCAGATTCTGCCAGCCGTCAGGCGCATAACCCACGCCGAAGCGCTTGGCGATATCACCCGACATGCCGCGTTTGCGGAGGTAGTCGATGGCGTGCGTGGCGTCCTTCAGCTGCGCCCGGTAGAACTGCGCGGCCTTGAGCAGCACCGCATGGAGGTCCTCCCCGGCCTCGGACTTGCGCTGCAGTTCCTCGGAACGGATCTCGGGCACCTGCATGCCCGCGTTCTGCGCGAGCTGCTTCACGGCATCCACGAAACCCAGGCCGTTGTACTCCATTACAAAGCCGATGGCAGTGCCGTGCGCGCCGCAGCCGAAGCAGTGATAGAACTGCTTGGATGGACTGACGGTAAACGACGGGGTCTTTTCGTTGTGGAAGGGGCAGCACGCAGCGTAGTTCGCGCCTGCGCGCTTCAGTTTGACGTAGCGGTCGACCACGTCGACGATATCGACCCGGTGCAGTAGATCCTGGATGAACGACTGCGGGATCATTGCAAGAAGGCGTAGCTCGTGACCGGCGATGCGTGACGGGTGTCCCGCTTCAACCCACAGTATAGAACCTTCTGGCCGCGCCCCGGGTGCGGCAAAATCGGCCCGTTCGCTAACCGGCCAACCTCGCCTGCACCAGCGCAGATTCCCTGGACATGTTGGAGCGGCACGCCCCGAACTCGGTCATCAGCTCGTTAGCTTGGACTTGACCAATGCCGACACTTTTCCCATATCGGCACGGCCGGCGAGCTTCGCTTTGAGCGCTGCCATTACCCGGCCCATGTCTGCGGGACCCGCAGCACCGGTGTCGCTCATGGCGGCCACAACGGCAGCCGCAATTTCCGCGTCAGACAGCGCCTGTGGCATGTATGCCTGCAGCACCTCGAGCTCGAACTTCTCCGCGTCCGCCAGATCCTGTCGCCCACCCTTTTCAAACTGAGCGATCGAGTCGCGGCGCTGCTTCAGCATCTTCTCGATCACCGCGATGATGTCGCCGTCGGCCAGTTCTTTGCGCTCATCAACCTCGCGCTGCTTGAGCGCGGCCAGCAGCAACCGCAGCGCGTCGCGACGCCGCGCGTCACCCGCGCGCATCGCGTTCTTGATGTCGTCGTTAATGCGGGACTTCAGGGTCACGGTGGGACGGAAAAGCGTGAGATCGTGAGAGGGAAAAGTACACTGCGCGAAGGCCTGCCCTCACGCCCTCACGACCTACGCTCTCACGGAATCAGTAGAGCTTGGGCGGCAGCAACTGTGAGCGCAAGCGCTTGTGGTTACGCTTGATCGCGGCGGCGAGCTTGCGCTTGCGCTCCGAGGTGGGCTTCTCGTAATACTCACGGGCCCGCAGTTCGGTGAGCAGGCCGGTTTTTTCCACGGTGCGCTTGAAGCGGCGCAGCGCGACCTCGAACGGTTCGTTTTCCTTGACGCGGACTGTCGGCATGTAACCCCTGATGGCATGGAGAAAACTTGTATTATATCAAGCTCGAAGCTGTTTTTGTAGGGTTATGGAAGCGCGTTCGATGGGCAGGCCATGTTGATCCTCGGGATAGAGACATCCTGCGACGAGTCGGGCGTCGCGCTCTACGACACGGATCGGGGTTTGCTCGGCAACGCTCTCTACTCCCAAGTCTCGCTGCACGCGGATTATGGTGGTGTGGTTCCGGAGCTTGCATCCCGCGATCATGTACGCCGGGTGCTTCCGCTCACCCGCGATATCCTGGTTCAATCCGGCCGCTCGATCGGGGATCTGGGGGCCGTGGCCTACACCCAAGGCCCCGGCCTCGCCGGCGCGCTGCTGGTGGGAGCCAGCGTTGCGCACGGTCTCGCCTACGCGCTGCGAATTCCCGCGGTGGGGATCCACCATCTCGAAGGCCACTTGCTGTCCCCGCTGTTGTTTACGCCAGCCCTGCGCTTTCCGTTCGTCGCCCTGCTGGTTTCGGGCGGCCACAGCCAGTTGATGCGAGTCCGCGGCATCGGCCAGTACGAGCTGCTGGGCGAAACGCACGACGACGCCGCGGGGGAGGCGTTCGACAAGACCGCCAAGCTCCTCGGCCTCGGCTACCCGGGAGGGCCGGCGCTCGCAAGGCTCGCCGATGGCGGAAGACCCGGCCGCTTCAACCTGCCGCGGCCGATGCTCGAACATATGGAAAGGACGGGCGATCTCAACTTCAGTTTCAGCGGGCTCAAGACGGCAGTAGTGACCCTCTTCAACCGGCAACCGCTCGATGCCATTGAACGCGCCGACCTTGCCGCCGAGTTTCAGTGTGCCATCGTTGAGGTACTGGCGCGCAAGGCCCTTGAAGCACTGCGCCAGACCGGTCTCACGCAGCTGGTAGTCGCAGGCGGCGTTGGCGCGAACCGCCTGCTGCGAGAACGGCTCGCCGCCGGTGGCCGGCGCAGCGGCTACGACGTGCATTATCCGCCGCTCGAATTCTGCACTGACAACGGGGCGATGATTGCATTCGCCGCTGCGCTGCGAATGCAACAGGACCCAGGATTCAGGATTCAGGATTCTGCGAAAGACGGTTTTACCGTCAGGCCGCGCTGGGATCTGGAAGAGTTGAAGGCAGCTTCATCAGCGATCAGCCGATCCTCTTGAATCCTGAATCCTGGCTCCCGGATCCTGCCTGCCGATCCGGCCTTCCGTGCCCGCGAGTAGATTGCGGATGTTGCTGCGATGACGCAGGATCAGCAGCAGCGACACGATGCTCAGTGCATAGGTGTAGGCGTGCGCCCCATACAGCAGGAAACAGAAAAAGGGCACGAATACCGCGGACACCAAAGTGGCGAGCGACGAGATGCGGAAGAAGACTGCGATGATAATCCAGGTTGCCGCCGCTCCTGCCGCAAGATAGAGATTGAGCGCAAGCAGGACGCCCAGCGCCGTTGAACCGCCTTTTCCCCCTTCAAAGCGGAAAAACACCGGATACATGTGGCCGATCACTACGGCCACCGCGCCGAGCGCGCCGGCGATCTCGGCTGCTTCCAGCGGCGCGAGGCGCTGGGCGATGACTACCGCAAGCCAGCCCTTGACGCCGTCGCCCAGCAGCGTGAGCGCAGCCGCTGCTCTGCGCCCGGTACGCAGTACGTTGGTTGCGCCTGGATTATGGGAGCCGTAAGTGCGCGGATCAGGCAGCCCGAAGGCGCGGCTTACGATTACGGCAAACGAGACCGATCCGAGCAGGTACGCGGCAGCCGCGAGCAATAGTGTCGTCAAGCGTTTTCACCTACAATGTGCGCCCATTCTATACGAAGCATGCGCCCCTCCCGATAAATGGACATCATTTTCATCTCCGAGCTGCGCATCGAAACGCTGATCGGCGTGTACGAATGGGAAAAACGCGCACCACAGACGATTCAACTTGACGTTGAGGTTGGGCTCCCCGGCCGGCACGGCCTCCGCAGCAATCAGCTGCGGGACACCGTCGATTATGCCGGTATCGTCACGCGCATTGAACAGTTGTTTCGCGACGAGCATTTCCCGCTGCTGGAAAACGCCGCGGATGCCGTAGCTGGTGCGATCCAGGAGGAGTTTGGCGCGCCATGGGTCAAGGTCGCGATCGCCAAGCTCGCGCCGCTGCGCAATGTAAAGCGACTGGGCGTCGTGATCGAACGCGGCAGCAGACAGTAGACGAAGGCGCGGCGCGGATCGTACCGCCTGATGCGCATGCGCTGACGCCGGGGCTAGCGCTCGCGACTACTCGCGGCGCGGTCCCGCTTTCTGTGCAGGCCGGTCTTCCGGTCGCGCGCGATCGCCGTTTTTCTTCGCGTCCCGTGCTTGAGGGGGTGGCGCCGGCGGAGCGGGCCGCTGTGCCGGCGACGGCTTCTGCGCTCCGGGTTGCTGCTGCGGTCTGGGTTGCGCACGCGGCGGAGCATCTCCCCTTACGCGATTACGTGTGCCTTCCGGTTTGTCCGGCGGCGTTGGCCGTGGCGCACGGGCCGCAGGCGGCGCGGACAGCGGCGGCGCGGGCTTGCGCACGTCACGATCGACCGTTGGCCGCTTCGACACGTCCGGCGGTTGCGCCCGCGCTTTGCGCTCCTGCTGGGGCCTCGCCTGCGGTTGCGGAGATTTCTCGTCCCGTTCGCGCCCCTTCGTGCGCCCTGTCTGTTGCGGTGGACGTTCTACGTCGACTGGTGACGGCACACCCTGGACCCTGTCGCGCGGACTGATGACGCGAACACGCGGGCGCAGATCGTCCTGGGTAACACCCGCCGGAGCGCGAACGCCCTTGTCCGTTCTCGTCCTGGCATCACGCGCGGCGGCCGGGGGTGGAGTCGTCGCAAACACCTCGCGAGAAGTTGCCGCCCGCGGCGGTCTTGGCCCGGAACGGGACGGAGCAAAGCTCGTCCTGTCCGGCGCGCCGACCGGCGCGGCGCTCATGACTGGCGCGGCACTGAGCGCCTGGGGCGGCGCTCTGACGTGTTCCACCGGCTTCGCAGACGCGAACACATCGCGCCGCGTCACCGTGACACCCGAAGGCGCGCGCCGATTGGCATACCTGACATTGGTGACTCTCGTGTACTGGTTGGTAATGTTGTGGATGTTCGTGACGTTGATGTTGTGTACGTGCGCAATGTTCACATTCCGCACGTATGTCGGAGTCACCCGATACCAAGGGATATAGGGCTCACGCCAGCCGAGTGGCACCCAGGCCACCACAGGCGCGGACCCGATTCCTATCGAAACGGAAAAATCCGAACCGCCGATGAACGCGACCAGCGCAGGGGCATACACCGGCCGCACGGCGACGGGGCCCGGCGCCCATGCCCAATAGCTTCCAACCCATATCCAGCGTCCGTAGTGGAACGGAGCAAAACCCCAAGGCATGCTGTCCACCCACGTCCAACCCCACGGCGAGACCCATACCCAGTGCCCATGCCGATAGGGGGCCCAGCCAAGCGGCACGCCCGACGGCACCCAGACCGAGCCGTATTCCGGCACGGTGCGCCACGCGCCGTAGTCGTCGAGATCCTCATAGCCGGTCATGTCGGGTGACACATAGCGCGTCGAGGCAACGCGATCCTCCCTCCGGTCGCGCGCTGCAGCCCAGCGGTCGAACTCGTCCAGGGGGGGCGTGGAGGCAACGTCGTAACGCACGGGATCCGTACCCGCGATCCTTGCCTGCTGGTCCGCCCGAACGGGGAAACGCAGTTCACTCGTCAATACCTCGGCGCGGCCGCTGTACACGCTCACGGTTGTTTCGGCGCCGGACGGATCGACGCTGATCCGGTAGCTGCCGGGCTGATCCAGAATCACCGCGCCGTGCGGTGTGTCGAGCTCGAACATTTCGTCCGCCGAGAGCCTCCGCAGGCGCACGTTGACGCTGCCTTGACCGAGACCAAGCTGAATGCCGCGGTCATCGATATTGAGCACGTTAAGGCTGGTTTGCTCCGACAGCCGGATCGCAGTGGAGCCGACGTGCATTTCTGCGCGCCCGCCGGTGTCGGCCCAGAGACGGTCACCGGTCGTCATCGGGCGGTTGAGCAGGGCTGCCGTCCAATCATTGCTTGCTTCCGCCGGCGCGAACGACACCGGACCGGAAATGTGGTTGAGCCGCCCCACCTGTGACGGCGGGTCGGCCGTGAATGCCGGCGTCGCGAAAAACGCCAGCGCAAGCATGGCGAATGTCTTCAGCGTTTTCATGGCCAACTCCTGAAGCGAATGCGCGGTTGAGCGCGCCTTCAACCGATAAGACATCCGGCCACGTCACCGGTTTCGCGAAGTTTGCAGCTGTTGGTGTTTCTTACAAGTTGTTACAGACGCGCTATGGAAAGTGCCCGATCTCACCCCCTCGGATGATGTCTGGCATGAAGCTGTTTCAGGCGCTCGCGGGCGACGTGGGTGTAGATCTGCGTCGTCGAAATGTCGGAGTGCCCGAGGAGTAGTTGCACGACGCGCAGGTCCGCGCCGTGATTGAGCAGGTGCGTCGCGAACGCATGGCGCAAAGTGTGAGGTGAAATCGGGCGCTTGACGCCCGCCTTCGCCGCGTAGCGCTTGATGAGATGCCAGAACATCTGGCGCGTCATCGCGCCGCCGCGCGTCGTCACGAACAGGTCGTCGCTCAGGCGGCGGCTGAGCAGCGCCGGACGCCCTTCCTTCAAATAACGCCTGATCCAGGCAAGTGCCTCTTCCCCGAGCGGCACCAGCCGCTCCTTGGAGCCCTTGCCGGTTACGCGCACCACTCCCATGTCCTGGCTCACCTGCGTCACCTCGAGCGTGACCAGCTCGGAGACTCGCAGCCCGCTCGCGTAGAGGGTCTCCAGCATCGCACGGTCGCGAAGCCCAAGCGGCGTCTGGGTGCTCGGTGCAGCGAGCAGATCCTCCACGTCCTGCTCGGTAAGACTCTTCGGCAGCGAACGCGGCAGCTTCGGTGCATCGATGTTGAGGGTCGGATCCGTGGTGATCCGACCCTGCCGGAGCGCGTGGCGGTAAAAGCGCTTGAGGCAGGATAGGAGGCGGGCGGCGCTCGATGCGCGGGTCTTCCTTCTGAACTGGTGGCCGAGATAATCCTGGATGTCAGCGTGGCCGGCCGCGATCAGGACCTTGCCGTGCCGCGCCTGCAGCCACGACGCAAACTGGGTCAGATCGCGCCGGTAGCTGTCGAGCGTGTTGCGCGCGAGCCCGTCTTCCAGCCACAGCGCGTCGCAGAACTCGTCGATCGGCCGGACATCGGCCGTCTCAGCCATCACCGATCACGCCTTCGTGCCGCAGCAGCCAGCGCTTCACGTCGAGCGGGAAACCCTTGCGCGCATGCATGAAGCCGCCCAGTCCGTTTGACGCAAGCACACGGTGGCATGGAATCACGATCGGGATGCGGTTTGCGCCGCACGCACCACCCACCGGACGTGGCGCGGTCTTGAGCCCGCGCGCGATTTCGGCATAGGTCAGTGTGCTACCACTCGGGATGCCGGAGATCGCGTGCCAGACCCGGCATTGAAACGGCGTGCCAACGTAATCGAACGGTAGCCTGAAGCGGTAGCTGGGGTCTTCGATGTAGCGCTCAATCTGCCGGCACACCTTTTCCGCCAGGGCGTTGAGGGGAGCGAGGGGCGCGGCACCGCGCGGCAGATACTCGATGCCGATCAGCCGCTCCGTCGTCGCGCGCACGCCCAGCACCGCGAATGGCGCGGGATACCTGGCCTGGTAGGTTTCGAGCATGCGTCCGCACTCCTCAGTGGCGCGTCATCGCGTCAGGTTACTGCGGCGGGTCGCGATTCGTCGTTGCGCAGCTTCTTTGTCACCACCACCACGACCAGCGCGATTCCAATATAGTCGAACAATGCTTGCGGGTAAACCAGGGCGAGGCCGGCGATGATCAACAGCCAGCGCTCGAACGCAAGGGTCTTCTTGAACAACCAGCCCTGCATGCCACCGGCGAGCGCGCCGATGCCGATCATGGCGGTGAGCGAGACCAGTGCGGTGTCGGCGACCGAGGCTTTGGCAGCGCCTTGAACGATCCTTGTAACTACAGTTTGAGTCCCAGCGGATCGACCACGAATATGAACGGCACGAGGAATGCCGGCATGGTGGGACCAGCCAAAATCCTCGCGCACGCTGGTGTATTCTGTCTGTTTTGTTCGGACGCACAGGCATGACCCCTGCTCCCGGCGTTGACCCG
>Ga0209108_10002185_pt1 | contig 11290 bp, 14 predicted proteins | sample Rifsed10ft1_FD_184003 | JGI IMG/M metagenome (GOLD analysis project Ga0209108, IMG submission 184003) | Soil microbial communities from Rifle, Colorado, USA - sediment 10ft 1 (version 2) | ecosystem: Environmental > Terrestrial > Deep subsurface > Rock core/Sediment | place: Rifle, Colorado...
CCGAAGCGTACGCCTCGCCTCTTCGCTTGCTGCGGACTTGCCTGTGGAGAGGCGTGTCTTGGCACGCCGGGGCTGGGCGGGTGAGACCAGTGGCCTTTTTGAACAGCCTGCGGGAGCTTCTGGAGCCGTCCGTGGCTTTCTACGGTCGCGTATTTTTCCCGGCCCCAAGTGGTTTATGAAAATCTGCTAGATCGCATTAAGACATGAGGCAGTGATGGATCTCAACCTGTTGAAACGACGAGGGCCTGACGAATGGCACATTTCTCCCCGCGGCAAGATGCGGGTGCCAGCGGTGATCTATGCCAGCGAAGCTTTGATTCGCGACATGGACGAGAAGGTCTATGAACAAGTCACCAACGTCGCAACGCTACCGGGGATCGTCCGAGCCTCCTATGCGATGCCCGATGCCCATTGGGGCTATGGGTTTCCCATCGGCGGGGTCGCCGCGTTCGATCCCGATCTCGGAGGGGTGGTGTCAGCCGGCGGTGTGGGCTTCGACATTTCCTGTGGAGTTCGAGCGCTTCGCACGGGACTCACGGTCGAGGATCTTCAGCGGGTGAAGGAACAACTGGCCGAGGCCTTGTTTCATCGCATTCCCGCGGGCGTAGGAAGTAGGGGGAAGGTGCACTTGGATCGGCACGAGATGGATGCCATGCTTACCGGAGGCGCAAGCTGGGCAGTGGGAGAGGGCTACGGGCTGCATGAGGATCTCGATCTCATCGAAGAACAGGGCCGCATGGCCGGCGCTCAACCGGAGTACGTGTCGGATTACGCCAAGAAGCGCCAACAAGATGAGATGGGGACACTCGGTTCCGGGAATCACTATCTCGAAGTGCAACAGGTCGTGCAGGTCTTTGATGCAGCAGTGGCGTCGACCTTCGGACTCCGCGTAGGAGACCTTGTCGTCAGCATCCATTGCGGCTCGCGTGGACTCGGGCATCAGATCGGCACAGAGTTTCTCAAGCGGATGGCCGTGAACGCAGCCCGGTACCACATCGATCTGCCGGATCGTGAATTGGCCTGTGCCCCGATCAATTCGGAAGTCGGGCAAGAGTATCTCGGCGCAATGCGCGCGGCGATCAATTGCGCTCTCGCCAATCGTCAGATCGTCACGCATCTCGTCAGGCAGGTGTTTGCCGACCTGTTGCCACAGGCGACGCTCGCGCTGCTGTACGACGTGTCCCATAACACCTGCAAAGTCGAGGAGCATGTCATCGACGGGATACCCACTCGTCTCTTCGTCCATCGCAAGGGTGCCACGCGGGCCTTCGGCCCCGGCCATCCTGATGTGCCATCCTCTCTGCGAGCCGTGGGGCAGCCGGTTCTCATCGGCGGCACGATGGGAACGGCCTCGTATGTGCTCGTGGGCACAAAGGAGAGCATGTCGCTGGCGTTTGGGTCCGCTTGTCATGGAGCCGGTCGCAGCATGAGCCGGCATCAAGCGCTTCGGCAGTGGCACGGCCGGGAAGTGGTTCGCGAATTGGCTGCCCGCGGCATCCTGATCCGCAGCCCATCGTTTCGTGGCGTGGCCGAGGAAGCGCCGGGGGCCTACAAAGATGTGAGCGAAGTGGTGGACGCAGCGGACAGAGCGAAGCTCACTCGTAAGGTAGCGAGGCTTGAACCGCTCATTTGTGTGAAGGGGTAGGAGAAAAGAGGTCAGGGTCTCACCCGCTGAGCGCTTGAGATACAACGGAGGCTACGATGGTGAAGTCAGAGAAAACGGAACAGAACACGGAAGAAGAACGAGAGGAGAAGCCGCCGTTCGAAGAACCCAGCCATTGTCTTCTCTGCGGAGTGGTGGGGTCGGCGCTGTTGTATGGCCACTGGGTGTGTGCGCATTGCAAGAACGTGGTACAGGCAGAAGCGGTGTCCAAGAAGCGCAAGATAGAAAAGGAAGGCGGCGGGCCGGCTTAGGCCCTAGGTGCCGCCGAGTAACGTTCGAATGGGCTCCTCTCATTTCACCAACAGCACGAGTCATACAGCAGCGTTACCTCCCGGTCGGGGAGGCCGTCGTATAGCCATTCTCCTTTCCGTCGCGAAGGCTTCGGCCAGGATGTGCGCTGCCCATGATCGTGCCGTCGTGAGCGGGTGCGCTGAAGAAGGTGAGAGACTACGCGCCCCCGTTCGAACGTCTGACAGGTGCGCTCGCCTCGGTGCCTGATTCGACGATACTCCCTGAAGAGGCCTCAGCTCACCATGCAGGTTATCGCCTCGCCACGATCTACTCCGTGATCTTGTCAGCGGTCGCCGGGGTGATGAGTGGTCAGTCCTGCTCCTCACTGGCGGATCCCCCACGAGGCGGCTTGTCAGCATGCCGTGTGTTCTGTTGTCCGAGGACCTCCTGCTCCGCCTGAAGCCAGTCATCAAGAGGACCTTGACGGATGCGTCGTTCGTAGTGCTCGAAGGCTCGTGTGGCGATCTGTTCGTGGAGAGTTGCCGACACGGAAGGGGTGTGAGCGCCTGGTGTCGTTCGGCGGGCGGGTCTCTGGCGCGTGGTCTTCGATGTGGTCGGTGGCTTTGATTTCATGGGTTCCCTCCCATGTCATCCAGCACGCATCAGATCGGTGACGGAAAGGCTACGCCGTCCGTGGGAGAGTGTCAAGGCGCTCAGGCGCTCAGACGCGTCTGGGATGGCGAGCGTGACCCTTGTTGCTGTTGTCCCTGTCCATGAAAGCTGCACAGGCTTTTATAGACGTTCAGGACGAGGTGAGGGGAGGGGAGTCGATGATGAATCTTGTTCCGTGGGAGTTCACCGTTCGAGTTTTCTACTCCCGGTTTCACTCCCGGTTTTACTCCCGATTCCAGATCCACCTCAATCGCACTCCATCACACTCATTCAGACAGATTTACTTATAGTTTCAACGCGAAGATCGTTCATGGTCGCACTCCATCTCACTCTATCCCTATCGCTACTGATCGCCCTTTTAAGGCGAGGACCCTCCAAGAGTCATTGAGTCCAAATTTTATTTATGCTTTCCGAGGCGTATGAGAAACGTGAAACTATTTGCCTCTGATTCTGAGTTGAGACCCAGCAGGGGAGGACAGAAAAAATAATTTCTCTGTTTTACTGCCTACACGGAGACCGGCTGGAAGGGGGAGGGTGTGTAAGTGGTTGATTTTTGGTGGGCCGTGTAGGGGTCGAACCTACGGCCCGCTGATTAAGAGTCAGCTGCTCTACCAACTGAGCTAACGGCCCACCGGGTAATATGTATGGCGGCTATCTGTGTGCGGCTGCTGTCCCTTGCCTGTTTGCTGGTGCGCCTGACAGGATTTGAACCTGTGGCCCTCAGCTCCGGAGGCTGATGCTCTATCCAGCTGAGCTACAGGCGCTCCCGCAACCAAGGTCGGTGACAGTAGCACAGGGTTTTAGTCTCTGTCTAGCCCGGATGAGTCATGCCCGCTGTTGCTGCAACCGCGGATGCCTGACTCAAGCGAGACGGGCGAGAAAAGCGCGACTCGCGAAGATGAAACTTCCGCTCTCAGCCTTCAGACTTCCTCACCCGTCTCGCTTTTCTCGCATGTCTCGCGAGTCTCGCGGTGTAAGAACCCGTAGGGCAGGAATACCTCTTCGCCTGTTGATTCGGTGGCCTGACGAAGCGTGTCTAAGGAGGCGGCTTCTTCCTGCGCCAAGCGACCTTCCTCCTCTCGGAATGCGGAGGGGAGCCGCAAAATCGGGATGAAGGTTTGTACCTCGCAGGCGCCATGAGTCAGGCCTCGATCTTCTATCGGGATGCCCATCGATCGGCAGACCAGAGGGCGGTGATCGTACAGGCCACAGCGTCCGTCTGTCTCCAGTGCTGGACAGGGATGATGGTGAAACTCTGTGACCAACCGGTCGATCTCCTGATCGGACCAATTGTCGAGAAGATCGGTGTGGGTCAGTTGTGGGAAGGCGGCTTCCATCGCGGTGGTGTGCTCGATGGCGCGCTGTTCGATGCGATGGCGGTGGCCCGGCGGGAGGCCGGCGAGTCCCTGTTGGAGGGTGTGGACGTCGAGGAGGGTGATGGGAAAGGGGCCGATGCAACAGCTGGTGCAGCCGAGCCGGCAGGGAACTTCACCGAGCAGGGCGGCGGTTGCCCGCTGGAACCAGTGGTCAGTTTGTTGATACAGCGGAGCAGGGTTGGGCGGAGTGGGAACTAGGAGCCTGTCTGACATGGCGTTCGTGACGAGGCGAAGGAGGCGTGGCCAGATGCGAGGCCGCAGGCCAGGAAAAACCGGAGGTGTATTCGCTGGAATACATTGAGGATTTTTTCCGGCCGAGCACGACGCAGATGGTCGCGGATCATTCGCCGCAGTAGAAGGATCAATGTCAGACAGGCTCCTAACACGGCAGCTCATTCCTCTTTGATGGAAAGGTCGACGGTGAGATCGCCTTGGGGTGAGTAGAAGCCCTGGTTATCGATCTGGACGATTCCGTTGCACTGCTCTTGGTAGAACTCCAAGATCCATCCGTTGAAGTCATAGCCCTCATCGGTCATATCATTCTTGGCGAACCGGGTGGTGAGCACAAACCGCGAACGTTCCACGTACTCGCGTACGAATCCTGCTTCGATATCGTCGTGAGCGGAGAGGAGGTTTAAGAACTGCTGCTTCTCTGTGTCGAACACGTCTTGATAGGTGCCTCGATCACGGACACAGAACACCTGAATCGGTTTTCGATCGCGATCGTACCCGAGTGTCACCTGGACCCAGGCCCATTCATCCAATAGGGTTTTATCCATGTCCGGCGGAGTAATCGGCGTCTGACCACGTGACGTGAGAAATTCTAAGAGCAAGCGGAGCGGGGGTGAGTTTTCCTTCTGACAAAACACGCGAGAATAGTGGTACAGCTCTGGCTGCGCGGCGTCGGCCGGTTGGGCGGTCGATGGCAGAATGGGTAGTTCTTTCGCCATGCTAGCGACTCCGAGGGTACGGCAATAGTGACTTACGAATATGATAGATCGCTGTACTGTACGCGGGCTGGTCTCGAAACTGCAAGAGGCCGTGAAGGCTTTTCCCTACGCCTAGCTTGTGTTTTTCTGGTTGACAGTCTCCGAGCGCTTGGATAGACTCCCGCAGGTTTTCGCCGCTTCTAGCGATACGGCTGTTCGTTCATGAATATTTGTTGAGTCTGAGCGGAGTCACGAGGGGCGAGTTCACTTACACTTCACCATCTTTGTTTTTTTAAGGAGGTTGCTCGTATGGCTAAATCAATGACCAAGTCGCAGATTGCCGATTACCTGGCCCAGAAGACCGGGTTGACCAAGAAGGCGTCCGTCCAGCTCATGGACGACTTTGCCGCCTTGGCCTACAAGGAAGCGAAGAACGTTTTCGTGATACCTGGGATCGGGAAGCTCGTATTGGCGAACCGCAAGGCCCGCATGGGACGGAACCCACAGACCGGTGAGGCCATCAAGATCCCAGCCAAGCGTGTGGTCAAGTTCCGCGTGGCCAAAGCCGCCAAGGATGCAATCCTCGGGAAGAAGTAAACGGAGATCGTTCGGCGCAGATCGTACGTGACGCGCCTTTTTCAGGCCTCATTCACGTCCATGAAGAACCATAGGGCCGGCTCCCCGAGAGGGGTGTCGGCCCTGTACTTTTGTGGTCATCGTTACATCGATGGTCCAAGCCCGGTTCCGCCCATGCCGTCGTGCCCCACCAGCCTGATCGCGTCGCCGTCCTGAACCAGTGAGTCCTCGCTGGCGATCTTCTTATTGATGGTCACCAGGACTTTCTTTTCGCGAATGAGTTGGAGGAGATGTCGCAACTGAATGCCCTGACGCTGGATCACTTGGCGGACGGACATGGGGGAGGGCACTTCACAGGCAAGGTCCCGTTCGCCATCGGCGGTTTGAAGTTGGCCCATCAGCGAAATGGTGATCATGGTCGGACACTCCTCATCTTCAGTCGTACCTTTCGCCGGAGCGGCGGGGGCATTGTGCCCGTTGACTCCGTGCCGGTCGCCATCGATAATGCTCGGTTATGCCGTCGTTGGATATCCAGAATTCCGGGATGCCGGACCTGCAATTCGTTCTGTTCGTGTCGGCCCTCTGCACGGCTGATCTCACGACACTGAATGTGCCGCCGGAACTTCGAACCACCCTTTTCGACCGTTGTTGGGCGCTCATCCATACCGAGGCGCCTCCGACTGATCCCAAGGAGCGTGTGCTCGATCTTCGCGCGGGTACGGAATTGACGCTGGAAGCCTGTCTCTCTACGATCCGCTCCTTGCTGACGGACGCCGGCATTCGTACCCTTACCTGGGACCATCCGGTGAGTGAGCCAACCCGAGAGAGCACGCCGGCCGCGAAGCCGTTGATTGATCGGCTTGGGCAATTGTACCCCGATCCTCCTGAGATCGTCGATCCCGAACAACCGGCGTCGTCTTAGGTGGGCGAGACACGCGAGGCTGGCGAGAAAGGCGAGAAAGGTGCGATCTAAAGTTCGAAGTTCCGAAAACTTCGAACTTTGAACTTCGGATCCCGCCCGTCCCGCGCATGAGAGACAGACAAGCGGACGAAGAGGAGCATCGTGCGGGTTATTACAACCGATATCCCAGGTGTATTGCTGATTGAACCGGATGTCTTCCGCGATCCACGGGGGCTCTTTCTCGAAACATACCATGCACGTCGGTACGCGGACGCCGGTATTCCTGGCCCTTTTGTTCAGGATAACTATTCACAGTCTATGCGGGGCACGTTGCGCGGGCTCCACTATCAAGAGCCGCACGCCCAGGGGAAGCTCGTGATGGTGTCAGACGGAGCCGTCTACGATGTCGTGGCGGATATCCGAAAGGGGTCGCCGAGCTTTGGCCGGTGGTATGGAGTGGAGCTCTCGGCGGAGAATCGGCGCCAAGTCTATGTGCCGCCTGGTTGTGCGCATGGATTCTGCGTGACCAGCGACCGCGCCTCGTTCCTGTATAAGTGCACGGACTATTATGTGCCGAGCGCTGAGCGGGGAATCATCTGGAACGATCCGGCCCTCGCCATTCCCTGGCCGGTTGCGATCCCCATCTTGTCAGCCAAGGACCGCATCTACAAATCCTTGGCCGAGCTGGAATCGGAGTTGCCACGGTATCGACCGGTCTGATGACGAGCCGCTCGCAGGCTGCGGGAAAACCATTTTGGTATGCTAGACCTTCTGTGGTGCGCACGTATGCGACAAGAGGAGAACATCCCCGCAGGAGCTCAAAAAGATCAGACTTCTCACCCGCCCAACCCTGGCGCGCCGAGACGCGCCTTGTCCCAAGCAAGGCCGCAGCGAGCTGTCACTTTAAAGGGGTGGGTGGGATGATCCCAACTGCGCGCGTCCAACGAGGGCCTTCTGAGGCCGCGCGTTGCGCGAGCAAGGGGATCGTCCCAGCTACCCCATCCCCCTTTTCCCGCAGCCTGCTAGGGTCCATTGATTCCACGCGGCTGGCTATGTTAATCACCGAGGGCATAGTGGTAAGATCCCGCTGACGGTAACGGCACGATTTCTTAGCATAGGGAGGAGGACGCAATGGGGAAAAGTTTAAAAGGAACTAAGAGCCACGACAATCTCAAGGGCGCATTTGCCGGCGAGTCCCAGGCCAATCGGCGCTATCTTTATTTTGCCCGGCGGGCTGACATCGAGGGCTTTCCTGATATCGGAGGGTTGTTCCGGGATACGTCCGAGGCAGAAACAGGCCACGCGTTCGGGCACCTGGATTTCTTGAAGGAAGTCGGGGATCCGGCGACCGGGGTGCCGATCGGGAATACTGAAGCCAATCTGAAGTCGGCGGTCGAAGGCGAAACCTACGAGTATACGCAGATGTACCCTGGCATGGCCAAAACGGCTCGTGACGAGGGATTTGCTGAACTAGCTGAATGGTTCGAGACGCTCGCCAAAGCGGAGCGGTCCCATGCGAATCGCTTCACGAAGGGACTTGATAGCCTGAAGCAACTCTAGCAGGCCACGGGAAAACTATAGTGGCCCGCGAGAGCTTCGACGGTCTGCACGTGTGGGACAAGCCCGGTCTGTCTGGTCTCTCTGGTTCATTTGGTTGATCTGGTCTCTCTCGTTAATCTGGTTCAACCAACCAAACCGAACAGACTACATGAACAAGATAGGCTGGCGGACTTTTTGAGCACCTGCCAGGCCTGTTCTCTGTCTGACATCAAGAGGGTGAGCTGGGGTGCCCCAGCTCACCCTTTATGTTTTCCGATCTTGTATTCACAGGACCTCACAGGAGACAATGGGAAGCGTGAATGGTCTGAGTCTAATCAATCCCATCGATCCCGCGCAGCTCCAGAAAACTACGCAGCGTATCTACGAAGTCTGCGATGGCTGCCGGCGCTGCTTCAATCTGTGTCCGTCGTTTAACACGCTGCTCGACGGCATCGATCGTTATGCGGGCGACGTCGCCAAGCTCACGCCCACCGATCACCATCGGGTCGTCGATGAGTGCTATTACTGTAAACTCTGCTACAACCACTGTCCTTATACGCCGCCGCATCAGTATGCTCTCGATTTTCCCCGTTTGATGATCGCGTGGAAGACGCATTTGGCCGCGACGCGCGGGGTGGGCTGGCGCGATCGGTTGTTGATCAAGACGGATGTGATTGGTACTCTCGGGAGTCTAGTGGCGCCGATTGCCAATTGGGTGTTGGGCCTCCGGTTCCTTCGGAGATTGATGGAATCGTGGGTTGGCGTGCATCGGGATCGACAGGTTCTGCAGTTTGCTCCGGAGACATTTACCCGCTGGTGGGAGCGCCGAGGGGCAGCACAGGTTCCTGCCTCCGCGCCTAGGAAGGTCGCGCTCTTTGGGAGCTGCCTGGTCAACTATCAAGCGATTGATATTGGGAAAGCGACGATCCAAGTTCTCGAAAAGAACGGTGTGCATGTGGTGATCCCTGAACAGCGCTGTTGCGGCATGCCCTCGTTCGATATCGGTGATACGGCGGCGATTCAGAAGGCCGCCTCGGCGAATGTCGCGTCATTCTTGCCATGGGTGGAGAAAGGCTATGAGATTGTCGTGCCGGTACCCAGTTGCAGCTTGATGTGGAAACGGGAATATCCCGAACTCGTCGGTGGTGATGAGGTGCGGCGCGTGGCGGAGCGGACGTTTGATGTCTCTGAATACCTCATGAAGTTGAAGCGGGAGGGCGCGTTGGCTACAGACTTTCAGCAGAAGCCCGGGCGCGTGGCCTACCAGGTTCCGTGCCATCTGCGGGATCAGAACATCGGATTCAAATCCAAGGAGCTTATGGAGTGCGCCGGAGCGCAGGTCGAGGTCATTGAGAAGTGTTCCGGCCACGATGGCTCATGGTCCGCCAAGACGGAGTTCTTCCCCCTCTCGATGCTGATCGCGCAGAAGGCCGTTCGAGTGATTGAACAGACTCCGGCAGATCTCGTGGCCTCCGATTGCCCATTGGCGGGATTACAGCTGGATCAAGCCGGCGCCATGGCCCATGCCGGCGGCAGGTCGACGAAACATCCGATTCAAATCGTGCGCGATGCCTATGGGTTGAGGTCGTAAAGGGTGAGGCGTGAGGGGTAAGGGGGTAAGCGGGGGTATGATAGAGGAACGACACATTCGTGAGACGCGAGAAAGACGATGAAGCAACTCGTACAGACTGATCTCTTGCCCGCAGCGGAATATGAACGGCAGCGGGAACAGTTTCGGTCGCAGATCATTGCGCTCAAGCAGCGGCGCCGGATTTCCGTCGGGCCGCTCATCACGCTCGTCTTCGAAAATCGTGAGACGTTGCGGTTTCAGACCCAGGAAATGATCCGGGTCGAGCAGATCCTCGATCCCCGCAAAGTCCAGGACGAGTTGGACGTCTACAATGCCCTCATGCCTGGGTCCGGGGAGGTGAGCGCCACGTTGTTGATTGAGATTACGGAGCAGGACCGGATGAAAGAATGGCTCGACGTGTTCATGGGACTCGATCACGGCGAAACCGTCGCGATACGTGCCGGGACCGAGCAGGTCTTTGGAGAGTTCGAAGGCGGCCACAGCCATGAAACGAAAATCAGCGCCGTGCATTTCGTGCGATTCAGGCCGACCACGTTGATGATAGCCGCGTTCGCCGATTTGCATGTGCCGGTCACGCTGACGGTACACCATCACGCATACCACGCCGAAGCGCCTGTTCCTGGGAGCATGCGTGAAGAGTGGCTCTTTGACCTGGGCGCATAAGCGCCCTGGCAAATGTTGAATGTGTAGTGTTGAACGTTGACTTGGAGTGCGGGTAACAAAGCATCGGACATTCTGTACGTTAAACATTCAACATTAAAATTATTAAACTATGTCTACCGTTTTATTGACAAAGCGCATCGAATTTGCTGCGGCGCATCGTTATAACAAGGCTGAGTGGGATGAGGCCAAGAACCGAGCCGTGTTCGGCCCCTGCTACAACCCACCGGCGCACGGACATAACTACATGGTCGAGGTGACGGTCTTCGGCGAGGTGGATCCGAAGACCGGCATGGTCGTGAATCTCTTTGATTTGAAGCGTATCTTGCTCAGTGTGCTCGAAGAATTTGACCATAAGAATTTGAACCTGGACACGCCCTACTTCGAGGACCGGATTCCCACGTCTGAAAACATTGCACGGGTCCTCTGGACCAAGCTGGATACGCAAAAAGCCATCGGTACGCTCCACGCGATTCGGTTGTATGAGGATGAAGATCTGTACGCTGATATGACGGCAGCGGGCGGGCTCAACGTTGCCAGCGTCACGCGCCGTTACTCGTTCACAGCGGTGCAGGATGGCAAGCCAGGCCCCGAGTGGGACTGCTTCGTGACGGTCCAGGGCACTATTGATCCCGTGACCGGTATGGTGACGGATATCGGTGCCCTCAACCGTTTGGTTCAGGAAAAGGTGGCGCAGACGTTCGACCGTCATGAGTTTCGTCAGGCCTTCGGGACTCAGCCCGTGACCGGCGAGCAGCTGGTTGAACACATCTGGAGACAACTGGTCTCTTCTCTCTCTTCGGGAAGACTTTCGAATGTTCGTCTCGTTTTGTCCCGGGATCTGTCCTACGAATACGCAGGCTGACGGGTCTAACAGGAAGCTGAAAAAGTCCGCCAGCGGCGTTCTCGCATCGCTCAGATCCTCAACGTACCCCAAGAGGGTACGCCTCCGGATCTTCGCTCGCTGCGGCCTTGCTGGACGGCCTTTTTGAGCATCCTGTGGGGGAGGCGTTCTCCTTGATCCTAAGATGTGAAGGTAATCGAAGATCTGCAGTGCCACAATATTTTTTCCGCAGCCTGCTAGGTGTGCTATGACCACACGGTTGGTCTATTTACTGCTGATGGTGTGCCTCTCGTGGACGGCGGTGGCCT
>Ga0209108_10002187_pt1 | contig 11286 bp, 10 predicted proteins | sample Rifsed10ft1_FD_184003 | JGI IMG/M metagenome (GOLD analysis project Ga0209108, IMG submission 184003) | Soil microbial communities from Rifle, Colorado, USA - sediment 10ft 1 (version 2) | ecosystem: Environmental > Terrestrial > Deep subsurface > Rock core/Sediment | place: Rifle, Colorado...
GGTGCCATAAGGGACCGGATGCGGCGGGAGGTAACGTGTGAGGACGCGGTCATGGTAATGGTACGGCTGTTCGGGCTGACCCTCCAACAAAGCGTGCCGGAGTCCGAGTTGCAACTGGAAATCAGCGGCCCCGTGACGGTCAAGGTCCTGCTGGAATCGAATCAGGACAAACTGGGCGGCGCGCTGCCGTTCATGCACAAGGGTGAATTGCTGGTCACCGTGAACAAGAAAGTCGGGTCGTTGGACACGATGGTGAAGGACAGTGACACCGTCAAGCTGACGCACCAGGCGCATCCCATCTTTGACGGCGCGATGTGGCAGAACCCATAGCGGATGTTGAAAAAGGCCTCCGGCGGCGTTCTCGCGTCGCTCGGAACCTCGACGTACCTAAAAGCGTACGACTCGGTCCCTCACTCGCTACGGCCGCCCACGGGAAAAGCACGCGTCTTGGCGCGTGCGGGGTGGGCGGGTGGAAAGGCGGCCTTTTTGAACATTCTGAGAGACGCTATCCTGTGGCAGGTGGCTCGGAGACGACGCCCATCGCGCGGTATTTCCGTTCGCGATGAGCCAGGAGATTCTGGGGCGACAGTTCCTGGAGTTGGCTGAGGTGGCCGGCGAGGGATTTTGCCATTCGTTCAGCCGCCATCCGGACATCACGGTGGGCGCCGCCGGTCGGCTCGGGAATCACGTCATCGATCACGCCCAGTTCGCGCAAGTCGGTGGCCGTCATCTTGAGGGCGCTGGCGGCGTCCTGCACCTTGGTGGGGTCATTCCACAGAATTGCCGCGCAGCCTTCCGGAGAGATGACTGAGTAGATGGCGTGCTCCAGCATCAGGACGCGATCGGCCACACCCAGGGCCAGCGCGCCGCCGCTGCCGCCTTCCCCGGTGACGATGGAGACGATCGGCACCGTCAGCTGTGACATGACCAGCAGGTTTCGCGCGATGGCTTCGGACTGGCCGCGTTCCTCGGCGCCGACTCCGGGAAAGGCCCCGGGCGTATCGATGAACGTGACAATCGGACGGTTGAACTTCTCCGCGAGTTTCATCAGGCGCAGGGCTTTGCGGTAGCCCTCGGGATTGGGCATGCCGAAATTCCGCTGCATCCGCTCCTTGAGTGTTTTTCCCTTCATGTGACCGATGGCCATGATGGACTGGTTGTTGAAGCGGGCAAACCCGCCGACCACGGCCTGGTCGTCGCCAAAGGCCCGGTCGCCGTGCAACTCGACAAAGTCCCTGCAGAAGGCGTTGAGATAGTCGAGGATGCCCGGTCGCTGGGGATGCCGGGCCAGCTGGGTGCGCTGCCAGGGCGTGAGCTTGGCATACAGCTCCACCTCGGTCTGGGCGAGGCGGGTCTTGAGCTTGCGGATTTCCTCTTCAACGGCCGGCTTGGGCGAGCCGGACCCCGCGAGTTTGTCGATCCGCTCTTCCAGCTCGCGGAGAGGCTTCTCGAATTCGAGATAATCTTTCATGCCGCGTTACCGTTGTATTACAGCATGACGACGGCGCCCTTGCCTAGCACATTTTCAACTTCGGTCACGAACCCTTCGCTCGGCAGGACCTTGACGTTGGGCACGGGCGCCGTGTCCGCCTCGATGTCGGGCGGCAGGCAGAGCGTAAAGGAAATGGCGGTCGGGCCCGGGTGTCGACGAAGAATCTGTTCCACCTGGCCGAGCTGGGCGGAGGCGTCCGGTCCGTCGTTGACCCGGATGTTGATGCGCGAGACGGACCGGGCCAGGAGGCTCTCGATCGCCTCGATCTTCGTGCCTTTCACCCGCGTGCCTTTTTCAGCCCGGTCGACGATGCCGGTGATCTGCACGACGCGCTCGGGAACCAGCAGGTCGGACGCGGATTTGAAGAGATCGGGGAACACGATGATCTCCACCAGCCCCTGCGGGTCTTCGATCTGCACGTAGGCCATGCGATCGCCTTTCTTGGTGGTCAGCGCCTTGACCGTCGTCACGATGCCGCAGAGCTTCACTTCCTTGCCGTCGGTCACCTCGCCCAGCGTTCCGGTCGTCGCCGTTGAAAATTTCCTCAACGCGGCTTCAAACCGCGACAGTGGGTGGGCCGTAATATAGAAGCCCGTCAGTTCGCGTTCGTACTTGAGCATCTGGCCCTGATCCCATTCCGGCATGTCCGGCAGGGCGGCTTCGGTGAGGCCGTGGGCGGAATCGGACGACGGACCCTCGCCGAAAATGCTGGTCTGGCCCCGTTCGCGTTCCTGCTGGACCGCCGCGCCTTCGTCCACGGCCTGGTCCAGCACGGCCATCAGCTGCGCGCGACGCGCCCCGGTCGAGTCGAAGGCGCCGGCTTTGACCAGGCCTTCCAGCATGCGCTTATTGACTTTGTGAAGGTCGATGCGCCGGCAGAAATCAAAGAAAGACCGGAACTTCCCCGTGTCGTCGCGCACGGTGATGATGGATTCCACGGCGCCTTCCCCGACGTTCTTGATGGCGGCCAGTCCGAAGCGGATGCCGCCCTCCGCGACGGCAAAATCCTTCATGCTCTCGTTCACGTCGGGCGGCAGGACCGTGATGCCCATGTCCCGGCACTCGGTGAGGTAGCCGACCATCTTGTCGGTGTTGCCCATTTCAATGGTGAGCAGGGCGGCCATGAACTGTGTGGGGTAATGCGCCTTGAGGTAGGCCGTGTGATAGGTCACGACCGCATAGGCGGCGGCGTGGGACTTGTTGAAGCCGTACCCGGCGAACTTCTGGATCAAATCAAACAGTTTCTTCGCCTTGGGCTCCGAGATCTTGCGTCCCCTCGCTCCTTCAATGAACTTCGCGCGGAGCTTTTCCATCTCCTCGGGCTTTTTCTTGCCCATGGCGCGGCGCAGGATATCGGCCTGGCCGAGGGAGAAACCGGCGATCTTGTTGGCGATCGCCATGACCTGCTCCTGGTACACGATGACGCCGTACGTGTCCTTGAGCAGGGGCTCCAGTTCCGGGACTTCGTAGGTGATGGGAACCTTGCCCTGCTTGCGTTTGATGAAATCGGGGATCAGGTCCATGGGGCCGGGGCGGTACAGCGCGATGATGGCGATGATGTCCTCGAACCGGTCCGGCTTGAGCCCGGTCAGGAGATCCCGCATGCCCGCGCTTTCCAATTGGAACAGCCCGGTCGTCTTGCCCGATGCGAGCAGCCCGAAGGTCTGCGGATCGTCATACGGAAGCTGCTCGATGGACAATGGGGACCGGTCGGGGTGCATCCGGTTGATCAGGTGCACCGCGTTGTGGATCATCGTCAGCGTCTTCAGCCCCAGGAAGTCGAACTTGACGAGGCCGATTTTTTCGACGTCCCCCATGGAATATTGGGTGACGATTTCGTCGTTGGCGCCCTTGTACAGGGGGACGTGGTCCGTGAGCGGCCCCTCGGAGATGACGACGCCCGCGGCGTGCGTGGAGGCGTGGCGGGCCAGTCCCTCCAGCGATCTGGCGATGGACATCAGCTCGCCGATCTTCGGATCGGTTTCCGTGAGCTCGCGCAGCTTGGGTTCCTGCAGCAGGGCATCGTCCAGCGTGATGTTCAGTTGATTCGGCACCAGTTTCGCCACGCGATCCACTTCGGCGTAGGGGATTTCCAGCACGCGGCCGATATCGCGGATCGCCGCCTTGGCGCCGAGCGTGCCGAACGTGATGATCTGGGCGACGTGGTCCGATCCGTACTTGTCGACGACGTAGTTGATGACTTCCCCGCGGCGGTCCATGCAGAAATCCATGTCGATGTCGGGCAGCGAGACGCGCTCCGGGTTCAGGAACCGCTCAAAGAGCAGGGTGTAGACGAGCGGATCAAGATCCGTAATGCGCAATGCATAGGCGACCAGGCTGCCGGCGGACGAGCCGCGGCCGGGCCCGACCGGGATGCCGCGCGAACGGGCAAATCGGATGATGTCCCACACAATCAAGAAGTAGCCGGCGAATCCCATCGAACAGATGATGGTCAATTCTTCCTTGAGCCGGACCTCATAGGCCATGGCCGGGATCGAACTGGGGCGCTCCTTCAACCGCGCCGCCAGGCCTTCCTTCGCCAGGTGCTCGACGTAGGTCTCCCGCGTGTATCCGTCCGGGACCTTGTATTGCGGCAGGTGGGTCTGGTTCAGGGCCAGTTCCAGATTGCAGGCTTCCGCGATCCGGACCGTGTTCGCCACAGCCTCCGGCAGCTCCTTGAACTCCGCCGCGATCTCGTCGGTCGATTTGACGTAGAGCTGGTCGGTATCGAACTTCATCCGATTGGGCTCGTTGATCGTCTTGCCGGTCTGCAGGCAGAGCATCAGGTCGTGGGGGTGGGCATCTTCCTTTTTTAAGTAATGGCAGTCGTTGGTGCCGGCCAGCGGGATGCCGAGCTTCTTATGGATATCCAGCAGACCGTCGTTGGCGACGCGCTGGTGTTCCAGTCCATTCGCCTGCAGTTCGAGGTAATACTGGTCCCTTCCGAAGATCTCACGATATTCACCGGCGGCCTTGGTGGCGCCCTCCAGGTCCTTCTGTCCGATCAGGTAGGCGACTTCGCCGCTCAGGCAGCCTGAGAGCGCGATTAATCCTTCATGATGCTGTTGCAATAACTCCTTGTCCATCCTCGGCTTGTAATAGAATCCTTCAAGGTAGGCTTTACTGACGAGCTTGATGAGATTCTGGTAGCCCTTGAGATTCGTCGCGAGCAGGATCAAATGGTAGTAATCGTTGTGCGCCAGGGCGCTGTCCTTGGTGAACCGGCTGCCCGGCGCCATGTAGGCTTCGCAGCCGATGATCGGCTTGACCCCGGCGTCCTTGGCTTTGCGGTAAAACTCCACGGCGCCGAACATGTTGCCGTGGTCGGTCATGGCGACGGCCGGCTGGCCAAAAGATTTCACCCGCTGGACGAGCGGGTCAATTTGATTGGCGCCGTCGAGCAGGCTGTACTGCGTGTGAAGATGAAGATGAACGAATTGGGAAGGCAATGTGGAGAACCTCGGCTGAAAAATTGTAGTGGGTGGAGCGAGTGAAGTCAATGAGGAGAATGAGCCGGTTGAACTTCATGAGGCCATCTGATATTCTGCGCCCGGTTTTCTCGCCTGAGTTATCCACAAGAAGAGGGTTGGAATGGCAGTGATCAAGCGCGCACTCGTCAGCGTCTCCGACAAAACCGGCGTGGTCGACATGGCCAAGGGCCTGGCGGCCCTGGGCGCCGAGATTCTTTCGACCGGCGGCACGGCCAAGGCGTTGCGCGAGGCAGGCGTGGCCGTAACCGATGTGGCGGCCTATACCGGTTTTCCGGAAATTCTCGATGGCCGGGTGAAGACGCTCCATCCAAAAATCCACGGCGGGTTGCTCGGCCGCCGCTCGGTGCCTGACCATGTCTCGCAGATGCAGCAGCACGGGATCGGCCCCATCGATGTCGTCGTCGTCAATCTCTATCCTTTCGAAGCCACGGTCTCCAAGCCTGATTGCCCGTTCGAGGAGGCGATCGAGAATATCGACATCGGCGGTCCGTCCATGCTGCGGTCCGCTGCGAAGAACCATGAGGATGTCGTGGTGGTCGTGGATCCGACCGATTACACGCGGGTGCTGGGGGCATTGAAGGCCGGGCGGGTGGATCCTGCGCTGCGGCGCGAACTGGCCATGAAAGTCTTCCAGCATACGGCCCGGTACGACAGCCTGATCGCCGGCTACCTGGAGAAACAGGGGCAGGGAGGCGAGGGGAAATTCCCCGCGATCCTCTCCTTGCAGTTTGAACGGGTCGAGACGCTCCGGTACGGGGAGAATCCCCATCAGCAGGGCGCGTTTTACCGTGAGCTCAACGCCAGGGAACCGTCGGTGTCGCGCGCGAAGGTGCTGCACGGCAAGGCGATGTCCTACAACAACTTCCTCGATGCCAACTCGGCGCTCGAATTGGCAAAGGAATATGACGACACCGCGGTGGCGATCATCAAGCATAATAATCCCTGCGGCGTTGCGCTCGGTGCCACGCCGGTGGAGGCCTATGTGAAGGCGCGGGAAACCGATCCGGTGTCGGCCTTCGGCGGCGTGATCGCCTTCAACAAGCCGGTGGACCTGGCGGCGGCGAAGGAAATCACGTCGACCTTCGTGGAAGTCGTGATCGCGCCGGGCTATGCGGAGGATGCGCTCGCCGAGCTGAAACGGAAAAAGGATCTTCGCCTGCTGGATATCGGGCCGCTCGCCAAGGTGACACCCGAAGGAATCGACCTGAAGAAACTGGTCGGCGGACTGATCGTGCAGGACCGGGATCTGGGCGCGCTGGGCGATCTCACAGCGTTGCAGGTGCCGACGCAGCGCAAACCGACGGCGGAGGAATACGCCGCCTGCGCGTTCGCGTGGAAAGTCTGTAAGCACGTGAAGTCGAACGCGATCGTGTACGCCAGACCGGGACAGACCGTCGGGATCGGGGCGGGGCAGATGAGCCGGGTGGATTCGGTGAAGCTCGCGGGGATGAAGGCCGTCCTGCCGGTGAAAGGCTGCGTGATGGCCTCGGACGCGTTCTTTCCGTTCCGGGACGGCCTTGATGCCGCGGCCCAGGCCGGAATCACGGCGGTCATCCAGCCGGGCGGCTCGATCCGCGATCAGGAAATCATCAAAGCTGCGGATGAGCACGGCCTGGCGATGATCCTCACAGGCATGAGACACTTTAGGCACTAAACGGATGTTGAAAACGGCCTCCAGCGTCGTTCTCGCATCGCTCGATAGCCCCGGCCGCCTCACCATCTCGGCGGCGCGCACAAACGTGGTGCTCCTTATTCGTCGCACCGTGCGCCCCTCAACGTACATATTCGAGTGGGTGGAACAATTGTGCACTTGTGCGGCCGCGCCCGCGGAAAGCACGCGTCTCGGCGCGTCTAGGGTTGGGCGGGTGCAACGTTGACCTGTTTGAGCATCCTGCAGATTATATTCTCCTTATCTTCCTATCCAGTCGTTCCATCAGTGGCGGTTCCATGATGAAAATTCTCGTTATCGGGAGCGGCGGGCGTGAGCACGCGCTGGTGTGGAAGCTCGCGCAAAGCCCTCGCGTGACGAAGCTCTATTGTGCGCCGGGCAATGCGGGGATTGAGCAGCTGGCGACGTGTGTACCGATCCAGTCGGATGACCTGGCGGGGCTGAAGGCCTTTGTCCAATCGGAAAAGATCGATCTCACGATCGTGGGGCCGGAGGCGCCGCTGGCGGCCGGAATCGCCGACGAATTCCGCAAAGCCAAACTGAAAATCTTCGGACCCACGCGCGCTGCCGCCCGACTCGAGTCCAGCAAGACCTTCTCCAAGGACCTGATGGTCCGGCACCACATTCCGGCGGCGGCCTCGCAGAGCTTCACCGACATGAAGCCGGCGTTGGCGTACCTGGAGCGCCAGCGTGCTCCGATCGTCGTGAAGGCGGACGGGTTGGCGCAAGGGAAGGGAGTGGTCGTCGCGACGACGCTGGAGGAGGCCCGGCGGGCCCTCGTTGAGATGCTGGATAAGAAAGCCTTCGGCCAGTCCGGCAGCCGCGTCGTCATCGAAGAGTTTCTGGACGGGGAAGAGTTGACCATCATGGCCTTTACGGACGGCCACACCGTCGTGCCCATGGTGCCGGCGCAGGACCACAAGCGCGTCGGGGATGGGGACACGGGTCCGAACACCGGTGGAATGGGGGCCTACGCGCCGGCGCCGCTCGGATCACCTGGCTTGCGCGACACGGTGCTCCAACAAGTCCTGAAGCCTGTCGTAGCCGCCATGTCCAAATCGGGCAGCCCCTTCGCCGGCGTGTTGTATGCCGGACTGATGATCGTCGAGGGGAAACCCTACGTGCTGGAATTTAACGCCCGCTTCGGCGATCCCGAGACACAGGTTATCCTGCCGCTGCTCAAGACGGACCTCGTGGACGTGGTCGAAGCGGTGGTGGAACACCGGCTGGACCAGGTGACGGTGGAGTGGCACGACCGGACGGCCGTGTGCGTGGTGATGACGTCGGGTGGCTATCCCGGGTCCTACCAGACGGGGGTGCCGATCGCCGGGCTTCCTGAAAAAGTTTTGTCCGGAGATGTTCTGGTGTATCATGCAGGCACGAAACGCCTGGGAAACGACGTGGTGACGGCAGGAGGACGCGTGCTCAACGTGACGGGTGTCGGAGCGCACTTTACAGAGGCCATGCAGCGAGCCTATGACATGGTGCGGACAATCTCGTTTTCAGGATGCCATTATCGATCCGACATCGCCTGGCGGGCGCTTCGCGCTGGAACGGCGCCAAGATGACGCCTCGAACGACCGACCGCGCCTTGATCAGGACATTCCGTGAAGATGTCAGCGACCCGGTCGTGGACGATGCCGCGTGCATTGTGCGGGACGGCGGTGTGATTGCCATGCCCACGGATAGTTTCTATGCCTTGGGCGCCAGCGTGTTCAACGAGCGGGCCGTCCACCGTGTGTGCGCCATCAAAGGCCGGGGCGAGGCGAATCCGATCCTGGTCTTGATCGCGGACCGTTCGCAGCTCGATGCGCTGGTGTCATGCGTTCCGCCCGCGGCGGCGTTGTTAATGGATCGATTCTGGCCGGGGCCTCTGACAATCGTGCTGCCCGCGTCTCCGCGTCTACCCGCCGCCCTGACGGCCGGGACGGGAACGGTCGGCGTCCGGCTGCCGGCGCTGTCCCCTCTCGTGACGTTGCTCCGCGCCACAGGGCCGTTGACGGGGACCAGCGCGAACCGGTCTGGCGTGCCACCGGCACGGTCCGCGCGCGAGGTTGAAGAAAGCCTTGGGGCGGACGTGGAGTTGATTTTGGACGGCGGGCCGGCGTCCGCGGCCATGCCCTCAACAGTGGTCGAGGCCACGGACATGGTGCGGGTCATACGGGAGGGTCCGATCGCACGCACGACGATCGAGACGGTTCTGTCTGAGAAAGGCATTCAGCTGGCGTGAGTGAGTGGGGGTGCTGGTGAGGACAGGTCATGGCGGAGAGCCGCAAGGAGGAAAGTCGATGACTATTATGCAAGTCGGGAGAGCGACGGGACTGGCTGGGCTCGTCATCGTGAGCGCGTTGGGAGTGAGCGGGTGCGACTACTGGCCACCGGCTCTCCAGGCCCAGATCGAACAGTTGAAGGCCGATGCCCAGACCATGGCGGCGGAGAAGGCCAAGGTGGATGCCAGCGTGACCACCCTGACGGCTGACAAGGCCGCCCTGGTGAGGAAGGTGGACGAGCTGTCCAAGTTGCTGAAGACCCGAACGGATCAGGTGGCGAGCCTGGAGCAGAGCCTGGCGGCTGAGCGGGAAAAAGTTGCCAAGTTGACGCCGAAGCCAAAGGCGGCCGGGAAGAAAAAGGCCGGGAAAAGACGATAACGCCGGTGGTTACGCACGCTCCTTGGACGGGGAAGAAGCGGGCGTCGCAGGAGTCGTCGCGGAGGGACTCGGCCCGGCAGGCGCCGGCTGGCTCGACGTTCCGGCCGTTGAACCGGATGAGGCCTCCGCTGCCGCGGCGGCTGGCGGCGCAGAGCCGGCAGCCGAGTCGCCGTCTTTTTTCTCCGCCGGGGTGCTCTTCTCCTCGGTCTTGGCTTCGGGGCCCGGCTTGAGCTTGTCGGAATAGTCCGTGACGTACCACCCGCTGCCCTTAAACATAATGGCCGGAGCGGAGATGACTTTTGTGACGGCCTGGCCGCATTGCGGACAACTGGACACCGGGGGGTCTGAAAAGCTTTGTTTCACTTCGAACCCGTGTCGACAGCTCTGGCACACGTATTCATAAATCGGCACTGTTCACCTCGTCTCGAATCCTCGATGAGCAAACACCGCTCGTCTCCATGAGCGTTCTTGGCCGTGAGTCAAGGTCTGGGTCCGTTCCGGCTAGGCCTTCAGTTTTCCAATCGCCGTCTCGATGCGGTCCAGCCCGCGGATGATGGCCTCCTGGCCGGTCGCGTAGGAGAGGCGCATATGGCTGGCGCTGCCGAACGGCTCGCCCGGCACCACGGTGACCTTGGCCTCCTGCAGCAGATAGGCCGCCAGATCCGACGCCGATGCGATCGTACCGGTCGCGTGCCGGCGGCCGAACAGCCCGGAGATGTTGGGGAAGGCGTAGAACGCGCCCGTCGGCATCCGGCAGGTCACGCCGGAGATCTTGTTCAGGCGCTCGACCATGACGCGGCGCCTGCGGTCAAATTCCTGCACCATCTTCCTCGGAAACGCGTCTCCTCCGTTCAAGGCCGCCACCGCGGCCTTCTGGGAAATCGAGCAGGGGTTGGAGGTGCTTTGGCTTTGGATATTGGCCATGGCCGTGATGACGTCCTTGGGGCCCGCCGCGTAGCCGATGCGCCAGCCCGTCATGGCGTAGGCCTTGGACACGCCGTTCACGACCACCGTCCTCGCCGCCACCTCGGGTCCGAGTGACGCGATGCTGACGTGGCGCACGCCGTCGTAGGTGATCTTCTCGTAGATTTCGTCCGAGATGATCGCCAGATCATGCGTGAGCGCGATCTGCGCGATGCCTTCCAGCGACGCGCGATCGTACATCGCGCCGGTCGGATTGCACGGACTGTTGACGATGATGGCTTTGGTGCGTGGCGTGATGTGCGCCGTTAGCATGTCCGCCGTGACGGCATAGCCGTCCGCCTCGCGTGTGGGGACCAGCACGGGCGTGGCATCGTTCAGCAGGACCTGGTCCTGGTACGACACCCAGAAGGGAGCCGGAATCAAGACCTCGTCTCCCGACTCGAACAGCGCCTCGGCCAGGTTGTAGAGCGAGTGCTTGGCTCCGCACGACACGAGAATCTGGGACTTCTCGTAGCGCAGGCCGTGATCCGCTTCGAGCTTCTTGACGATGGCCTGCTTGAGCTCGTCGATGCCGGAGCTGGCCGTATACTTGGTGAACCCCGTTCGGATGGCCGCCTCGGCGGCCGCCTTGACCGGGTCCGGCGTGTCGAAGTCCGGCGCGCCGGCCGCAAAGTCTATGACGTCGATTCCCTGGGCGGCCATCGCCTTGGCCGTAGCCGCGATGCTGAGTGTCGGCGAGGGGACGATCCGGCCTGTGCGTGCGGCGAGCTTCATGTGGCACGCGTCCCCAGTCGGCGCATCAATCGCTGGGCCACCTGCGGGGACAGGAAGTCGGTCAGCCGGCCGCCGAAGCGCGCGACTTCCTTGATGAGGGTGGAGGTAAGATACGAGTATTCCTCGCTGGGCATGAGAAAGACGGTCTCCACGGACTTGTTCAGTTTCCGGTTCACCAAGGCCATCTGAAATTCATACTCGAAGTCGGAGATGGCGCGCAGCCCTCGAATGACCGCATGGGCCTTGCGTTTCTCCACGTAGTCCACCAGGAGCCCTTTGAAGGTCACC
>Ga0209108_10002189_pt1 | contig 11281 bp, 6 predicted proteins | sample Rifsed10ft1_FD_184003 | JGI IMG/M metagenome (GOLD analysis project Ga0209108, IMG submission 184003) | Soil microbial communities from Rifle, Colorado, USA - sediment 10ft 1 (version 2) | ecosystem: Environmental > Terrestrial > Deep subsurface > Rock core/Sediment | place: Rifle, Colorado...
ACTCGAGGTCCTTCTTCAGCACCTCCTCGGGATTCCATGAGTCTTGCGCCGCCACAACGGCGGGAAGCCAGAACAGAGATGCGACCAGATAGCGGAAGGTCTGGGATCGGGGAGCGGCGGGGGTCATGCAGGTCTCCACGGGGCCGATTATGATGGGTCCAAGCTACAACAATTGAATACGTGCGGTCACGCGGCGGCGCTGACAAAGTAGCGTTGACCGTGTCCAGGTTTTCACCAAAGTAGTATCCGTGGTTGTCTGCGGCATCCGCGTCATCCGTGTTCCCGCTTGACTGTGGCAATCGCCCTAGCGCAGCCATCGCCGTTATCGTCTCATTACTGGCATGCCCGAGACCGCGAATCGGACCGAACGGCTGCTTTCGCTGGACGTCTTTCGGGGTCTCACCGTAGCGGGCATGCTCCTGGTGAATCAGCCGGGAGACTGGGGCGCGATTTATCCGCCTTTGGCGCATGCGGCCTGGCACGGATGGACACCGACGGACCTCATCTTTCCGTTCTTTCTGTTCATTGTCGGGGTCACCACCCACCTCTCTATAGAAGCGCGGCGCCGGAGGGGAGACCGTGAACGAGCGATCCTCGGCCAGGTCGCTCGGCGCGCGGTCATCATCGTGCTCTGTGGGCTGGTGCTCGCCTCTTCGCCCTGGTGGCCAATCGAACGGATCACCGGGATGCGGTTCCCAGGCGTCCTGCAACGCATCGGCGTCGCCTACCTCTTCGGCGCGTTGCTGACGCGACGCGGATCGCTCACGCGACAGGTGCTGATTCTGGTTGTCCTGCTGTACGGCTACTGGTTTGCCATGACCCTGTTGCCGGTTCCAGGTACCGGCGCGATGGGGCAGCTGATCCTCGGAGATCCATCGGCATCGCTCGCCGCCTGGCTCGATCGCGCGATCTTCGGCCGGCACCTGTGGCGAAGCTCGGTGACCTGGGATCCGGAGGGACTCCTCTCAACCATCCCTGTGGTCGGGACAGTAATGCTCGGCGTATTCACCGGACGCTGGATCTCGAGCGGCCGCCCCATTTACGAGCGACTCGTTGGCCTTTTCGGTGCCGGCGCGCTTGCCACGATGACGGGGCTGATGTGGAACTGGTCCTTTCCCATCAACAAGAACCTCTGGACGAGCAGCTACGTCCTGTTCACCGCCGGCGTGGCGTTAATCTCGCTGGCCACCTGCATCTGGCTCATCGACGTGGCTGGCGTGAAGTGGTGGACGACGCCCTTCACGTGGTTCGGTCGGAATCCGCTGCTGGCGTTCCTCGGCACGGGCCTGATGTCACGGACGATCTATTCGTTGATCCGGATCCCCAGGCCCGACGGCACGTCGGCGTCGTTGCAGCGTGTCATCTACGAAAACGCCTATGCGTCCTGGCTCGCTCCCAAGGATGCGTCACTACTGTTTGCATTGAGCTACGTGGCGCTGTGGGCCGCCATCCTCTATGTGCTCGACAGGCGGAAGCTGTATTGGAAGGTCTGATTCGAGATGGGAGATGGGAGAATTGAGATAGACTGCTGCAACGATTCATGATTCACGAGTCACGAACCACGACGTTCGCCGGTAACGCGTCCCGCTCGCGAATGCCCTCGGCGAACGGCCCAAGCAAGTCGGAAATGCTGTTCGCGTAATAGCTCACCAGCGGGCGTCCGTGCGGAAGCACGACAAAACCGTCGCCTGTCCTCGCAACGATCCGCCGCATGCGCAGCATGCGATAGGCGCGATCGAATGTCTCCTCGATGTCCCGGTCGGCGCGCACGACGCGACCATTCAGCTCGAGGAGTACGTCGCGCATGGCAGCCATGCGCTCGAGCAGCGCGACTTCCGTCACATACTCCGCATCAAAACTCTGCAGCGCCGCGCAGGCCAGTGGTACCGGCGTGACCGGGATGATGGTGCCGATGCGCTGGAGCATGTCATCGCAGAATTCCTGCACGCGCGGCAGCCGCTCTGTGCGTGGCAATGACAGGATATCCACGCCGGTCGCTTCGTTCTCCTCGAGCCACGCGTCCACCGACACCGGCTCACCAATAGTGACGGCGGCCCGGCCATAACGCTTCCAACGTCGAGTGAGCAGCCGGCCGGTATTCCAGAAGGCGTACCGCAGTACTTCCCCTGCCTGCACCAGTCGGGACGTCTTCGGCTTCCCGTCGGCCGACTGGAGTTCGCGCAGGAGCGTGCGATCCTCCAGCACCCGGTCATAATTGATTCCCACTGGAACCACGTACATGCGTGACCGCACCTCTCGATCGGCGGCGACGCCGAGTATGGCATCCAGCAAGCCGATCTTGCCGGGTCGCAGTTTTCCATCGCGCGTCAGCCCGCCTTCAGGAAAGATTCCCTGCGTGACGCCGTTGCGTGTGATGAGTTGCACGTAGGCGCGCAGTACCGCGTGATAGAGCGGCTCCCGGTATCGCCGCCTGATGAAGTAGGAGCCGAAGCTCTTGAAGAGGTACTCGAGCGGGAACGCGCGCGCCCATTCACCTACCGCATACGAGATCGATACATCGCCCATCAGCACGAACGACACGACCACGTAGTCGGCGTTCGAGCGATGGTTCATCAGGTACACCACGATCGAATCGCGCGGCAGACCACGGAATGGATCGGGGCGCGCGTACTCGACCGACACCTTGTAGAACATTCCCAGCAGCACGCGGCTCATACCATAGCCCAGCCGGTAGTACGCGAGGACGTTGAAGAACGGGACGATCTCGCGGAGGTATCCGCGCACGCGGCGCCAGGTCTCATCCTCGGACTGGCCATGCTCCTTGGCGTGCGCCCGAACGGCTTCGTGCACGTTGACGTCGGCGAGGACCTGGTCGATCACGTACCGCTTCCGGGTCAGCTTGAAGCGATCGATCCGCACGCGATGGTGAAGCACCGCACGGCGTGCCGAACGGCGCAGCGCCCAGGCAAGGAGCAGCCAGGTCGCAGCACCGGCAAGGAGTATCAGGATGAGGCGAGCGGTTTCGCGTCGAATGGTCGGACTCGGCACGGGCAGCACCGGAGCCTGTGCCCAAAGTCACGCGATGTAAAGAGCCGAACGGTCGTCATGACCGGCTGACGCGCGAGCAGGGCGGCAGTGGAATGCCGCAGGCTGACGACTGATCTGGTGCCTGACGACGACAACCGGTAGCTTGATGCGCTGATCTAACGGTGGACAGGGTGTCCCACTCCTAACGAGCATCACATCGCATCGCGCTTCGTGTCCATTCCCGACTCGACGAGGGACCGGAATGACGATCCTCCGCACAAGGAGCGCATTGGCGTCGGCAGCCCGAGCCGGTTGGACCTGATCGCCGCGGGCGTCGGCATCGTTCTGGCCGGCGGATTCCTGGAAGTCGCAGTGCATCTTTTTCGTCGACACGTACTGCACGGTTTCTCGTACATGAGCGTCGACTCGGTCTGGATGACGCCGCTGTGCGCCCTGCTTCTGATGTTGCCGCTTCTCGGGGTCATGGCGCTCGCCCGCGAAGCCGTCCCCCGCCGCGTTGGATGGCGGCTCATCGTGGCAGTCCCAACGGCGGCCGCGACGTTCAGCCTGCTGTTCCTGCTCATGCACAACAAGCTGCATGTCGCCGCGCAGGCTCTGCTCGCTGTCGGTGTGGGGAATTCCCTCGGACAATTGGCAGCCCGCGTCCCACTTCGCACACGCTCCATGGTGCGACGCGCGGCGGTGGTTTTCGGGGCGGCTTTCGCTTGTCTCGCTGCCGGCGCGCCGACGTGGCAGAGGATGCGGGAGGGGCGCGCCGTCGGCGCACTTGCTCCTCTTCCGCCGGGGACGCCTAACGTATTGCTCATCATCCTCGACACCGTCCGGTCAGCATCCCTCAGCCTGTATGGGTATTCCCGACCGACGACCCCCAACCTCGAGCGTTGGGCGGCGCGGGGCGTGGTGTTCCAGCGAGCCTATTCCACGGCGCCGTGGACGCTACCGTCGCATGCCAGCATGTTCACCGGTCACTGGCCAAACGAACTTTCGGCCGATTGGAATAAATCGCTCGACCGCGGTCAGCGAACAGTGGCCGAACTGCTTTCGGACCGAGGATTCGCGACAGCCGGGTTCACCGCAAATCTCTTCTACACCGCCCGCGAGTCCGGACTGGCACGGGGATTTCAGCGATTCGAAGATTTCGTCACTCGGCCACGTCAACTGCTCCTTTCATCCGGGGCCGGCCAGGCGATCCAGGAATACCGCAGTGGTTGGAAGCCTGCGCGCTGGGGCAATGTTCGCAAGCACGCTGGTCTGATCACCAACCAGTTCCTCACGTGGCTCGACAAGCCAAGGCGTGCTCCCTTCTTTGCTTTTCTTAACTACTTCGACGCCCACATACCGTACGCGGGGTCAGAAGAGTGGCGTACGAAGTTTCGCGCAGGCGGCGGGCCGCGGGACGACTACGACGCCGCCATCGCGACCCTGGACGGCGCCCTCGATTCGCTGTTCCGACAGCTCGAACGGCGTGGAGTACTCGACCAGACAGTCGTGATCGTCGCGTCCGACCACGGCGAAATGCTCGGCGAGCACGGGATTCGAGAGCATGGCAACGGTCTGTACCGGCAGGAGCTCGAGGTTCCCCTCCTGATGTGGGGACCAGGCATTCCCGCCGGCGTTCGGGCGAATCAGCCGGTGAGCTTGCGAGACCTGGCAGCTACGATTTCGGATCTCGCCGGCGCCGGCGATGCCGGCGTGCCCGGCGCGTCATTGGCCAGCACGTGGCAGGATGGTAAAGCAGACAGTGCGTCGCAGGTGTTCGCCTGGGTTACGCGACCGCGCAACGTCGAGCCCGGAACACCCGTCGCCAAGGGCACCATGGTCTCAAGTGTGGAAGGATCGCTCCATTACATCCGAGACGGCGCCGGCATGGAACAACTTTTCGATCTCGTCGCGGACTCCGCGGAGATGCGGAACCTGGCGGGCACCACGGCCGACAGCGCCGCACTGCAACGACTCCGTTCCATCACGCACTTCCTCCTCCCAGGTTCGCGTTGAACCGCAATCCCCCCTTGCGGGCCCGCATTCGTCGCTGGGCTATCGTCTCCGCCGCCGCCCACGCCTCGTTGGCGGCGGTTTCATATGGCCTCGCACCATTTGCGCCGCAGGAAGCAAAAGTCCCGGAGCGGCTCGCCTTCCTGGCATCGCTCGCCGCCAGGATTCCGGGAGCCGAGGGCCTGGGGCTCCTCGACTTCGTTGCGGGTCGCAGTCTCCTCTTGCATGACGCGGCGCGGGTGGTCGCATACCTGCTCCCGATCGCCGTCGCCACGATGGCCTGTTTTGCGGTGCTTCGTCTCGTCAGGCAGGAGGGCTCCGTCATTGAGCGTCGGGACCTTGATACGCTGCAGCGGGCGACGCTCGTGTTCGCGGCGCTGAGCATCCTGCATTACCCCATCTTCACCTCGGACTTCTGGCTGTCGATTGCGTGGGGAAGAATGGTGGTGGAGGGAGTGAATCCGTACTACAACAACTTCACCGCCTCCAGCATCGAAGGACTGCCGCTGCGAGACATTCCGCAACACGCGACCTACGGTCCGCTCTGGATCAGCGTCTCGGCCGCCATCGCCGGCATCACCGGACGCTCCGTGGTCGCGGCGGCGTTGGTGCAGAAGGCGATCCTGGCCGGCGCGTGGTTCGGCACGGTCGCGGTTGTGCGCCGGATCGCCGAACGGCGCTCTCCACGAGACGCCGCCGTGGCGATCGGCGTCGTCGGTTGGCTGCCTGCTTCGGTGGAACTTCCGGTCGGCGAGGGCCATAACGATGTGCTGCTCGCCTTCGGTGTCGCTTCGTTCCTGTGGCTTACCATCGTACATCGCACCATCGGAGCCTGGCTTGCGCTCGCGGGCTCGGTGCTCGTGAAATACGCAACCGCGCCGCTAGGCGTCGTTGCGCTCCTGACGGCGCGCCTCTCGACGAGGCGTGAACGTGGAAAACTCGCGATCGCCTGGTTGTGTTCCGCTGCGCTCGCCGTGGCGTGCACTGCCCCGTACTGGCGCGGACTCGATTTCTTCGCCGCCACTCGTGAAATGAGGTCGTGGAGGTTCCTGACGCCGGTAACCGCCGTTCAATACGCGCTGAACCAGGTCGGAGTGAGTACACCCGGGCGAGTGCTCGATGTCCTGCTGCTTGGCTCGCTGGTGGTGGTGGCAATTGTTGCGGCGAGACGATACCTGATCGCGCGCGACGATGTGAGCCTCAGCGCGGCCGCGCTTTCCGTGATGGCGGTGGTTGTGCTCGGCCTCGTTGGTCACGTGTGGCCGTGGTTCATGCTGTGGTTGTTGCCGCTCGCCGCGCTCTCTGGTGGCCACGCTCTTGGACGATGGGTGCTCGCCGTCTTCGTGTTCCTTCCCGTCCTGAACCTTGCGTGGATGCTCCGGCCGGACTGGTCCCTCCTGGAACCATTGGGACTGCTCGTGTTCGGTTCGGCCACTGTGGTCACTATGATTTCGACATGGGCACGGACGGTGCGTGAGCGCGGCTCGACTCGGTGGTGACGGGAAAAAATGTCGTTCCGAACTTTCCTCTGCATCGCGCTCTTTGCGCGACTCGCCGCCGCGCAGGATCCTGACGCAACGCGCCGAACGCCGGGGATCACGGTCAGTGGCGTCATTCGTGACAGTATTGCCCGCGCGCCCCTTGCGTCCGGAGTGTATCCATGCGTGCCCGAATGGCACCGACGCGAGCCTGGAGCGCCGCCTCGTCCGAAGTGGTCCAGAGATCGGTGAACCGTCCGTACCACATGACGGCTGCGCGATGACGCACTCCTACGTCTTGGGGGGCTCCGACGTCGTGGGATCGATCAGTGTCGCTACCGGCGACACGTGATTCGCCGGGAATCCGCCGAGGCGAGCATGCTCGCGCACCATCTCCTCGTTTGGCGCGATGTAGACGCAGTAGAGCTTGTTGTCCGTGACGTAGCTCTGAATCCAGGTGATCTGCGGTCCAAGCTTGTTCAGGACCTCGCACGAGCGCACAGAAATCGCCCTGAGTTCCTCAGGCGACAACTTGCCCGCACCGGGAATGAACCGTTCGATCACATACTTTGGCATCGGCGGCGGTCTCCATCGAACCGGCATGAATTTCGAGAATAGTTGCTTCACGCCGTGTCGGCAACCAGACGCTGAAACTCTGGATGCGCAACCATCGACTCGAACGCGCTTTCGGCCCTGGCCGTCTGGACGACCGCCCGGAAGCCGCTCTCGAACGCACGCCGGAGGAGGACGAGAGCAGGCATGGTCTCTCCAAGCAGTGCGTGCGCGCAGGCACAGTAGTAGAGGACCAAGCCGTCCTCGGGAGCCAGCTCCAGCGCCCGACGGACAATGGCATGGGTCTCCTCAGGCCCGCCGAATCTGGCATACGCCTCGGCGAGTCTTCCCAGCAGGACTACGTCCTCGAGGCTTGCCTCGAGCTTTCGGGACGTGATCTCGATTACCTGAAGGGCGGCGTCCCGCGCCAGGTCCACCTCGCCCAGTTTTCGGAAGAGGGCGGCGAGGAACCGCCACGGATCATCGTCATGCGGCCGGAGGTCGGCGGCGGTCCGGTACTGGGCGAGGGCGTCCTTGAGGTCGCCGGCGCGTTCCGAGAGCATCCCCAGCCGCAGGCGAGCCTGAACATGCTGTGAATCGGCGGCGAGCACCGCCAGCAGCGCGCGTTTCGTCTCGGCGAGTCGCCGCTGGTGGTAATACACCATGGCGATGCCGAACAGCACGTCGACTGACTCGGGTTGCCGGCTGAGGGCCTCACCGTTCAACTCGATTGCCCGCGCGAGCCACGTCGGCGAGCCATCGTACCACTCGTACATGTACGTGCAGGCCTCGCCCAGGCCCGCATACGCCGCGACGAAATCGCGGTCGATTTCGACGGCGCTTTCGAGCATCCGGATGGCGGCCTCGGTGTTCTTCTTCCCCCGCCGGTTGAGGAACTCCCGGCCACGCATGTAGAAGTCGTATGCGCGAAGGTCGTCCGTGGGCTTCTTCGCGAGCGACTCTTCCTCAGATCGGGTCAGTGACACCTTGAGCGCGTCGGCGATCTTCCGGGCGACCTCGTTCTGCAGGTCGAAGATGTCCTCGACCATGCCGTCGAACCGATCCGCCCAGAGATGAAAGCCGTCCCGCGCGTTGATCAGCTGGGCGGTGATGCGGATCCGATTGCCGGCCTTCCGCACGCTGCCTTCCAGGACGTAGTTGACCCGGAGGGCCTCGGCGACGTGGCGGATGTTGATCTCCTTGCCCCGGAAAGGAAGCATGTCTGTCCGCGACACTACGCGGAGTTCCTTCACCTTCGAGAGGTCGGTGATGATGTCCTCGGTGATGCCGGCGCAGAAGTAGTCGCCTTCCCGCTCCGAGCTCATGTTCTCGAAATAGAGGACGGCGATCGATTTGGCCGGTGCCTCGGGAGCCGCCGCGGAGGCGGTGCCGCGAAGCAGGGTGATCACTTCCGTGGCGGATGCCGGCCGCCTCGATGGATCCTTCTGCAGGAGCCGCGCAATCAGATCGCGCAGCCACGGCGGCGCATCGGGCCGGTGGACCTCGATGAGCGGCGGCTCCTTGTTCAGGATCTCGTAGAGGACGGCGGCTTCGCGATCGCGCCGGAAGGGCAGCTCACGGGCGAGCATCTCGTACAGCACCACGCCTAACGACCAGAGGTCGCTGCGGAAGTCAACGCTGTCCGCCAGGAGCTGTTCGGGCGACATGTACGAGAGGGTGCCCAGTGTCGTCCCGGTCTGCGTCAGGTGCGCGTCGTCGCTGAGCTTCGCGATGCCGAAGTCCATGATCTTGATGCTGCCGTCTCGCGTCAGCAGGAGGTTTTCGGGCTTGATGTCGCGATGCACGATGCCCTTGCTGTGAGCGGCACTGAGCCCCTCGGCGATCTGGATCGCGATGGCCCTGACCTGCTCCACCGTCAGTCGCTCACCCTGAAGCCTGGCCTTGAGCGTCTCGCCTTCGACCAGCTCCATGACAATGAAGGAGCTGTACTCCGCCTCGCCGACGTCGTACACGATCGCGACATTCGGGTGGTTCAGGGACGATGCGGCCCTCGCCTCATTGACGAAGCGGTGTCGGGCCGAGTCCAGGACCGCCAGGCCCGGCGGCAGGAACTTCACGGCCACGAGTCGCTCGAGGCGCGTGTCCTGCGCCTTGTAGACGACACCCATCCCTCCTTCGCCGATCTTGTCCAGGATACGGTAGTGAGAAACCGTTGTACCGATCATCGGGGTGGCGGGGAGCGACGTGGAAAGGGCCCTCGGGCGGATGGTGGCCACACTCATCATACTGGTTGCCCCTGAGCGCCGCCGGTATTTTGAGACGGTGCCCTCAGCCGCGCCATGACATCCGAGCTGACCGAACGCCTCCAGGCCAGCCTCAGAGGCTCCTATCGAATCGAACGCGAGCTCGGCGGTGGCGGCATGTCGTACGTCTTTGTCGCCGAGGAGGCTGCCCTCGGCCGCAAGGTCGCGATCAAGGTACTCCGCCAGGATCTCTCCGCGGAAATCTCAAACGAGAGGTTCAAGCGCGAGATCCTGTTCGCCGCGCGATTGCAGCACCCCCACATCGTTCCGGTACTCACCGCCGGCGAGATCGACGGGCTCCCATTCTACACGATGCCCTTTGTGCCCGGCGAGTCGTTGGTGGCTCGGCTCGCCCGCGAGGGTGCGCTGCCGGTCCCTGAAGCGGTTCGCCTGCTCGGCGGAGTCGCCCGGGCTCTTGCCTACGCGCACCGCTGCGGAGTCGTCCATCGCGACATCAAGCCCGGGAACGTGCTGGTGGTCGACGGAACGGCTGTGGTCACCGATTTCGGAATCGCGAAGGCGCTGATGCGCGCGAGAGGTCCGGCGGACGGTGAAGCCGAACTGTCACCCGATGCCGACAGGTCTGCGATCACGCAGCTCGGTATCGTGATCGGCACTCCGGCCTACATGGCCCCCGAGCAGATGATGGGTGATGCGTCGACAGATCACCGCGCGGACATCTACAGCTTCGGGGTGCTCGCCTATGAGATGCTCGCCGGACGCCGGCCGTTCCTTGCATCCTCGTATCCGACGCTGGTGCGCGCGCATCTCACCGAGGTGCCTGAACCGCTGGACGACCTCCGGCCTGACCTGTCCCCCGAACTCGCAGCGCTGGTCGCGCAGTGCCTGCAGAAGGAGCCGCGCGACCGACCCGCCACGGCGGACGTACTCGTCGCCGCGCTCGACGGGCTCGCGACCGGCCAGCCCTCTTCCGGATCGTCGGCCGTTGAAAACGCCTCGACCGCGACCAGTGCCGTCACTGTGCCGGTCTCAATCACGGATGCCGGTCCGGGGCGGCCCGTCGTGGCACGGGAGACGGACGAGGCCGAGCTCGCAGAGAGCTTCAAGATGGCGACCACGAATCGTGGACTCATTCACGCGGTGATCGGGGAAGCCGGCCTCGGGAAGACGACACTCGTTGAGCACTTCATTGCGAGTCTCCGCGCTGGACGCAGCAAGTGTCGGGTGGGACGCGGCCGCTGCTCCGAGCGGCTGGCCGGTACCGAGGCATACCTGCCTTTCCTGGAGGCCTTGGAGAGCCTCCTGACCGGGAAAGGCGGGGCGGCCGTCGCCCGGGAAATGAAGCTCCTTGCCCCTACCTGGTTCGCCCAGGTTCACCCGGCGTCCCCGTCCAATCCGTCCGGATTGCAGACCGCGCCCGAGGCTCGAGCCAGCTCATCGGAGCAGATGAAGCGACAGCTCGGCTCCCTGCTCCTGGAGCTCACGAGATCCGCTCCACTGGTGTTTCTCCTCGAGGACGTGCACTGGGCGGATGCGTCCACGGTAGACCTGATCGCGTACCTCGCGGATCGCTTCGATTCGCTCCACATGCTGCTCATCGTCACGTACCGGCCGTCGGACCTGGCCGTGGCGAAGCATCCGTTCGCCGAGGTGCAGCTCAACCTCCAGAGCCATGGGGCGATTCGTGAGACGCGCCTGCACGCGTTCGATCGGCATGATATCGACGCCTACCTGGCGACCGAGTATCCGGAACATCGCCTGCCTGACGAGTTCGTGAACCTGTTGCACGCGCGAACGGGCGGCACCCCGCTGTTCGTCGTCGACCTCATGCGGCAACTCGTCAATCGCGGCATCGTCAGCCAGCAGGATGGCGTGTGGCATCTGGACGAGGCCCTCGAGAGCGTCGAAGCCGAGCGCACACGCTGGGAACAGCAAGCGGGCCATCTCGAGGAGGTGGCCGAGGCCGAGCGCGTGAAGGTGGCGCAGCTCAAGAAAAAGCTAGAGATCGCCGAATCCGGCCCTGAG
>Ga0209108_10002191_pt1 | contig 11278 bp, 9 predicted proteins | sample Rifsed10ft1_FD_184003 | JGI IMG/M metagenome (GOLD analysis project Ga0209108, IMG submission 184003) | Soil microbial communities from Rifle, Colorado, USA - sediment 10ft 1 (version 2) | ecosystem: Environmental > Terrestrial > Deep subsurface > Rock core/Sediment | place: Rifle, Colorado...
GTCCCCGTTCGCCGATCGGGCGATCGAACGGAGCGCGTCCCCGCCGACCTCGGCCTTGAAGGCGCCCAGACCGCTCTCGGCATTGGTGAGCGCTCGGCCGAGGAGCGTGAGCAGATCGTCCTCCCCGAGTGGTTCCAACACATACACGCGGCAGCGGGAGAGGAGCGGTGAGATCACCTCGAAGGAGGGGTTCTCGGTCGTCGCTCCGATCAGCGTGATCGTCCCCTTCTCCACGTGGGGGAGGAAGGCATCCTGCTGGGCCTTGTTGAAGCGGTGGATCTCGTCCACGAAGAGGATCGTCCGCGTGCCCGTGCGCGCGCGCACGGCCTCGGCCTCGGCGATGACCTGGCGGATCTCCTTCACGCCGGAGAGGACGGCGGAGAAGGTGACGAAGTGGGCGCCGCTGACCCGCGCCAGGAGCAGCGCCAGCGTGGTCTTTCCCGACCCCGGCGGCCCCCAGAGGATCATGGAGTGGAGCTCTCCCGCTTCGATGGCCTTCCGGAGGATCTTTCCCGGGCCCAAGAGGTGTCCCTGGCCGAGAAATTCCTCTAGGCTCCGCGGGCGTATGCGGTCGGCGAGCGGCGCCGGCGCGGGAGCGGACTCGGGAGACTCGAAGAGATCCACGCCGCTATTATAGCGGCTCAGGCAACACTCAGCTCGGCGAGGAGGGCCCGGAGGAGATCGGCGTCATGGCATTACCTCGCAGCCGCCCGCGGCGGCTCGTCGAGCCGCGCGAGCACATCCCGCAGGAGATCGATTCCCGCGCGGTCGATGGTCCGGTTCGACATGATGACCTCCACGGTCGGCGGCAGGGTCCCGCGCAGCTTCTCGGCCGCCTGCTCCGAGCAGACCACGAGGGACGTGGCCTCGAGCATCCGCTCGACGCTCCAGGGATCGTCGGCGCTGGCCAGGACCGTCTTCAGATGGGTGAGGCCTGCCGACTGGACCGAGCGGAGCAGGTTCTGGGTCCCCTTCGGCGTCCCGCAGACCAGGCCCACCGTGGTCCCTTCAGGAAGCTCGCTGAGGCGGAGCAGGGTGGAGATGTTCGCCTCCGTCAGGAGCGCCACCACGGGGACCGATTCGCCCGCCAGGGCCGCCTTGACCTCGTGGATGTGGAAGAACGTCGTGATGACGACGCCATACCCCACCATCTCGCGGACGAAGGAGGGATCGCGCCGCGCTCGCTCGGTCAGGTCCTCCACCAGCATGCGGTCCACCGCAAGCGGCAGCTCCGCTTCCAGTTCCTCGCGGAAGCGCGAGACCTCAGGCCAGTTGCACTCGATCACGAGCGCCCGGGTCCGCTTCGCTTTCCTGGCTTGCGCGACCGGGGCCCGGGTCGCCGCGGTGGCCAGGAATTCCTCCGCGGAGTAGCCGAGGCGCCGGGCCCGCTCGAGCGTTTCGTCCACGAGGCGATCGAGCCCCCGGGCCATCTTTCCTTCTCCCGTCGGGGGGCGGTCGGCGACGAACGTCCCGCGCCCCGGCCGGCTCTCCAGATAGCCCTCCTGCTGGAGCTCGGCCAGCGCCTTGGCGGCCGTGTTCGGGTTGATCCGGAGGAACCCGGCCAGCTGGCGGACCGTCGGCACCTGGCTTCCCGGCTTGAGGGCACCGGTCATGATGAGGTGGCGGATCTGGGTCTTGAGCTGGACGTGCACCGGGACCGAGCTCTCCCGGTTCACCCTGAGGCCGGAGGGCGGTACGAGCCGCAGGCCCTCACGCGGCGGCACACTTGGCCTCTACGTCGGGTTCGGCCGCCCGGGCCTGGAGCCAGGTGCCGACGCGGATGAAAAGGGCGCCGAGCCGGAGCTTCAGGGTGGGGCGGTCGGCCAGGGCCAGGCGGATCATGGCGTGCCGGGCGGCATACTGCCGGGCTTGATCCAGCCGATATCTCGCCAACCACTCCAATTCGTACAGGTTCATGACTGATCCTCTCCCTTCCGTATAGTGTACTAGTACGTTAGTACGCTACCTCGTGGCCTGTCAAGGAAGAAAGCTTGGATCTCTCAGGAGGTTATACGGGCAGCGGTCCGGGTCGGGTGGGGCGCGTCTGTGATAGGCTGGGGAAGGATGCTGGCACGCCGGCTCGCGACGGGGGTCATGGCCCTGGGGGTGGCCTCCCTCATCTATAGTGGGGGCCCGCCGCCAGTATGGGCGATCGCTGAGGCCGACCGGCTCTGGCTGGTCGGCGAGCACGCCTTCGCCGACCGTCTCTACGCCGTCTCCCGCCGGGCTCTCGAGCGCTTCGTCAAGAGCTATCCGACCGAAGCCCGGGTGGGCGAGGCCACGCTGCTCCTCGGCAAGAGCCAGTTCGGCCTCCGCGAGTTCCAGGCCGCTCTGGAGAACTTCAGGAAAGCCCAGCGCCTGACGCCGCCCCCGGGGCGCCCCGAGGAGGCGCGCTTCTGGGAAGCGGAGACGCTCTTCCGGCTGAAGCGCTACGCCGAGGCGCGCGCGGTGTACGATGCGCTCCTCGCGTCCAATGCCGCCGCCCCCGTGGCTCCGGATGCGATGTACGGGCTCGCCTGGGCCGACCTGGAGCTGAAGCGCCCCGAGGCGGCGGCGGGCTCCTTCCACCAGTTCCTCGCGGCCTGGCCGGACTCCCCCCAGGCGCCGTCAGCCACGTTCTATCTGGCGCGCACCCTCGTGGAGCTGAAGAAGCCCGCCGATGCGATCGCCCTCCTCGCGCCCTTCGCGCGCCGCTACCCCAATCACGCCCTGGCGCCGGACGCCCAGTACCTGCTGGGGTGGAGCCGGCTGGCTGCCGGGAAATCCTCGGAGGGGCTCCAGGACCTGAGGGACTTCGTCGCCGCTCATCCGCGCCACGAGCTCACCGTGGCCGCCCGCCGGGCCATCGCCGACGCCCTCCTCAAAGGGGGCAAGAAATCCGAGCTGGGTCAGGAGTACCAGTCCCTGATCGCCCAGGCGCCGCCCACCGCCGAGGGGCTCTACGACGCGGGGCTGATCGCCCAGCAGCTGGGACGCCAGAAGGACGCCGAGGCGGCGTGGCGCCGGCTGCGGACGGAGTTCCCGAAGCACGCCCTCGCGACGCGTGCCTCGCTGGAGCTGGCCCAGGCGGCGTTCAAGCGGAGCCAGTTCAAGGACGCGGCGGCGCTGGCCAAGCCCGCCAGCGAGAGCGACGACGAGGCGGTGCGGCTCGAGGCGCTCCTGGTCGTGGGTGAGAGCGAGCTCAAGCAGCGGCGTTTCCAGCCCGCGCTCAAGGCGTTCCAGGCTGCCGCTGCGACCGAGGGCATTGACGCCGCGCTCAGGTATCGCGCCCTGGCCGGGAGCGGGCTCGCGCATGAAGAATTGGGGCAGGTTCAGGAGGCGGCCCGGCTCTACGCCCAGGTCGCCGCCGACAGCCCCGACAAAGCGCTGAAGCAGTGGGCCAAGGACCGGCTGGCGGCGGTGCGCGCGAAGTCCAAGCCGCCCGCCCAGCCGAAGGCGGAGAAGCCCAGCTCATGAAGCGCGGGGTCGTCTTCCTGGTGAGCGTGGTTCTGCTGTGGCCGGCGCTGGTCTGGGCCGCGTCGCCGCTCCCGCTGGAGCTGCCCCCGCCGGACCTGGCCCCGCTCCTGCCGCTGGCGGCGCCGCCGCTCGACAAGCCGCCGGTCCCGCTCCCCGAGGTCTCCGTGCCCGACCCGCCCCGCGCGCTGCCGGCGCTGCCAGCGCCGCCGCTGGCTGCGGATCCGTCGGGGAAGCCGGTGGCTCCGCTGCCGCCGCCGCGGATCCTCGCGTGCAATCCACTCGGCACGGTCTTCGGCGTGGCCTCGGAGCTCCTCGAGTGCGGACGGGCGCGCTTCCAGCGCGACGAGATGGAGGAGGCGTGGGCCGCCCTGGAAGGGGTGGTGCGGGGCGGCGGCCACCGGGCCGTGATCCGGGAAGCGCGGTACTGGCTCGCAGAGACGCTCCTGCGCCTCGGCCGCTACGAGCCCGCCGAGCGGAACCTCCTCCTGGTCGCCCAGGAAGGACCGGCCGACGAGCTCACCGCCTACGCGACCTACGCGCTCGGGTGGGTGGCCCTCAGGCTCAACGACCCCGCCCGGGCGCTGGCGCGCTTCGACGAGCTCTGGCGCGGGCCTGCCGTTCCGGGCCTCGCGCCGTTCGTGACGCATGGGCGCGCCGTCGCGCTCTACGGGCTGGGCCGTTTCGAGGAGGCGCGCGAGGCCTGGCAGGGGCTCCTCAAGCTCTCGATTCCGCGCCCGCTGGCGATCGAGGCGGCCTTCTGGCTCGGCGACACGCTGGGCCGGGTGGGCGAGGGGAAGGCGGCCGTGGAAAATCTCCAGCGCTTCACCGGGGCGGGCCCGCACCCACTCATCGAGACTGGGATCCTCCGACTCGGCTGGTGGACTCTGGCCGCGGGGGACGCGCTCGAGGCGGCGAAGGCGTTTCGCTGGCTGCTGTCGGCCTATCCACGGGCCACCGAATGGGCCTGGGCCCGAGTCGGCCTCGCCCGGGCGCTCCTGGCGCTCGGCGACTGGCCGGGAGCCCGCGAGGAGATCCGCCAGCTCCAGGCCGCGGCGCCGGGCCATGCGCTCGTGCTGCCGGGGCTCATCATCCTGGGCCGCTGGGCCGTGGAGCACAACGCCTTCGAGCCCGCCCACGCCCTCATGCAGGAGATCCTGGCCCTGGACCTCGCCCCGCAGGATCGCGCGTACGCGCTCCTGCTGAACGGCGAGGCCTATCGACGCGAAGGCCAGGACGGCGAGGCGCGAGGGCAGTTCGAGCTGGTGAGAGACGGGCAGCGGGGAACGCCTCTCGGTTGGACCGCGGCGCTCCGCCTGGCTCAGATGGACGTGGAGGCGCGGGAATTCTCCCGGGCCGCGCGGGAGAGCGCCGAGATCCTGAAGCAGCTGCTTCCCTACGACGTGCGAGCGCTGGCGCTGCTCCTTCACGCCGAGGCCGCCTACCGCGCGCGGGACTGGGAGACCTCAGCCGCCGGATTCAGGCGCTTCCTGTCCGAGTTCCCCGGTCACCCTCAGGCAGGCGCGGCGGCCCTCTCGCTCGGGTGGGCGGAGTTGAGGCGCGGCACCGGCGCGGCCGCCCGCGAGCGCTGGGTGGCCTTCGCCCGTTTCTTCCCGGCCGACCCGCGCGCGCCGGAGGCGCTGCTCCTGGCGGCCGAGCTGGCCGGAGAGGCCGGAGACCTCGGGGCCAGGGACTTGCTGGATCAGCTGCTCGCCCGGTATCCCGCCTACGCTCAGGCGGATGTGGCTCGCCTGAACCGGGCGATCCTGGATCTCCGGGCGGATCGGAGCCGTGAGGCGCGCGAGGAGCTGATGGTCCTCTTGAAATCCTCGCCGCTCTCGCCCTTCGTCGGGCGGAGCCGGCTGGCGCTCGGGGTCGCGCTCCTCGCCCTCGGCAGCGTGGAGGAGGCGGACCGGGAGTTCAGAGAAGCGCTCCAGCAGGGCGAAGGCGCCCTGGCTCACCTCGCCGTGGGGAGCTCGGCCCTCGCCCGCCGCCGGTGGGACGAGGCCGCGCGCGAGCTCGCCGAGGCCCGCGACGCGGGGACGACGCCCGTCAGCCGGGCCGCCGAGTACGGGCTGGTCGCCCTGGCCTTCAACGAGGGAAAGCGCGACGACTTCAAGAAGGCGGCGGCGTCGCTGCTCCAGTCGCCACCGTCCCCGTCGCTCATGCCGCCGCTCCTCTACGTGCTGGCGGCCCTCGCCCTGGAGGACGGGAAATGGAGCGAGGCGCGGGCACTGACCCTGCGCCTCCTCAACGACTACCCGGGGAGCGACGCAGCCGACGACGCGCTCTTTCGCCTGGGGACCGGGACCTCCGCCGGGGGGCAGTGGGCGCTGGCCCGCGAGGCGTTTCAGCTGCTCGAGGATCGCTATCCCAAGAGCCCGCTCGCCGAGGATGTCCGCCTCGGGCTCGCCGAGGCGCTCCTCCGGAGCGGCGCGTTCGCCGAGGCGCGCGGACGGCTGGAGGCGTTCGTGGTCCAGGGCTCGGGAGATCCGCGCCTGCCCAAGGCGCTCCACCTCCTGGCTCAGGCGCGGGAGGCCGCCGGCAACCGGCCCACGGCGATCGAGGCCTATTCGCGGCTCGTCACGGACTACCCCAGCAGCGAATGGACCCCGGCCGGCCGGGTCGCTCAGGGGCGCCTGCTCCTCCAGGAGGGGCGGTGGGACGAGGGGCGCCAGGCGCTGGAGCAGGCCCTGGCCGGCTCTGACGAAGCCGTGGCCGTCGAGGCCGCGTTCACGCTCGGGGAAGGATTCCGCGCCCGCGGGGCCCAGGAGGACGCCGTCGAGGCCTACCTGACCGCCGCCTACCTGGCGCCGGCCTCGGCCTGGGGTCGTCGCGCCCTCCTCGGCGCCGGCCAGAGCTTCGCCGCCCTCAAGCAGACCGAGTCGGCCGTCAGCGTGTTACGCAAGCTGCTTGCCCAGCCGGAGCTCGCCCCCGAGCTCGCCCAGCAAGCGAAGCGGGCGCTGCAGCAGCTCGGCCAGGGCCCCTGAGCGGCCCGGCCTCGCAGCCGCGGGTGGCCTTGACACCCTCCTTCGGCGTGTGATTACATACGTGGCGTTCCGGCTCTTGCCGTTCGTTCCGCCCACTGCTTGTGGGGGTTCAACCGGGGACGCCCTAGAGTGAGGGGCAGGTCCTCAAAGGAGGAGACGCAGATGGCTGGGGAAACCGTCAACCGGCGCGAGTTCATCAAAGCCACTGGAGCGGGGGCTCTGGCGACCGGGCTCGGGGCCAACATCATCATCCCGGGCCGGTCCCACGCGGCGAAGAAGACGCTCCGCATCCTCAACTGGGTCCACTTCGTCCCGGCGTACGACGAGTGGTTCAACAAGAAATACGTCGTGGAGTGGGGCCAGAAGAACGACACCGAGGTGACCGTGGACAACATCGGCATCGCCGGCGTCAACGCCCGCGCCGCCGCCGAGGTGTCGGCCCAGAAGGGGCACGACCTGTTCCTGTTCAACTGGCCGCCGCCCTCCTTCGAGGAGCAGACGGTGGACATGAAGGACGTCTACGCCGAGATCGAGAAGAAGGTCGGCAAGCCCATCGACCTGGCGATCAAGAGCACCTACAATCCGAAGACGAAGAAGTTCTACGCCTTGTCGCCGTCGTTCACGCCGGACCCGGTGAACTACCGGAAGGACCTGTTCACGGAGGTCGGCCTGCCCAACGGGCCCAGGACCTGGGACGAGGTCCGGGTCAAGGGCGCCGAGATCAAGAAGAAGCGGGGGAATCCCGTGGGGATCGGCCTCGCCAACGAGATCGACACCGCGATGGCCATGCGGACGATCATGTACTCGTGGGGCTCCCACGAGCAGGACGAGGCCGGCAACCTCACGCTCAAGTCGAAGCAGACCCTGGACGCGATCAAGTTCGTCAAGGCGCTCTTCCAGGAGACCATGACGGACGAGGTGTTCACGTGGGATGCCTCCTCCAACAACCGGGCCGTCGTCTCCGGCAAGGTCTCCCTGGTCCTGAACGCCATCTCCACGACGCGGACGGCCGAGAAACAGGACCCGGCCATGTCGAAGGAGATCCAGCTCGCGAAGGCGCTGAGTGGGCCGGTGCGGGCGATCGGGCTGGAGCACGTGATGCAGTGCTACGTGATCTGGAAGTTCGCCGAGAACATCGACGGCGCCAAGAAGTTCCTCGTGGACTACGTGACGAACTTCCGCCAGGCCTTCGTGGCCGGTGAGTTCTACGACTTCCCGTGCTTCGAGAAGACCGTGCCGGACCTGCAGAAGCTCATCGCCAACGACCCCAAGGCCCACCCGCCCGACAAGTACAAGGTGCTCGACGACGTCCTCAAGTGGGCGACCAACGTGGGCTACCCCGGCTACGCCACCGCGGCCATCGACGAGATCTACGGCACCTGGGTGCTGAACGTCATGTTCGCCAAGGTGGCCGCCGGCAAGGCCACGCCCGAAGCGGCGCTGGACGAGGCGGACGCCGCCTGCCGGCGCATCTTCGGCAAGTGGAAGGAGAAAGGCTTGGTGTAAGCCGCTCCGCGTAGCGGCGCGTTCGACGGCCGGAGGCTCCCGATGACGGAGCCTCCTGCCATGTTGGACCGACGATGGCCACGGTCGAAACCAGAGACGTGCGGAAGCACTTCGGCGACGTTCACGCTGTGGACGGTGTCAACCTCACGACCAAGGAGGGCGAATTTCTCGTCCTGCTCGGCCCGTCGGGGTGCGGCAAGACCACGCTCCTCAGAATGATCGCCGGGCTCGAGGATCCGACGGGGGGCGAGATCCTGATCGGCGGCCAGGTGGTCAACGACTTGCCGCCCCGGGCCCGGAAGATCGCGATGGTCTTCCAGAGCTACGCCCTCTACCCCCACATGCGGGTGTTCGACAACATCGCCTTCCCCCTCCGAGCCCAGGGTGTGCCGAGGGCCGAGATCCCCCACAAGGTGGAGTGGGCCGCGGGACTCTTCGGGATCGAGAAGCTTCTGCATCGGAAGCCCCGGGAGTTGTCGGGCGGCGAGCGCCAGCGCGTCGCCCTGGCCCGGGCCGTGGTGCGCGAGCCGGCCGTCTTCCTCCTCGACGAGCCGCTGTCGAACCTCGACGCCAAGCTCCGCACCTCGGCGCGCGACGAGCTCCAGCAGTTCCAGCGCCGGATCGGGACCACCACAATCTACGTCACCCACGACCAGGTGGAGGCGATGGGGCTCGGCGACCGGATCGCGGTGATGCAGGGTGGCAAGGTGCGGCAGATCGGGACGCCGCAGGAGGTCTACGACGAGCCGGCCGACACGTTCGTGGCCGGCTTCCTCGGCTCCCCCCCGATGAACCTGCTGGAGATCCCCGACTGCCTCGTGGGGTTCCGCCCTGAGCACTTCCTGCCGAAGGAGGCCCACGAGAGCCGCGATGGTCTCCTGGCCCTCAAGTTCCACATCAGCCGCATCGAGTACCTCGGCGCCGACCGTCTGCTTTACGGCGCGCTCGAGGGGAAGTTCCCCGACACGAAGGTCATCTCCAAGCTCGCCTCCACGGTGTCCACCCCGGTCCAGCCCGGGAAGACCCAGGACTTCGCGGTCCGGGAGAAAGACTTCCGGTTCTTCGACCGGGAGACCGGCCTCCGGACCCGGCCGCGGCCGGTCTGAGGGGGACGATGGCGACCCTCGAGCCCGACCTCCGCGCGCCGGCCGCGGGCCGCCGGTTCGGGTTCGTCCTGGACCGGCCGGAGTGGCTCGGGCCGCTCATGATCGCCCCCGCCGTCCTGTACATCGTGGCGATCGTCGGGCTGCCGTTCCTCCTGGCCCTCTACTACAGCGTCAGCGACATCAGCATGGGGAGGCGGACGCTGGGCTTCGTGGGGCTGAAGAACTTCATCAGCGTGGTCCCGACGTCGAAGTTCCAGACGTCGCTCCAAAACACGTTCGTCTTCGCCATCGTCTCCCAGGTGCTGGTGATCATCCTGGCCAACATCCTGGCTCTGGCGCTGCTCAAAGAGTTCCGCGGGAAGTGGGTGGTGCGGCTCCTGCTCCTCCTGCCGTGGGTGGCGCCGATCTCGCTCGGCACGATCGGCTGGCTCTGGATCCTGGACTCCATCTACAGCGTGATCAACTGGACCCTGGAGGCCTTCGGGCTCATCACCGCGGACGGCTGGCCCATGTACCTCGGCAAGCCCTACCTGGCCATGGGATCCGTCATCACGGTCCACGTCTGGCGGCTCCTGCCGCTCGCCACGGTGATCATCCTGGCCGGCCTCACCTCCATCCCCAAGGACATCCACGACGCCGCCCAGGTGGACGGGGCCAGCTTCTGGCGGCACCACTTCCAGATCACGGTGCCGCTGATCCGCCCGATCCTCCTGGTGGCGCTCCTCTTCGGCCTCGTCTTCGCCTTCACCGACATGGTCGTGATCTTCGTCCTGACGCGGGGGGGCCCCTACGACACGACCCAGGTCCTGGCGAGCCTGGCGTTCTTCACCGGCATCCAGGGCGGCGACCTGGCCGAGGGCGCGGCCATCGCGATCTTCCTCTTCCCGCTGCTCCTGGCCGTGGCCTTCGTCTTCCTCCGGATCGCCCGGCGGAGCGAGGTGACCTGAGATGGCCGCCGGGACCGGGCGGCGCTGGGGACTCCGGGTGGGCCACTTCGGCGTGGTGGGACTGTTCACGCTCTTCACGGCCTTCCCCTTCTACTGGATGCTCGTCACCACGTTCAAGCGGACCAGCGACCTGCTGAAGCGGGGGAACAACCCGTTCGTCTACAACGAGGCGCCGACGCTGGAGAACCTCCGCGTCCTCTTCCAGGAGACGCTCTACGTGAGGTGGCTGGTGAACACCGCCCTGGTCGGGGTGGCGGTGGTGGTGATCACGCTGATCCTCGCGATCCCGGCGGGGTACGCGCTGGCCCGGCTCACGGGGCGGTGGGGGGAGCAGCTCGGGATCGGGATCTTTCTCACCTATCTCGTGCCGCCGACGCTCCTCTTCATCCCCATGTCGCGCGTGATCGGCGACCTGGGCCTCCAGGACTCCCTCTGGTCCCTGGTGCTCGTCTACCCCTCGTTCACGATCCCGTTCTGCACGTGGCTCCTGATGGGGTTCTTCAAGGCCATCCCGCGTGACCTGGAGGAGGCCGCCATGATCGACGGGCTGAGCCGCTTCGGCGCGTTCGTCAAGGTCGTGATCCCGATCTCGGTGGCGGGGGTCCTCACGGTGGTCATCTTCTCTTTCACGCTGGTCATGCAGGAGTTCGTCTACGCCCTGACCTTCATCTCCTCCGTCCGGCAGATGACGGTGAGCGTCGGGGTGCCCACCTTCCTGGTCCACGGCGACGTGTACTTCTGGGGCTCGCTGATGGCCGGCTCCTTCATCGCCAGCGTGCCGATCGCGATCCTTTACAACTTCTTCGTCGATCGCTTCATCGCCGGTTTCACCGTCGGCGCCATCAAGTAGCTGCGGCGGCCAGGGGGCTCCCATGAAGACCTACGCGGTGGTGTTCCTGAGCGTGTTCCTGGCCGAGCTGGGCGACAAGACCCAGCTGGCCACCCTGTTCTTCGCCTCGAACCCGGCGGCCAGCAAGGTCGGGGTCTTCGCCGCCGCCGCGGGGGCCCTCGTGGTCTCGAGCCTCCTGGCGGTCGCCATCGGCGCCCAGCTCGGCGCCTGGCTGCCCACGGAGCGCTTGAAGATTCTGGGCGGACTCGGCTTCATCGCCATCGGTCTCTGGATGCTTCTCGCCCGCTAGTGGGGACGCGATGAAGGGCTACGGCGGGAAGATCCTCTTCGTGGATCTCGGCGACGGGCGGACACGCGTTGAGCCCGTCTCGGAAGAGATGGCGCGCGCCTTCCTTGGGGGAAATGGCTTCGCCGCCCGGCTTCTCT
>Ga0209108_10002192_pt1 | contig 11274 bp, 7 predicted proteins | sample Rifsed10ft1_FD_184003 | JGI IMG/M metagenome (GOLD analysis project Ga0209108, IMG submission 184003) | Soil microbial communities from Rifle, Colorado, USA - sediment 10ft 1 (version 2) | ecosystem: Environmental > Terrestrial > Deep subsurface > Rock core/Sediment | place: Rifle, Colorado...
CGCCACGGGCTCCCCGACGAAGCGCGCCTTGTCGGTTGCTGCGCAGTAGTAGCGCACCGGCGCGGTGACGCCCACCGAGAAGGGCTTGGTAAGTCTCGCCACGTCGTCGCCGGTCACCACCCCGACCACGCCCTCCATGGCGAGGGCCGATGACACGTCGTAGCCCAGGATGCGCGCATGAGCATGCGGCGAGCGGACGATGGCGGCGTGGTGCACGCCGGCGCACGGCGCATGGTCGTCGATGAAGCCTCCGCGGCCGGTCAGGAGCCGCGCGTCCTCGACGCGTTTCACCGGCTGCCCGATCCAGCGTCGCGCGGCCGGCGGCTGCGCCGGTGTCGTGTGATCTTTCATTCGGTCTCCTCTCGACGACGACCGATCTTAGTCGCTCCACCGGGGAGCGTCAAGGGCAGGGCGCGCGCGCTCAATCGGGGTCTTGAATTACAGAGCGGGAGCCGTCCAGGGGACCATCAGGCAACGGCAGGGCAGACGTCTGCGGCGGCCCCGGCCTTGGCGATCGTCAGCTCGATCCCGCGCCGCGCGGCCGCCCGAGCGGGCCCGGTGGGCGAGGATACCTGGCGAGAACTCGTGCTGCGCGAGGAGGAAATCGATGACGAAGTTTGTCAGGATGGTTTGCGATGCCGCCTCCTACTGAAGTGCGCCCGTAGCGTCGCCCGTGCGGCTACGGCAATAGCGCAAGACGTAGATTGAATAGATAAGACTGAAGCCTGCAAAGTAAGATCCGGGATTCGCTTTCAGTTGAGCGACCGCCGGGCACCACTGTTCCAGCGGCAGGAAAGTGAGTAGGGCCTGCACGAGCCGTATTCTTTTGTGCATGGTTTGGGCGCGTAGATTATCTGGAGCGCCTCCCCGAATCGAAGCGACGATCACGGCCCCGGTCGGGATTACAGCTACCCCCTTGCGGAACATACTCTGCTCGCGCTAACCTCCTATAAGCACAGAATTATTTGCGTTTGGTCTGGATCCCGGCTCACAGGCCCTCTCTGGTGCGATTTTCTTATTTCAGCGACTTAGACCCTACCATCCGACCCCAGGATGCGGTCATCGGTGGCCGGTCAGTCGCGCTAGAGGCGAGACCGTGGAGACGTGGCGCGAGTCGCCCGACTAGCTCTAGGCTATTCTGGCGCCACGGCGTTGCCTAGGGCGCGTCGATGACCACCGACCTCTGGCGGCAAATCGTCGCGGACGCGACTGTTCCCGCCTATTCCTTCGGGACGCACCGCGCCGTCCCGCCCATCGAGACCCTGCGTCGGATCCGACCGCGGCTGCGAGCGGCAGGCATCACACGGCTAGCCGATATCACCGGCCTGGACTGGATCGGCGTTCCTGTGTACCAGGCGATGCGCCCCAATTCGCGGACGCTCTCCGCCTCACAAGGCAAGGGATTGACGCGTGCGCAAGCGCAAGTCTCGGCGCTCATGGAGGCGATCGAGGGATTCCACGCCGAGGAGATTCGCCAGCCGCGCGCCCGCGCGACCGTCGGCAGTATGCGCCGCCAGCTGGGCTACGATCTGCGCGCGCTCGCGGTGATCCAGCCGGCTCTCCTGAAGGACGCGCTCCTCCTCGAATGGCTTCCCGCGACCGATCTCTCGACCGGTGCCCCGACGTGGGTGCCGAGACAGCTCTGCGATCTCGATCTCTGTGTGCGCCCGCGCATCCACGTCCCAGTGTTTCGGACTTCCTCCAACGGTCTGTGCAGCGGCAACACCATCGCCGAGGCGCTGATTCACGGTCTCTGCGAGGTGATCGAGCGAGATTCCTGTCGTCGCCGCGATCGCGCGCGGTTCGAGCCCGAGCGCTCCGTGATTCCGGAGACAGTGTCCGCACGGCTCGAGCAGCGCCTGCTGGACCGCTTCTTTCGCGCCGGCATGGATGTCCAAATCGTCGACATGAGCGGGCCCACCGGCTTGCCGTGCTTCGAGGTCTGGCTCGACCATCCCGACGGTCCGGCGCTCACGCGCGGCTCCGGCTGCCATCCGAGCCGATCGACCGCCCTGATCCGTGCCCTGACCGAAGCTGCCCAATCCCGCCTCACGTACATCGCCGGGAGCCGGGATGACATTCCGCGGCCCGTCTATCGGGTGGCGACGGCGCCCCGTCGGCGGTCGGCATTCCGGCCATCCTCGACCACCGCTGAGCGCGAGTTCGGAGCTACCCCGACGCTTCCTGGGTCCGGCTTCGGCACCCAGTTCCGCGACATCGTGGAGCGCATACGCACCCTCACCGGGATGGCGCCGATGGCGGTCGACCTGATGCGTGACGACTTCGGGGTGCCCGTCTTGTTCGTTGTCTCCCCGGGGCTCGGTGCGCGCCCGAGTCTATGAACCCCAGGGCCTGCCCTCGCGTTTGCCTCTTCGCGGGTCCATCGCTGTCCTCCGCGGACGTGCACGCGGCGTTCAGGCATGTCGATGCCGACGTCACGGTACTCCCGCCCATCGAGCAGGGCGACATCCTGCGTCTGGCCGAGCGGCTGCCTAACGTGATCGGCATCGTCGATGGGCAATTCTTCCACGCGCCTGCCGTGCTTCATCGGGAGATCTTGTTCGCGCTTGAGCGGGGCGTTCGGATTCTTGGCGCCGCGAGCATCGGCGCGCTGCGCGCGCGCGAACTGGACGGGTTCGGCATGGAGGGGATCGGCGAGATCTATCGACAGTACCGCACGGGCACAATCGATTCCGATGATGAGGTCGCGGTCTTGCACGCCACTGCTGCCGATGCGTTTCGCCCCCTGACCGAGGCGTTGGTCACAATCCGCTACAACCTTCGTCGGGCACGGCGCCAACATGTTATCTCGCCGCGCGCGGCGGTCGCCGCGCTGAACACGATGCGTTGCCTCCACTTCACCCGCCGCACACATGCCGCGCTTCTTGCCGCCGTCCCCGACGACGAGCGCGCGGGTCTCGCGCGCTTTCTGGAGCGCCAAGCGGTCGACTTGAAGCGACAGGACGCTCGTCTTCTTGTGCGCACGATCGCCCGCCGGATTGCCGGCGCGGCGACGTGGCCGCGCCGGGTGCGGGTTCGGCTCAACCAGACCAGCCTCTTCCACCAGTATTGGCGCGAGTACGTCGGGCGGCAGATCCACGGCTGCCACGTTCCCGACGATCTCGTGCTGAGGTTCGCGCGACTGCTCTCTCCCTCGTTTCCCGGCCTCTATGCACGGGTGTCCCGGCGCTGCCTCCTCCTGGACGAAGCGGCGGAGCGCGGTCTCGCGCCTGCCGCGGCCGCGACACTCGTCGCGCGCTTCCGCCGAGAGCGAAGCCTGCGATCCGGCGCGGCGCTCGAGGCATGGCGGCAACGGCGATCCCTGTCGGGGCGGGAGCTGATTCACACGCTCCGCGAGCGTGACCTGGAGGATCGGCTCCGAAGGCTCTATCGCGCGCGCTCCCCCGCGTCGCAGGGTCGCGCGACCTTGACGCGCATCGCGAGCGCCGTTGCTGCGCGCGCCGGGATTCCGACGCGCGCCCTGACCCGGCCCCTCCTGATCCGCCCGGGCGTGCCCTGGCCCGATATCCTCCTCCGGGAGCTGAAGTTCCGCGGCCGGTTCACGTCGGCGGTCGGCGACGCCCACCGGATCCTGCGTCACAACGCCGTCATCTTCGAGCGCCACCCGTGGCTCGCCGGGGCTCCAGCCCGGCGCGGTCTGCTCATCGGTCTCGCCGCCCAGCGCTGGCGTGTCGCCACGGACCAGGTGGAGGCGAGGATGCTAGCTCGCGGCTTCACCGGCTACGACGACTTCGCTGAGGCCGCCCGGCACGTCTTCGTCTACGAGCGAACTTCGTCGGGACCGTACCGGCCGGAGCGTCTGACCGACTGTTTCCATCTGGAGTGCGAAGAAGCACCCGGGTAATGTCTCCCGTCCCCCCGGGCAAGCCTCGTGCAGGCGGAGTGATGAGCGCACCCCACGGGCCAGGGCGAAATGCTATTGTAGGCGCCATTCGACGAGCCCATGCTCGCGGTATCCAAGAGGGCAGTGAACGTCCCATGTCCAGTCAGCAAGAGGAGAGATCGCCATGGCCAACGGTGGAATCGGCCCTTTCCGGGGGGATCCAGAGGAAAACAGTGTCATCTCGCAGGAGGATCAGAGCAAGGACACGATGCGACGGTACTATGCACGTGTCTGGAACGGCCGCGACCTCGCCGCCATCGACGATCTCGTGGTTGACGACTTTGTGATTCATCGCGACAACCAAGTTCGGCGCGGCAAGGCCGGGCTGAAGGCTCAGGTCACCGAAACGATCGCGAACTTCATCGACGTTCGTGTCGACCTCGAGGAGATGGTGGCCTTGCGCGAGACGGTGGCCGTTCGCCTCAACGTATGGCACAAGATGGCCATCACGGGTCAATGGGTGCGGCGCAAGGGAGTCGACATCAGCATCGTGAAAGATGGCCGGATCGTCGAGACCTCGGTGAGGTATGGAGCGTCGGAGATCGTCCCGGCCGACGAGGCGATCAGGCTTCAGCCAGCTTGACGAGCGACGCCGCCGGCGTACGTCATGTCCCATCCCCAGGATGGGAGGATGACGGCCAGCCGGCGGCGTTCCGGTCTGGTATCAGCAGACCCGGACGCGACAGCAGATCCACCGATGGTCCCGCAGCCGAGCCGGAGCCGCGATCCCTTCGACTGGTGGCGGTCCCACCGGCGCAGTGCCCGTGAAGTCTACCTCGGTGGTCTCGGCCCCCGCTGGGTTGACCTCGTACCCCAGGTCTTGCAGCGCGGCGACTGTGACCGGGCCGATGTCGTTTGGGCGGTCTTCTAGCAGGAATGTCATGAGCTCCGAGTGAAAGATCGCCTGTCTCCAGTGGCCAATGAACTCCTCGTGGTCTCCAAAGACCTCCAGCGGGACAGGCGTTGGCCCGGTGCGGAGCGCGGCTCCGTACGCCTGCGCGGCCGCCTGGCCGGTAAACACGGGGCTCCTCGTGGAGAGATTCCTCTTGAGCAGCCCTTTCCTCTCCCAGACAGCCGGGGAGAATCCTAGGGCGTGCCCGATCTCGTGAGCGATGAGATCGACGCGAGAGCGCACGATGTCCACCTTCGCACTTCCGACCGCCGCGGCCTCCGCGGTGTCCAATACCGCCATGTCTATCGAATCCAGCGTGATCGTGGCTTTCCCCGGCAGATGCGCAGTCGGGCCGGCCGCGGTTCCGCGGAGCGCCGCGACGTCGAGGTCCGTGTCTGCCGAGAGCCCACCTTTTTTGTCGGGCAGGTTTTCGCTCTTGGCGAGGATGAGAAGACCAGCGACGGTCTCACCGCCAGCCAGGACAGGGGGCCCGCCCCCGACAATGACCTCGAGCCACCGTTTCGCCGCCTCCTCGAAGGCCTTCCGTTGTGTCGGGGTCAGCTCGTCATGGAAGTCCACGTCCATCGAGAAGGGGTACTTCGCCCCTCCCTTTGCCGAGCCGACAGGTGCCGGAGCCCCAAAATGTACTCTGGTCGGACTCATGATGTGCCTCCCTCGCGCCGAACCGTGCCCCGCGCGGATCCGTCAGCGGGCTGGTCGGCAGGTTAAAGAGACGACCAAAAGGCGGGAATCATCGCGGACAAAAGGGCCCCCAGGGGGTGATCGATGCGCGGGAAGTCTCACATCCGCTCCGGAGCCGGGTGCTGCACCAGTGATGCTTCCAGCGCGTAGTCGATCGCTTGGCTCAGGCTCATCAGCCGCCCGTTTGTCCATGCTGCAGCCAGCGCATCGCGACCGAGGCGGCTCTCAAGCAATGCTCGCTCGCTCTCCTGGCGGGCGCGATCCCTTTGCATCAGCGGCATGCCCGTCGCATCGCGCATGGCCTCCGCCGCCGCGAAGAGGCGGGCCGCATCAGCCCATTGGTCGCGCCGCCCAACGGCGTAGGCCAGGGCCTCCAGGGAAGCGGGTGTGCATCGCCGGTCCCGCAGCTCGCGGAGGGGGGGCAAGCTCTCCCGAAGAAACGCGACCGCCCGTTCGGCGTCTCCAGCCTCCAGGTGGAGGCGCGCGAGATGGCGCAGCGCATAGGCGGCGGCATGCCGGTCTCCGCGGCCCTGCGCCTCCGCGAGGCTCTCTTCGTACAGGGCGTAGGCTGCCCCGTGATCGCCCTGCTCGTGCATCGCTTGGGCAAGGAACGCGGCGATCGGATGCTCGATACCAGACCGCTGCTCACCGCCATGCTCCCGGAACAGAGCGCGGGCCTCGGTGAGCCACGTCGCCGCGCTGGCGTAGTCGCCCTGCCAGATCGCGATCACGCCGCGGCGAGTCAGCGCGACGGCGATCTCGCGCCCGTCGCCCAGCGCTCGCCAGATGAACAGCCCTTCGTCGGCGAGGCGCACCGCGGCCTCATGATCCAGCAGGCAGTGCGCCATGTGGCCGCCGATGACGAGGATCTTTGCCCGGGCCGCCGTGTTGGCCGGTGTGTAGTCCACCAGACCCATCACGCGTTGCCAGGTCTCCTGGGAATGGCCACGCAACATCCAAAACAGCTCCAGCGCATCGGCCAGCCTGATCCCTGCCTCGAGCCGCGTGACGGCGCGGGTCAATCCCGGCGTGCTGGCCACACCCTCGTCGAGAGCCGTGAGCACCCAGCCAAAGGCCTCGCGGATGTTGTCATGCTCGGCCTCCAGGCGCTCACACCAGCTGACCTGCTGGGGACCGAGGAGTCCCGCGTCGGCATCCTCGGCGAGGGCGAGGTAGTAGTCGAGATGCCGATCCCGCATCTCGGGGCCTTCGCCGCTTGCCTCGAGTTGATCCAACCCATACTCGCGAATCGTTTCCAGCATTCCGAAGCGCGGCTCCGACCCGGCTGACACTTCCTGCCTCACCAGGCTCTTGTCAAGGAGCGACGCGACGCCATCGAGTACCTCGATGCTTCGATTCGCGCTCGGGTTGCACCAGGTCTCCGCCGCCTGCACGGTCCATCCCCTCACAAACACCGACAGTCGACGGAAGAGACGCTGGTCGGCCTTGTCGAGCAGGTCGTGGCTCCAGGCGATCGCCCTCCGAAGCGTTTGCTGCCGAGCGGGAAGGTCGCGGGCCCCCCCAACCAGCAGTGGCAACCGCCGTCCCAGCCGGGCCAGCATCGCCTGGGGCGGCAGCAACTTGCTTCGGGCGGCCGCTAGCTCGATGGCCAGGGGCAAACCGTCCAACCGGGTGCAGATCTCCGCAACGGCGCGGGCGTTCGCTTCGGTGAGGACAAAGTCGAGCTTGACCGCTTGCGCCCGCTCGACGAAAAGGGCCACCGCGGCGCACTGGGCAAGTGCGCCAACTGGGGGCAACATGTCGGTGTTCGGCAGCGCCAGCGGCGGCACCGGAAACTCGTGCTCGGCGCGCAGGTGCAGGGGCGCCCGGCTCGTCACGAGCACCCGGAGTCGCGGAGCAATCTCCAGGAGCTCGGCCACGAAGGTCGCAGCCGGAAGCACGTGTTCAAAGTTGTCGAGTACCAGGAGCATGTCTTTCGGTCTCAAATGCTCCTCAAGAATGTCAGCGAGGCTGCGGTTCCCGCACTCCTGGAGGCCCAGCGCATGGCCGATAGCCAAGGGGACGAGGTCGGGACCGCCAATCGAGGCCAGGGCCACGAAGAAGGCACCATCGGAGAACTGATCGCGCAGATCGGTCGCTAGCTGGAGGCTGAGCCGGGTCTTGCCGGTCCCGGGTGGACCCGTCAGGGTAAGGAGCCGCATGTCGTCGCGAAGCAGCAGCTCGCGCCCTGCTGCCAGCTCCCGGTCGCGCCCGATCAGCGCGGAGGGGACGATCGGGAGCGGGGAGCCGCTTGGTGGCGTGGCAAGCGAGGTATCCGAGGTCCGCAGCGGCGGGAAGTCGGTGGGCAGTCCCTCTCCCGCAACCTGGAATACCCGCGTGGGATGGCTGAAGTCACGAAGCTGGTACTCGCCCAGCCCCATGAGCTCGATGCCGGCCGGCAGCGCGTCGCGCACAAGATCGTGCGTCTCCTGCGTAAGCAGGATCTGGCCGCCGTGGGCCGCGGCTCGCAGCCGGGCGCAGCGGGTCAGCACCTGCCCGATGTAGTCTCCGTTCTTGGGCTGGGCGTTGCCGGTGTGCAGGGCCATGCGCACGCGGATTGGTGTCGCCGTCGTCCAAGGTTCGGCCAGGAGGGCGCGCTGGGTACGGTACGCGGCCACGACGGCATCCGTGGCCCGGCCAAAAGCCGCCAAGAGACTGTCACCCTCTTCGGCCTTCTTGACGACCACCCCGTTGCACTCGCCGATCCCGACTGCGAGCAGGTCGTCGTGACGAGCCAGGCCGGCCGGCATCGTGACCGAGTCGTGCTCCCAGTGTCGGATGCTCCCCTCGATGTCGGTCAGCAGGAAGGTGACCGTCCCGCTCGGGAGGTGCTCAGGTCGATCCGTGTGGAGCTCGCGTCCGAGCTTGAGGCTCCCAGGGGAGGGATTGATGCCCAGTTCACCCAGCGCGTGGATAAGCCGATCGTGGACACGCCGGGCCTCGGCCACCCGGCCGTGCCGGAGCAGTAGCCGCACGAGCTCCTGAGCCGCCCGCTCGTCAGCAACATCCTTGGCGAGGAGCCGGCGAAGTGCGGCGCCTGCCTCGTCGAGCTGGCCCCGCTGTTCACACACACGCGCGAGCAGCAGCTGCAGCTCGATCCAGGTCTGCCGAAGCTTCTCGCGGCGCGCGACCGACCAGTCCTCGGAAAGATCGCCGGGCAAGTACTCACCGCCGTAGAGCGCGTTGGCACCCCGCAACAGCGCCAGCGGGTCGGCAGCGTGTCTGGCCTCAGCGACGAGATGCTCGAATGAATCGGCGTCGATCCAGACCGGCGCGTCCGGACGTAGGCCCAGGGTCTCGCGATCGCCGACGAGGAGATCCTTCATCGGCTCGCCTCCGACTTCGGCGAGTGCGTGATGCAGGGAAGAGATCGCCGAGGGCAGGCCGACTCCCTGCGCATCGAACGTCGGCGCACCCGGCTCTAGCGCCTCGTCCCCGAGCGCACGGTGGCTACGTCGCGTGACCAGAAGCTTGAGCAGCTGACAAGCCGGCGCGTTCTTCGGAGAGTCCTCTAGGATCGCCCGGTCCCCAAGGAAGACGGCGAAACGGCCGAGGGTGTAGATCCTCAGGTCGGGGAGGCCAGTGGCCGTAGCAGACGGACCACCCGAATCACCGAGGACGTGCGCGAGCGGGAGCGTCGATGACGGAGCTAGATCTGTCACGCCATTGCGGCTCGGTTTCGGCTCCGCCGACGGCACTCTCTCTGACGCCTGCGCCGCGGGGTGCCCTTGCCTGCCGCCCGAAGGGCGGCCGAGCTGTCGCGGCGCCGGCGGCTGGAGCCCGTACTTTCGAATCCGAGTGTGCAGGGTGTTCCGGGCAATGCCGAGCAGGGCGGCCGCACGGGAGAGATTCCAACCGGTTTGAGCGAGCACTTCACTGACGCGAACGCGCATCACGTCGTCCAGCGAGACGGAGCCCTGCTCTGGCGGCGGCTGGGACGTGGTACCTGCCCGCGCTCCCGTTGTCTTTCGAGGATCTGGCGCTTCCTGTCCCGCGGGCAGCGCCAGGATCGCCGCCGTGATCAGCTGCTCGTCGGACAATAGGGCGGCCCGCTCGAGCACGTTGCTCAGCTCGCGCACGTTCCCGGGCCAGGGATAGGCCAGGAGGCTCTCGCGCGCATCCTCAGAGAGCTGCTTGGCCGGCAGGCCATGGTCCGTGCACGCCCGGGCGAGGAAGTGCTCCGCGAGCTGAATGATGTCCTGCCCCCGCTCCCGCAGGGGCGGCAGCCAGATGGTGAATATCGCGAGGCGATGATACAGGTCGGCCCGGAAACGCCCGTCACGGGTGGCGTCGAGCAGGTCGACGCTGGTGGCGGCGACGATCCAGACGTCAACCGGCTCGTTCCGCGTGCTGCCCAGACGACGTACTGTGTGGTCCTCGAGGACCTTCAACAGCTTTGTCTGGAGGCTTTCAGGCAAAGCCCCGATCTCGTCGAGGAAGAGCGTACCGCGGTGGGCAGTCTGAAAGAGACCCGGCTTGGCCTGGCGCGCGTCGGTGAAAGCGCCCCGCTCGAATCCGAACATCTCGGCTTCCAGCAGGGTCTCCGGGATCGCTGCGCAATTGACATCTACGAAAGGGCTGGCGGCGCGTGGTCCGCCGCTATGCAGCGCCCGGGCAACGAGCCCTTTGCCGGTCCCGGTTTCGCCCTGGATGAGGACTGAGCGGATCTTGGCGGAGCGCTGCAGGAGCCGTTCGATCCCCTTCCGGACGCCCTTGATGCCCGGGCTGTCTCCGAGCATCTCGTCCTTGAGGCTCATTTGCCGGGACTATACCCCCAAGCGCTATTCGAATACTTGGCTAATTTCAGGACAGTACAGACGCGAGGCAATGTCCGGCGGCCCCCTAACCTCCCGACCTATATAGCTTTTTCTCCCGGCATGGGCGTTGCTCTCCCAGACCGGCATGTGCACCAAGCGGGCCGGCGGCTCTGCCAGCAGTAAGCACACGCGACGTCCACCAAACCTTGGGGGTACATCATGAACAGCTCTGTCCTCGCCGCAGGGTGGCCCTTCGCCTGGTTTCTGCCTTGGCACGCGACGCATGCGGACGCGGCGCTACCGAGCGGCGTTGTCACCGAGAATGACAGGCGGGGCCGGCTCCTCGTGGGCAAGCCGGACGGTACCACCGACGTGATCGAACTCGACTCGGCCACGCCGGTCTTCGGTGTGGATGGCTACCCGGTCGCCCTTGGCGACCTTCGCGTCGGTGACGTCGTGGCAGTACTCCAGGAGCGGCGCGGCTTGACGTTCGTGACGACCGGGATCCATCTCCTGCAGCCTGCCTAGCACGCGGTGGGTTCACAGTGCTCGGCTGATGGCGAGTCACACCGGCTCTGGGCCAAATGAACCAAGTAGTGCTCCGTCCGCACCATCTGCCTGTCGATGCCAATCCGCGCTGGATAAATCCGGGGCGGGCGGGCTAGCATCGCGGTGTGCACGAGGCCCGCGCCGCGAGCGCGCGCAGGTCCGGTCTCCACCTACCGAGGGGCTGTAGCATCGGCTCCTGGGGCGGCCGGGGTCTGAGTATGGGCGATTATGTCACGGGAACGGGGCCCACGGACGGGGCGACTGCGCCGCCCGAGGGGGCTAGTGTTGGCTATCCTCCGGACGTGCCAAGACCAGAGCGCCGTGCCGTCAGGTGAGCGCGAGAAACGCTTCCTCGTCGTCCCGCTCGAAGGCCAGCAAGTCGGCCTCGTGGCTTCGGAGGATCCCCGCGATCTCGGCCGTGGAGCAGTTCCCCCGGCGGATCCATACGACCTTCGGCGGTGGTCCGAGCA
>Ga0209108_10002193_pt1 | contig 11273 bp, 12 predicted proteins | sample Rifsed10ft1_FD_184003 | JGI IMG/M metagenome (GOLD analysis project Ga0209108, IMG submission 184003) | Soil microbial communities from Rifle, Colorado, USA - sediment 10ft 1 (version 2) | ecosystem: Environmental > Terrestrial > Deep subsurface > Rock core/Sediment | place: Rifle, Colorado...
CGACGCAGCGCCGCTCCTCGCGTTCCGCGAAGCTCGCGTACGCCCACATATGCGTGTACATGGAGAGCTCGCCGATGTCCGTCGTGAACGCGCCGACGAGGGTGCCGAGGATCTCCTGCTGGATCGCGGTGCCCTCGGTCTCGTACAGGCGCACGAGCTCGGGGAGTTTGCCGGTGTGGACGTGGTAGTCGCGCTGCTCGACGATCACTCATGCACCTCCGATCCCGCCGATCGCCCAGTACTTGAGCTCGAGCCACTCGTCGATCCCGTACGACGAGCCCTCGCGGCCCATACCCGACTCTTTCACGCCGCCGAACGGCGCCACCTCGGTCGAGATGAGTCCGGTGTTGATGCCGACGATCCCGTACTCGAGCGCGTCGGCGACGCGGTTCACGCGCCCCAGCCCCTGCGAGAAGAAGTACGCAGAGAGGCCGTACGGCGTGTCGTTGGCGATTCGGACTGCTTCCTCCTCGGTCGAGAAGCGCGCGATCCCGGCGACCGGGCCGAATGTCTCCTCGCAGCTCATCGCCGCCTCGGCGGGGACACTCACGAGCACCGAAGGCTGGAAGAACTGGCCCTCGATCCGCTCGCCGCCGACGAGGAGCTCGGCGCCGCGGTCGAGGGCATCCGCGACGTGGCGCTCGACCTTCTGCACGGCGGGCTCGTCGATCAGCGGCCCGACGCTCACGTCCGGCGTGAAACCGTCGGCGACCTTGAGGGCGCGCACGGTCGCGGTGAAGCGCACGAGGAAGTCGTCGTAGATCCCGCCCTGAACGAGGAGCCGGTTCGCCGAGATGCAGGTCTGCCCCGAGTTCCGGTACTTGCAGAGGACGGCGCCGGCGACCGCTGCGTCGAGGTCTGCGTCGTCGAAGACGATGAAAGGCGCGTTGCCGCCGAGCTCGAGCGAGATCTTCTTGAGCTGCGGCGCGCACTGCGCCATCAGGAGCTTCCCGACCTGGTTCGAGCCCGTGAAGCCGAGCTTCCGAACCGTGCGATTGGAGGTCATCTCGCCGCCGATGAGCGGAGCGTCCTCCGCGGCGCCGGTGACGACCGAGAGGACGCCCGGCGGCAGCCCGGCCTCCTCCGCGAGCGCGGCGACGGCGAGCGCGGAGAGCGGCGTCTGCTCGGCCGGCTTGAGCACCATCGTGCAGCCGGCGGCGAGTGCCGGCGCCGACTTGCGGGTCGGCATGGCCGAGGGGAAGTTCCACGGCGTGATCCCCGCCGTGACGCCGACGGGCTCCTTCGTCACGAGGATGCGCTTGTCCGGCCACGGCGCCGGGATCGTGTCGCCGTAGACCCGCTTCGCCTCCTCCCCGAACCACTCGTAGAACGACGCGGCGTACTGCACCTCGACGCGCGCCTCGGCGAGCGGCTTGCCCTGCTCGAGCACCATGAGCCGCGCCAGCTCCTCCTCGTTCTCGAGCATGAGGTCGGCCAGGCGGCGGAGCACGCGCGCCCGCTCCTTCGCCGTCTGGCGCTTCCACTCGGGGAGCGCGCGCTCGGCCGCCGCGATCGCGCGACGCGTCTCGGCCGCGCCCATCCGCGGCACCTCCGCGAGCACCTCGCCCGTGGCCGGATTCACGACCGGGAACGTTTCGCCGGAGTCGGCGTCGACCCACGCCCCGTCCACGTACGCCTGCCTGCGGAGCAGTGGAAGCTCGACCGCGGTCACGGAAACGAACGATAATCGAGCGTATGCCGGCGCAGTTCGTACGCCTTGACGCGATCCGCGCCTTCGAGCTCGCCGCCGGTGTGAGCGGTCAGCCGCTCTTCGGAGACGGCGCGATGCTGAACCTCATCCGCTTCGAGCCGGGCGCGACCGTGCCGCTCCACAGCCATCCGCACGAGCAGCTCGGGATCGTGCTCGAGGGGATGCAGGCGCTCGTCGTCGAGGGCGTCGCGCACGAGCTCGAGCCGTTTCAGGCCTACGTCCTCCCCGGCGGCGTCGAGCACTCCGCCTACTGCGGCCCGGACGGCGCGCTCGTGCTCGACGTCTTCACACCCCTGCGCGAGGACTACCACGCGCGCTGGCACGCGGAGGCGCCCTAGCCTGGAAGTGGACCGTTCACGAGCTAACCTCGACGCCGTGACCGCCGTGAAGCGAAGCGGATTCGTCGCGGATGGGCCGGAGCGCGCCAAGTCAGACCAGCCGCCCGAGTTCTGGAAGTCCATCTGGTGGTGGATCTGGGGTGGGTATCCCGATCCGTGGTGGCAGATCTGGAGTACCCCCGGTCGCACCGACGACGATATGCGCAAGCTGTGGTGGCGACGTAGCTAGGGAGAGATCGGCGGGGCCCGAACTCCTAGGTCGCTTCGCCGGCGATCGCGGCGCGGAACGTTCGAGAGTGGATGCAGCCGCCCGCGTCCGTCTCGACCCAGGCCACGCGCAGCCGCTCGACGTGCTCGGCGCTTACGGCGTGACGATCACACGTCCGGGGACACCGGCGAGCGACGCCTCGACTGCGTCGTTGATGCGATCGAGCGGGAACTCCGGTCCGACGAGCCCGGCGAGCTCGAGTCGTCCCGCGCGGACGTGGTCGAGCAGGATCGGGAGCGCCACGGCCGGATCCTCGGACCCGTACATGGTCCCCGTGAGCCACTTCTCGCGCCGGTTGAAGTGGGCCGGGTCGAGGTCGAGCCTCGCGCCGACGGCCGGGAGGCCCACGATCACCGTCGTGCCACCGCTCCGCGTCAGCCGGAGCGCGAGCTCCACCGTCGACGGATCGCCGACGGCGTCGAATGCGTAGTCCATCCCCTCGGGCGCCAGCTCGTCGAGCTGCCCCAGCTCCTCGGGATCGAAGGCGTGCGTCGCCCCGACGCGCAGCGCCTGCTCACGGCGCCCTTCCACCGGATCGACCGCGATGATCGTCTCGGCGCCGGCGATCCGCGCGCCCTGGACGACGAACTGACCGACGCCGCCCGCGCCCACGACCAGCACCGACGAGCCCGCGCCCACTCCGGCGGCGAAGAGCACCGCGCCCACGCCTGTCAGGGCCGCGCACCCGAGGAGCGCTGCCTCTCGCAGAGGCACGACGCCGCCCGTCGGCAGCGCGACCCGCTCGGAGACGACGACCCGCTCGGCAAGACAACCCGTGGCCGTGCCGCGGTACAGCGTCTCGCCGCGCAGAGAGAGCCCGGTCGTGCCGTCGACGAGCGTCCCGGCGCCGATCGCGCGGTGGAGCGGCACGCACGCGGCGGGCCGGCCGCGACGGCAGTCCGCGCACTCGCCGCAGGACGGCGCCCACGAGAGCACGACCTCGTCGCCCACCGCGAGCCCGCTGACGCCACTACCGACCTCCTCCACGACACCCGCACCCTCGTGCCCGAGCACCATCGGCGTCGGGCGCCGGAACTCCCCCCTGACGCTGTGCAGGTCCGTTCCGCAGATCCCGACCGCGGCCATGCGCACGACGACGTCGTCCGGCCCCGGCACCGCCACGTCGATCTCCTCGACCGTGAAGGGCTGGCCGGGGCCCCAGAAGACGGCGGCGCGTGTCTTGGGGTCAGGTCTCATTTGTTGCGCCTCTGGTGCAACAAATGAGACCTGACCCCGGTCGCCGTCACACGCTCGCGGGAACCCCGGCGAGCGCCTCCGTCACCCCGGCGCATGTGGTCACGGTCGAGACGTTCTGGAGCGCGTAGTTGATCGAGGCGTTGTGCCAGTCGGCGTTCATGGTCGAGCAGCCGTCCTCGGGCACGACCATGAAGAAGCCCTTGTCCGCGCCCGTGCGGGACGTGTGCTCGATGGACATGTTCGTCCACGCGCCCGTGATGATGATCGTGTCGCGGCCGAGACCGGCCAGGAGCGTCTCGAGCTTCGTCCCCTGCCAGCCGCTCATGCGCATCTTCTCGACGACGAAGTCCCCCTCCTTGGGCTCGAGCCCCTCGGCAGGAGCGGCCCCCCACGTCCCGCGGACGAGCGCGTTCGCGTCCTTCATACCCTGGAAGAGCGGCGCGTTCTGCTTCAGCCCCGGCGCGCCCTCCTCGACGATGTAGTGGACGTGGATCACCGGGATGCCCTTGCCGCGGCAGGTGTCGGCGAGGGCCTTCACGTTCTCGACGACGTTCTGCTCCTTCGCATGCTCCGGCGAGCCGGAGTCGGCGAAGGCGCCGCCCTCGATGATGACGTCGTTCTGCATGTCCTGGACGATCAGCACGCAGCGCGCCGGATCCAGGGTCAGTCCCTCTTCGTTCATGCAATCCTCCTAGGGCATGTAGGGCTCGTGGCGCGGTCCGACGATCGTTCGGATGGTGTAGAGCGAGGTCGAGCTCGGGATGTAGAGCGTGTGCCAGTCCTCACCACCCCACGTGAGGTTCCCGGTGTTCTCGGGGACGCGGATCACGCCGAGGTGCTCGCCGGCCGCCGAGATCACCCAGATCCCGCCGGGCCCGGTCACCCAGATGTTCCCGCGCTCGTCGCACTTCATCCCGTCCGGGATGCCCTCCTCGATCACGCCCGAGCCGACGCCCTCGAAGAACATCCGGCCGTTCGAGATCGTCCCGTCGGGCGCCGCGTCGTACACCTTGATGTACGCGCCCGGCGTGTCGTTGATGTAGAAGAGCGTCTCGTCCGGGGAGAAGCAGATGCCGTTCGGCATCTCGTACTCGTCACGGCCGACGATGAGCTCCGGATCGCCGCCGCCCGGTGCAATGCGGAACACGCCCTGGAACCCGAGCCTCCGCTTGCGCGGGTGCCCGAAGCCCGGGAAGCGCCCGTACCACGGGTCGGAGAAGTAGATCGCACCGCTCGAGTGCACGCAGACGTCGTTCGGGCTGTTCAGCTCCTCGCCCTCGTACTCCTGCGCGATGATCTCGCGCGACCCGTCCGGGCTCTCCTTGACGAGCGAGCTCGTCACATGCTCGCAGACGAGCAGATTGAGGTCGGCGTCGTACGTCATGCCGTTGCACTTGTTCGAGAAGTTCCTCACCTCGACGACGGTGCCGTCAGGCGTGTACTTGCGCCGGACGTCGCCCGGCATGTCGGAGAAGAGGAGGTAGTGCCCCGTCGGGTGCCAGATCGGTCCTTCCGTGAACGTGAACCCGGTCGCGACCCTCTCGACGCTCGCTCCCTCCTCGACGAGCTCGTAGATCGCGTCCGACTTCGCCTCGATGCCGAGGCCTGTCTCGGTGCTCGCCACCGTGCCCCCTTTCGCCAGGGATACGTCTCAGGAAGATGTCGGCCCGACTCTAATACGCGGGCGCAGAGCCGTCAGCAGACAATCGATGATCGAGCGTTGCCGTGCGGACGATCGGTGGTCAGACCCGTGGGTCTGACCCCGGCCTTGGCTACTCCACCTCGACGTGGATGCGCTGCTTCGCGTCCTTGAGGAAGCCGCCGCCGCGCTTCGCGCGCACCGCGAGGATCTCGGCGAGGATCGCGAGCGCGGTCTCGTCCTGTGTGTCCGCACCGATGTCGAGGCCGCACGGGCCCATGATCCGATCGAGCTCGGACCCGGACGCGCCGGCCTCGAGCAGCCGCTCCCGGCGGCGCTCCTGGTTCCGGCGCGAGCCGAGCGCGCCGATGTAGAACGCCTCGCTCCCGAGTGCCGCGAGCAGGGCGGGCTCGTCGAACTTGTCGTCGTGCGTGAGGACGACGATCGCCGTCTGGTGGTCGGGCTGCACCTGCGCGAACGCCTCCTCCGGCCACGCGACGATGAGCTCGTCCGCCGACGGGATCCGCTCCCGGGTCGCGAACTTCGCGCGCGCGTCGGCCACGATCGCCGTCCATCCGAGGAGCTTCGCGCCGCGACACAGCGCTTCGGCCGTATCGACGGCCCCGTAGACGAGGACGCGCGGCGGCGGGCCGTACCACTCCGCGAAGACCTTCGTCCCGTCCTCGAGCACGAGGAGCTTGTTGCGTCCGCCGCGGATCAGCTCGTCGAACTGCTCAGCAGCCTCGTCCGGCCCCTCGCCGAACCGCTCGCCGCTCTCGAGCACGAGCAGGTTCGAGCCGGCGCCGTCTCCCTCGACCACCGTGAACAGCAAGCCGCGTTCGCCCGAGGCTGCAAGCGCCGCGAGCCGCTCGACAAGACTCAATCCAGCTTCTCCACGAAGACGTCGATCTCGCCGCCGCACGGGAGACCGACGCTCCAGGCCAGGTCGTCCGAGATCCCGTAGCTCAAGAGCTTCGGCTCGCCGGTCTCGAAGACGTCCTGGGCGTTCTCGAAGACGTCGCTCTCGACGCACCCGCCGGACACGGACCCGCACATCTTCCCCGACTCCGAGATCGCGAGGCTCGCACCGATTGGGCGCGGGGCAGAGCGGCGGGTCGCCACGACTGTCGCGACGACGACACGCTCGCCGTCGTTCTTCCAGGCCTCGATCTCGGGGAGGATCTCTTTCACGCGTCGCATTATCACGATCGCGCGACGGCTCGCGGAGCCGCACCCCGCTCGGCTGTGCGCGTTGGGCTGTTCCATTAGCCTGGCGCGCATGGCCGACCAGCAGGCGACCGTCAGCCTTCTCCGCTGGCTCCGGCGCCAGCTCCAACAGCCGACGCCGCTCCGAGAGCACCTCGAGGCGGCGGTCGCGAACGACGACCCGGCCGAGGCGCGGCGGCTCGTCACGCTCATCCCGTTCACCGAGGCCCAGCGGCGCCATGTCGAAGGCCTGCTCGAGCGCTGGGAGCAGGAGGCGCGTGGCCGCCGCTGAGAACGAGGCGCTCGTCCGCACCATCTTCGACGCGTTCGCCCGGAAGGAGGGGTTTGCGCTCCGCGGCCTGTTCGCCGAGGACGCCGTGTGGACCGTGCCCGGACGGGGCGTGATGGCCGGCGTGTATCGCGGACGCGAGGAGATCTTCCGCTTCCTCGCGCTCCTGCCCAAGGAGACGGACGGGACGTACGGCTCCGAGCTCGAGGACGTCCTCGCGAGCGACGAGCGTGCGGCGGCCCTCTACCGGGCACGGGGCACCCGTCGCGGCCGCACGCTCGAGCTCGACCAGGTTCTGCTCTTCGGGATCGAGGACGGTCTCGTGCGCGAGGTGCTCGCGCTGCCGAGCGACCCGGACGCGTTCGAGACCTTCTGGGCGCCGTAGGCTTCACGCCGTGGGTATCGACGCGGCGTTCGTCGACGAGCTTCGGCACGCGCTCGGGCGCGAGCACGTGATCACCGAGCCCGAGCAGCTCCGCGTCTACGAGTGCGATGGACTGACCGGGCACCGTGCGGTGCCAGAGGTCGTCGCGCTCCCCGGCTCGACCGCGGAGGTACAGGCGGTCGTCAGGGCGTGCCACCGCGAGCGCGTCCCGTTCGTCGCCCGGGGCGCGGGAACCGGGCTCTCCGGTGGCGCGACCCCCGTCGCGGGAGGAGTCGTCGTCTCGCTCGCGCGCATGAACAGGATCCTGGAGATCGACCTCGAGAGCCGCCGCGTCCGCGTGGAGCCCGGCGTCGCGAACCTGGACGTCACGCGCGCGGTCGCCGGGGACGGCTACTTCTACGCCCCGGATCCTTCGAGCCAACAGGTCTGCACGATCGGCGGCAACGTCGCCGAGAACTCGGGCGGCGCGCACTGCCTGAAGCACGGCTTCACGGTGCACCACGTCACCGGGCTGACAGTCGTGTTGCCGGACGGCGAGCTCGTCGAGCTCGGAGGCAAGGCCCTCGATCCCGACGGCATGGACCTCCTCGGGGTCGTGGTCGGCTCCGAGGGAACGCTCGGGATCGTCACCGAGATCACGCTGCGGATCGTCAGGGCGCCGGAGACCGTGCGCACGCTCCTCGCCGGCTTCAGGTCGACCGACGCAGCGGGCGCCGCCGTCTCGGGAATCGTCGCGGGCGGGATCCTGCCCTCCGCGATCGAGATGATGGACCGGCTGACGATCGAGGCCGCCGAGCGGTCGGTCGCGCCGGGGTATCCCGAGGGCGCCGAGGCCGTCCTCATCGTCGAGCTCGACGGCGTCGCGGCCCAGGTGGAGGAGGACGCGGACGAGGTCGAACGCATCTGCCTCGGCTGCGGAGCGTTCGAGCTCCGCGCTGCGACGGACGACGCGGCGCGCGCGCTCCTCTGGAAAGGGCGCAAGTCGGCGTTCGCAGCGATGGGCCGCATGGCGACCGACTACTACGTGCAGGACGGGGTCGTCCCGCGGACGCGCCTGCCGGACGTCCTACGGAAGATCGAGGCGCTCTCCGCCGAGCACGGCCTGCGGGTCGGGAACGTGTTCCACGCCGGGGACGGGAACCTCCACCCGCTCGTGCTCTACGACTCCGAGCAGGGGGAGACCGAGCGTGCGCGCGAGCTCGCGGAGGCGATCCTCGAGGCCTGCCTCGACGCGGGCGGGTCGCTGACCGGCGAGCACGGCGTCGGGATGGACAAGGCGTGCTCGATGCCGAGGATGTTCTCCGAGCGCGACCTGGAGGTCTTCGCCCGCCTCCGGAGCGCCTTCGACCCCGACGGTCTCTGCAACCCGGGCAAGGTCATTCCGACGCCGCGCCTCTGCGGCGAGGTTCCCGGGCCGTACCGCGTGCACGCGCTCGAGAGGATCGGCGTTGCCGAGCGTCTCTAGCCTGGAGGAGGCAGCCGCGGTCCTCGCTGCGGCGAGCGCGGACGGCCGGAGCCTGCGGGTCGGCGAAGACCTGACGACCGAGGGCCTCGGCCGGATCCTCGAGCACGAGGCCGGGGATCTCACGTGCACCGTGGAGGCAGGCGTCCGGCTCTCGACGCTGAACGCCGCGCTCGCGCTCTCGGGCCAGCGGCTCTCGCTCGACCCGCCGGGGGATCCGACAGTCGGCGCCCTCCTCGCGGAGAACACCTCCGGCCCGCTGCGCCACCGCTTCGGCGCCCCTCGCGACCTGATCCTCGGCGTCACGCTCGTGCTCGCGGACGGGACGGTTGCGAACGCGGGCGGCAAGGTCGTCAAGAACGTCGCCGGCTACGACCTCGGGCGCCTCGTCTGCGGCTCGCGCGGACGGCTGGCGCTGATCGCGCGCGCGAGCTTCCGGCTCCACCCGCTGCCGAAGGCCGCCCGGACACTTGTCGTCGAGACCGACGATGCCGCCCGCGTCGTCGCGACGCTGCTCCGCTCGCAGCTCGAGCCGTCGGCGCTCGACGTCCTCCATCCGGGACGCGTGGCCGTGTTCTTCGAGGGATCGGAGCGAGCGGTCGACACACAGCTCACCGCGGCACAAGTGCTCGTCGGCGGCGAGGAGGCCGGCGCGGAGGTGTGGGCGGAGGCGCGCGAGCGCCAGGGAACCGCCGGCGGCCGGGTCCGCTTCGCGCCGGGCGAGCTCGGCGCCGTGCTCTCGACCGTCTCCGAGGCAATCGTCCGCCCGGCCGCAGGCGTCGCCTACACCCGAGACGAACCATTGCCAAGTGGCTCAGAGCCACAAAGTCCCGAGGCCGCTGCCCGCGAGGGCCTGGAGGAGCGGATTCGGCTGGCGTTCGACCCGAACGGGGTCCTCGCAGCGTGATCCGCGAGCTCACGTCTGACTGCGTGCACTGCGGCTTCTGTCTGCCGACCTGCCCGACGTACGTCCTCTGGCGCGAGGAGATGGACTCGCCGCGCGGGCGGATCCACCTCATGGACGCGCGGCTCGACGGCACGGTCGCGCTGAACGCGACCGTCGCCACGCACTTCGACCGCTGTCTCGGCTGCATGGCCTGCGTCTCGTCGTGCCCGTCCGGCGTCCGCTACGACCGGTTGATCGAGACGACGCGCGCCGCCGTCGAGGAGGAGTACGCGCGCCCGCGCAGCGAACGGCTCGTCCGCGGCCTCCTCTTCCGTGTCCTTCCTTATCCGGGCCGGATGCGGGCAGCGCTACGGCTCGCGCCCCTCGGCCGGATCACCCCTCTGCCGAAGCGATTCCGTCCACTCGTGGACGCTGCGCCTCGCTGGAGAGGGCACGGCGAGGTCGCACCCGTCACTCCGGCGTCGGGTAAGCCGGTGGCCCGCGTCGGTCTGCTCACCGGCTGCGTCCAGCGCGCGGTCTTCCCGGACGTGAACGCGGCGACAGCGCGCGTGCTCGCCGCGGACGGGTTCGAGGTCGTCGCGCCGCCGCAGGGCTGCTGCGGCGCGCTCTCGGTCCATGCCGGCCGGCTCGAGGAGGGGAAGGCGTTTGCCCGGCGCCTCGTCGACGCGTTCGGCGACGTCGACCTCGTGGTGGTCAACTCCTCGGGTTGCGGGTCGCACCTGAAGGAGCTCGGCTGGCTGCTCGAGGACGAGCGCGCCGCCGCCTTCGCAGCCAAGGTTCGTGATATCGGCGAGCTGCTCGCCGAGACGGCGCTCCGGGCGCCGCGCCACCCGCTGTCCCTGAAGGTCGCCCTCCAGGACCCGTGCCACGTCCGCCACGCCCAGCGGCTGCCGCTCGCGATGCAACCGGCGCTCGACCGGATCCCGGGCCTCGAGGTCGTCGAGCCCGCGGAGCAGGATCTGTGCTGCGGGTCGGCGGGGATCTACAACGTCGTCCAGGCCGACGCCGCGCGCGAGCTCGGCGACCGCAAGGCCGCGCACGTCCTGGCGACGGGCGCGCAGATCTACGCGAGCGCGAACCCGGGCTGCCTCGTCCAGGTCTCGCAGGCGCTTCGCCGCGCGAAGCATCCGCTGCCGGCACTCCACCCGATCGAGCTCGTCGACGCCTCGATCAGGGGAGTGCCGGCAGGAAGGCTGCGCGCTGCGGCACGACGGTAGCTACGTCGGCCGGATCTCCGCCCGGATGCCGGCGTCGAGATCCTCGAGCATATACGTCGTCCCGCTCTCCACCTCGAGCGTCACAAACACGGACGTTCCGCTCGGGATCGACTGCATCGCACCGTAGAAGGTGGCAGGTGGATCGCCTTTGAGCCCGTTGTTCCCCCAGGTCTCGACATCCTTCGGGGTCTTGCCGGGAGCGTAGACGGTGAGGTTCCACTCGCGATCCTCACCGGACTCGTTGCGAAGCTCGATCGTGCGTCTTCCAGCCTCGATGGGCGGCACATCGAATCCAGCCTTCGTAGCGGTGATCACCGCGTGGGGCTCCGGAAGCTGCGCGCCCGAGTCGCCTGCGACACGGAACTCCCGCTTCATGCCGAGCTCGAGATGCGACTTCCCGTCCGGGCTCGGGAAGAAACAAAGCAGACCGTATGTACCCGGCTCGAGACGCCTGGTGATCGTGATCTCCTCACCGGGCGATAGGAGCGGGACCCCGCCGATATCAGTGGCATACGGGACTTTGCCATCATTGGCGAAGAGGTCTCGAATCGTCTCGTCGATTGTGTGGCCCCCGTCGATTCGCCCGAACGCGAACTCGTGCAGTTCCTTCCCGGTGTTGCGGAAGCGCATCGACACCACGCCGGCCTCCCGCTC
>Ga0209108_10002195_pt1 | contig 11271 bp, 13 predicted proteins | sample Rifsed10ft1_FD_184003 | JGI IMG/M metagenome (GOLD analysis project Ga0209108, IMG submission 184003) | Soil microbial communities from Rifle, Colorado, USA - sediment 10ft 1 (version 2) | ecosystem: Environmental > Terrestrial > Deep subsurface > Rock core/Sediment | place: Rifle, Colorado...
CTTCTCGGCGAGCACCTCGTCCATCGGGGCAGTCAGCCAGACGACCAGGCTCCCGGATTGAAAATAGAAGTGCTGCTGGCCCATGCCGACGAGTTCGTACACCGTGCGACCGTCCACGTCGTGCGTCCCGGTCGGCGTGAAAGGCGTACGGCCCTCTGCGATCTTTTTCTCCATCGTCCGAACCATCTGGGAAGCCGTCCAACTCAGCGGTGCGCCCGAAACCCATAAAGTCGCCTCACCCTCGCCACCGTAGGCCGCCACTGCCCCGGAGGTCAACGGGAACTCTTTACCGTGCAGCCGGGCGATCTCGGCGATGGCCGGTTGGCCAAAGGAGGCCGTGGTCAGCGGCAGCCCGGATAGTGTGTCCGGCACGGAGACTGCCGCAGGACGGGCGATGAGAATGGAGTAGCCAACCGTAACGACGAGCAACAGCAGTCCCAGGGCGATCAACGCCACCGGGCCGAGGCTTACCCTGATTGGCTGGGAGGGCCGCGAAGGGGGCATGGCCTCGCCTGCGTCAGGCGCGGGCGGCAAGTCTAGGGTTTCGCGCACGGATGGCTACTGCGAGAGGCTCCATGAGAATACGCGCTCCGGCGCGTCGGCATCCCGGATGACCAGCGTCAACGTCTTCGCACCCTCAAGCAATGCCTTGCCGTCGGCAGTCTTCGCGGGAAAGGTCAACTTGCCTTCGTAGTGATGGCCGCTGCCAACCGGCCAACTCAAACCCTTCACTTCCAGGCCCGTGTCGGTCTTCAGCATCGACTGCGCGGCCAGGTCCCATGACAGGTCAACTGAGTGCGTGTTCATAGAAACGTCAAATTCCAGCGTCTCGCCCGGCGCGGTGAGACTGAGCGGTGTGACGGTGAATTCCACGGCCCCTTGTGCGTCGGTTCGGGCGAGGTCCTGCTCCGCGACCCCCGCAGGGGGAAGTGCCGAAGGATCGCCACTGGACTCTGTTGAAGCATTCCCCGAGGCTGGGGCATTCGCAGTCGCGGGCTGCGCTTGAGGGGCAGGTGTAGCCGTGGCCGAGGCGCAGGCCGCCAGCCCGAACACCAGAGCCAAAAGGGTAAAAAGGGAAAGGATTAACTTGCGGTTCACGAAGCAGCCTCCAACGTGGACAGGTGAGCGACGGCATGTCGTCTGGCTCTGACAATCTCGCGCAGCATGACGGCAATGCCGATCAGGTTCGTCAGCAGGCCAACGACCATGAAGGGGATTTTCCAGTTGGCGAGGAAGGTAGCGGCGGCGGTGAGGCCCACCAGCGGCAACACATCGGCGACGTGGTGCGCGCAGCAGGCGACCATCGCCATCGTGGACATGCCCCCGCCCGCGGCCGTCGTCGCGCCCGCCGCCGGAAGATGCATCGGCATGTACAGACCCTTCTTCAGTAATGTGTACAGTCCGACTTGTGTGCCGAAGCCGAGGAGGATGGGGATGACGAAGGCCTTGTCTTGCCAGAACAGATCGAGCGCGTGTTCAGGTGACTCGGCCAGCGAGACGATGCCGAGGTAGACGCCAGTCAAAAAGATGGCGCCCAACACGCCTGCGCCGAGCGGAAGCAGTGTACGTTTGGCGAGCGAGAGCATAGCCATGTCTCCGTAATGGTCTATCCGGAGACAGCCTAACCGATTTGCCCCGCACCCGCCTAGCGCGATTTGGCGTGATTCGCGGTACGCCGTTTGGCGTGTGATGATTGTCACTTCCGGCCAGGGAGCAACACGCCTCTCAACGGCCACGGCCTGTGCGAATCAGACAGCACCCTCATCAAGATGATGAAATGCAACAGCCCGACCGTATTAAGTGACTATTCTGACCGATTTAGTCTATTGCTCTGCGACGCCGATGCTGTCGTTTGCTGGCAAAAAAAGGGCGCCGCAGCTCTTCGGGCCACGGCGCCCATCCTCAAAGGGAGAGGCGATCTCGTTTAGTCCGCCGCCCCGAGCGCGGGCACGGGTTGCGGCTCTGGCTCGGCGTGCTCGGTCGCGCGGTGATCTACCACGTTCAGGAAGCGCACTCCGAGCGTGAAGGCCATCAGGCCGTATGCGACTACCCCGGCGGTCGTCAGGAACTCGATCAGCGACGGGACGTAGTCGGTGTAACGCGCGGTTATGTCCTGCGGCAGGTACGCCAGCAGCACCAGTTGACCCACCAGGTTCGTGTCCCAGCGGTATGCCACCACTCCGCCGACAATGAGCGCCATACTCACCATCCGCAACACAGGCTGATGCCGCAAGCGCGGTGTCAGAAGCGTTTCTCACTTCGTTCAACCCTATCCTCTACAAGCGGATGCTGAGCGACTCCGGGCCAGTTGCTGTGGTATGGAGTGTGATTGGCCTTGCCCTGCCCCTGCTGGCGCTGACGACGTTTGTCTTCCTTCCCGCCTTGCCGCAAGTAGATGCGCTATTTGTTCTGGGGATACTCGGTTCCGCCATGCTCAACACCCTTGCCCATCTCGCCTCGGCTCGTTCGCTCAAACTGGCTGACGCTTCGCAGGTCACGCCGTCGCTCACTTTCAGTCCGGTCTTTACCCTGTTCATTTCAGCCATCTTTCTCGGCGAGACGCCCGAGGCGCGCGGCCTGATCGGGGTTGCATTCGTGTTGGTCGGCGCGTACTGGCTGAATCGCGGGCCAGAGTCGGATTGGTTGACTCCTTTCAAGTCTGTCTCAGCCAGGCCGGGTGTGGGATTGGTCTTGTTCGCCTTTGCCCCATCATATGTCCCAACCAAATCGGGACATTAGCCTCATGACAATGGGACACCTTCCGGCGTAAAGTGGATGCAATCAGTCCTCTTCATCCCGCAGGTGAACACGATCGGTAATGTCCTCGGCTGGCTGGTGTTTGTCGCGTTCGCTGTCCTGTTCGGCTGGCTCCCGCGGCAGGCGTGGCGGGTCAAGAACGCGCTCCTCAAATGGGGTGGGGTCGCTCTATCGGGCCTGCTCACACTGGTCCTCGTCCTCCTTACTTTCGTCCTCGGGCGCGGGCTGTACATCCTGTACATGCCACGCAATTACCCCGTCGCCGAAATCACCGTTGCCAGGACACCGGAGCAAATTGCACGTGGCGAACATTTGTCGCTCTCGCTCTGCGCGGGCTGCCACTCATCCAACGGAGAGTTGCCGCTCAACGGCGGCTTCGATGTGGGTAAAGACAGCCCTGTGCCGATTGGCGAGCTTATCGCCTTCAACCTGACACCCGGCGGGCCGTTGAAGGATTGGTCGGACGGCGAGATTTTCCGCGTCATTCGTCAAGGCGTAGATCGAGACGGTCGCCGCCTCATCACTATGTCCAACCTGCCTGTGCGACATCTGAGTGACGACGACATCCTGGCCGTGATCGCTTATCTGCGCAGTCAGCCGACTATGTCCAATCCCCCCAAACAGGGCGACTACCCGAATCTGCTCCTCGCCGTTTTTGTGGGCGCCAATCTCGTGCCCCCAGCACCAGGGCCGATCATGGGCGCCGTCGTCGCGCCACTTAAAGGCCCCACCGCCGAGTTTGGTAAATATGTGCTTTCGTACAACGACTGCGACTATTGTCACGGGCCTGACTACACTGGCGGCACGCCCGGTGGTCTTCAACCCGTAGGCCCGACCTTGCGGCTCATAAAGGGATGGACGCGCGATCAGTTCATCACCACCCTTCGCACTGGGGTAGATCCTTCAGTGCACGAGCTCGACTCGACCAGGATGTTTTGGAAGACCTATCGAAATCTGGAAGACGACGAACTGGCGGCGATCTACGAATACCTGCATGGTTTGCCATAAACCACTATGATCATTAAGACATTTCTCGCTACCACTGGCAACAGCCTCGCCCGCGCTTCAAACGTCAATGGCCAATGGTCAGTTGAGTTCCTGCTGGCCGATCAGGACGTGCGCTGCCTCGCTGCCGACCCGCTCAACCCGAACGTTGTCTACGCCGGGACGCAGGGGAACGGCGTTCTACGCTCTACTGATAGGGGCCACACATGGGGATCGGCGGGCCTCGCCGGGCGCGTCGTCAAATCCCTGGCCGTGAGCAAGGTTGAACCGGGCGTGGTGTACGCCGGGACGAAACCGCCGGCGCTGTTCGTCTTGCGCGAAGCGCACGATGGCGGCGCGAACTGGAACGAGATTGAGCCGTTCCGGCGCATTTGTTCCTGGTGGTGGCGCTCGCCCACCGAGTCGGATTTAGGCGCGTACATACAGGGCATCGCGTTATCGCCGACCGACCCCAAAGTGATTGTGGTTGGCATTGAAGCGGGCGCGGTGGTGCGAACGGAAGACGGCAGCCAGACGTGGGAGGGCCACCGCCCCGGCGCACTGCGCGATTGTCACTCGATCACTTTCCACGCGACAAACAGCGATTGGGTTTACGAAGCCGGTGGCACTGGAGTCGGGGCTGCCTTTAGCCGCGATGCAGGCAAAACCTGGCGTCAGCCGCGTGAAGGATTGGATCGGCACTACGGCTGGGCGTGCGCCGCCGATCCCGCGCGTCCTGAAGTCTGGTATGTCTCCGCCTCGCCCATGTTCGCCAGGTCGCAGTTTTTCGTTCCTGCCGCACACGTGGACGGCGAAGCCAATGCCTACATCTTCCGCTCGGCGGGCGGCGCGCCGTGGCAGAAACTTAGCGGAGGTTTGCCGCAACCGCTCAACTACATGGCCTATGCCCTCCTCACCGACCCTGCCGCGCCCGGCCATTTGTATGCGGGCTTGAGCAACGGCGACGTGTGGCACTCGACCAATCACGGCGATACATGGGCGCAACTGCCGTTCAACTTGAAGGGCATCCATCGCACGTTGCTTATGCTGTAAAGCGAATCGCTCTTCCAATTCATGCGAGGAGAATTTACAATAATGAAAGCCATGCCTCTTGAACAACTCAATGATGTCCCTACACGCTGGCTACGATTCTTGCCGCGCTTGTCATTGGTGGCCGCGTTGGTGTTATTTGCGCTCCCGATTGTGATTTTCGGCGGCGTGGGCCAGCAACCTTCCGACAATGCCCTCGGGGAACGGTACGCCGAGCTCCTGCAAGCCATCCGTAGCCCCGCTATGTATCGTCTTGGCATGACGTTTGATGCGCTCGGCTGGATGATGATTGGCGGCAGCCTGCTGACGTGGGCAGCCGTTCTGGGCCGACGCGCTCCCATCCGGGCGGTCTTTATCGCGGCCTGTGCCATTGGTCAACTGACAGGGGTGCTGGGGGGCTTTATGCGCCTCAACGGTGTCAGTGAGCTAGCCAAACTCTACACAGCCGCTTCGCCCGACCAGCAAACGATTGTGCTTCGGTCATACCTTGACCTGTGGGCGGTGATCAACTCCCACTTCCACGCTGGGAACTTAATCCAGGGCGTGGGTTTTCTGCTTGTGGCGTGGGCGGCCTTCTCGCTGCCGGGGTTCCCGCGCTGGCTGGCTATATGGCTTGTGCTGCCAGGCTTGTTACCGCTTGTGCAGTTCATCCTAGTTGCGGCAGGTATGCCATTTTCGCTTCCGCTCATTATCTTCCACGTCATGGTAGGAGTCGTCGCCCTGAACTTTGCTGTGGCTGTTGCCTTGTGGCGTCCATCACCCAAGTTGGTTTCCGCAGTTGCGGGTGAATCTGCCGGGCGCTGACCCAATCGTTGGTCGAGGGCCGAGTTGAGCGAGATATCAAGCAATCGGAGGCCCCTATGGAAAACCTCAATCCGTCGGTCGTGCGTCTGAGCGGAGTTCTGCTCATCAGTGGCGCAGTGACCTTTTGGAGCATTATCGTAGCGGCGATTGTGTATCAGATGCGAACCGGCTCACTGCCCTTCAAAGATTGGGCCTCGGTTCCGGCCAGGGATTTTTACGAATCGATTGCCGTGCATCCAGGATGGTGGCGGTGGGTTAATCGCTGCTTTGCTTTAGGGATCGTGATGACGGCCTTCGGGCTGACCGCTCTCAAACTGGCGCTGACCGACGCCGGAGACCGGGTCTTTGCGGAATTAGGTTGGACAAGCTTTCTCATCGGCGCCCTCCTCTGGCTGGTCCTCTTTACCTTTAATGGCTCGATGGCGATTTGGGCCGCCGAGGTGACGCCTTCTCAAGGGAGCGTGCTCGTCACTTTCGAGGCCTGGCCCAAATGGATGGAACGCATCGTGCTGATTTATATGATCCTGGCGTATACGTCCCTTGCCTTCTATGGTATCGCCCTATTGAACACGGGATTACTTGCCAGTTGGGCAGGTTGGATGGCGCTCAGCGTTGGCCTGGCCGGGGCAGCGTCAATCATTCTCTGGGGGTCTGGATTTGCGATTCCGTTGTTGATTCATATTGTGCCGTTCCTGATCGGCATTCTGTTGCTGCTCAAATGAATATTGCGCTGACTACTTAAGGAGACCCCATGGCCACTCAATCTCTATCGTCACTTGTTGAAACCGAATTAGACCAGCGGCTCCAGGAGGCACACGTCCGGATTCTGGCCAAGCACGCTCCGGGAACTCACCAGCGGCGTGTCCGCTGGTCGGGAGGCGAGACGCAGGTATTGGAGCTCGGCGCAGGCGGCCCGCCGGTCGTTCTCATCCACGGCGGCATGGGAGACGCGTTCCAGTGGGCGCCGATTATGCCCGCGCTCGCGCGCCGCTATCATGTTTACGCCGTGGATCGTCCCGGCCACGGTCTGGCCGACCCGTTCGACTATACCCAGAAAGACTTTCCCACTGTCGGACGAAAGTTTCTGGGCGAGATCCTGGACGCGCTCGGCCTGAACACGGTTGCCATCGTGGCCAACTCAATGGGCGGTTATTGGTCGGTCTTCTACGCCATAGATGCGCCTGCCCGCGTATCGCGCCTGGTGCTGGTCGGCACACCCGCCGGGACGAAACGGGCGATCCCCCTCCAGTTGCGGATGATCCGCTGGCCGCTAGTCGGGGCGTTGATTCGGTCATTCATGAGCAAGCCGACTCGTGAAAGCACGCGGGACTTTTGGAAGCAAATTCTCGTTGCCCATCCCGAACGCCTTGACGAAGAACTGCTGGATGCGGTCGTGTGTTCGCAGCGCCGAAACGTTTCGAGCTGGTTCAGCCTGCTTGAATGTATGGTGGATGCTGGCGGGTTTCGGCGGGAACTTGTCATCGGGGAGCGGTGGAAGGCATTGCAGGTGCCGGTGGTCTTTCTGTGGGGAGAAAAAGATGCATTCGACTCGCCCGCCCACGGAGAGCGCATCGCGGCACACATACCCGCTGGCGGTCGCCTGGTCCGTATCCCCGATGCTGGCCACCTCCCCTGGCTCGATGATCCAGCGCGAGTGATTTCCGAACTCGAACGCGCCCTTGAAGCGTAAGTCAGGCAGGCCTGGATACGCCGAGACACAGCGCCGTTTACAGGAACATGTGATCATGTTGTCGCTCAAGACTTCTGTCGCTACCATTGCTGTCCCAGGCACGGCCTGTGTCCTTGTCCCCTACTTTATCCTCCGCGCCGCCCATGTCTCGGTGGCAATCCCCAGTGACCTCATACAACTCCCTGCAATCCTGGTCGCTGCCCTCGGCCTGTATATGATCATCCGGGTCTCCACCGCATTCGTCCGCCAGGGTCAGGGCACGCCCAATCCCATCGAACCCCCAACTCGCCTGGTGATTACTGGCCTGTATCGCTTCGTCCGCAATCCAATGTACGTCGGCGCTCTGCTCATCATCCTGGCCGAAGCCGTTTATTTTCGCTCCGCCTGGCTAGTGCTCTATGCCTTTGGGATATGGGCGGCCTTGCATATCGCACTGGTCATATTCGAGGAGCCCCAACTCAAGAAACGCTTCGGCGCTGATTACGAGCAATATCTGAAGACTGTGCCAAGATGGATTCCAAAGATACGCTCCCGGTGAACGCGACTGCTACAGGCCTGCCTAACCCCTCGCTGCAGCCTCTTCGGGCAGGGCTGGCGCCGCTGAGGCAAATAGCCGACCTGACTCGCATGGGTTTGGGTTCTCAATCTTGTTGGACTCGCGCCGCCGCTGCCGTTGAGCTGAACCGTTAGGCCGCCCGGTGTTCGGGTGTATTCAATCAATAAGGAGATTGATCATGAAGAAATTACTGGACTCACGCTATGTCGGTTGGTCGGCTATTCTGAGCGGGGTCGTTGATCTGCTGGGCCTCGTTTTCCTCATACTCTTCTATGTGTTGGAGGCGCCACAGATCTTGGAGAGTGGCGAGCCAAGCACCCCCCCGCTGTTTGGAACCCTGAATGACGCCAGTTTCATCTTTGTCGCACTATTCATGATTCCCCCCGCACTGGCTTTGCACATGTTGCTCCAATTGAAAACTCCAACTTTAGCCCGAGTCACGTTGATGATCGGGCTCCTTGGGTTGCTGGCCGGTGCCATCGTCCAGTTGTTATACGTCCCCCGAGTGATTTCTTCAGCCCAATCATCCCCGTGGTTGACTCTCAGTATTGGAATCATCGGCGTCTGGATGACCATGGTAAATCTGTTGGGGCGCCGTGGCGGCAATCTAGCAGGCGGTTTGAGTTGGCTGGGGATGATTACCGGAGTCCTCATGAGCTTGTTGCCGGTCACTTACGTCGTTGGAGGCGGCTCCGAAATAGTCAACGATCCTTCAGCGAGTCTGAGCAACCCGTTCATTGTTACGGGATTTGTGATTAGCACGTTTGGTTTTGCTATTCTTTATCCAATCTGGGCTATTTGGATAGGGAGATCGTTTCTGCTACGCAAGTTGACGCTCCCGAGCTAGAATCTTGAAAGGCATGAGCGACCACCATGCTGAGGCTATCATTTGCCCACATCCCAAGAGCGAGGTGAGGATAATATGCGCGAGTCTCTCATCGCTGGCGCGATTTCAGGTATCGCCGGCCTTTTAGTTTTCCTGACGATCCATCACTTTTGGATCAGGCCCATCTGGTTCATCCTGCCTCCGGGGTTGGTGATTGCCGCACTGGGCGGGCTGGCTGTGGGCTGGTCTTATGCCGAAATCAAAGCGGGGTTGCCGCCGCGCCCGTGGGCATCCCTCGCGGTCTTTGTTTTGGTCGGCGCGACATTGACTCCGGCCATTCTGCTCGCCCAACTTCGCCCGCCGCCGCTCGACATCAGCACGGGGGCGATAATTAACGGCAGCACCGCGAGTGTGATCGCGCGCTTCGTCATTGAACTACTGCTCACAGCCAGCCTTGTCGGCGGACTGGCTGGGTGGTGGCTCGGGCACACGGGGCGGGCCGCTCTCGCCACCGGGCTGGCAGGTCTGATATTTGCGCTGGGGCCGGGGCACAATATCCCTTTTCTTGGGAACACGCCTGCGGTTGGCAAAGGCGTTGTCTTATTGGTGATCATTATCGCCGTCTCTGCGGTGGTGCTCGTGGAGAGCCAGGCCTGGTTGGCGAGGCGATTATTCTGATCCTATGAACGACTCAACTCACTCTCATCACGAAACCACATGCGTCATCGTCGGCGGCGGCCCAGCGGGGGCGGTGTTGTCATTCATGCTTGCGCGCCAGGGCATTCCGGTGGCGCTATTGGAAATGCACAAGGATTTCGAGCGTGACTTTCGCGGCGACACCTTGCACCCCTCCACCCTCGAAATCATGGACGAACTCGGGTTAGCCGAGCGCCTGTTGCAACTGCCCCATACCCGCATCAGCGAGGCGACCTTGCCCACGGAGGCTGGCCCGGTCATGCTCGCCGACCTGGGCCGCCTTAAGACCAAGTTCCCGTTCATCGCCCTCATGCCGCAAGTCCGCTTTCTGGATTTCCTGACCGGCGAGGCCAAACGCTTCCCGGACTTTCAACTCGTGATGGGCGCCACGGCGGACGAGCTAATTAAAGACGGCGGCGTGGTTCGCGGCGTGCGCTACCGGGGCGAAGGCGGCGAACACGACGTGCGAGCGGCGCTCACCGTTGGCGCGGATGGGCGCTTCTCCAAATTGCGGAAACTCTCCGGCCTGGGCGAGGCCGCCATTCGGGCCTCGCCCCCGATGGACGTGTTGTGGTTCCGTCTGCCCCGCAAAGCCGACGACCCACACGGGCTGATGGGCCGCATCGGGGCCGGGCATCTCCTCATCGAACTGGATCGCGGCGAGGAGTGGCAGGTCGCCTTCATCATCCGCAAAGACTCGTACGCGCAACTGCGGGCGGCAGGCCTCGAAGAGCTGCGCCGCGAAATCGTCCAGACCGCGCCCGAACTTGCCGACCGGGTCGAGTTGCTCACCGATTGGAAGCAAGTCTCACTGCTCTCCGTGGCGGCGGATCGCCTGCCGCGCTGGTATCGTCCCGGCCTACTGCTCATCGGCGACGCCGCGCACGTCATGTCGCCCGCCGGGGGCAACGGCATCAATTACGCCATTCACGACGCGGTCGCGGCGGCCAACCTCCTGAGCGGCCCGCTCAAAGCGGGAAATGTTTCCGTGGCTGACCTGGCCCGCGTCCAGCGGCGGCGCGAGTGGCCCACCCGCATCATTCAAGGGATCGTCAACACGATGCAGGAGCAGATCCTTAGACCGGCGCTCGACTCGGACAAGCCGTTCGCCGTGCCTGGCTTCGTGCGCTGGCCGGTGGTCAGCGGCCTCGTGGCGCATGTAATGGGCTTCGGCATCGGGCGTGTGCATGTGGAGTGAAAAGAGTCAGACGCGATTTTCGTTCTCCCCGCAGCCGCGCTCGGTTGGATTGGCTTACGGTAGAAGGGAAAGGTATGATGATGAACCACTCAAACGCTGCTCCTGCGGATGCGGCCCAGCGCGTCGCTTACTCCAATTTGGCGCATCAAGTTGTCGGTGTGCTCCTCGGCGCAGTGGGGATATCGGCCGGGCTTGAGTTCTTCGGCGTGGTGAGCGGGATTTGGCTTTACGCCTGGCCTGTGTTATTACTCGTCGTCGGGTTGTTCGTCCCGCTGTTTATTTGGGCAGTGGCACGCAGACACCACGTTCGGCTGGCGCAAGTGCTGGCCGACCCACAACAACGGCAACACTTCATCCTATCTGGGGTGATCTTCGGCGGAGGCCTGGCGGAGACTCTGCGCGTGGCAGGGGTGTTGCCAGGGCTCCTTGGCTATGCCTGGCCACTGGCCCTCATCCTGATCGGTTTGGGCTTTGTGACGCATACCCAACATGGCACCTCCGAGGCCATGGCCAGCGCCGTCCGCGCGCATCGCCTCCTCGGCGGCACGGCGATCCTGGCCGGGCTGGCGCGCGGACTTCAGGTTGGACTGGGTGACCGCGCTGGCGTCGTTGGTCTCGGCTGGATCGTCTTGATTCTGCTGACGGCCCTGCAATTTCTCATCTATCACGAGCCAGAAGGCGCGTACGCAACCGGACTCTCATCATCACGC
>Ga0209108_10002197_pt1 | contig 11265 bp, 9 predicted proteins | sample Rifsed10ft1_FD_184003 | JGI IMG/M metagenome (GOLD analysis project Ga0209108, IMG submission 184003) | Soil microbial communities from Rifle, Colorado, USA - sediment 10ft 1 (version 2) | ecosystem: Environmental > Terrestrial > Deep subsurface > Rock core/Sediment | place: Rifle, Colorado...
CGGCTCCACCGAGCGGATGCGTCAGCAGAGACCGCGGGGCTGAGGACGCCCTCTATCGGCAATCAGGCAATCTGGCAATTGGGAGGGACGGTCTGGCAGGTCTCAAATTCTTTGCCTGGTTGCCGGTTTGCCTATTTGCCAAGCTGCTAGTGGTGGGACAAGAACGGAAGGTATAGAGCGTTCGGTAGTTTCCGCCTATGGCGGATTCGGTGGTTCCTCGGACTCAATAACTCAACGGACTCAATAGACTCAATAACGGCGGCTGAAACTGCCGGCTGCCGCTAGTTCCCGTGAGTCCTTTGAGCCCGTCAGCGATCAGAAATCAGCGCTTTCCCCGCTTGGCGCTCCGCGTCTTGCACATTGCAAGCTTCCCACTGCCCCCTGACTCAAGGCACTCAAGAGACTCAAGGCACTTGGTCCCTTGGCGTCTGAATAAATTCTGATTCGCGTCACATTCTCCATTCAGAACAAGACAACTCTCCGGCAACTCTGAAGGCCAAGGACAACGACTATGTTTATGGCACTCCTCAACATGAAAAAGAATGCGATACGGACACGCGGGAAAGCCGAATTGCCGGACAGTATTGGCCGCGCTGTCTCCCCTGAAAACGGGACTTCCCTACCATTCTCCGAAGAATTGTTCACGAAATTGTTGTGTCTCGAAAGAAAGCGAGCCGAGCGATCGCGAAAACCATTCGCACTCATGCTCATAGACGCCAGCAAGGTCCTCTACGCGGACCGTCACAACATTGCTCTTGAGCGACTAGCCGTCGCCCTCTCTGTGTCAACACGCGAGACAGATATTTGTGGTTGGTTTAAAGAAGGTTCTGTGATCGGCGTCATCCTAACCGAAATCGGCTCGGCGGATACGAACACACTGCGAACCACGATGCTCTGCAAGGTAAACTCCGCCTTGCGAACCCACCTTGGGGCACGCCAAATAGAGGACATCCGCATTTCGTTCCACGTGTTTCCGGAGGATCCGGACTCCCAGAATGCTGGATCGGGAGATACCAGATTTTCCCTGTACCCCGATTTACACCGAGAGAGCAGGAAGAAAAAGGCTGCCCGGCTCATCAAGCGGTTAATCGATATTGCCGGAAGCCTCACAGCACTGATCCTGCTCTTGCCCCTGTTTCTAGCTATTGCCATAGCCATCAAACTGACGTCGAAGGGGCCCATCCTCTTTAAGCAAGAGCGTATTGGGCAATACGGCGTATGGTTCACCTTTCTGAAGTTTCGTTCGATGTATGTCCTGAATGATGCCAGGATTCACCAGGAGTATGTGAGACGATTCATTTCCGGAAAGGAGGAGTGCAAGCAGTCGGATGGTAACGGCGGCGTGTACAAACTGAAGGACGACCCCAGGATTACACCCCTCGGAAGCTTTCTGCGCCGAACCAGTCTGGATGAACTCCCACAACTCTTCAACGTCTTGCGCGGTGAGATGTCCCTGGTGGGCCCGCGTCCTCCCGTCCCTTACGAGACCGAGGTGTACGACATTTGGCACCGGCGCCGCTTCCTCGAGGCAACGCCCGGAATCACAGGCTTGTGGCAAGTGAATGGACGAAGCAAGTGTACGTTCGACGAAATGGTCCGGCTAGATATCAAGTACGCAAGGAATTGGTCACTCCGGCTGGATCTCACAATTCTCCTGGAAACTCCTCGAGCCGTCTTCTTTGGCGACGGCGCATACTGACTTCTTGGCCTAATGCGCAAAGCGCGTGGCGGATAGCGGCTAACATCAGACGCTTTGCTCTTAGCGCTTAGCGCCTGGCGCTTTGCGCTTGCGGGAGATGAAAGATGATTCGAATAGGTGTCGTCGGGTACGGCTACTGGGGGCCCAATATTGCCCGAAATTTCCATACCGTCAAGGACGCCCGTGTCGCGGTTATTTGCGACAAGCGAACAGAGTCGCTGACCCGCGCTAAACAGGCCTTCCCTGATGCAGAAGTCACGAGTGATCTTTGCCGAGTCGTCATGTCCCCGGACGTTGATGCAGTCGCCGTGGTCACTCCAGTCTGGACGCACTTTGAGTTGGCCAAAGCGGCTCTGGAAAACGGCAAGCATGTGTTTGTCGAAAAGCCTTTCACCTCAACGGCCGACCAAGCAGAGCAGTTGGTAGAACTCGGGGGAAAAAAGAATCTCCGGATCATGGTGGACCACACGTTTCTCTTCACTGGGGCGGTCAAGAAAATCCGGCAACTCATCGATGGTGATGAATTGGGGAAACTTTACTATTATGACTCAACACGCGTAAATCTCGGCTTGTTTCAGCACGACGTCAACGTGATCTGGGACCTTGCCCCCCACGACCTTTCCATCATGGATCATCTGATCCGGGACGAGCCGACGGCCATCATCGCTACAGGCGAAAGGCACTTGAATAGCCACGAGGACCTTGCGTACATCACTGTCTATTTTGAAAGTAATATGATCGCTCACATCAACGTCAATTGGTTGTCGCCGGTCAAGGTCCGGACCACCCTGATTGGGGGCGAAAAGAAAATGGTCGTGTGGAACGACGTAGAGGCCGACGAGAAAGTGAAGGTGTATGACAAGGGAGTTCAGATCACCGCTCGTCAGGGCGTCTATGACCTGCTGGTCAGTTACCGCTCCGGTGACATGTGGGCACCCAAGGTGGAGCAGACGGAGGCCCTGAAGGCAGAGTGTCAGTATTTCATTGACTGCGTCAAGGATGGCAAGGAGCCGTTCAACGACGGCTACGCCGGCCTCAAGGTCGTAAAAATGCTGGAAGCCGCGGACAAATCCGTCAAGGCGAAAGGAAGGATGGTGTACATATGAGCGAATTCCTTTGCATCGCCCCCGATGTGAAGTTGGGGAAGGATGTCCGCCTGGCAAAGTTTATCAACCTGTATGGTTGCGAGATCGGGGACGAAACCAAGATCGGCGCTTTCGTCGAAATACAGAAGAACGCCTCAATTGGCCGCCGCTGCAAGATTTCGAGCCATACGTTCATCTGCGAGGGCGTCACGATTGAGGACAACGTCTTCGTCGGCCACGGCGTGACGTTCATCAACGATTCCTATCCGCGCGCCACCGCCGCGGGCGAGTTGCAGACCGAAGCCGACTGGACAGTCGAGAAGACGATCGTGAAGAGGGGCGCGTCGATCGGATCCGGAGCCACGATCCTGTCCAAGGTGACCATCGGCGAAAACGCCATTGTTGGCGCCGGGAGCGTCGTGACCAAGGACGTCCCGGCCAACACGATTGTTGCCGGCAATCCAGCCCGAGTCATGCGCACACTTGCCACGGCCGCCGCCTGAGCTGTTCGTTGCGTTTCTGTGTCTCTCGTGGCCTTTGAGAACTCGCAAGCGTACAGCCATCAGCGGTCAGCCCCTCTTGCTGCATAGCGCAGAGCGCATAGGGCATAGCGCCAAACCCTCTGTCACCTACTCGCTTCCTGCTATCTCAGTCTGTAGAATCCGTTGTGGCTCTTGAGTCCGTCAGCTATCAGCAATCGGCTTTCAGCTCCCGATCGAACGCTGACGGCTGAACGCTGACCGCTGACAGCTTTCCGTTGAACAACCGAACCACCGAACTCTCGAACGACGGCGTAGAGGACTACCATGACCTCCGAGCCGATTCCTTTTCTCGATCTGTGCACTCCTCATCGCGAACTTGAAGCCGAGCTGCTCCAGCTGGTTCAACAGGCATTTCGCACAGCCGGCTTTATCGGGGGACCCATGCTCGAAGCGTTCGAGCGCGCCTTCGCTGAGTTTTGCTCAACTCGCTACTGTGTGGGTGTAAGCAGCGGCACGGACGCCTTGCGGTTCGCGCCCATGGCGGCCGGCATCGGCAACGGAGATACCGTCGTAACCGTTCCAAACACCTTTATCGCGACCACCGAAGCGATCACTCAGGCCGGCGCGCAGCCTGAATTCGTAGACATTGACGAGCGTACCTACACCATGGATGTGGACAAGTTGCGAGAGTACCTTGAAACCATGTGTTGGCCGGACTCAACGACCAGAAGTGTGATCAGTCACCGTACCGGCAAGCGGCTGGCGGCCATAATTCCCGTGCATCTCTACGGGCAGATGGCCGACATGGATACAATTCTCGGGCTAGCGGAACGGTACAACCTGGTGGTCATCGAAGATGCCTGTCAGGCGCACGGCGCCGAGTACTTCTCGAAGAGGCAGACCCGGTCGTACACGGCGGGATCCATGGGGCGGGCTGCCGCGTTCAGCTTCTATCCGGGCAAGAACTTGGGGGCCTGTGGTGAAGCGGGCGCCGTCACCACGAACGATGAGGAGCTGGCCAGGACCATCCGGATGCTCCGCGACCACGGGCAGGCAAAAAAGTATTATCACGAGATCGAGGGATACAACGGAAAGCTGGACGCGATTCAAGCCGGTATCCTGCAGATCAAGCTTGGACACCTGGCGGAATGGAACGAGAAACGCCGTACGTGTGCACAGCGCTACCAGGAGATGCTGGGATCGGCCGAGGGGATAATCCTGCCCTACGAGGGCTCCTCGGGCAAGGCTGTCTACCACCTGTATGTGGTCCGTGTTCACAACCGCGACGAGCTTCAACGGCGCCTCACCGCGGCCGCCATCGGCACAGGCATTCACTACCCTATTCCCCTTCATCAACAGAGCGCCTACCGCACACTCGGTTACAAGCGAGGCGATTTTCCGATAACCGAAAGGCTCGCGGCTGAAATACTCTCGTTGCCCATGTTTCCGGGACTCACACCGGCCCAGCAAAGTCGAGTCGTCGAACAGGTCCTCGAGTTCGTTGGCTTGACCACCGCCCAGGCAGCGTGATCACTGTCCATTCAGTTATTGAGTCCGTCAAGCCAACTGGCACCAGGCAGCTAACAGCTGGCAGTAGGCGAAGCGCATAGCGCTAAGAGCAAAGCGTCTGATCCAAGGCGCTCGGCGCTATGCCCTTTGCTCTATCGGCTATGCGCCATGCGCCATGCGCTTCGCGCTTTGCGCCAAAATCCCCAGACTGCGGCTATGACTGAACATGCTGGCCTTCGGAACACCGTGAATAATGGCAGTCTTGACGCATCAACGGAATCGCCGTTGGTAGCGGCGGTTTATTCGACCGTCGCCTGGTGGCTGGCCACAGTCGTATGGGCTGCTCTCATTTTCTATCTTTCGACTCCACCTTTTGGAGCCCATCGATCTCTCCCGCTTCTCGCACGCCTGTTGGCACTCTTTGATCTAACACTGTCCCATGCAACGTTAGGTGTCCTTGACTCCTTCGTCCGCACCCTTGCGCACCTAACAGAGTATGCAATATTCGCACTCCTCCTCTACCGTAGTTGCCTCGGCCGGAACCGCTGCTGGTGGCGCCCCCGCCTCGCCTTTTGGTCCGTAGTGATTGCCGCTCTGTATTCCGTGACCGATGAATACCACCAGTCCTTTACATCGGCTCGCGTTTCTTCCGCATTCGATTGTGTTATCGACACAATGGGAGCGTCGCTCGGAATGCTAATCGCCTTTTTCGCCATCCGCTTTCCCGCCAAAACACCAGCCTTGATCCGAAAACAACCTTGAACCGCCATTACGCCAAGGCCCCCAAAGATGGGAGGTTCCGATCCCTTCGCAGCGAGGCATGATAAACCCTTCCTGGAGTCTCAACAGTTCTTTTCGTATCACTCCAAACGGGTCATTTCCCTTGGCATGCTTGGAGCCTTGGCGGTGAGACGGATTCCTCGGATTCGGGCTAGCACAATCACGCTGCTGTCCCTGGCTTTGAAGAAAGTGATTGCGAAGGAACACCCCACTGCATCAGCCTGGAGCTCGGCAAGAATTATAGAAGTGCGTCGAAACCCATCCTCCGCCACCAGGCCGAGTGTGCCGAACCATGCGGGAATGGGTCACCCTATCGCCATACCGAGAACGGGAGATTTCTATGTACCTAGCCGGACCAAACGCGGGGAATGAATTCCGCCGCCGGATCCAGGAGAAGAGGCTACTGCCCCTCATCGGCGTCTACGACGTCTTTTCCGCCCGGATTGCTGCCGAGCGTTTCGAAGGGGTGTTTTGCAGCGGCTACAGCTTTGCAGCCAGTGCTTACGGGCTGCCCGACGTCGGCTATGTAAACTGGCGTGATATTGCGGATTTCGCCACTAAGATTCGCCATGTCCTTCCCAATACTCAGATTCTGGTTGACGTGGATGACGGCTTCGGGGACGAGGTGGTCGCTTCCAACACCGTCCGCATTCTGGAATCCAACGGACTGTCCGCCGTTATGATGGAAGACCAAAAACGTCCGCGCCGATGCGGGCATTTCGAAGGCAAGACGGTCCTTCCGGTGCAGGAATACCTGATTAAGCTCTCTAGAGTCATCGAGACGAGATCGAGTATCTTTGTGATCGCACGGACCGATGCAGCGGACCCTTCCGAAGCAATCGAACGCGCGCTGACCTACGCCGAAGCCGGCGCCGACGGTGTAATGGTGGAGGCGATCAGAGACCTGAAAGCAATTTCGAGGCTGCGGTCTTACGTGACGGTGCCCATCATGGTGAATCAACTGCATGGAGGAAAGTCACCGAACTGGCGGATTGACGAGCTCGAAGACGCGGGAGCTTCGATTGTAATCTACAGCACTCCGTGCCTCTTCGCTGCGCAATATGGTATTGAGCGATACCTGGATGCGCTGTTGGAAATGCACTGTCTCCCCAAAGAGAATACCGCCTCTATGGATGACTGCGCACGCCTTCTAAATGGAACCGGCATGCCTAAGAGAGGCTCGGAAAGAGTTCCCGCGGATGCGTACAGCAGAAGTACGGTGCTATTGTGAACAGACCTGGCCTTTTCCGGCTCGGATAGCCAGGCCTGCCAGCACGGTTCACGTTTGGCAACCAAGCATTCACGCACTCATTGACTCCGACGCAACTTCACCGAATTCCTCAAGGTCTCGGCATCCAGTGCGCGAGGGTGACTAAGCTCGCGACCTGCTGGACGCAGGATCACTAGTAGTCAGCCAAGAGCCTCTATGTTCATCACCCCTGGAGCGACGGCGGAGAGTATGAAGACAGCCCTAAAGTATCCCGGCCTTCAGCACCAGCCGGAGCAGGGTGACAACCGATGCCGCTTGTTTCAAGGCGCCCGACGGTTCTTACGTGCACAGTTCGGTCGTCCCACGGGTTTCTGGGGAAACGTTGTCGGCAGGATTATGGCCCGGACGCCCTCGAACAACGATCGGATCCACTGGACGATTTCATTGCTCGATGTCAAGCCACACGATCGGCTATTGGAAGTAGGTTTTGGCCCGGGAATCGCCATACAGCTGCTGAGTAGGATCGCCGTGGACGGTTTTGTGGCCGGGTGTGATCATTCTGAAGTGATGCTACGCCAAGCGTCTAAACGGAATGCCAAAGCCATACGTGACGGCAAGGTGATGCTGCGGCTCGGATCAGCGTCGGACCTGCCGGCATTCGAGAAGTCCTTCGACAAGATCTTCACCATCAATTCAATTCACTTCTGGACCGACCCAATCGACTGTCTGAGAGGGTTGCGAACACTGTTGAGGCCTGGCGGACTCATAGCCGTCACCATACAACCACGGTCGCGAAGTGCGACGGATGCAACCACGCAGCTAATTGGCGAGGAGGTTGTCACGAATCTCCAGAAGGCGGGATTCTCACACTGCAGGTTAGACATAAGAAAGACCGCCCCTGTGTCTGTGGCGTGCGCGCTGGGCATCAACTAGTCTCGCGGATGTCCGCTATCATCGAAGCCCCATCTATCCCCAAACGGGAATGTGCTGCTGTGCAGCCGTGAACCCTTGCCGAGAAGTGTGAAATGATATTTCGTCCACACGATGGGAAACCGTATCAACGGCCCGAAGCCAACAGCCTTTATCAGCTCCTCAAAAGCCGAGGGGAACAGAATCCCTCGGCGATTGCGATCGCGGCTCCCGGCCGCCCACCTCTCACATACGGGGGCCTACTAACGCAGGCTGAAGTTGCCAGACAAGCGCTGCGTGCATTCGGTGTGAATCGCAATGACCGGGTGACAATAGTTTTGCCCAACGGCCCCGAAATGGCGGTTGCCTTTTTGGCCATAGCTTCCGCCGCAGCATCCGCGCCGCTCAACCCGTCCTACGGGGCCGAGGAGTTCGACTATTACATATCCGACCTGAATGCACGGGCGTTGATTGTTGCCTCAGAGATGGATTCTCCCGTCAGAGATGTCGCACGAAAGCGGAACGTTGCCATCATCGAGCTGGAGCGGACGGTTGCAAGAGAGGCAGGTGTTTTCGAGCTTAAGGGTGAGAGGGAGACATCGGCGCATTGCGACGGTTACGCGCAACCGGGTGATACCGCCCTTGTGCTTCACACTTCTGGGACCACGGCTCGGCCAAAGATCGTTCCGTTGACACATGCCAATATCTGCACCTCCGGCCATAACATCTCCCTGACGCTGGAACTGACGGAGAGAGACCACTGCCTGAATGTTATGCCGCTTTTCCACATTCACGGCCTCATTGGCGCGCTTCTCTCATCCTTGACAGCCGGGGCGAGCGTCATCTGCACGCCGGGCTTTGACCCTGAACGGTTCTTCGGGTGGCTGGATACCTTTCAACCAACCTGGTACACGGCTGTCCCCACCATCCACCACGCCGTCCTCGCGCGCGTCTCGTCCAACCGGGGTATCATCGCCCGGCGCCCTCTGCGGTTCGTCCGGTCCTGTTCTGCCGCTCTGCCGCCGCGGCTCATGGAGGAACTGGAAAGCGTCTTTCAGACCCAGGTAATTGAATCGTACGGGATGACCGAAGCCTCCCATCAAATGGCAAGCAATCCGCTGGCGCCCTTACACCGAAAGCCGGGTTCGGTCGGCATTGCGGCGGGGCCGGACCTCGCCATTATGAATGAGGCCGGTAACCTGCTCCCAGCCGGAGAAACCGGAGAGGTTGTCATCCGCGGGCCTAACGTTACCGAGGGATACGAAAACAATCCGAAAGCTAACCAGACCGCCTTCACGAACGGCTGGTTTCGCACCGGGGACCAGGGTCGCTTCGATGCGGATGGGTACCTTTTCCTCACGGGACGCCTGAAAGAAATCATCATTCGGGGTGGCGAAAAGATTGCTCCGAGGGAAGTGGATGACGTGCTCACCCGGCACCCCTCCATCGTCCAGGCAATCGCCTTCGCTGTGCCACATCCTACCCTCGGCGAGGACATCGCGGCGGGCGTCGTTCTGAAAGAAGGCGCTTCTGCAACTGAGCGCGAAATCCGCGACTTTGCAGCCTCCCGGCTTGCCGAGTTTAAGGTTCCCAGACAGGTGCTGATCTTGGATGAAATACCCAAAGGTCCAACCGGGAAACCCCAACGTATAGGTTTAGCCGAGAGGCTCGCCCATGACCTGGCTCTCAACCTGCAGAGCAGGTTCGTCGCCCCCCAGACCTCAGTTGAGAAACAGTTGACTGAAATCTGGAAACATATCCTGAAGGTGGACCGAGTCGGTGTCCGGGACGATTTCTATGCCCTCGGCGGGGACTCACTCGCAAGCATGATGCTGATGCTCGAGATCGAGGAGCGTTTCAACACCGATCTCCCCCTTGACGGCTTCCTCAAGTCGCCCACGATCGAAACCCTCACGCAGTTGCTTAGGCAGAAGGAATCACCGACGTCCAACGCGCATGTGACGGCCGGACAGACCCCCCCCTTCTCACTGATCAGAGATTCAATGCTGACCGGTCTCAGGAACCGGGTTCTCCAGCTTATTGCGCTTTATGCTCCCGGCTTCAAAACAACACGCGTGTGGCTTCACCGCATGCGCGGCGTCTCCATCGGGACAAATGTATCGATTGGGTTGTCAGTCCTCATCGAGACTGCGTACCCGAAGCTGGTCACGATCGGAAACAACGTAACGATCGGGATACGTGCCATCATCATCGGACACCTCCGGGATTCCACGACACGAGCCAGACTCAGCAATCAACCCACGGTCCGGATTGAGGACAATGTGTATATCGGGCCAGGCGTGATTGTCCTGCCGAACGTGACTATTGGGCACGGGGCGGTCGTGAGCGCAGGAAGCGTTGTTTCGAGATCCGTTCCGCCACAGACACTCGTCCGCGGCAATCCCGCTGAGCCCATTGCCCGCTGCGGCGTATCCTTGGGTGGCGGTGTTTCCTATGAGCATTTCCTGCGTCACCTTGCGCCAATTAAGGATCGGAAGTCTTCCAGCGCGGCCTTGTCGGCACACAGCCTCTCGCATCGTGAACATGGCTGATTCCGCTCGCGAAACTCGTTTACTTGTGCAATGAAAAGGACGTCGGCTCTTGCGGAACAATAGTCTCCTCACTTCCGATGGTGCCATGCACGAACCTGGAGGAACACGTCGGCAAGAACAAGAAGTGGAGGGCGCGAAAGACCAGCGCGTGCCGCGTTTGTCGTGCTTGCTCTGTGGAGGCCTGCGGTACTATCCCATTTTCAACGAGTTCGGCATTGACATTATGCGATGTCGTCGGTGTCATCATGTCTTCTCGTCCTTTCCAGCCAACCCTCACTATGACGGTTTTTGGGGCGATGAAGTCGCTGACGGTGACCAGTTCTACTGGAGCAAGGCTCGCGCCAGAATGCATCAAGATTTCGCCGAGAGATTTCTGGCCGGCCGTTCGGGGAGGCTCCTCGACATGGGATGCGGCCTGGGGTTTTTTCTCACAGTAGTCTCGCGCTACCCGAACTGGGAGGCATTCGGCTGCGAGATTTCCGCGCCCGCAGTTCAATACGCGCGTACACGGCTTGGCCTTCATAAGGTCATGTGTACACGACTCGAGGATGCTGATTTCCCTTCAGGCTCTTTGGACTTCATCACGATGTGGGATGTGATCGATCACATTTTGGAACCCGACCCCTTGCTGAGGCGCTGTCACGCGTTGTTGCGGGAGGGCGGGATCTGCTTTATCCGTACGCCGAACCTTTCCACACAACTGCTTCGCGCACGGCTCAAGAGACGTCTGCGGGGTATGCAGCCTACGTTGGCGTACCTGATGCCCCGCGATCATCTTCATATCTACTCAGCCGCCAGTATCCGTAGACTCCTAGAGCGCAATGGCTTTTCATGCATTGAATTCGTTCACTTACACCCTATCCAAGGTATGTCGGCCAGCGGCCCCCTCGCCCGAGTCGTCAAGAACGTGTGCTTTGAGGTCGTGCGTGCTCTTGCCATTATTAGCATGGGTGCCTTCAATTATGACACCCTATTCGTTCTGGCTCGAAAAGACCCTCAGAACATAACCCCACGCCTCGCTGATGCTCCCCCCGTGCCC
>Ga0209108_10002201_pt1 | contig 11255 bp, 9 predicted proteins | sample Rifsed10ft1_FD_184003 | JGI IMG/M metagenome (GOLD analysis project Ga0209108, IMG submission 184003) | Soil microbial communities from Rifle, Colorado, USA - sediment 10ft 1 (version 2) | ecosystem: Environmental > Terrestrial > Deep subsurface > Rock core/Sediment | place: Rifle, Colorado...
GGTCAACCAGCGTCGGCTCGCCGGGTGTGAGCTGGCGCTTAATGCCGTCCAGCCCGGCGGCCAGCAATCCACCCAGCGCGAGATACGGATTGGAGGAGGCGTCAGAGGCCTTGAGTTCGGCGTTGGTCGAACCGGCGCGGTTAGACTTGAACTGCGAGGGGACGCGGACCGCGCCCTCGCGGTTGTCAGGCCCCCAGGCGGTGTACGCCGAGCTCCAAAAGTGCGGCTGGAGGCGGCGATACGAGTTGTACGAGGGACAGGTGAGCGCGAGCAGCGCGGGCAAGTGATCGAGCACCCCGGCGATGAACTGGTAGCCGAGTTGGCTGATCCCGTACGCGTCGCTGGGATCGTGCATCACGCTGCGCCTGCCCGCCTTGTCCCACAGGCTGAAGTGGATGTGCGCGCCGTTGCCGGCCTGCTCGGGGAAGGGCTTGGGCGCGAGCGAAGCATAGAGTCCGTGATGGTACGCCACGTTGCGGACGGTCTCGCGGTAGAACACCTGCCGGTCGGCGGCGGCGAGCGCAGACGCGTGGCGGATGGGCAGTTCCTGCTGGCCGTGGCCAAGCTCGGGGTAATACTGATCCGTCTCGATGCCCTGCGCTTCGAGCGCGGCAATGATGTCGTCCATCACCTGCGCCGCGGGGGTGAAGCCCACCGCCGAGAAGCACAGGCTCTCGTCGAGCGGCGCGTACGCGCCGTCGGCGCTGCGCGTGGCGAGGGTGAACTCACACTCGAAGGCGGCCTGCGCGGTGAAGCCTTCGGCGGCGCAGGCGGCGATCTGCCGCTTGAGGAACGAGCGCGGGCAGGCCTCCCACGGCGCGCCGTCCTGCTTGAGCATGTCCACCGTCATCGCCGCCGAGTGCGGGGCGTAGGGCAGCACCGTGAACGTGTCGGGGTCAGGCGTGAGGCGGATTTCGCCGACCGGCCCCATGCCCTCGACCGGGGCGAGCTGGTCGAGCATGTTCATCGCCTGCATCGCCACCGTCAGCCCGATGCCGTCGGTGATCCGGTTGCGCAGGTGCTCGACGTGCGTGGCCTTGCCGCGCGTGATGCCGCCGTTGTCGGTGTAAAGGAAGCGCACCAGGCGCACCCCGGCCTTGCGGGCGGCGGCGGTCACGCGGTCGGCGGGGGTTGCAGCGCGGGCAGGTCGTTTGGTGGGCATAGACTTCTCCTTTGCCTCACCTACCCCCAACCCCCTCCCTCTCCTGACACGCGAAGCGGTCAGGAGAGGGAGGGGGCAAGGGGGAGGGTGAGGTCATAGAAACTCAAAATACTCGTTCCGCTCCCACTCGTGGACGGTGTTGTTGAAGTCGGGCGAGTCGTAATCGGGGATGGCGGCTTTCGCCTTGCCGATTTCGTGGCGCTTGACGGCGACGAAGAGCTTTACGAACTCCTCGCCGAGCGCGGCCCGCAGGCTGGTATCGGCTTCGAACGCGTCGAGCGATTTTTCGAGGCGCGTGGGCAGGTTGGTGACGCCCGTGAGGCCGTAGGCGATGCCGGTCGTCGCGGCAGGCGGCTCGGTCTTGTTCTTCAGCCCATCTAACCCGGCGGCGAGGACGCCCGCCATCACAAGATACGGGTTTGACGCGCCGCCCGGCAAACGGTTCTCGACGTGCGCGCTCTGATCGCCGAGGCCCTTCGTGCGCCAGCCCACGGTGCGGTTCTCGTAGCCCCACGTCGCGTTGGTCGGCGCGAACGACCACAACTTGTAGCGCTTGTAGCAGTTCACCGTCGGCGCGGTGAGTGCGGTGAGCGCCGCGGCGTGCGCCATCTGCCCGCCCAGCCACCAGCGGCCCACGTCTGTCAACGCCTCGGAGCCGCCACGCGCGGCGAACGCGTTGCGGCCCGTCTTCGCGTCCAGCAGGCTGTGATGGTGGTGGCAGCCGTTCGCCGACTGGTCGGCGTAGGGCTTGGTCATGAACGAGGCCACGTAGCCGTTGCGCTGGGCGATCTCTTTGACGCCGTTCTTGAACGTGAAGGCGTTGTCCGCCGCGTCAATCCCCGTCGCGGGCGCGAAGTTGATCTCCATCTGCCCCGGCCCGTACTCGGCGTTCGAGGTGATGATGTCCACGCCCATCGCGCTCATCCCGCGCAGGATTTGGTAGACGAGCGACTCGTCGAAGTTATTGCGGAGCGTAGCGAAAATCTGGATGCCGGGGAAGGGCGGCTGGCGGTTCTCGCGGTAGACCAGATAGAATTCGTACTCGAAGCCGGAGTACAGACGATAGCCCATGGCCTCCAGCTCGCCGAGGAGTTTGCGCGCGACGGCGCGCGGCGCCGCCATCGCCGGGCGGCCATCTATGAAATGCGGCTCGCACAATACGCGCGCGGTCTTGTCGGCCCACGGCAGGACGCGGTACGTGCTGAGGTCGGGGCGGATGCGCGAGTCCGGGAAGTTCAACTCCGCGAGGTAACCGGTGCCAGAGGCGACCCCGGCCTGCACGTCGAAGCCGAGCTGGCCGAGCAGGAAGTTCAGCCCCTCCTCGGCGAAGTGGCGCAGGTGGCGAACTGGAATCGTCTTCGAGCGAGCGATGCCGTGGGTGTCGCTTTGCTCGAAGCGGACGAACTCGACTCCGTCGGCGGCGATGCGCTTTTCGAGGGCGGCGAGTGGGTCAGTTTTGCGAGCGGTGGGTTTGCGAGGGGGCATAGATGTCTCCTTGAGTGTGTTGGGGCTTTTCCAAACTATATGAACTGTTCATGTCAATCGAGGGCTGGAGCACAGCTAGGCACATCAGGAGCCACCTGTTGTCCGGCTCTCTGTCACTATCAACCCCCATTTGCAATACAGAGCCCTTTTTTCTAAGGTCGCGTAGTTTTTACTTCGTCGCTGAGGACTTCTATAGTCAAAAAGGACCCTTTATCTTTAGCAACGATGTCGGCAATTCTATCTTGCAGTTCTTGAGGGAAAGACACTTCTTTTCCACTCGTTATTCTAAACCAATCAGTTACCGAGATTTGATACTCTGGTTCGAGTTTGATTTTCAAATAGCGATAAGTACGATCTCGCAATTTGCAGTTTGTCGCAACCTCGTTGTTTGCACGCCACAAGCGGAGGCTACCCCTGTCTTTGAAAAATGCCTTCCATTTATTCCGCGTAAGAGCTTTTGATTTAGCCACGCTGTTTTCCTCCCACGAACAAAACTATCGTTGCTCGAGTATCAGCCTAATCTGCCCACCACCACGCCATGCCGAGCATGCCCGACGGTCAGTCGGCTTTTAGTCAGGGAATCCATTCTCCGGCAAAGCTATGCGTGAGCGGTCACGTTGAAGACAGACAGCGTCGGCTCCGCGCCCGCCGCCCGAAACATGAGCACCCCGGCAGGCGTCTCCGTCGAGCGCCGCATCTCATCGAGCGCTTCGCGGCTGTGCCAGATCGAAACGATCCGCCAGAGCGTGGGATCAGCCGCGCTCTGGATGAGAAAAGTCTGCGCCAGTTGAGGCGGCTTGTGTTCGGTTCCAGCTTTGTAAGCCGCTTCGAGCGCGCCTTGCTTTTCGGGTGCGACGCGCGCCTCCAGAATAGTCATCACCATAGTTCGCGTTCCTTTCTTCTACTGAAGTAGCACAGCGAGTCGTTCCCGCTGCGCGAGTATCCGCCCGATCAACCCCGCCACCAGCGCCGCGCGCGGCGCGAGGCTGCCGGCCTCAATGTACTCGTCCGGGCTGTGGTCGAGGCCGCCCACCGGCCCGAGGCCGTCGAGCACGGGCACGCCGAGAGAGGCCAGGACGTTGGCGTCCGACGCGCCGCCGGTCGCCACGTCGTTAACTTCAAACCCCAGTTCGCGCGCCGCACCTTTGGCAAGATCGGCCAGAAAGCGCACGGCGGGCGTCTTCGCCATGGGCGGATAATGGAACTCGCCCCCAATTTCGGCGCGCGTCCCCGCGACGGTCGTGTGACCAGGGAGTTCTTTCAGCGCGTGCGTGATGGCCTCCGCCCCGGCGGGGTCAACCGCGCGCACGTCCACCCGCACCCACGCCTCGTCGGGAACCACGTTCGAGGCCGTCCCGCCGCCCATGACGCCGGGGTTCACCGTCACGCCCGGCGCGAGGCCGTTGAGCTTGTTGAGCGCGATGATCTGGTAGGCAAGCTCGACGACGGCGTTCGCGCCCTTCTCCGGCTCGACGCCCGCGTGCGCGGCCCGGCCCGTCACTTTCACCGTGAAATCGCCGGAGCCTTTGCGCGCGCTGACGATGTCGCCGTTCGCGCGCGCGCACTCCAGCACGAGCACGGCATCCATCGTGCGGGCCACAGGCGCGTAGAGGGGCCGCGACACGGGTGAGCTGACCTCTTCGTCGCTGTTGAAGAAAAACGCCAGTTCCGCAAAGTCCCGGAACCCGGTCGTTTGAAGCGCCCGCAGCGCGTACATCCCGACGAGCAGGCCGCCCTTCATGTCGCACACGCCCGGCCCCAGAATCTTTTGACCCTCGAAGCGCATGGGCCGCGCCGCCGCCGTGCCGTCAGGATAGACCGTGTCGAGGTGGCCGATCAGCAGGACGCGGCCCGCGCCGTCGCCGCGCAAGCGGGCCAGCCAGCAATCCCCGTACTCGACCTGCGGAAAGCGCTCGACTTCCCAGCCCCACCCGGCGCACCGCGCCCCCACCCACTCGCCCACGTGATCCACCCCGGCCTTGTTGTGCGTGCCGCAGTCCACGTTCACCAGCGCGGCGAGGTCGGAGAGGAGGGCGGGGCGGGAGGATTCGAGGAAGGTAATGATCGGAGTCATGATCCAGGGTTTGGCCTCACCCCTGACCCCTCTCCCGACGACAAAACCCAAAGGCGTCGTCAGGAGAGGGGGGCTGGGGGGTGAGGTTACGGCGCAGGCACTTTGTCGGGCACGACTTCTGCGCCGAGCGTGAACTTGCCGTCCTTGATGGCGATCATCGTCACGCCCTTACGCGGGATGTGCGCGTCGGCGCTCAACGTGATCGCGCCGGTGATGCCGGGGAAGTTGCTCGTGGACTCGAGCGCCTTCTTGACGGCCTGGGCGTCGGTGGAACCGGCGCGCTTGATGGCGTCGGCGAGCAGATACAGGGCGTCGTAGCCCAGCGCGGCGAAGGCGTTCTCCGGGTCGTGGCCGAATTCTTTGTTGTAGGCCGCGATGAACTTCTTGATGCCCTCCGTGCCGCCGGTCGTGTCCATCAGCGCGTGGGTGGTGAAGAACACGTTCTCCGCCGCCGGGCCGGCCACACTGAGGATGTCGGGCGTGTCGTAGCCGTCGCCGCCGATGATGGGGCCGGTCAGACCGGCGTCGCGGAACTGCTTGACGACCGGGCCGACGTTGTAGGGCATGGCCGAGATGAAGTAGAAGTCGGGCTGCTGGGGCAGCGCCTTGACTTTGGCGATTTGCGCCGAGAAGTCGGTGGCGTTGTCCTCGTAGGTATCTTCGAGGACGAGCGTGCCGCCAAGCTCGGTGAAGCGCGCCTTGAAGTAACCGCCCAGCAGGGTGGTGTACTCCACGCCCTTATCCCACAACAGGTAAGCGTTCTTGCCGAAGTTCTTGAAGCCGTATTCCGCGCCGACCGCCGCCTGCACGTTGTCGCCGAAGCAGGCGAAGAACAGCAGATCGCCGATTTGGGAGGGCAGCTTGGGCGAGGTCGCCCCGGCGATGATGAACGGCAGCCCGGCGGCCTGGATGGTGGGGCCGGAGGCCAGCACCGAGTCGGAGTCGGTGAAGCCGACCACGGCGACGACCTTGTCCTGCTCGACGAACTGCTTGGCGACCTGCGCCGTCACGGACATATCGTACTTGGTGTCGTGGACGATGAGGTCAATCTGCCGACCCAGCACTCCGCCGGCGGCATTGATCTCCTTGGCCGCCAGCTGCGCGCCGTTGGCGGCGGGCAGGTCGAGCGACGATTCTGCCCCGGTGAGGGCGAACCCGCCCCCGATCTTGATCGGCCCGGTCGGCGCGGTGGTCGCGCCCCCGCCACAGGCGGCGAGCAACAGGCCGGCGATCACGAGAGTCACAACGAACTTGCTTTTCATGGCTTTGTCTCCTCCTACAGATTTTTCGTCATTCGTTCATTTGTCATTCGTTCATTTGTCATTTGTCATTCGTCATTCTGCCTTCGCCTCACCTCCTTTCACGAACAGCCGGTCCAGCGGGATTTCGCGCTGGCCGAGCAAGCCTTCGCGCCGGAAGATGATGATGAGGATGAAGATCACGGCGAGGATGATCTGGCTGATGCCGTAGAGCAAGGTGACATCCTCGACGCGGCGCAGCCCCTCCGCCAGCGCGATGACCAGCACCGTCCCGATCACCGATCCGCTCACCGACCCCATCCCGCCGACGACGAGCATGGTGATCACTTTAAAGGTCAGGTCAAAGTAGAAGGCCGTGGGTGAGATCGAGGTGATGAAGTGAGCGTAGAGTGATCCGGCCACCGCCGTGAAGAACGCGCTGACGACGAACGCCAGCAGGCGCGGCGGCATGACCGCGATGCCGACGGACTGCGCCGCCCAGCGATCTTCCCTTTGGGCGAGCATCGCCCGCCCGAACGGCGACCGCTTGAGCCGCCACACCACGTACAGCGTCACCAGCGCCCACGCCCAAACCCACCACAGGTTCGTGTACGGCGTGACGTTCGAGAAGGTGCGCGAGCCGCGCGTGAAGCTGTCGGCGTTGAAGAGGAGGACGCGGACGATGACGAGGAAGCCCAGCGTGGCGACGGCGACGAAGTGCCCCGACAGGCGCATGAGCACGAGGCCGACCACGAGCGCGACGAGCGCGACGAGCAGCGCGGCGATGAGGGTGGCGGCCAGGAACCCAAGCGAAAATGGGCCTAGTCGAAAGTCAAAGTGCACCCCGGCGAGCCAGCGCGGCAGGTTAGGGAGGTATTCCTGTTTCTCACGCAAGGGGAGCGTGAGGATCGCGGCCCCATACGCGCCCAACGCCATGAAGCCGATGTGCCCCAGCGAGAACACGCCTGTGAACCCGTTGGAGAGATTCAGGCTGAGGACGAGGATCAAAAAGATGCCGAGGTTGACGACCAGCCCCTGCCAGAACGCGAGGCCGGAGAATTGCAGCAGGGCCAGCCCGACCGAAAGCGCAACCATCGCCGCCAGCGGCCCGGCGGCCCGGCGCAAGGTTGCCGTTTTCATTCTCTACCCCCCATCTGCCATCTGCGATCCGCCCTCTGCAATCTCACTGCATCTCCTCCCGCCCGCGCTGGCCCAGGATTCCATTCGGGCGAAACAGCAGCGTCAGGATCAGGACGACGAACACAAACGCATCGCGATAACTCGTGAGCGAACCCGGGAGCCACTGCTTGAGAAACGCCTGCACGCCCGGCGAAACCATCCCCGGCGGCAGGATGTCGCCGATGCCGGGGATGGCGGTGAGCAACACTTCCAACGCGCCGAGCGCGTACCCGCCCACGACCGCGCCCGCGATGCTGCCGAAGCCCCCGATGACGGCGGCGATGAAGGCCTTGAGCACGGGCGTGAATCCCATGTAGGGATTGATCTGCCCGGCCTGCACCGCGAACAGCAGCCCGGCCACCGCCGCCAATCCCGATCCGATGGCGAAGGCGGTGGCAATCACGCGGTTGATGTCAATCCCCATCAGTTGCGCGGCCGGCAGGTCTTCGGCGGCGGCGCGCATGGACAGCCCGAGGTCGGTGCGCGTGACGAAGAGCGACAACAGCACGAGCAGGATCACGCCCGTCACCAGGCTGACCACGTTCAGGCGGGGCACGGTGATCGAGCCGAACGCGACGACGCCGTTCAGCAGCGCCGGCGAGGGGAAGGCGATCTGGATGGGCCTCTGCATCAGCCGCGTCGCCAGCAAGGTGCCATTCTGAAGAATCTGGCCGACGGCAAAGGAGGTCAGCAGGGCGGCCACGTCGGGCGCGCCCCGGATGGAACGGTAGCCCACCCGCTCCACGAGCAGCCCCACCAGCACCGTGCCGGCAATCATCAACAGGATGGCGAGAGGCAAGGGCAGTTTGGCAAAGAGCGCAAAGGCGGCGAAGTAGGCCGCCACCATCATCAGGTCGCCGTGCGCGAAGTTGATCAGCCGCAGGATGCCGAACACCATCGCCAGCCCCACCGCCATGAGCGCGTACAGGCTGCCGATGCTGACGGCGTTGACGAGTTGCTGGATGAGGTAGAAGACGATGGTCATAACTCCCAAGTCCCAAGCTCAGACTTCCAACTCAAGCACGCTACGTGCCAAGGTACGTGTGCTCCACCTGCGGGTTGTGCATGAGTTCCGCCGCCGAGCCGGCGAGCATGATGCGGCCCGTCTCCATCACGTAGGCCCGGTCAGCAATGTCGAGCGCGAGGCGCGCGTTTTGCTCCACTAACAGGATCGTCGTCCCTTCGCCCTTGAGTTGCCGGATCGTGTCGAAGATGGCGCCCACCAGCAAAGGCGCGAGGCCGAGCGATGGCTCGTCGAGCAAGAGTAATTTCGGGCGGCTCATCAGCGCGCGGCCAATGGCGAGCATCTGCTGTTCGCCGCCGGAGAGCGTTCCGGCGAGTTGGCGGCTGCGCTCTCTGAGCACCGGAAAGAGTTCGTAGACGCGCTCGGCGTCCCGGCGGATCCCGGGCGCATCGCGCCGATGCACCGCGCCCAGCCGCAGGTTCTCGGCCACCGTCAACCGTCCAAAGAGGCGCCGCCCCTCGGGGCAGTGCGAAATGCCGAGGGCGACGATGCGTTGCGGCGGCAGGCGGTCGAGCGGCTGGCGGTGATACAGCAGCGCGCCCGCCCGCGGGCGCAGCAAGCCGGAGATCGTCTTCAGGGTGGTGGACTTGCCCGCGCCATTCGAGCCGATGAGCGTCACCAGCTCTCCCTGGGCGACGGTCAGCGAAACGCCTTTGAGGGCGAGGATGTTCCCGTACGAGACTTCGACCTCGCGCAATTCAAGCACGGGCCGCTCCGTTGGGGGCAGACACACGCTCCGTCCCTGCCGAATGGTTTTCACCCAGGTAGGCCGCGATCACTTGAGGATCAGCCCGCACGGCTTCCGGCTTGCCGGCGGCGATGATCTGACCGTAGTTCAACACGACGATGCGCTCGCACAGGTTCATCACCAGGCGCATGTCGTGTTCCACGAGCAGAATGGTGAGCTTAAAGCGCGCGCGCAAATCCAGGATGAGGCGATGCAGCGCGTCGCTCTCGGAGGGGTTCATGCCCGCCGCGGGCTCGTCCAGCAGCAGCAACTGCGGGACGGTCGCCAGCGCGCGCGCGATCTCCAACCGGCGCTGGTCGCCATACGGCAGGCTGGCCGCCGGACGGCCCGCATAGGCGCTGAGGCCCAGCAGGTCGAGCAGGTCGCGGGCGCGCGCTTGCACCTCGGCCTCTTTGCGGCGAAAGCCCGCCGTGCCAATCAATGTTTCCCAGAGCGCGACCCCCGTCCGCAGTTGGGCCGCCGCCAGCACATTCTCCAACACCGACAGCGATCCAAAGATGCGGATGTTCTGGAAGGTGCGCGCCATGCCCAGGCGGGCGATGTGCGCGGGCGGCCGGCCGATGATATCCCTACCGTTGAATTGAATCCGGCCGGACGTTGGAACCAGGAAGCCGGTGAGGAGATTGAAGCACGTGGTCTTGCCCGCGCCATTGGGGCCGATGAGGCCCAGGATTTCGTTGGGGCGGACGGCGATGGAGAAGTCTTGCAGGGCTTGCAGGCCCACGAAAGCCTTGCCCAGCCCGTGGGTTTGAAGAATAAACTCAGGGGAATCGGCGCGCGAGAGACTCATAAACCAGGAGGCCAGGCGGAGGGAATGAAGGTGGGCTGGCGCTAAAAGTGTACTCTCACTCGGCGCGGAGTCAAGTTCAACGAATCCGCGGCGACCTCAAGTGCACAGCCTTGACGAACGGAGGCGCCTGCGAGGTGGGCACACGATTAGCGGAGGGCGTCTTCGACGACTTGCCGCACCGCAGCGGCGTCGAGGTCCTTCTTGTCCAAAAAGGCCACAGCCCCGGCGGCCAGCCCTAGCCGCCGGAACTCGCGGTCCGGGTAGGCGCTGATCAATACCACGCGCGTCGTGGGCGAAATCGCTTTGAGCCGGCGCGCGCACTGGATTCCGTCTTCCTCGGTCAGCACCACGTCAATTAACGCCAACTGCGGCCGGACCTGCTCGGTGAGCCGCACCGCCTCGGCGATATCCTCCGCCTCGTAAAGCAGAGTCGCCGGATAGGTTCTGCCGATCAACCGGCTCAGTTGCTGGCGATAGCGCATATTGTCGTCCACGAGCAACACCGTCAGCGCGGCTTCCGGTCGGATCTCGGGTTCGGCGGCCTCGTAGCCGGAGGCCGCGAAAACCTCCGGGTGGCGCATCGCATAGTTGACCGCCTCGAGCCGGCTGTCCACGCCGAAGGCCCGGTACAGCCCGGTGAGATGATGCTCGACGGTCTTCACACTCAATTCCATTGTCTGGGCGATCTTGCGATTGTCGCAACCTTGCGCGAGCAGACGTAGCATCTCGCGCTGACGCCGGGTCAGAGGGGGCGCCGTGTGCATCGGTATCACAGGCCGACGATGCACCAGCCGGTCCACCAGCGGGCCGGAGATCCACCGGTCGCCCCCCAGAATCCGCTGGATGGCTAATTGTAAATCGGCCAGGGACTGGTCTTTGAGGTGATAGCCGTCCACGCCTGCTTCCAGGAGACCGATCACGTAAGCCTCGTCGTCGTAGGCGCTGACAACCAGGATTTTTAGGGCTGGATACTCGACTTTGATCCGCCGCATGGCGGCCACCGGTTCAAAGTCGGGCATGGCCACATCAATCAATAGAAAATCAGGCCGGAGCTGGGCTAGCGCTTCGGCCAGCGCGCGGCCATCGCCCACCTCCCCCACGATCTCCAAGCCAGGCAGGCTGGTCAAAGCATTCCGCAGGCCAGCGCGCACGACTGCATGATCGTCGGCTAATAAGACACGAACCGGGCCCATGCGTTCATTATGCTACGGGTAGAGCAAACTTGCTAGCCTGCCCTCGAACGGCCAGGCGAGCGATGAGGGATTTCCCCTAGTCCAGGTGAGGGATTTTCATGCTCAGGCAGAGGGAAAAGGATGACGCGCACCATCTCAATCCACCTAAAATCTATAGGGCCTCATCCCGCCGTCGGCGGCCCGGCTGCACAGCGAGACGCCTTTTTAAGTAAAGGAGGTGAGCTGAAGGGAAGTGATAGGAAATCCAACATAGCGTCGAAAATAGCTTCTGTCAAAATCTTAGCCCATGTACCCCGATCAAGGAGGATCGACAATGTTTAAGAAGAGTTCGTGGTACGCTTTGATGACCATCCTGGTCGTGG
>Ga0209108_10002202_pt1 | contig 11254 bp, 14 predicted proteins | sample Rifsed10ft1_FD_184003 | JGI IMG/M metagenome (GOLD analysis project Ga0209108, IMG submission 184003) | Soil microbial communities from Rifle, Colorado, USA - sediment 10ft 1 (version 2) | ecosystem: Environmental > Terrestrial > Deep subsurface > Rock core/Sediment | place: Rifle, Colorado...
CCACGCGTTCCCGTCGCTCGCCGACCAGGCACTGCCAGATCGCGGAGTGCTCCGAATCGATCGGTCGCAGCCAGGCGAGCGCGCTGGCGGCCGGGTCATGCGAATCGACGAGAGCGGCGGCCTCCGCCAGGCGCCGCGCCTCGGCCATGACGAGATGGCCGCCGGCGACGAGCGTCTCCTTGTTCGCGGTCGCGACGACCTTGCCCGCTCGAAGGGCCGCCAGCACCGGCCCGAGGCTGACGATCCCGGCCGTCCCGACGACCACGATGTCGACGTCGTCCCGGATGGCGATCTCCTCGAGAGCGACCGGCCCGGTGAACTTCACGGTACCAGGCGGGAGCTCGAGGTCGTCGGCGGCGGCGGAGTCGGCGACGGCGACCGCGGTCGGTCTGAGCTGGTCGGCCTGGGCGCGAAGGACGTCGGCGGCCCGGTTAGCACCGATCGCCACGACCCGGAATCGGTCGGGATGGCGAACGAGGACGTCGATGGTCTGACGCCCGATCGACCCGGTCGAGCCGAGGACGGCGACGCCGCGCGGACGATCGGTCATCAGGCGGCGCTCGAGATCCCGCCGACAGCGAGCACGTACAGCGTGACGACCGGGGCGGCGAAGAGGAACGAGTCGATGCGGTCCAGGACACCTCCGTGTCCCGGGATGAGGGCCGACGAATCCTTCGCGCCGGCGGCGCGCTTGAGCATCGACTCGGCGAGGTCGCCCGCCTGGGCCGCGAGAGCCAGAACGATGCCGAGTGGGACGCCGAGCACGATCGGCTGACCCGCGGCCCACCACAAGGCTGTCACCACGACGGTCGCGGCGACGATGCCGCCCAGGAGGCCGGCATACGTCTTCGACGGCGAGATGTGGGTGAGGAACTTCGTGCGGCCGAAGCGCTTGCCGACGAGGTAGGCACCCGTGTCATATGACCAGACGCCGAAGACGAGAAGAGCGAGGAAGAGCCGCTCTCCTCCGAGCGTCGCCAGTGGCGCATCGGTCGGTACGGCCGGCGCCTCGCTGCCAAGCCGGACGACAAACCCGAGCATGCCCACGTAGACGGCCCCGAAGACGGTCCCCATCCACGTCGCGAAGCCGTCGCGGGGATCCGGTCGCAGGAAGGCGCCAACCGCCGCGAGGACGATCCCGACGCCGGTCAGGAGCATGAGCGTCGGCTCGGCACCCTCGACCGACGCCGCGTCGACCGCGACGGCCAGGGCGAGGACGATCCCGAGCGGGATGAGCGCCGGCTGGCCGGCCGCTCCGAGCAGTTGGAATGCCTCGCGCGACGCCAGCGCGACGAGAACGCCGACGACGATCACGACCCAGATCCCGCCGAGGACGAGGATGAGCAGGACCGGGGGTACGAAGAGCAGAGCGCTCGTCGCCCGCTCCCTCATGGATGGGACCCGGTCAGCGCCCGAACCGTCGCGTGCGTCTCGCGTACTCGGCGAGCGCCTCGTCGAAGGCGTCAGGCCCGAAATCCGGCCACAGGACGGGGGATGAGTAGAACTCCGCGTACGCCGCCTGCCAGATGAGGAAGTTCGACAGACGGTGCTCGCCACCCGTCCGGATCACGAGGTCCGGGTCGGGCAGCCCGGCCGTGTAGAGCGCGCCGGACACGGTCTCCTCGTCGATCTCGTCCGGACGAACGCCGGAGGCGCAGAGCCGACGGATGGCATCGACGATCTCGGTCCGACCGGCGTAGTTGAACGCGACGTTCAGTATCAGGCGGTCTCCCGAGCCCGTCGCCGCCAGCGCGTCCTCGATCGAGGCCCGTGTGTGCTCGGGCAGCTCATCCGTCCGCCCGAGGATGCGCACACGCACCCCCTGCTCCGCCAGCTCCTCAGTCTCCGACTGGATCGCTTCCTCCAGGAGGGTGAACAGGCCGTCGACCTCGTCATCCGATCGTGCCCAGTTCTCGCGGCTGAACGCGTACAGCGTGAGCACCGGCACCCCACGACGGACCGCCTGGCGGACGACGTCGCGGATCGCCTCGACGCCGGCGGCATGCCCTTCGAGCTCCGAGATCCCCTTCTGCCGTGCCCAGCGCCTGTTGCCGTCCATGATGATGGCGACGTGGACGGGGACCACGGCATCCTGTTCGGAGGGCTGGCCGAGGTCGTCGGATCGCTCGTCCGCGTGCGCTCGCGGGGGCGCGTCCGTCGGTCGAGCCAGGCGTGTCCGTGTCACTAGACCTCGAGGACCTCACGTTCCTTGTGCTCGCCGACGGTATCGACCGCGGCGATGTGACGGTCGGTGATCTTCTGGAGGGCGTCGAGCTCGCGGTGCGCTGCGTCGGTCCCGATCTCGCCGGCGCGCTCCTCCTTCTTCAGCTCGTCGGCGGCGTCACGGCGCATGTTGCGGATCTCGACCCGGGCATCTTCCATGCGACGGTGCACGAGTCGGACGATCTCGCGGCGTCGTTCCTCGGTCAGGGGCGGGACGTTGAGGCGGACGACGGTCCCGTCGACGACGGGCTGGAGGCCGATGTCGCTCTTGGTGATCGCCTTCTCGATCGCCGAAAGGACGCTTCGGTCCCACGGCTGGATGACGATCAGATGAGCTTCCGGCACGGACAGGCCGGCCAGCTGATTGAGCGGTGTCGCCGTGCCGTAGTAGTCCACGGTGATCCGCTCGACAAGTCCGGTCGACGCTCGACCCGTGCGGACGCCCGCCAGCTCGCGCTCGAGCGCCTCGACGGCTCGCGTCATCCTCTGATCGGCGGCGGCGAGGACCGACTGGCTCATGAGCTGCTCCCCTCGCCGTCCGAGACCGAGATGTATGTGCCTACGGCCTCACCCCTTGCCACCCTCGTGATGTTATCGGGCGTGTTCAGATCGAAGACGACGATCGGCATCTCGTTTTCCATGCACAGCGAGACGGCTGTCGCGTCGAGCACCCGGAGGCGGTCCCTCAGCAGGTCGGCGTACGTCAGGCGCTCGTAGCGGCGGGCGTTCGGTTCCGTCTCCGGGTCGGCGTCGTACACGCCGTCGACCTTGGTCGCCTTCAGCAGGACCTCCGCTCCGACCTCGACGGCGCGCAGGGCCGCCGCCGTGTCGGTCGTGAAGTACGGGTTCCCGGTCCCCGCCACGCAGATGACGATGCGACCCTTCTCCAGGTGTCGAACCGCCCGTCGCCGGATGTACGGCTCGGCGATCTCGTTCATCGTGATGGCGCTCATGACGCGCGTAGGCATCCCCGCCCGCTCGATGGCGTCCTGGAGGGCAAGCCCGTTCATCACGGTCGCGAGCATCCCGATCTGATCCCCGGCAGCGCGATCCATGCCTGTGGCGGCGGCCGCCAGCCCACGGAAGATGTTGCCGCCGCCGACCACGATCGCGACCTCGACCCCGAGACCGTGGACCTCGGCGACCTGGTGGGCGATGAACCGACAGAACTCGGGATCGACGCCGTATTGGCGTCCGCCAAGAAGCGCCTCTCCGGACAGCTTGAGCATGATCCGTCGGTAGCGGACGTCGGGAACGGCAGCGGTCACAGGTCCTCCCCGACCTCGAAGCGTACGAAACGCCGCACGCGGATGTTCTCACCGATCGTCGCGATCGCATCGTTGACGATGTCACCGACGCGCTTCTCGCTGTCGCGGAACGGCTGCTCGTAGAGGACGACCTCTTCGTACCACTTCTTCAGTTGTCCGTCGACGATGCGGGCCCGTACGTCCTCCGGCTTCGAGGCCACCGCACCGTCCGACTCAAGCTCGGCGCGCTTGGCAGCCAGCGCCTCGGCCGGCACCATCTCGACGGTCGGATAGAGCGGGCGCAGGGCGACGATCTGCATGGCGATCTCTCGGACAAGCTGTGTGAATTGCTCGTTGCGGGCGACGAAGTCGGTCTCACAGTTGACCTCGACCAGTGCCCCGAACCGCCCTCCGGTGTGGATGTACGTGCCGATGACTCCTTCGCGGGCCTCACGATCGGCCTTCCGTGCCGCGGCTGCCTGGCCCCGCTCGCGCAGGGCGATGACGGCGGCCTCGATGTCTCCGTCCGTTTCCGCCAGGGCGAGCTTGCAGTCCATGAAGCCGGCTCCGGTCAACTCGCGCAGCTCCTTCACAGCCGCGGCCGAGATATCCGCCATGAGGGTCGCAGTTCCTTTCAGTTGCGGGATGCCGAGGGTCGTGGGCTCTCGGCCGGTCTAGGCGTCTCCGGCGACGTCACCGACGTCACGATCTCCGGCCGGCTCGTCGGGGTCGAGGACCGCGCGTGTCGATCCTTCGATCTCATCGGCGGGCGCATCGCTCGGGGCCACCCGACCGGTCGTGCGCGCCGCTCGCGCGGCACGGGCACCCGGCAGCAGATCCTCCTCGTCGAGCTCCGGATCGAACGACGCGACGCCTCCGCTTGCGATGGCGGCCAGCAGGTCGTCCGCGGCCTGCTCCTCGAAGGCGCCCGCCGCGACGATCTCCCGCTCGTCCTCGTCGATGTCGGGCTCCGACACGCGAGTGGCTCGTTCGCCTGCACCCTCGACACAGGCGTCTGCCATGAGCTGGCACAGGAGTCGGATGCTGCGAATGGCGTCGTCGTTGGCCGGGATGACATACGTCAAATCGTCGGGATCGACGTTCGTATCGCCTGTTCCCACGACCGGGATCTCGAGCTTCCTCGCCTCGGTGACCGCGATCTTCTCGCGATGTGGATCGACGACGAAGATCGCTCCCGGCAGGCGACGCATCCGGCGGATGCCGCCCAACGTGTGCTCGAGCTTCGCGAGCTCGTCCGACAGGCGGGCGGCCTCCTTCTTGGGAAGGCGGTCGAACTCGCCCGAGTCACGTCGTGCCTCGAGTTGGTCGAGCAGGCCGATGCGCTTCTTGATCGTCACGAAGTTCGTCAGCATCCCGCCAAGCCAGCGCTGGTTGACGTACGGCATCCCGGCCCGACCCGCCTCGGCGGCGACGGGCTCCTGCGCCTGCTTCTTGGTACCGACGAAGAGGACGGACTCGCCCCGGGCGACGGTCTCTCGCACCGCCGCGAGAGCGTCGTCGAGGCCCTTGACGGTCTGGGCGAGATCGATGATGTGGATCCCGTTGCGCTCCGCGAAGATGTACGGGCGCATCTTGGGGTTCCAGCGCCTCGTCTGGTGTCCGAAGTGGACCCCGGCCTCCAGCAGCTGGCGCATCGAGACGGACGGCACGGTCGGCGACCTCCTGTCGGTTGTTCCTCCGCGGATCCAGCGGACGGGAACCTCTCGGCACCTCCCACCCGGGGCGATCCGCGTGTGTGCTCCGCCGGCATGGGCGGGCGTACGCGCCGCATCCGCGGCCGCGAGAGTCTAGCACGGGGCGTACCGGATCCCGGTCGACGGTCAGGCCAGCACGTCGCGATGGTGGCGGACCCGGATGCCGGTCGACGGCGGAGGCGTCGGCTCGATGACGATGAGGTCGACGGCGGGCATAAGTGGCGGTACGGGGGTTCCGTCGCTCAGTCGCCCAGCGGACCGAAGGGTCAGGAGTGCTGCCAGCGTCCTGGCTCGCTTTCGGCGATCAAACGTCTCTTCGGGCGTGCCGAAGTCACGCCGCCGCCGGTACCGGACCTCGACGGCAACCAGGCGACCGGGCGGGCGTGGGTCGACGGCGACGATGTCGAGCTCGAGCCGCCCGACTCGGATGTTGCGACCGATGATGCGCCACCCGGCATCGACCAGCCGTCGAGTCGCGATGTCCTCGGCCGTCGTCCCGCTGGCCGCCGACCGCGTTCTGACCATGCGACAAGCATGTCAGGGTCCGATCACCCCTCGATTACGTCGGTCCGGTCTCGAAGAGGCCGAGCTGCTCGGCATCGGCCACCGATGCGAACGTCAGCCGGTGGACGGGCGATGGACCGAGCCGCAGGAGGGCGGCGCGATGCTCGGGCGCCGCATAGCCCTTGTTGCCGGCCAGGCCGTAGCCCGGGTGCCGCTCATCCAGGCGGACCATGAGCTCGTCGCGTTCGACCTTGGCGAGGATGGACGCCGCGGCGACCGACGCGCACAGCCGATCCGCATCGACGAGAACGCGTTGACGGACGGGGATGTCCGCGAAGATGAGCGACCCGTCGAGGAGGACGGCGTCGGGCCTCACGGCGAGGCGAGCCGCGGCCAGCTCCGATGCAAGCAGGGTGGCCTGCAGGATGTTGATTCGGTCGATCAGCGCGGGCGACACGAAGGCGACGGACCAGGCGACGGCATGGGCGCGGATCTCCGCGGCCAGCCGGACCCGCTCCTCGGCGGGGATCGCCTTCGAGTCACGGAGGCCGATCGCATGCCACCCTCGAGGCAGGATGACGGCGCCTGCCGCGACCGGTCCGGCGAGACAACCGCGCCCGACCTCGTCGATGCCGGCGACGTAGCGGACCCCGCGAGCCCAGAGGACGCGCTCCTCGGCCAGGTCGGGATCGCGGCGCGGCCGGTGCCACGGTGACGTCGTCGAGCGGCCGGATCGAGAGCCCAGCGTCGCGACCGACGTCACGGCGACCGCCTTCCCGTCGCCGTCGGTCGTCAGCCCTGGCGGCGCCGCTCGCGCAGGGTCGCCGCCTTGCCGACCCGGCGACGGAGGTAGTAGAGCCTGGCCCGTCGGACCTGCCCGTGTCGGATGACCTCGATGCGATCGATCCTCGGCGAATGGATCTTGAAGGTCCTCTCGACGCCGACACCGGATGCGATACGGCGGACGGTGATGGCGCTGGCGATCCCACCGCCCCGGCGACGGATGACCGTGCCTTCGAATACCTGGATGCGCTCGCGGTTGCCCTCCACGACCTTGGCGGCGACGCGCACGGTGTCCCCCGCTGCGATCTCGGGCAGATCCGTCCGGAGCTGATCGGCGACGATCTCGTCGAGGACGTTCACTGGCTGGTCAACCTCTCAAGGGCGGGCAGCATCGGCTGCGCTCAGGTCGTCTGGGTGGCCGGCAAGGACCCGCGGCCGGCGGGAGTATAGCAGAGGGGTCAGGAGCGGCCGGCCGGCTCCTCGGACTCGCCGACGACCTCGTCGAGGAGCTCTCGCTCCTCGGCCGAGAGCGTCCGAGTGGCCAGCAACTCAGGGCGACGGGTGACCGTTCGTCGAAGGGCCTCGCGCAGTCGCCAGCGCCGGACGAGCTCGTGGTTACCGGAGACGAGGACGTCCGGCACGACGTCGCCGCGGAAGTCGGCCGGTCGCGTGTACTGTGGGTACTCGAGGAGTCCATCGGCATGCGACTCCTCGACCGTGGAGCCGTCGTCTATCGCTCCCGGCAGCAGCCGGATCACGGCATCGATCACGACCATCGCCGGCAGCTCGCCGCCCGAGACGACATAGTCGCCGATCGAGAGCTCGAGGTCGACGTAGCGACGGATGCGGTCGTCCACGCCCTCGTAGCGAGGACAGACGATGACGAGATGCTCGGCCGTGGCGAGCTCCCGCGCCCGCGCCTGGCTGAATGGCTCGCCGGCCGCATCGACGAGGATGACGAGCGAATTGGGCCGGCGAACCGCCTCGATCGCCGCCACGACCGGTTCGGGCCGCAGGACCATGCCCGGTCCGCCGCCATACGTGGCGTCGTCGACCGTCCGATGACGGCCAAGCCCGTGCGCGCGGAGGTCGGAGATCGCGATCTCGACCAGACCCCGGTCGATCGCCCGCCCCGGGATGCTGGCGCCGAGCGGCCCTTCGAACATCGAGGGGAACAGGGTGAGGACGTCGATGCGGAGGCTCACTGTCCTTGAATATCCAGTCCGAGCGCCGCGACGTCGATGACGAGCTCGCCGTCGTGCGGCCTGAACTCCGTGACGACGGCCCGAACGGCCGGGACATCGAAGCGGCCAGCCGGCCCGTCGACGACGAAGACCTCCGCGCCACCGGCCCTGTAGACATCGACGACCCGGCCGATCTCTGCGCCGGTCGTGTCGGCCACCCGCGCACCGACCACCTCGTGCCACCAGACCGCGTCGGCGGGGAGATCGACCGTCGGCACGTCGGTCTCCAGGTAGGCGCCGCGCAGTCGATCGGCGGCGGTCCGGTCGGTCGCCTCCGCGAAGCGCAACCACCAGCCGGGGCCGTTCGCAACCGGCTCTGCCCGCTCGATCTTCAGCGCCTCGCGCCCGCCCTCCCGATACAGGACCGAGCCGACCCGGAAGCGTTCCGCCGGGCGATCGGTGAGGACCTCGACACGAACGTCGCCGTGCAGGCCGTGGGCCGACCTGACGAGCCCGACGACCAGTCGCTCGCTCCCGGACGCGTCGCTCAGAGGATCTCCAGCCCGACGCTCTCGCCCTCGCGGGCTCCGACGACCTTCAACAGGGTGCGGAGAGCCTTGGCGACCGAGCCGTTGCGTCCGATGACCTTGCCCATGTCGTCATCCGCGACGCGTAGCTCGATGACGGTCCCGCCCGCCGTCTCGACGGCCTCGACGCGGACGGCGTCCGGATCGTCGACAAGCGACTTGGCGACGTATTCGACAAGCTCCGTGGCTGACACCGTTACCTCCTAGCCCTGGTCGTCGGGCAGGATCCCGACGCGACGGAACAAACGAGCGACCGTATCGGACGGCTGGGCGCCCTTGGCCAGCCACGCGGCGGCCTTCTCGGCGTCAATGTTCACCTCGATGGGGTCGACGCGTGGGTTGTAGTGGCCGATCGTCTCGATCGAGCGACCGTCGCGGGCGCTGCGCGAGTCGGCGACGACGACCCGATACGCGGGCTGCTTCGTCGCACCGACACGTGTAAGGCGGATCCTGACTGCCATGACCGGGTGTGACCTCCCTGGTTCAGCTGTTCACTGCGATTCGGTGACGGAGACGACGATCGTGGAGCGGTCGACCGAGCCGCCAACGACCATCGTGCCGAGCGCCGCATCGAGCGGCGCCAGGTACGGCGCGATCTCGGTCGCGTAATCCTCGATGCGATCCGTCGTCGCGGCCAAGGATTCGGCAAGGTCGATCGCGGCGGCGACGTCGAGCCAGCCCATCGCGGCGTGCTGCCGGCCGGCCTCGTCGAGCATCGACGTGAACGCCTGTGTCGCGGCGAGCGACGTGTCGCTCGTCGTGGCGAGCACAGCCCGCACGAAATCGGCGGTCGCGCCGACCACGACCAGGTCGCCCTGGACCGCCCACGAGAGTGCGATCGGGCCCTTGACGGGGATGGGGAGGAGGCCCGAGCCGAGGTCGCCGAGCCCGGCACGACCCAACAGGCGGTCGAGTCCCGACAGCTCGATGCTGACGACCGTCGTCCCCGCGACGTCTGTCTCCTGGACCTCGGCGCCCGCCAGGCGGGCCGCGATCTGGAGCTGGGTGAAGAGCGACTGCGATGCGGCCGCATCGGACGACGTCGCCACGACGCCCCCGGTGGGCCCCGCCGGGCCGGCATCGATGACGACCGCGGCCTCGGAGATCCAGCCGACGAGACCTTCGGCACCTCCGAGCAGGCGGAGTGCGCCATCGATCGAACCCAGGTCGCCCGTCCCACCGAGGGACTCGATCGCCGTCGTCAGCCGTGGGCCGACGTCGTGGGCGTCCAGCAGGACGATCGTCGACGCCGGGACGCGCGTCGGGACGACGCTCTCCGCGTTGACGGCCGTCGTCCCCTCGATGTGGGGCACCACCGTCGAGCCGACCGCCGCGTCGGCTTCGAAGCGGAGGCCACCGGCGACCCATGCCGGGAGCTTCTGCGCGGCGTCGCCGAGACCGGGCACCGGAACGGGCAGCTCGTCCACCGCCCGTTCGAAGGCGGCCCCCAGGGCGGCCGTGTCCGCGAACGCGAAGACGAGCTGGTCACCGCCGAGCTCCCGGCGCGCGGTCGTGACATCGCTGCGGGATGCGAACGCGGATGAGCCAGACGTGTCGATCGCGGCCTTGACCGACGCGGTATCGCCGACCAGCAGGACACCACCCGTGATCGCCCAGGCGGCACCCTCGTCCACGAGCGTGATGGTCACCCCGTCGTAGACCTCGGTGGCTCCATCCCGCCCGAGGACGGAAGCGAGCCACTCGGTCGCCTTCGCCACGTCCGTCACCGTCGCCACGACGAGGCCCGAGCCACGCTCACGATCCTGGCGGGATCCATCCGCTCGGGAGGCGAAGCCGATCTGGCCGCCGAACCACGGCTCGATCTGCCGGCTGTAGTCGAGATCGCCGTCGGATCCGGCACCGATGAGCCGATCGGCCAGCTCGGCCAGCTTGGCGGGCAGCCGTGACGTGTCGTCGAAGCCGGGGAAGTTCGACAGGAAGGCGGCCAGGTTGGCCTCCTGGTCCCCCGGGAGGTCGAGTCGGACCTCGCCGTAGACCGCCGTGTCGACCGGCACCCAGCGAGCGACGACCGAAGAGGAGCCCAATCCGGCGAGGACGACGAGGACGAAGATCGTCACCGCCACGGCGACCCCGACGACGATCATGGCGATCGTCCACCGGCCGGCCGTAGGAGTAGCTCCCGCCGGCGTCGGGGACGGCCCTGACGCGGGGATCGGTGCTTCCTCGACGTTCACTGCTACTGCCTCCCGAGCATGCTCATCGCCGCCCGCCTGCCGCCGGCGCCGCCGAGCTGCTTCATGAGCTTCTGCATCTCCGCGTGCTGCTTGACGAGCCTGTTGACCTCGGTGAGCTCGGTGCCCGACCCGGCGGCGATCCTGCGCCGCCTCGAGGCGTTGAGGACGGACGGCTCGCGCCGCTCGACCGGCGTCATGCTCCGGATGATCGCCTCGATCCTGCGCATGTCACCGCGATCGACGGCCGCCTGGGCCTCGTTGGCGAAGCCACCCATTCCCGGGATCATCGACACGACCTGTCCGAGCGGGCCCATCTTCTGGACCTGCTGGAGCTGGTCGAGCATGTCCTCGAGGGTGAACGACGCGGTCCGCAGCTTCTCCACCATCTTCTCGGCCTGTCTCGCGTCGACCACCTCCTGGGCGCGCTCGGCAAGGGTCAGGATGTCGCCCATGCCGAGGATCCGGCCCGCCAGGCGGTCGGGATGGAAGACCTCGAGGGCGTCCGATTTCTCGCCGGTACCGAGGAACTTCACCGGGATGCCGGTCACGGCCGAGATGGACAGCGCGGCGCCACCTCGGGCATCGCCGTCGATCTTCGTGAGCACGAGGCCCGTCAACGGCATTGCAACGGCGAAGGCCTCGGCGACGGAGACCGCATCCTGGCCGGTCATGGCATCGACCACGAGGAGGGTCTCGACCGGGTCGAGGGCGACGTCGAGGGCGGCGATCTCCGCCATGAGGGCGGCGTCGATCGTCAATCGGCCTGCCGTGTCGAGGATGACCGTGTCACGGACGAGCCGCCGCGCGGCGTCGATG
>Ga0209108_10002205_pt1 | contig 11250 bp, 13 predicted proteins | sample Rifsed10ft1_FD_184003 | JGI IMG/M metagenome (GOLD analysis project Ga0209108, IMG submission 184003) | Soil microbial communities from Rifle, Colorado, USA - sediment 10ft 1 (version 2) | ecosystem: Environmental > Terrestrial > Deep subsurface > Rock core/Sediment | place: Rifle, Colorado...
TGGCGTCCCCGACGGGATTTGAACCCGTGTTGCCGGCGTGAAAGGCCGGTGTCCTGGGCCAGGCTAGACGACAGGGACCCTGTGAGCCGTCTGGGATTCGAACCCAGGGCCCTCGCCTTAAAAGGGCGATGCTCTACCAGCTGAGCTAACGGCTCGCGCGGAAGGAATTAAACTTCTCATTAATAACGGGATTATCGAGCTAAGTCAATAAAACCAACCGGGGGAGGAAGCAGCAGTTATGCCGGCGAATGAGCGTATCAATCCTTTGCTTGCGGCGTTGGAGAAAACCACCTACGTGCAATGGCTCAGGCGGGAGGGAATCCCCGTCCATGAGGGGTATGGGATCGAGGATGTGCGCGAACTTAAGCTCGCCCCGTGGCCGCGCACGGCGGGGAAGGGGGCCTTCATCCAGCTCTACGGCATGCAGGGATTGACCGGCATGTACATCGCGGAGATCCCTCCGGGAGGGGCGTTAAACGCCGAGCGCCACATGTACGAAGAGGTGATCTGCATTCTATCCGGCCACGGCGCCACCGAGGTCTGGCAGGAGGGCGGCCGCAAGCAGATTTTTGAATGGGGGCCGTTCAGCCTCTTCGCCCCGCCGCTCAACTCCTGGCACCGGCTGGTCAACGGCGGCCGCGAGCCGATTAAATTCCTGGCGGCGACCAACGCGCCCATGGTCATGGACGTGTTCCACAGCGAGGAGTTCATGTTCAACTGTCCCTTTAAGTTTTCGGACCGCTACGAGGGGGAGCAGGGCTTCTTCGCCGTCGGCAGCAAACGCTACGAAAAGGGGATGCAGCATATCTGGGAGACCAACTTCATCCCGGATGTCCGCTCCGCGGCGCTGGACTTGAGGGACGTGAAAGGATCGGGCGTGATGATCACTCAGTTCGAGCTGGCGGGCAACGAGCTGATCGGCCATCTCGCGCAGTGGCCGGCGGGCCGTTACCACAAGGCCCATTATCACGGTCCGGGCGCTATCCTGCTCGGGCTGCAGTCCTCCGGCTACGTCTTGCTTTGGGACAGCGAGTTAGGCGTTCGACCCTATGAAAGCGGAAAGGCCGATGAGGTGGTGGAGGTCCGGTGGCGAGAGGGGAGCATCTACTGCCCGCCCGGCGGGTGGTTTCATCAGCACTTTAATACCGGCCCGGAGCCGGCCCGCCACCTGGCGCTGCGCTTCGGCAGCAGGCTCCACCCGGTCGGCTTCAAGATTGCAGCCCAGCGCCGCGAGGACGGGGTCTACATAGACGTAAAAAAGGGCGGCACTTTGATCCACTACGAAGATGAAGACCCGGAGGTCCGCCGCCGCTATGAAAGGGCCTTGAGGGAGACCGGCGTGGCCTGCCAGATGCCATGACGCGCGCATGGCCGCCGGCCCGGGGGCTATCGAAGGGCCGATGCGTCAGTCGAGGAGTGTCAAGCGTATCTTCGGTTCAGCGTAGCACAGGTCTATCGCATCGGACCTGAGAGAGCCTCTCGGGCCGGCTGACGGCAGATGACCGTTTTGACAGCTCGTTCGGAATCTTGCATTCGCCCGGCGAACAGCATAGAAAAGAAGCCCTGGGCCCCCGTAGCTCAGATGGATAGAGCACAGGATTCCTAATCCTGGGGCCGTGGGTTCGAGTCCCGCCGGGGGCAATTCCTTAACGTAGCGAGGAGATATGGCGCTTCCGACCAAAGAGTTCATCAAAGAGATCCAGGGAATGGTGCGGCGCAAACATTCCAAAGATCATCCGGTGATCGGCATGATCGAAAGGGGAGAGCTGGACCGCGAACAGCTCAAGGGATTCGTCGGCCAGTTCTATCTTTTTTTCCCCAAGCCTTTCCCCAAGCCGATCGCCGGCATGCTGGCCCGCTGTCCCGACGATCCCGAGCTGGAAAAGATGTGGATCGAGAATGTGGTCGAGGAGGGGACCGGGGAGATCACCGGCACCGACAGCCACAAAGGGCTTTTCCTTCGCTTCGCCAAGGCCTGCGGCTATTCCAGGGAAGAGCTCGACAAAGTGGAGCCCTTGCCCGAGACCGAGGCGTTTCTGGACTGGCGCGAGCTTTTGATCTACCAGAGAACGTGGCTCGAGCTGTACGCGAGCCAGGGATTTTGCCTGGAGGGAACCGCGAGCGAGCGCATGACCCGGATCGTCAACGGCCTCACCAAACACTACGGCTTCGACCGCAGCTCCGAAGATATCCGCTACTGGACGCTGCACATGGGGGTCGACGAAGAGCACATGAAGGTCGGCCCGCTGGCAGTGGAGCGCTACGCGGTGACGGATCACCAGCAGGAGCAGGTGCGCGCCGCCGTGCAGAAGACGCTCGATCAGTTCTGGCTCGCCTATGACGGCATCAAACGGGCCTACGTGGACCGCGACCCGTTATACGCCAGGTGGAGAAACGGGCGATAGACAGGGAGGCGCTTATGGAAATGGTTGACCTCTCACGCGTGATTTATGATGGGATGCCGAAGATACCGGCGCTGCCGGAGGTGCACGTGCGGAAGTTTTTCAGCCTGGAGAAGGGCCATCCGCTGAACGTCACCGAGCTTTCACTGCCGTGCCACGCGGGCACGCACGTCGACGCGCCGGTCCACATCGTTCCCAACGGAAAGTCGATAGATGAGATGCCCCTGGAGTGCTTCGTCGGACCCGGCGCGGTGATCGCGGTAAAAAAGCAGGGCGGGGAGGAGATCACCGCCAGAGATCTCGACAGCTCAGGCGTCAAAGTGAATCGCGGCGACATCCTGATGCTTTATACCGGCTGGGACGAGAAGTTCGAGAGCGCGGATTACAATCTCCATCCCTATCTCTCCGTAGACGCGGCCGAGTGGATCGTCCGAAAAGGCGTGAAGCTCCTCGGCATCGATTGCATTACCGTGGATCTGCCCACGCCGCTCAGGCCGAAGGGCTTCGCTTTTCCGGTGCACCAGACACTGCTCGGCAACGATGTCCTGATCGCCGAGAACGTGGCTAATCTGGGCAAGATCGTGGGAAAGAAAATCCGAATTCTGGCCTTGCCCCTCAGGGTCAAGGGCAGCGACGCCGGCCATGCCCGGATCGTCGCCGAGATTTTGAATTGAGCGGTCATGGCGCTTAATCAGCCGATCAAAGGGATCATCGGCGCCTGTCTCACCCCCTTCGGGCCGGACGAGCGCGTCAATTACCAGGCGCTGGAGCGCGAGATCGATTTTCTCGTAGCGGACTGCGATGCGATCTCCGTCGCCGCGGTCGAGGCCGCGGAATATACGATGCTGTCGCGCGAGGAGCGCAAAGAGCTCCTGCGCGTCGCCACCCAGATGGTGGGCAGGCGCAAGCCCGTCATCCTGGGCGCCTCGAGCCCCTCTCCGCGCGAAGTTATCGAGCTGGCGGAATATGCCGCCGGCGTGGGCGGCGACCTGGTCCAGGTGCTGATGCCGCTGCGCCCCTGGGGAGGCCAGCCGACCATAGCCGAGTTGATGGAATTCTATACCCAGGTGGCCTCGGCGAGCCCTCTGCCCGTGGTCTGTTACCATAACCCGGGCCCGGGCGCGGATCCGCCGCAGGACGCCTTCGTCAAGATCAGCGAGATCAACAACATCCGCTACTTCAAAGAGAGCTCGCGGGACATCACCAAGATATCGCGCCTGATCGAGCAGATCGATCTGGCCGGAAGAGGCCACTACTTTACCACCATGCAGCCCCTGCTGGCGACGCTCATGATGGGCGGCTCCGGAGCGACCATGCCCCCGCCGGGAACCCGCATAGGCGCCCAGGTGGTGCGCGCCTTCCGCGCCGGCGACCTGGAGCAGGCGAGATACTGGCAGCGCTGCTTCGCCCTTTTTCCCGGGAAGTGGGCGGCTTACGGGCTGCCGCCGATCATGAAGTCGGCGTTGAAGCACTTCGGGGTGGACATTGGTGATCCGTCGCGGCCCTATGCGCCGGTCAACCCGCGCGACCACGCGCAGATCGGCCAGTTCCTCCGCCAGATCGGACTGCTGGGTGAGGGCGCCCCGACAGAAATCTCCTTAAAGGAGGCTGCCGAGGCGCTGCGCCAGGAAGACACGTTCCTCCGCTAAGAGCGGCAATCCCGGATACCGGTCAAAAGAGAGCTTGGCAAAAAACCACAGGGACGTGGGCAGGAAGGTATGCTCAAAATCATTATCCTCGCGGCGATCGCAGGCATAGGGATGCTGGTCGGTTTTCGCAAGAGCCGGGAGCGGCTGTTGGAGGAGGTGAAGGCCTTATCCGACGTCCTCCTGCTGCGGCTGCTGCGCTGGACTTCACGGTTCGGCGGGGAGCTTACCCCGGACGGAGCGGCCGAGCAAAAGATGTGGCGCGATCTGAGGCTCAGGGACCTTCAGGGACTGGCGCAGAGAGCGAAGCAAAAACAGCAGAACCGGGCGAAATGAACGGAACCAACGGGCGCAAGCGGATCGTCATTCTCGGCGGCGGCTGCGGCGGTGTCGTGGCGGCGACGATGCTGGGGCGAAAGCTCGGCGGCAAGCACGACGTCATACTGGTGGACCGGCGGGCGGAGCACATCTTCATGCCGGCGTTCCTCTTCTTGATGGTGGGCCAGCGCCAACCCCGGGATATCAGCCGCCGGCTGGGCCTTCTGGAAAAGCGCAACGTCAAATTCGTCCAGGGCGAGATACGGGGGATCGATCCCGCGCGACGGGAGGTAAGGCTCGAGGGCGGCTCGCTTCCTTATGATTACCTCATCGTCTCGTTGGGGATGCAGACCGTCCCGGGCCTTATCCCGGGCTTTGCCGAGGCGGCGCATCACGCCTGGGAGATGGAGTCGGCGCTCAGATTTTGCGGCGCGCTCGAGTCTTTTCAAGGAGGGCGTATCGTCGTCGGCATACCGCTCGGTCCCTATCGCTGCCCGCCGGCCCCTTATGAAGTGCAATGGATGCTCGACATCTATTTCAAACAGAAGGGGATGCGGGAGCGCGTCGATATCGAGTTTTTCACCAGAGAGCCCGAGCCTGCCGGCGAGGCGCGCAACCCGGTGGTCTGGATGGACATGGAAAGCAAGCGGAGAAATATCAAGCAGCACTATGAGTTTGTCGCCCGCTCCATCGATCCGGAAAGAAAAACCGTCAACGGGCTCTACGGCTACCGGCTGCCCTATGATCTCCTGTTCATGATTCCGCCCCATCGCCCGGCCCAGGTGTTGCTGGACTGCGGTCTGGCCGACAGCGAGAACGGCATCCGCGTCGACTACGACACCATGGCCACCAAGTGGGAGAATGTCTACGCGATCGGCGACTGCGCCGATATGCCGGCCTCCAAAGCCGGCGGCGTGGCGCACCAGGAGGCCGACGTCCTGGCCCACAACCTGGCGGTGGAAATCACCGGCGCGGGCGAGCCGATGGATCTGCGCCTCCATACCATATGACTGCTCGCTTACGGCGCGGGGCGCGCCGCCGCGAATCGAACGACCTACCCGCAAGGCTGGCCTCCCTTCGGGACCACCGAGCCGCGCACCTGGGGCCCCTCACGGTCCATTTACTGGGCGAAGATAGCCTTTGAAAAATGGTGGCTATGGCGCTATTTTTAGGCCTCTTTGGCAGGGTAGGGCGATGAGCAAACGATCCGCAAAAAACCGGGCCTACGACACTGAGAACCTCTGCAGCTACTGCCTTTTCTTCCAATCTTACCGCACGGGGCGAGTCCTTCAGGGGAACTGCGCCTACTACAAAGAATGGATCGACGACGCTTCAGCTACGACTTGCAGCGACATGAGCAACGAGCCGCTGAAGGACAAGGGCATCTACCGCCTGGTCGTGAACGACAACACCGGCGGCCTCTCCTATGTCCGGCGTGAACACAAGCTCCGCACACGTCTTTTTCTTATAAAGGGTTGAAAGGGTCAGGAGAGGTGGGGCCAGGGTATTTTTCTGTAAAGAATTTCTGCTATCAGGATTAAGCAAAGAGCTATTTCGGGTGAGGGATCACGTCCAGGAGAATAAGGGAAGGGTGGCGGAGGTTCTGGAGTAGGAGATTTACTTTGCGGTCAAAGGCTTTTTGGATATGGGCTGGAGCTCGGGCGTAGCCCTGCAAAAAGTGCTGGGTGCGGCGAATCCGCATTAAGAGCTTTTCTTTAGCTTCTTTGCTTCACGATGGAGCGAACGGAGAAAAGCCTTGGCAGACGTAAAGGACCGGGAGACTCTGCCTTTCTTAATATCCTCCTCGGCTTCGGCCAGGCGTTTGTCAATAAACTTACGATCGACAACAACCTTCGGGGCAAGAGTGATTTTCTTCCCCTCAACCTTTGCCTCCAGGAGATCCCCCACAGTCAAGTCCGCCTTCTTGCGGATCTCAGCGGGCAGAGTCACTTGGTATTTCTCTTTAACTTTGACTACAGCCACAGTGAATGCTCCTAGATTAGAGAGTTAGAAAATTAGTATAAGCTCAATTCAAGGATTGTCAAAGCAACAAAAACGAGGGTAGTGGGTCAGTGTGAAATGGATTGACATAATATATCTAGCATGAGTTATCAGGCACGAAGGTATACCCGAAGAACCAGGCCGTCAAGAAGAAAAGATCAACTACTTCCTTGTTCCACAATAGCATAGCTCTTGCGCCCCATACGAACGAGTGCAACAAAAAACTTATCTCCGATTTTGACGTAATTCGGGACCGCCCGTTTCCCGCCCCGAAGCCGCAGTTGATAATAAGGACGGTATCCAGACGGATAAGCATTGAAGTACATCTTTGCAGTGATTCTTTCCCCTTTCGGGAAGATAACCACAAACTCCCCTTGATGAAGCATCTCAGCCTTCAGGTGGTCGTAATCAACGATGCTCTTTGGTACGGTGATCGGATGGGTCTCTGTAAGTAGTGAGGGGGGGGCGTCTGCGTGGTTACATATATTATGTAAAGCTTTCAAAGAAAGTTTACATAATATATCTTATCAGACGTTCTATATATCCCTCATTTCCCGTCTTGACCGGCCAGCCGCGCCTCCAGCTCCTGCACCCTTAGAGTGACCTCGCCGGCCCGGTCTCCGGCCGGATAACTGCTAAGGTATCGCCGGTAAGACTCCAGCGCTCCCTTGCGGTCTTGAGTCTCCATGCTACAGCGGGCCTTGCCAAGGATCGCGTCGTCTGTGAGGGGCGCAACGATTTTTTCCGCCTCGGCGAAGCGCGGAGCCGCCTCTTTACAGTTTCCGGCCGTTTCGTGAAGGTAAGCGAGGCTCAAGAGGCCGAGCTGGCGCAGCAGGCTCTGCTTGCGCTCCTTGTGCAACAGCTCCTGTAGAGACGCGGCGGCCTTGGCCGGGTCGCCGAGCGCGAGATAGCCCTTCGCCTGGTACAGAAGCGCCGGCGCCCTGTAGGAAGATAGACTGTACTCTTTTGCGTTGCCGAAAAGCCGGACGGCATCCGCGTATTTGCCGCCGTGATAGAGGTTGACCCCTTGGACATAATCCTTCGCCGCGAGGCGGTTTTGCCTCTGCGCGTAGGCGTCCCAGCCCCAAAGCCCGACCAACACCAGGACGAGCGCCGCGGCAGCGCCGATAAACGCCTTGCGGTTCTGCTTTACATAATGAAAAATCTCGCCGGTTACGGCGACGAACTGGTCCGGCTTGCGGATATCCCTGCGCGTGATTCTTCTAGGAGAGCGGGCCATTCATGCCTTGAGCGGGTGAAAAGCTGAAGCAATCGGGGTGCGGCTATGTCTTGTACTTGAAGTCGTCCGGTGACATCTTCTCCAGAATCTCCGCCCACTTCTCCTTGGAAACGTTGGAAAAGTCCGGCTCTTTGCCCTCCTCCGCCTGCTGCAGGACGCTCGAGGCCTCCAGAACGGCCTTGGCGACATAGATCGGGCTTTTGGTTCTGAGCGCCAGGGCGATGGCATCGCTCGGGCGCGAGTCGATCGTCAGGTCACGGCCGGCGATGTTCAGATAGATGAGGGCATAATAGGTGTTTTCCTTGAGCTCCGTGATCTCGATCGATTTAACCGAGCCGCCCAATTCCGTGAGAACATTCCTGAGCAGGTCATGGGTCATGGGCCGGGCCATTTTTATCCCTTCCAGCTCCGTAGCCATGGCAGTAGCTTCCAGGAGGCCGATCCATATCGGAAGGTTCAACTTATTGTCCATATCCTTGAGGATGACTATAGGGGTTTTGGTCACCGGGTCCAGGGTTAGCCCGCCCACAGCCATTTGAATGGAATCGTCCCTTTTTGTCATGCTACCTCCCTTTGCTCGATCTTTAACAATTCTCCCGTGAGGGAATTCGCCGATGCCCCGGTTATCCGAACCCCGATCACCTCTCCCACGAGACCTTCCGGCCCCATGACATTGACTATTCTGTTGCTTCGCGTCCGTCCCATCAGCTGTCCCTGTCCGAGCTTCGAGGGCCCCTCGACCAGGATCTCCTCGACACACCCTAGTCTCTCTCGGTTCGCTCTGAGCGAAATCTCCTGCTGGAGGTCCAAGACCATTTCGAGACGCCGCTTCTTGACCTCGCTCGGCACGTCATCCGGATATATCTTCGCCGCAACCGTCTGAGGCCGCGGCGAAAAGCTGAACGCGAATATCTCATCATACTCTACTCGCCGGAGGATTTCCACAGTTGCCTTGAACTCCGCCTCGGTTTCCCCGGGGAAGCCCACGATGATGTCGGTGCTGAGCGCGATGCCGGGACAGCGCTCGCGCAAGCGCTCGATCCGGCTCAGGTATTCGCCGAGGCTGTAGCCGCGGCGCATGCGCCGGAGCACGCCGTCGGAGCCGGACTGAACCGGCAAATGAAGGTGTTCGCAGAGCAAATCCAGGGTCGCGTAGGCCTCGATCAATTCCGGCGAGAGATCCTGAGGATGCGAGGTGGTAAAACGAATCCGCGCCAATCCCTCTATGCCGTTCAACTCCCCGAGCAGTCCGGCGAAGCCCAACTCGCCGGCAGATGTCTTGCCGTAGGAATTTACGTTCTGGCCCAGCAGCAGCACTTCTCTCACTCCCTGCCGCGCGAGCTCCCGGACCTCGCTGATTATTTTTTCGCTGGGCCGGCTGACCTCGCGGCCGCGCACGTAGGGCACGATGCAAAAGCTGCAAACCTTGTTGCAGCCCTGCATGATCGTGACGAAGGCCTTGGGCCCGGTTACCTGCGGCCGTCCTTCCGGATCCTCCATATACGACGGGTCCTGGTAGAAGCCCAGCTCCACCGGACGGCTCCCCAGCGATGCCGCCTCCGTCACCAGTCGGTCGAGCCGGTGGATATTGTGCGTGCCGAATACCAGGTCGAGGTAGGGAACCCGGCGCAACAGCTCCTCCCCTTCTTGCTGCGCCACGCATCCTCCCACGCCGATGATCAGATCTTTTCTTTTTTGCTTGAGCTCGCGCCAGCGGCCGAGCGCGCTGTAGACCTTCTGCTCGGCCTTGTCGCGCACGCTGCAGGTATTCAGCAGGATCAGGTCGGCCTCCTCGGCGTCGTCCGTGGGGAGGTAGTCCAGCCTTTGCAGCACCCGGGCGATGCGCTCGGAATCGTACTGGTTCATCTGGCAGCCGTAGGTCTGGATGTAGAGCTTTTTCATGGCACGATCCGATCGATCACCTTATAGAGCTGCTGGATATTGCGGCACTCTTCCACGACGTCGCAATAGGGGACATAGCGCGGCATCTCGCTGTCCCCGTAGCCCCAGGTCAGGCGGCTCTCCGGGTTGAGCCAGATCACCTGCTTCGCCTTGCGCTGGATCTCTTTTACCGCCCATTCGTTGGCCCGATTGTAATTGTTTCTTCCGTCCCCGATGATCAGGAAAGTCGTTTTTTTAGTCACCGCCGACAAATGCTCCCGGTAAAAGGTCTCGAAGGCGCGCCCGAAGTTCGAGTGGGTGTAGACGTTGATGATGTCTCCCCGCAGGGCCATCTCCACGGCCTGGTGGATCTCGTTGTCCTCGAACAGCCTGGTCACCTCGCCCAGGTCGCTCACGAAGATGAAGCTGCGGACCTTGCTGTAGAGCTCCTGCAAGGAATAGACAAACTGCAGCATGAAGCGGGAGGCGTTCAGCACCGAGTCGGAGATATCGCAAAGGATCACCACCTGGGGCCTTTCCCTCCTCTTCCGGTCAAACTGAATCTCAAAGGGCACTCCGCCGTACTGCAGGTTCGCGCGCAGCGTGTCCTTGACGTCGAATCGCCCCTTGCGGGCCCGCTTGCGCCGCACCGAAAGGATATTTTTGAGGCGCTGCGCCAGACGAACCACGACCTCGTTCATGTTGCGGATATCCTCTTCCGTGTAATAGACGAAGCTCTTCTGGAGGAGGTAATCCGCCCTGTCACGCTCGGGATCGACCACGCCGCTCTTCTTGAGCTCCTGCTTGATCAGCTCCCGGACCATCCGGCCGAGATCCCGCAGGCGCTGCTCCAGGTAGCGCGAGATCTTCTCTATCGTCTCGGTGTCCGCGCCCGATCCGGGCAGCGCGGCGCGGAATTCCTCGAGCTCGCGCTCCAGCTCGTCCAGGCCGAGACGCCCCGCCATTCTCGAGTAGGCCGTCATGTGCAGGCTGTCCGCGCTGTTGCCGAGGTTCCCTTCGGCCGCCGCGGCCGCGCGCACGAGCCGCTCCACCTGTCCCGTATCGCCGGAGATCAACGCCCGGGCCAGGGAAGACAGCTCGCCCTCCGAGCGCTCGAGCAAATCGCGGATCTGCTCCAGCAAGACCTGGAACCGGCGGGGACTCAATCCCAGCTGCTCCATGAGCCTGCGGTCGGACTCCCGGACTGATTCGCCTAGGCCGAAGAAAAATAGATCGAAGAGCTCGTCAAAGGCCTCCAGGTCGCCGGAGCGCTTGATCAGCGTGGTGCGCAGCGCACTGCGAAACAGGACGGAGTCCCGGATGCCGGTGAGATCCAGGGCGCGGAAGGCGTCCATATTTTCCGACAACGAGACTCGTATCCCGTTGCGCCGGAGGATGTTGGAAAACTCGACGACCCGATCATTCATAACGAAATCGTTTGTGACAATTGAGCATTAGAACATTGGACCGCAATGTTAGATCAGTGGATATTGGAACAATGGACATTGGATCTAACAGCTCTATTGCTCTACTGTTCCACTGCTCCATTGCTCCAAAGCAAACGCACTAATTGCGTTTGCTTTAATGCAGCAGGTCTTTATCGCTCTCAATTGTTTCCGGGCGGGAAGCCTGGAGCTTCGCCTTTCTCTCGGCGATATAGACCTTCATCTCTTCCTGAGCCCTGCGGATGTCTCCTTCGTACTTCATGACAGTCGACAACGTCTCCTCCACCAGGCTTTCGTCCAGCTTCTTGGCGTTGAGG
>Ga0209108_10002207_pt1 | contig 11250 bp, 8 predicted proteins | sample Rifsed10ft1_FD_184003 | JGI IMG/M metagenome (GOLD analysis project Ga0209108, IMG submission 184003) | Soil microbial communities from Rifle, Colorado, USA - sediment 10ft 1 (version 2) | ecosystem: Environmental > Terrestrial > Deep subsurface > Rock core/Sediment | place: Rifle, Colorado...
CGGCCCGCATTCATCCGCACTCACTCGGCCCGCATTCATCCGCACTCACTCGACCCGCATCCCCGACTCCTTGATCACCTTCGCCCATTTTGCGATTTCGCTGCGGATGAGTGCGCCGAACTGATCGGGCGTGGAGCCGCCCGGCTCGAGGTCGGTGCTGGCGAACCGTTTCTTCACTTCGGGATTCCCGAGCGCGGCCTGCGCGGCCTGGTGCAGCCGGACGATGATCTCTTGCGGCGTGCCCGCCGGGACCACCAGACCATACCACGAGCTCACGTCGAAGCCGGGCACGCCGGACGCGGCGAGCGTTGGGATGTCGGGGGCCATCGACGAGCGTTTCGCGCTGGTGACTGCGAGCGCGCGCAGTTTCCCCGACCTCACGTGCGGGACTACCGCGCTGGTGGCGGGAAAACCGACCGATGCCTCGCCGCTGATCAGCGCGGTGATGGCCTGCGGCGTGCCCTTGTAATTGACCTCCGTCATCTTGATGCCTGCCATGCTCTGGAGCAGCTTTGCCGAAAGCTGTATGGCAGCGCCCGACGTCGCGATATTGAGCTCGCCCGGCCGCTTCTTCGCGAACGCGATCAGTTCTCTCACCGACTTGACGGGCAGCGAGGGATGCACCGCCAGCGTGAACGAGCCGGACGCAAGCAACGTCACCGGCGCGAAGTCCTTGACGAAGTCGTAGCCGAGCCGGCTGTAGAGCGTCACGCTGATCGCCTGGGCAATGTTGCCCATCATCACCGTGTAGCCGTCGGGCGCTGCCTTGGCGGCGACCTCGGCCCCGAGGTTGCCCGCGGCGCCGGCCCGGTTGTCGATGACCACCTGCTGCCCGAGCGTCGCCGACAATCGCGGTTGAACGAAACGCGCGACCGTGTCGTTTACGCTGCCCGCCGGAAACGGCACGACGAGGCGCACTGGCCGGGTCGGGTACTGGGCATGGGCTGCCTCCAGTCCCGCCAGCACCACTGCGATCGCGATCGATCCGGCGCAAGTTATCTTTTTCATGGTTTCCTCCTCGAGAAAAAAGCTGCCCGCACAATGCCGGCGGGCGACCAGTATGCCACGGGCGCGATTGTCCGGGATAAGGGACGGGATTGGCCGGGAGCATCGCGTCAGTAGAGGCAGTGCGACGCCAGTGCATAGACTGTCCTGGTTGTCTTCGCGAGACGTCGTCAGCCGCGAGTGAAGCGTGGCGGGCAGCGACGCGGCGATCTCGTGGCGGGCGCGGGCGACGAGTGGTGCGTGGCTTGCCACGGGATTGCTTCGGCCCGAAGGGATCGGGCCTCGCAATGACAGGATCTTTGTTGGCATCGCGAGGAAAAGCGTGACGTGGCGATCTCGCGGCGGGCGCGGTAACGTTGCCTGCAACGAGATTGCTTCGTGCTCGCAATGACGCGTGGGGGGCGCGATGCTAGGATGGTGCACTGATCATGAACAAGCTCGAATTGCGGGCCGCCATTGCCAGGGATCACCGGGTCGCCGAAACCGACGCGGTGCGGCGATTGCGCGCGCTGCAGCCCGGCCCCGACGCCTCCGCAAGAATCCAGGAGCAGGCAGTCCGGCTCGCCGAACGCGTGCGCGCGACGCCGCCCGGCCCGCTCAGCGCCGAATCGTTCCTGCGCCACTACGGGCTCTCCACGCGCGAGGGCGTGGCGCTCATGTGCGTGGCCGAGGCGCTGCTGCGCATCCCCGATCCCGACACCGCCGATGCGCTGCTGAGGGAAAAGCTCTCCGCGGGCAACTGGGGATCGGCGGAAGACGGGTCGCTGGTCTCGAACGCGGCCGATTGGGCGCTGCTCCTCACCGGCACGCTCGCGCGCTGGCACGAAGAGAGGGACGACAGCGTGCCCGCCCAGTTGAAGCGCTTGGCTGCCCGGCTGGGGGAACCGGTGGTGCGCACCGCGGTGCGCCGGGCGATGCATATCCTCGCCGAGCAGTTCGTGCTGGCGGAGACCATCGAGGAAGCCGTGCGGCGCGGCGCCGGGCGCGCGCCGTACTGCCACGCCTACGACATGCTGGGCGAAGCGGCGCGCACCGCCGAGGATGCGTCCGCGAATTTCGACCTGTACCTGCACGCGATCGACACCGTCAGCGCACCGGACTCCATTTCCGTCAAGCTCTCGGCGCTCCATCCCCGCTTCGAGGAAGCGAAGCGTGGCCGTGTCCTCGCCGAGCTGCTGCCGCGCGTCAGAGCGCTGTGTGAATTCGCGCGCGCGCGCGGCGTCGGCCTCGCCATCGACGCCGAGGAATCCGAGCGCCTCGAACTGACGCTGGACCTGTTCGAGGCATTGTCGGGCGAGTTCCCGATCGGCCTCGCGGTGCAGGCCTACCAGAAGCGCGCGCTCGCCGTGTGCGAGTGGCTGGCAGGGCTCAAGCGCAAGATCGGCGTGCGCCTCGTCAAGGGCGCGTACTGGGACAGCGAAGTGAAGCGCGCGCAGCAGCTCGGCATGCCCGACTACCCGGTGTTCACTCGCAAGTGCGCGACCGACGCCTCCTACATCGCCTGCGCCACCCGGCTGCTCGCGGCCCCCGAAACGCTCTATCCCGCGTTCGCGACGCACAACTGCCGCACCGTCGCGACGATCCTGGAATTGTGCGGCGGCGGGCGGGGCGGCGCGAAGGGCGGGGAACTCTTCGAATTCCAGAAGCTGCTGGGCATGGGCGACGCGCTCTACGACGCCATCCTCGCCGGGCACGACGTGCCGGTGCGGGTCTATGCGCCCGTTGGTAGCTTCACCGACCTCCTGCCCTATCTCGTGCGGCGGCTCCTCGAAAACGGCGCCAATACTTCGTTCGTGCACCAGATCGCCGACCCGGACGTGCCGCTTGAAGCGCTGGTCGCCGATCCGGTGGCGGCGCTCCCGGAACCGTATGTGCCGGAGCCGCGCATCCCGCTGCCGCGCGACCTTTATCCCGACCGCGCCAACTCGCTGGGTCTCGACCTGTCGGTGCAGAAGAACCTGCAGGATCTTCACGCGCGCATCGTCGCGGACCGGAAGAAGCGCCTGCCCTTGATCAGGGCGACCTCGGGCCGGGCGCTCGACACGGCGATCGGGCGCGCGGCGGAAGCCTTCGAATCCTGGTCGCGTGTGCCCGCCGCCGAGCGTGCCGCGATCCTCGAGCGCACCGCCGATGCGCTCGAAACGCGCATGGTTGAGCTCGTCTCGCTGATCGTGCGCGAAGGCAAACGCACCTGCGCCGATGCGGTGTCCGAAGTGCGCGAGGCGGCCGATTTCTGCCGCTATTACGCCTTGCAGGGGAGATCGAAATTCGGCGCGCCGCAAGTGCTTTCCGGCCCCGTCGGCGAGCGCAATGAACTCGGACTCCACGGGCGCGGCGTGTTCGCGTGCATCAGCCCGTGGAATTTTCCGCTCGCGATCTTCACCGGGCAGGTGGCGGCGGCGCTTGCCGCCGGCAATACCGTGATCGCCAAGCCCGCGGAGCAGACGCCGCGCGTGGGCCTGCGAGCGATCGAGATATTCAGGGAAGCGGGTCTGCCCGGGCACGCCGCCACCTGCGCCATCGGCGACGGCGAGAGCGTCGGCGCGCCGCTCGTCGCGGACCGGCGTATTGCCGGCGTGGCGTTCACCGGCTCGGTCGAAACCGCGCAGCGCATCAACCGGTCGCTCGCGCAGCGCGACGGCCCCATCGTCCCGCTCATCGCCGAAACCGGCGGCGTCAACGCCATGATCGTCGATGCCTCGGCGCTGCCAGAGCAGGTGGTGGACGACGTCGTAGTCTCCGCCTTCCAGAGCGCGGGCCAGCGCTGTTCGGCGCAGCGAATCCTTTTCGCCGACGAGGGCTGCGCGCCGCGCATCATGCGGCTGCTGGCCGGCGCGCTTGCCGAGTTGAAGGTCGGCGATCCGGCCGAGCCCGACACCGACATCGGGCCCGTCATCGACGCCGAAAGCCACGCCGCCCTCGAGCGCCACGTCGAAAAACTGCGGAAATCCGCGAGGCTGATCGGTGAAGCGCCGCTTGCCGCCGGGTTACGCGAAGGTCACTACATCGCCCCGGTCGCCTTCGAGCTTGCGGTCGACGCGCTGCCGCGAACCGAAATCTTCGGCCCGATCCTGCACGTCGCGACTTACCGGCGCAGCGAACTCGCCGCGGTGCTCGCGTGGCTGCGCGCCACCGGCTACGGCTTGACGCTGGGTATCCACTCCCGCATCCAGGGCTTCGTCGATGACGTCGTACGAGCGTCGCGCGTCGGCAACATCTACGTCAACCGCAGCATGATCGGCGCCGTGGTGGGCGTGCAGCCGTTCGGCGGCGAAGGCCTCTCCGGCACCGGCCCGAAAGCCGGCGGCCCCCATTACGTGCTGCGTTTCGCGACGGAACGCACGCTTACGGTCAATACCGCTGCGGTGGGCGGGGTGACGGAGTTGCTGGGGAAGAGTTGAAAGGGTGACGAGGAAGGGTGACGAAAAGTGGTGACGAAAAGTGGTGACGAATGATGGTGACGAAAAGTGGTGACGAGTGACGACTGACGGACTGCGCCCGTGTCGACCCGCAACTCTGCCCGAGAGTGAAGCGCTTACTTGCTTCGCTGCGGGCGCCGGTTCGATTGGCGTGACGGGGTCACGCGGTGAACCGCCGTGCGGACTTCCCGGCGATTGGCCGTAGCATGAATGCCGCGCGCCGGAAGGTCTTCCCGAGGACGCACGGGTTGCTTATTGCCTGCTTTGCCGGGAGAAACCGTCTGCGTGGAGGAGGCGGGTGCCGCGGAACGTTTGGGTTGTTTCATGGAGAATCACCTTCAGCTTGAGCGCAGACCGTTCGGAAATACGCGTGTACAGTAACGATTCCGACGCGGGTAAGGAACGGCTTGTCGTCACCCCTTTCCTGAGTCAGGCGCGCGCGCTCAGTCGACCTTGACGCCGGCGGCGGCCCACACCTTGGTGCGCGTTATGATTTCCTGGTGCGCGAGCTTGTCGAACTCTTCGGGCGTGCTGCGCCTGGCGGCGGCGCCCAGGCCCGCGATCCGTTGCTTGATCTCGGGGAGGTCCATGATGCCGCCGACTTCCTTGTTGAGAAAGTTGACGAGCGTGCGCGGCGTCTTGCCCGGCGCGAACATCCCGTACCATCCCTGGTACACGAACCCGGGAAGTCCGGCCTCCGCGATCGTCGGCACGTTGGGCAGCGACGGCGCGCGCTCCTTCGTCGTCACCCCCAGGGCCACCATGCGGCCGCCCCGAACGAGGGGCGCTGCCGCGAGTACGGGAGAGAAGAAATAGTGCATCCGGCCGGCCGTAACGTCGTTGAGGACTTCGGGCGTGCCGCGGTACGGCACGTGTACGCCTTTGATGCCCGCGGTCACATTGAACAATTCGGCGCCGTAATGGGGGCCGCTGCCAAGTCCGGTGGAGCCATAGTTGATTTGCCCCGGTTTCTGCTTGATCAGCGCGATCAGGTCCTTGATCGACTTGACCTCGATGTTGGGGGCGACCACGAGAATCAACGGGGTGCTTGCAAGCTGGGTGATGCCGGCAAAGTCCTTGACCGGGTCGTAGGGGAGCTTGTGGGCATAAAGCGCGGCGCTCCCCGAGAAGTTGGATCCCGTTGTCGTGAGCGTATGGGCGTCGGGGGTCGCCTCGGCGACGATGCTGAAGGCGACGATGCCGCCGGCGCCCGGACGGTTGTCGATCACAACCTGCTTGCCCAGCCTCTCCACCAGCTTGGTCGCGACGATGCGCGCGATGATGTCGGTCGCGCTGCCCGGCGTGAAGGGCACGATCATCCGGATCGGCTTGCTCGGATAGGCGGGCTCGCTCGAGGCCGCCTGCGCGTCGGCGCCGGCGGCAACGCCCGCGGCGGCGAGCACGATCAAGGACCGCTTTAACGTCTGCTTCATTACTTTCTCCTGTGAAGTTCAATAGCCACTTCTTTTCCTAGTCCAGCAGCAGATTCGGTACGCCGAGCTGCAGCAGCAGGCCCAGTTCGTCGCCGAAGCACCAGCTCTCCTTGAGCTTGCCGCCGGCGAAGCGCGCGATCTCTACCGCGGGCACGCCGACGCGCCTGCCGGCCGGCGGCAGGCCGTAGAGATTCGCATGGTGCGTGCCGCAGACATAAAACCGCATCCACGCCTGCCCGCCCTCGGCGACGAGGCGGTCGATCCGGTCCTGCCGCTCGGAAAGGGCGGAGCGCAGGGTCTCGCCGCCGGCGCCGCGCGCGACGCCGTAATCGTGCAGGTGCTGGAACGCCTCGCGTTGCCGCTGGTAATCCGGACTCCGGTCCGCGGTGGAGGGAACCGACGATCGTGAACGGGCCGCGATCACCTTATGGCGGTCGAGCTGAGAGAGCGTGGGCTTCGATGAGAGCCGCTGCGCCAGCGCGTCGCCACTCTCGCCCACGTCCGGCACCGGCGGCGCGATGATGCGGCCATCCTTCCTCGCCGGCATCCGCGCGCCGAGCTGCCGCAGCAGTTCTGCTTCGTCCATCATGAACCAGCCCTCGACCATCTGGCCGTTCACGATGCGCAGCAGCGCGAGTTCGTACACATCCACCTTCTTCCCGGTGGGCGGGATGCCGAAGAGATTGCCGGCGTGCGTGGCCGTGAGGCGAAAGAGCAGCCCCACCGTGTCGCCCTCGGCCACGACGTGCTCGATGATGTCCACGCGGTCGGGGAACGCGGTGCGCAGGTACATGCCGGGCTCGGGCCAGCCCTCGCCGCGCGCATTGCCCGCCAGATGGAAATTGCCGCCGCGGATGCGGTTGTAGTCGGGCGCCAGCACATCCTTCTCGACCTGCGGCATGTCCTTCGTGCCCTGCGACTTCTTGAAGCGCAGCGCCACCGCTTTGTTGCGTTCGAGTTCGGCGTTCGTCCCGGTGTCGGCCATGGTTCCTTTCTTTCGCTGGTCTTGGTAGTGTAGACCTTTTGCGCCATCATGGCGGCGCACCCACCCACCCGGAGGAGGCAGGAGCAATGCTCATCGTAGACGCGCAGGTACACATCTGGACCAGCGGCACGCCGGTCAACATCCACCGCCAGGTTCCGGCGTATACCAAGGATGAATTGCTGCGGGACATGGACGCGGCGGGCGTGCGCGGCGTGGTGCTGCATCCGCCAAGTTGGGACGCGAGGGCGAACGAGGTCGCGATCGACGCGGCGCGGCAGCATCCGGACCGTCTCGCGGTGCTCGGCTTCTTCGACGTGAGCCGCCCGGAAAACCGCTCGCTCATCGACACCTGGAGAAATCAGCCGGGCATGCTGGGGCTGCGCTTCGCGTTCTTGCGGCCGGGCGAGGAAAACTGGTTGGTCGACGGCACCACCGACTGGCTATGGCCGGCGGCGGAGCGGGCAGGGCTGCCAATGGGATTGCTGGTGCCGAACCGCCTGAAGGAAGTCGCCGCCATCGCCGCGAAGCATCCGAAGTTGAAGCTCCTGATCGATCACATGGCGCGCCCGCGCGGCAGCCGGGACGACGCGGGATTCGCCGACATCGGCGAGCTGCTCGCGCTCGCCAGGTATCCCAATGTGGCGGTGAAGGCGACCGGCGCGCCCAGCTATTCGAGCGACGCCTGGCCCTATCGCAACATCCACAAGTACCTCAAGCAGATCTTCGACGCCTACGGCCCGCAGCGCATGTTCTGGGGCACGGACGTGACGCGCATGCCGTGCTCGTGGCGCCAGTGCGTCACCATGTTCACCGAGGAGCTGTCCTGGCTCAAGGGCCGCGACCTCGAACTCGTGATGGGGCGCGCGCTCTGCGACTGGATCGGCTGGAAGCTCGTCTAGGGGAATGGGATTGCCGCGCTTCGCTCGCAATGACGGTACTTGTTGTCTTCGCGAGGCGCTGGAAGGGACGAAGCGATCTCGCGGCGGGCGCGATTCCGTTGCCTGCAACGAGATTGCCTCGCTTCGCTCGCAATGACATTGGCGGATTGTCCCGGATCGGCGGTTCCCCTCCGCGCCATGATTTGATATGCTTCAGGCTGGCAACTTTGAAAGGAGGTGATCCCGTGAGAGACCATATAGGCAGCACCGTTCCGAACGGCTCGAACGACGGATCCACACGCAACGCGAGGAAGACCGTCTGCCGCTAGGGCGGCGTGCCTGAAGTACCGGCGCCCCGGGGGCCTCGCGTTCCCGGGGCGTTTTCTTTGGAGTGGTTGATATGAAAATGCTCGCTATCATTTGCGCGGTCGCCGCAACCGGTCTGACGGCGACCGGTGCGCTCGCCGCGCCGCAGGATCGCGCGTCACCCGCCTATCCGAACAAACCGATCCGCATGATCGTGCCGTTCGCGCCTGGCGGCGGCACCGACATCATCGGGCGCCTTGTCGCGCAGGAATTGGGGAAGGCATGGGGACAGACCGTGGTGGTCGACAATCGCGGAGGCGGCGGCGGCACCATCGGCACGCATCTCGCGGTGAAGTCCGCGCCCGACGGCTACACCATGGTGCTCTGCAGTCTCGGGTTGTCGTATGCGCCCGCCCTGTATTCGAAGCTGCCGTATGATCCCGCGAAGGACCTCACGGCGATCTCGCTGGTTGCGACGCAGCCCTTCGTGTACGTGGTCATTCCATCGCTGGGCGTGAACTCCTTGAAGGATCTCATCGCCCTCGCCAAGTCCAAGCCGGGCGAGCTTCGGTATGGCTCGGGCGGCAGCGGCGGCTCCTCGCACCTGGGCACGGAACTCCTGCGTACCATGACCGGCGTCGAGCTGGTGCACGTGCCGTACAAGGGGACGGGCCCGGCACTGACTGCGATGCTCGGCGGCGAAATCCACATGCAATTGATCGGAATCTCGTCGGTCGTGCCTCACATGAAATCCGGCCGCATGCGCGCACTGGCGGTGAGCGGCGCGAAGCGATCCGCCGCCGCGCCCGACGTGCCGACCGTCGCGGAGAGCGGGGTGCCGGGCTACGCGTTCGACGTCTGGTACGGCATGCTGTTTCCCGCCGGAACGCCGCGCGCGATTGTCGCGAAGGTCAATGCCGATATCAACCGCGCGCTCAAGTCGCCGGCGCTGTCACAGCGCTTTGCCGCGGTCGGCGTGGAACCGGCGGGCACCACTGCGGAGGAGTTCGATAGAATGATACGCAGCGAAATCGCGAAGTGGCGCAAGGTGGTGCAAGCCGCCAAGATCAAAGTGGAGTGACGTATCGCGGGCAGAGACGAAGCAGGCGATGAGGGCGTGAGAGCGTGAGAGCGGGAGCGAGAAATTACTTCTTCAATCTCCTGATCTCCCGACCTCCCGACCTCCCGACCTCCCGATCTCCCGATCAACATGATGCAAGTGAGCAACTTGATGCCCGTTCAGCAACGGCCCCTCATCACCGATCCGGATGCGTGGATCGGGCCGGAAATCCAGCGCGACGAGTCGTGGATATTCCGCTTCGATACGGAAGCCCTGAGTGAGATCGATGCCGCGCTAGCGCACGCCAGGAGCATCGGGGCGCGCATTCCGTTCGGGCCCGACGCCTTTCCCCTGCCGCGCTATGCCGCCGCGCTCGGCCGGATACTGGATGACATCGAGCGTGGGCGCGGTTTCATGCTGCTGCGGGGCATTCCCCGCGCCCGCTACAGCGACGCGGAGTGCGAACTCATCTACTGGGGTCTCGGCGTGCATCTGGGCACGCCGGTATCGCAGAATGCGCGCGGTCACCTGCTCGGGCACGTGCGGGACGAAGGGCGGACCATCGCGGACCCCAACGCCCGCGCCTACCAGACCAACCAGCGCATGGATTTCCACACCGACATGCTGCCGGTGGACGTGCTGGGACTCTTTTGCCTGCGGGCCGCGAAATCCGGCGGCGCGAGCAAGCTCGTGAGTGCGCTCACCATCCACAACGTGCTGCGCGCCGAGCATCCCGAGCTGCTGGAGGCGCTCTACAGCCTGTTCCACGTCGACTGGCGCGGCGAGGAGCCTGCCGGCGAGCAGCCGTGGTTCACGCTGCCCATGTTCAGCGAACGCGACGGCAAGGTCACCGCGCGCATCAACAGCCTGTCGTATTACGATTCCGCCGCGCGTCACGGCGAGCAGTACCGGCCCACGGCCATCCAGCGCGAAGCCCTCGAAATGATTCAGGAGATCGCGAACCGGCCGGAACTGATGCTCACCATGGATTTCCAGGAGGGCGACATCCAGCTCATCAACAACCACACCCTGCTGCACGCGCGCGCGGCCTACGAGGATTACCCGGAACCCGGCCGCGAGCGGCACCTGCTGCGCATGTGGATCGCCGTCGACGACGCACGGCGCCGGCCGCTTGCGGACACGCTCGCGAGCCGTTATCGGTGGGTACGGGACGGTGGCATTCCGCTCAAGGCGGAGCCGAGCACGGCAGCGTAAGCACGCAGGCAGTCCGTGCCGATCCCGCATGCTACGGGTACTCGCGCGGCGATTCGCGATTCAGAACGGACGTTGCGACCGGAGTGTTGCGCCTGGAATACGTTGGCGGCATGGCTCCTCGCCCTGCTGCTCGCTGCTGGCGCGCCGGCGTTTGCGGCCGACGAAATCCGAATCACGGAAACCCGCAACCTCCCGCTCGGGGAGTTACCGGTTGTGAACGATGCGTCGCACGAACTGCGGCTTACCCTGTACACCTTCCACGGCACGCGCTGGTCTCACGAACAAATCTCCGCGGCCGTGCGTCATGCGGCGGGTTTACTCGGGCAATGCCGTGTCGCGTTAACGCGCGCCGAACTGCACGTGGTGGAAGCGCCGCGCCGGTTCCATTTCTACTCGACGCCTGTGTCGCGGGAGTTGCTGAAACGGATGCCCGTCGCGAAGCCCGCGCTGTTCTTTGTCGAAGATACGCTCAATCGCCCGGCGTACGACGCCGAGGCGATCGGACGCGGCAACTCGGCCAGCCGGCCGGAACTCGCCGACACCGTGTGGATCGCGTACGGCGCGCGCGACCTGCCGCAGGCATTGACCCACGAGCTGGTGCACGTCCTCGCCGACAGCGGCGATCACAGCGAGGAGCCGGAGAATCTGATGCGCGCCGAGACATCGCCGCGCAATACGCGCCTCACCGCCGCGCAGTGCAAGCGCATGCGGGAGCGCGGCGAAGCAAACGGCCTGCTGAGGCGTTGATTGCCTCGCGCTGCGACCGGTTTAGAGCGCCTGACAATATGACCGTCTGCTGACGAAATCTTGGCCCTCACCCTTGGTCCCTCTCCCGGAGGGAGAGGGAAAACAAGCCCTTCTCCGTTCGTCCATCGCGCATTAGCGCGACAGGATTCCCCTCTCCGTCGATCTATTCCGCATCAGCGGCACAATGTTCCCCTCTCCCCCC
>Ga0209108_10002208_pt1 | contig 11245 bp, 9 predicted proteins | sample Rifsed10ft1_FD_184003 | JGI IMG/M metagenome (GOLD analysis project Ga0209108, IMG submission 184003) | Soil microbial communities from Rifle, Colorado, USA - sediment 10ft 1 (version 2) | ecosystem: Environmental > Terrestrial > Deep subsurface > Rock core/Sediment | place: Rifle, Colorado...
CATGGGGAAAATCCGCGGCGGGAGCCAGATCCAACTCGGTCAGGATGGCCCTCGCCGACCTCCGGCCCGAGCGGCCATCGAGGAAACAGAACTGCTCGGCCCTCACCCGCTCTCTGCCCCGGGCGTCCAGAGACGGGTCCTTGAGGTAGCGATTCACCGCATGCAACATTTCGTCGAAGCTCTGAGCTATGCGCAGACCGCCGCTTTCCACAATTCTCTTGAGATGAGTGTAGTCGTAATAACGCCTGTAAGACTCGAAATAATCCCTCTGCCCGTCGCCTTCGAAACCTATGGCGACCACAGGGGTGTCGAAAGCGATCGCGTCCAGGCTGATCGTCGAGCCGACATTCAGAACCACGTTTGAATGGTACATCGTTTCGCTCAGCCGGATCATGTCGTCCCAGGAAGGATCCCAGCCATCCTGGATCCGCGCGACGCGCCCGGCGGGCTGTATCGCAATTCCCGGTCTGCCGCGGAAGCGGTTGAATTTCTCCAGATGCCTGCCGCGGGTCTGCGGATGCAGCCGGATCAGTATTTGTGCGGGGGTCGTGACCCGTCCTGAAATCACCGCCTGGTACAGCATTTCGATCACGTCCGGATCGGTGGGCGCGATCTCGCCCGCGGCCACCGCATAGGTGACCAGCTTGCGCGACGGATCAAGACCGTAGCGCTCGAAAAAATCCCTGCGGCTGAGAAATTTATTCGGGTCATGGTACACGTCGAACTGCGGAATCCCCACCACGCGCACCCGATCCGGGGGAAAGCCATGGTACTCCACAGCCTCCTGCTTCATAAACTGGTTCCAAACCAGCAATATATCCGGAACGACCGCCAGCGGCCCTTTCGATGTCAAATTGTCCCAGGCTTCGAGAAAACAGATTGTCTTGACACCGCGCCTCTTGGCTTCCTTGACCATATGAATGTTGGTCGAGAACAGCTTCGTGAAGAGGATGGCATCTGGCCGGTACTCGTCGTAGAGGCGGCTTATCTTCGGCGCACGGAAAATAGCGAGTTCCCACCTGCCGATCTTGTCCTCGGTGATCCCCAATCCCCGCAAACGTCGAGCCACGAGGTCTCGCCACCAAACGCCCCAAGGGCTGAACTCGGTCTTCCTCTTGATCCTGAAGGTCGAAGTCAGTTCCCGCTCGGACCACAAATAAAATCTCAGGTCCTTCAGGCGCCGTTCCAAAAACCCCACCCTGGTCTTCGGCAAAGGCTCCACCGCAACCCCTCTCGCCGCAAACTCTTTGTGGAAATAGGGCTCCCGGGCGAGCGGCGACACCACCACCACGCGCAAATCGGCCGCCTCCAAGAGCGTATCGAGGACTTCCGTACGCAGTAAATTCCTGTGCGATTCTCCAAGGCGCGGAAAGATAAAGAGGGTTTTCCCTCTCCCCGGTGTCTTGCCGTCCTGTCGACCCGCCTTCATCGATCGCGCCGAACACTTAGCGTTGCATGCCTACTTGACCGCAAGCTGCGAGTTTCCTCCGCGCAAGAGAAGCTCTGCCCACTCAAGCTCTATAGGATCGTCAACATTAACGACCGGACGTGTGATAACGTCGCCGATCGTGTTATCTGTAATGACGGCATGGCGTTCCATCAGACAGGCTCTGGTGAGAGCGTAGCAGACGCCGTTCCGCCAATACAGATCGTCTCGGAGTTGCTGGCGCGCCCTGATCCGATGCCCATCCTCCATAAAGAAGCCAAGTCTGCCATCCTTGCCGGTAAGAACCTTAGACGGGTGAAACTTACTGGGCAGCGGGCTGACGGTCGCCACCGAATCGGCGCCAGTATCGATTAAGCGGTGAACGACCCGCTCTATATCTTCGGGTAAGCGCAGCGGCGAAGTCGGCTCGACGATCAGCACGATATCAAACTTTTTAGAGTAATGTTTTTCCGACTCCAGAAGGGCATGCTGCACCGTCTCAACAGCTCCCGCCTCGTCAGTGCTTAGAGATGAGGGACGTAAAAAAGGCGCGTCTAATCCATACCGCCGGCCCTCGGCGGCATACCCGGGAGAATCCGTCGAGATGACCCTGGCATCAATAAAGGGCAGCGCGCTCAACGCCGTCCCTGCCCGACCGATCAGGCTCACACCGCCGAGCAGCCTCATGTTCTTATCGGGAATACCCCTGCTCTTGCTGCGCGCCGGAACAACGGCGAGAATAACCTTCCCCTTCAGCATAGGCTATCCACGGAGACAACTCGCCCGGTAGCGGAGCTTTGCCTCATGGCTTCTATGACGCGCAAAACCGCATAGCCATCCTCAATCGAACATGAGGGCCGCTGCCCGGTATCTATGATCTGTAAAAACTCCTTGGCCGCATCGACGAACATGTCATTGCGCTCGCAAGAGTAGCGGGTTTCCTCCCATTCCTGCGCAGAGGACCGGCTGAAACGTAAAGAGTTTGCCTCGAAACTCCACTGCAAAGTCCCTTGCTCTCCGGTTACTGTGATAGACCTTTCGTGAGGACGGCCGTAAAGGTCAAGGTGGACGGATATCCTGACCCCTTGATGGCAACGCAGCCACACGTCCACGTTATCGTCGGTCTGAATCTCCAGCGAACTCAAGCGCTCCACTTTGGCGAAAACCTCAACGGGCATCCCAAAAAGCCAAATCATCAAGTCAACGAAGTGGCTCTCGTCCAGGAGCGCTCCCCCCCCCAGCTCCCTGCTAGCCATGAAGAAATCCTGATAGCGTTCCCAGGGATGCCAATCAGCCAGATGCGCGCTCATGATACCCCGCACATGGAGCACCTTTCCAACGACCCCCTGCTGCAAGCGCGATCTCAATTCTCTTATTGGCGGCCACCAGCGAAAGGTGTAGTCGAGGAGCAACGGGATTTGGCGACGCCGCACCGTCTCTACCAGGCGAGCAGCCGACTCCGCGTCAGGGCTGACAGGTTTCTCAAGGAGCACGGGTAGACCTTTCTCCAAAACAGCAAGCGCCTGCTCAACGTGAAACTTTGGCGGTGAGCATACTACCGCACCCGAGAAAATAGCTGCCTGGGATAAAGCGGTTTCTAGATCCGAAAAGGTCCTGACCAGCGGGACAAGCCGGGCAGCCTCAGTCAAGCGGTCGCCCCTAGGGTCCATGGCCGAGACCATACAACCCAGGCTCGAAAAATTACTCAGTTGGCGCTTGCCAACAGAGCCGGCACCTAAGACCAACAGGTGCGTCTCTCTCACGATACCTCCATCAACGGAGCCCTTTGGTCATGTTGGCGTAAGACTCCGGATCAAAACCGGCCTCGATGAACAGCGGATGCTTCCTGTCCCATGCATGGACAGCCGCCATGAACGACCCCTCCGAATCCACCGCCCGCGCCTCACAACCCATCGCTTCGACAGGCTTCCACCAAGACGGCTGGAAGACGCTCACCGCTCGTCGACTCATAGCCTTTCCCTGCTGTGCGCAAGCCACGCTGCCGTAGCGACCATCCGTCATCAGAACGAAGCACACGGGCAGTCTCTCGTGCACCGCTAGTTTGATTTCTGAGGGATAGGCCTGCATGCCGCCATCACCCACCACACAAAAGACGGGAAACCCCGGTTTGCCTATGGCCGCCCCGACAGCCGAGGGAATTGCTACACCCATGTATCGGCCGTTGCTGGCCCCTAGGAACAATCGGTCCGGCCCGGCCTTCCACAAATGCTCTCCAATGGTGCAAAAAGAGCCGGAATCAAGCACCAGGGCGTAAGGAAAATGCAAGTCATTGAGGATATTGAAGCAAATGGACGGAAGCCAGGCAGCCTTCAGCAGCCCTTCTTGAACCCTGCGTCTCAAGAAATCTAATCTCTCCAGTCCCCAGCGTTTGTTTTTGAGTATATCAAGAATATCGGAAGCAACTCCTGGATCGGAATACGTGAGCAGGAGATCGGCCTGAAATCCATCGGACAACTGACCGTTCACCTCATCTATTAAAATGACCGGCTTGCCGAAGGATGTCGGCGAAAGCACCTCGGTATTACGCAAGCCCATCCCTATGATGAGGTCGGCCTCAGCGAATAAATGCGCTTCCGGAGCCAGTTCCTTACCGTCTCCGGTAAATACTCCGGCGCTGTTCCGGAGCCCTTCTCCCAACACCCCCTTTCCGGCTACGGTGGTAAACACCGGAATGTCGAGAGTTGCCAATTCCCTCCCCCAACCTCTCCTCAACGCCAGGGAACCGGCGACCAAAATGGGGCGCTCTGCCTTGCGCATCCTCTGGAAGGCTTCTTCTGCAACCTGTCTCGGTGGCGAGGCGTCATAGGGGCGAGAAGGCATCGGGCCGCTCCCTTGGGTATCCTTCACTCCCAAGTCGAGGTGGACCGGGCCCGGGACCTCGCTCCCGGCTGTGTGGAGCAGAGAGGACAGCCCCTGCTCTATCTCATTGATGGAGATCATTCCCTTGATCACGGAAGAAAGCAGCCCCGCATGATCTAAACGCTTGTGCATGCGGTAAGAAGGGACTGCATGTCCAAAAGCCTCTGAAATGCTCAAGGCGGGATTGTTCTCAAAGTGATTGTGCACAATGCCCGGCAACATACTGGCCAATCCCGGTCCTCTGATGGATATCGAAACGGATAACCTTTTCGTCACCCTGCAAACGGCCCCGGCCATAATGGCTGAAGAGGTCTCGTGAGAGGCCGGGTAGTAGCGAACGCCGAGGCGTTCCAGTTCCGTAATCAGGGCGAGCGAGGACCCGCTGCCGGTCACCCCGAAACCATGCTCAACCCCGGCGCCAACAAGCAGTTCAGCCAGAAGCTTGATCCGTTCGTCCATGACTACAACCGGAAAAACTCAGCAATCCTCTGGCAGGAGAAGGACAGGACATGCCTTACCGCGTCAGGGCTGAAGCCGCCGATGTGAGGAGTGATCAACAAGTTATCATGAGTCTTGGCATACTCAATCAGAGGATCATCCTTCACATCAGGCTCGGCGGCCAAGACATCCAGGCCGGCAGCGGCAATGCGGCCCTCCAGAAGGGCAGTCAACAGCGCTGACTCGTCTATGACCGCGCCGCGGGACGTATTGACGAATATAGCCCCAGGCCTGATCATTTGAAATTCTTTCGCCTTAAGCAGCTGCTGGGTACCCTCCTCCAATGGCACATGGAGTGTGATAAAATCGGCTCCCGCCAGAAGCGATGCCAGGTCGCACTTCTCAATATTCTCAGGCCACGGATCGACAAAGGGATCGCAACCCAGGCACCTCATCCCGAATGCAGTCGCATATCGGGACATCCACTGCCCAATCCGACCGCAGCCGATGATACCCAAAATCCTACCCCTAAGCATGATGCCCGGATATTTGTTGCGATCCCACTCGCCGGCGACCACATCCTGGATAGCCGCACGCAGACGGCGGGCACAGGCCATGAGCAGTAGCCATGAATGTTCGGCGGCGGGCGTGAGATTTTGCAGAACCTGCCGCTGCCCTCTCAATGTAAGCAGGGGAATGCCGCGTTCGGCGAGCACAGCGGCATCCACATGGTCGGCTCCGGTAGTCGCCGTAACGAATAACTTAAGATTGACCGCCCGCGATAGTCGATCTGCCGGAAATCGAACCCCCAGATAGGCATCGAGTACGACATCGCAACTCTGGATGAACCGATCGGCGGAAGCTGAATCCAATGCGAAGTGGACTTCAAAGCCCTTCGGCAGCTTTGCACGAACGTGCTCCAGGGTATCAGGGGGTCCGAGGTATAGTAACTGCATCGTAAAGAGTCTTTCGCGGAATTATTTCTTTTTCCAACAGCAACAGATCAGATAGATTCCTTTCGCTGCAGGGTTGATATCGTCGTGGGGAAACAACTCAATATTAGAAAAATACTTTCCCAGGACATAAGAGAGGCTTAAAGAGCTGAAAAAATGGTGGTGCGCCGGCCACCGCCACCGGTCCCTCTTTTGCTCTATATAGGAAGAATCCGGATAGCGGTTCGGAACGGTAACGATGATATTTCCGGTCGGTTTCAGCATCCTCACAAGGTTCTCAAGGCACGCGTTAAAACAGCCGGGCGCAACGTGCTCCAAGGTCTCGGTCGCGCACACGGTATCAAAGGCCCCATCGGGATAATCGAGATCCTCGATGAAGGAGACCGAAAACCGGGCTCTTTGCTCCAGGCCGCGCTTGCGGGCGTTGGCCCGGGCCTCTTCGACCGCAGAGCCGGCGACGTCCACTCCAACCACCTCATCGCAGCCCCATCGCTCCGCCGCCATCAGAGTGACCGTGCCGTCGCTGCAGCCCACGTCCAATACCTTTTTTCCAAAGGGCAGGGAAAGCACGCGCTCCACTCTCTGAAGGTCGTCCTCGATCAGGTGGCGCATCTCCGGATCCACCCGCTCCGGATTCAAGATCCGGTCGCCGATGCGATCCCGATAGCTCTCCGCCTCCTCGGCGTGATGGCTCCTGGCCGCCGGGATTCTCTCTTGCTTGACGACAAAGGGGAAACAGCCAGACCGTTCCGGGTCGAGACCCGGCCCATGACGCCGCAAGAAGGCATCGCGGTATAAAACAAACTCTCCTGTCTCCTCTCCCGCCTCATCGAGGCTGACGAGCGTCTCAGCCCCCGACTCGCCAAAGAGTCGGGCGGCTTCCAAAAAAATCTCAATAGGAATCCCCAGCCCGCGCGGACCGATCTGCAAGCCGTGGCCCGCTTTGGACGAACCGGGCTGCGCTGCCGGTGTAAAGCGACTCCGGTCGCCTCCGTCGGCGAACGCCCGCAGCTCCGACTCGAGCTGTTCCAAACTGCCAAAGGAAATGAAACAGGAGCGCGCCTGTTCGGACAATTTACCCCCTCGAGCCGGCGAACCTTCCCAAATAGAGCCTCCTCGCCTGGGAAAGCTCTGCGTCCAGGACGACTGTAGCATCCCCTAACATCGTTGCGGCGTTTTCCGCATAGAGACGCAGCGACTCCATCTCCTCCGGGCTCGCGTCCCAAGGGTTGACCCGTCCCGGACCCTGCCGTCCGAGACAAAAGTGCTTCTCCACGAAAGCGGCTCCGCGGTCGATCGCCAGCTTCGCCGCCTCCAGCCCCGCCGTATGATCGCTGTAACCCACCTGTGGAGAGAACTGCTTGAGCCAGTCCATCCGGACCATATTGATCTTCGACGCCGGCAAGGGATAGAGCGAGACACAGTGAAAAAGGGTAAAGGGGCTTCCCTCCATTTGCCTGGCAACACCGGCCACTTCATGGTCCAGGGCGAGGCCCGTGGAAATCATCACGTTCTGAAATCCCTCCTTGACCGCCTGGAGCAAGGACGGATTCATCGCCTCACCGCTGCCGATCTTGATCTCCTGGAGACCCAAGGACTTGAGAAAGGGCACCCTATCCGGATGAAACGCGGTCGTCAGAAAGCGAATTCCCCGCCGATCGCACTCTTCGATCAGCTCTCTGTGGCGCTCGTCCGACAGCTCGGACTGCGAGAGCCATGCGTATTGGGGGTCGTTACCGCCGTCGCGCAAACTCCTTACCTGCCACGACTGAAACTTGACATAGTCCAAACCCACAGAGGCCGCGATGCGCACGAATTCTTTGGCCAGCTGGATATCCCCTCCATGATTGGAGGCTACTTCGGCGATGATCCTAGTTCTCATGCCAGCGACCGCGCTCCCTCAACGATGGTGCAGGCGCTTTTCGACCCGCAGCTCTATCCGGCCGAGGATGTCGGCGATGCGCGGGCCCGCCTCCCCGCTGCCGTACAGCTCGCTCTTCGGATAAGGACCGTGGGCCACCTGGTTTTTGACGGCTTCCTGGATTTGTCCCTGTTCGTGGTCCACGTCGATCACGTTCGGTCCTCGATCTCTCCCCTGCTGCCGACCTCCGATGTTGACCGCCGGGGCGCCCAGATAAGAGGCCTCGCGGATAGCCACGCTGGAATTTCCCACGATGCACGAAGACTTGTGAAGCAGCGAGAGAAAATCCTCCGGCGCCATGTTTTTAAAGAAATGAATAAACGGAATATGGTTTTCCTCGCGAAACATCCGGATCCCCTTGGATACCCCGTCCGATCCCGCGTCTACGTTCGGCCAGAACCAGATGGAGGGAATCTTGAGCTCCGCAATGGCGTTCAAGGTCACGCAAATCTGCTGCCGCGCCTCCTGATATTGGGTCGTCACCGAATGCTGCATTACGATCAGGAACGGCTTATCGATGTCGATCGCCGGTCCCAGGCCGCCATATTGCCTGAAAAGATCCGGGCCGATCCTGTTGTTCGAGGAGACGACCTCGCATGCCAAGTCCACCGAAGGACAGCCGGTGACAAAGACTGACTCGGGGTCCTCGCCCATGCGAATCACCCTCTCCCGCGCTTTTTCGTTCGCGACAAAGTGGAAGTTGGCAAACTTCGTCACCGCATGCCGGACCTTCTCATCGATCGAGCCGCTGATCTCGCCGCCCTGAACGTGTGCCAAAGGAATATTATTATAGGTCGCCGCGATCGCCGTGGCGATGGTTTCGTGGCGGTCGGCGACGCTCAGGACGATATCGGGTTTGAGATTGTCGAAGATCGTGGCGAGCTCCATAACCCCGATGCCTGTAGTCTTGGCCATCGTGACAGGATTTTCTCCCTCCAAAACCATGTAGACGCGGGCGGCCACCGCAAAGCCGTCCCGCTCCATCATATCCACGGAAGAACCGTACTTCTCGAGCAAGGCGGAGGCCCCCACCACCAGCTGCAGATCCAAATCCATTCTCTGATGGATGGCCCGGATAGCCGACTTGATGCGGGCATAGCTGGCCCGGCTGGTTACGACAATGGCTACCTTTCTCTTCCTCACGAATCCTCCAAACAAGGGCGCAAAAGAATTGATTCCTATTAAAATAACACTTCCCTCTCCTTTCTTTCAATGGGGAACGATCCGCTTGTCGGCCGAGCCTGCCTAGCACCCGAGGCGCCGGCGGAGGCGAAAGGCCTTTTGTTGTTGCATTGCGGAGATGCTTTCGGTAGGCTTTTCTCATTTGTTTTCTCCGTCGGGTGACGAAAGTCTCCGGGAGACCAATTCGGGCAAAGATCCGTGGAACGCTATTCCTACGAATCCCACAACGCCTACCTCCAGGCGCAGCTGGCTAAAACCGAGCGCTCCTGGTTCGACGGCAGGCGTCTGTCGCAGCATATGGTTAACATCGCCCAGCTCCTGAAATGCCTGATCGGCATCAACTGGCCTTTGGAAAGAAACTCCCTCGTAGTCTGCATGGGTGCGCGGCGGGGATTGGAGCTCGCGGCCTGGAACTTGAAGGGTTACCATAACGTCTCCGGCGTAGAGCTCCGTCCAAGGAGAGAACACGAGAGGATCATCACGGGCGACTTCTCCCGGCTCCAGGGCATCTTCGGGGACGGGATCTGCGATCTGATCTACGCCTGCCACAGCTTCGAGCATTGCTATGACCCGGCGGCCACCGCATCGGAGTGGAAGCGAATCCTCAAGCCCGCAGGCGTCGCCTGGCTGTCCCTGCCGACGGCCTTGGGAGACGGGTACCTGCCGAGCGAGAGCGATCCGGTGTTGATCAGCCGCGTTACCGAGATAGAGAAATTTTTCGACCCTCTTAGAGCCGTGTGGCTGAGTACGGAGCGCAAGCCGGGGCGGGGCTTTGACATGAACATCGTCCTTCTGGATCCACAGGCAAAGACTCGCCCCTTTTCCAAAAGCGCGCGCCGTGAGATGGCGCGGAGCATCCGGGCAGGCACGATTTTATGCCGGCTTGTCCGCGAGCTTTCCAGATTGGCCCGGCGCGTGACTCGGACAAGGCGCGACTACTCTCTCGACATATGCCTCTGGATACAGCGCCTGCGCGGACCGCTATACCGCCTGGCCGGAACGGCCAGGGGCCTTTTCACCTCCTAACCAACGCAACGAACGTGGATTCGCTGGGCAAACAGTTACGAACCCTCAAGTGGCGCTATCTAGACAACTTCGGGCCGACCGTGGCCTATAGGTCCGCCGCGCCGGCGCTTGCCGGAGAGCCCGCTCGGGCGCTCGCCGAGTTGAGCCGTAACGGCATCGCCGTGACCTCGTCGCGCGCCCTATTTGGATCCGACTCCCTGTACGAGGAACTGGCCGCCGCGGTCGTTGAGTCAGAACAGCGCGAGGAGGCGCGTATCGCCAAGGCCCGCGCGGATGCGGAAAATACGGAGAGCCATAAAGGCTACATCCTGAATCTCCTCGGCGATTGTCCCGTGCTCGATCCCGGCGACATCCATGTCCGCTTCGCTTTGCAGAGGCCCGTACTTGAGATCGTCAACGCCTATTTCGGAATGTACACCCGGCTGCGCTACTACAATGTCTGGCACACCTTTGCCACCCGCGCGCCGGCCCGGGATTCCCAGCTCTGGCACCGCGACCCGGAGGACCAATACGTCCTGAAGATGTTTGTCTACCTTTCAGATGTGGACGAGGATGCGGGTCCCTTCATCTACGCTGCCGGCAGCCACCCTAAGACAACGCTCCATAGGGAACCGGCCTCCTTCCATAGAAAGGGCGATGCCAGGCGCAGCGATGACCGGCAGATCGCGGCGGTCATTCCGCCCGATCGCTGGGTCCAGGCGACCGGCGGTCGAGGAACCATTATCCTCGCTGACACCCGGGGTTTCCACAAAGGCGGTCTAGCGAGAGAACGCGACCGGATCATGTACCTCTGCATGTTCACCTCACAGGCCTCCAAATGCGGGGATTTTTTTCTCCGGACTGCAAGCGGCAGCGCGCCGCCGGATAAAGAGCGGGCCTTCGCCCTTGGCTGGCGCGGCTCCCGGCGACGAGCAGCAACCTAGCCTTTCCTCCGCGAGCGGCGGTTTCTTCGGCAGCTCTCCTTGAGAACCCGCCGGATCCAGTCCCTCTTTTCAGGCCCGTCGCTAAAACTCTCCCCCAAATAGGATCGTAACCAATAGAGCCTCTCCGGCTTCCGCAAAAACCTTCCCAGCGTGCGGTTCAACTGAACCAGATTCTTAATCCGCCGGCGTCGATTCAGGCGGCGATAGCGACGGATACCTTCGAGATCGAGGAGATAAAAAGACTCGTCGAACCCGCCGTTGCCCGAGCAGACCAGGATGTTGGCGTCTTTCAGATCGTTGTGATAGATGCCGCGCCGGTGCAGCGCGCCAAAGAGACCGGCTAGAAGCTTCAAGAAACTTCGCCGGCGACGAAAACCAGCCGGCCCGCCGAGCGGAACCAACTCCTCGCGCCAGTAGAGATCGGCGGTCCTGCTCGCCGGTATTTCCTCAGAGAGATAGAAACTCTTTGTCAGCATCCCCCACGAGCGGCATTCCA
>Ga0209108_10002210_pt1 | contig 11232 bp, 4 predicted proteins | sample Rifsed10ft1_FD_184003 | JGI IMG/M metagenome (GOLD analysis project Ga0209108, IMG submission 184003) | Soil microbial communities from Rifle, Colorado, USA - sediment 10ft 1 (version 2) | ecosystem: Environmental > Terrestrial > Deep subsurface > Rock core/Sediment | place: Rifle, Colorado...
TATGTTGTCATCATTAGACCCCAAACAAATTACAAATGCTATTGCATCAGGAGATGTAGTTACCATTCAATCCATAAAAGGAATAGGTAGCAAAACGGCCCAAAGAGTGATACTTGATTTGAAAGAAAAAGTGTTAAAATTGTACGATTTAGACGAAGTTTCTATATCGAACAACAATACAAATCGAGATGAAGCGTTATCTGCTTTGGAAGTATTAGGTTTTGTTCGAAAAACTTCAGAACGAATCGTAGAAAAAATTGTAAAAGAGGATCCAGAGGCATCTGTTGAATCGATTATTAAAAAAGCTTTAAAAAACTTATAAAAGAGACTCGAAAAACGGATTATATGCATAAAATTTCTATTTTTTTGCTAGTCATATTTTGTGGTTTTGTATCGCAAGCTCAGGTAACACAAGCTACTCAGGATACAGTCAAAACTGGTTTTTCTACAGGGAAAGTCCAACTTAAAAACCCTCAAAGTATTCTTTCGGCTTATACTTACGATCCTGTCACGGATAGGTATGTTTATACCAATTCTATCGACGGATTTTCTATTGACTACCCTATTATTTTAACTCCAAAAGAGTATGAGAACTTAGTTTTGAAAGAATCCATGCGGGATTATTTCAAGAAAAAAGTTGATGCGATGGATGGAAAAAAAGAAGGAAGTGAAGAAGCTAAAAAAGATTTACTGCCAAGATATTATGTGAAATCAGGGCTATTTGAATCCATTTTCGGAAGTAATACCATTGATGTGAAACCTACCGGATCCGTAGAAATGGATTTGGGATTGCGTTACACAAAACAAGATAATCCTTCGTTTTCCCCTAGAAACAGATCAAATCTTTCTTTTGATTTCAATCAAAGGATAAGTATGAGTTTGATGGGGAAAGTAGGAACTCGGCTCAGCGTGAATGCGAATTATGATACGCAGTCTACTTTTGCTTTTCAAAATCTTATTAAGTTAGAATATGCTCCTACCGAAGATGATATTATTCAAAAAATTGAAGTTGGAAATGTTAGCATGCCACTTAATAGCTCATTAATTAGAGGAGCGCAAAGTTTATTTGGTGTGAAAACGCAGTTGCAGTTTGGTAAAACTACAGTGACGGGTGTTTTTTCGGAACAAAAATCGCAGACTAAAAGCATAGTTTCTCAAGGTGGCGGAACGATTCAGGATTTTGATATTTTTGCTTTAGATTACGATAATGACAGACACTTTTTTCTGTCACAATATTTCAGAAATAAATACGACGCTTCCTTAAAAAACTATCCATTTATTGATAGTAGAGTTCAAATTTCAAGATTAGAAATTTGGGTTACCAATAAACAAAACCGAGTTACACCAACCAGTAATAATCTGCGGAATATCATTGCACTTCAGGATTTAGGAGAAGGGCAATTAACAGGTTTGACAGATAATGAGGTGGTGGGTACTAATCTTGAGAATTATCCGGGGTTCTTTAAAAATGGGACTGACACTCCGCCTGATAATGGGAATAATTACTATGATCCAAAACTAATTACTCCAATAAAAACGTATCCTATTCCTATTAATGGAGGCATATTAAACTCAGATATTAGGGAAATAGTAACTTCAAATTCAGGGTTTAATACTCCGACTAGTCCGAATCCGAATCCTGATAAAAATATTAGCGAAGGCAAGGATTATTCTAAACTGGAAAATGCCAGAAAATTGAATCCTAATGAGTATACGTTTAATGCTCAATTAGGTTATATTTCGTTGCAACAACGACTTGCTAATGATGAGGTTTTAGCTGTAGCTTATCAATATACAATTGGTGATAAAGTGTATCAAGTTGGGGAGTTTGGTAATGATGGTGTAGATGCAACTGTAGTAACGGGTGGTAGCAATACATCAAATCAAGCAATTATTACACAGAGTTTGATATTGAAAATGCTGAAAAGTAATTTGACTAATGTCAAAAACCCAGTTTGGAATCTGATGATGAAGAACATTTATCAAATTCCAGGGGCATATCAGGTGAAACAAGAAGATTTCAGATTTAATATACTTTATACGGATCCATCTCCTTTAAATTATATTACGGAAGTGTCCGGAACTCCTTTTCCTTCAAATCCATTACCAGAAAACAAAGTTGCTGAAACTCCATTGTTAAAAGTTTTTAATTTAGATAAACTGAATTATAATAATGATCCGCAAACGGGAGGGGATGGTTTTTTTGATTTCATGCAAGGATTGACTATCGATGCTCAAAACGGAAGAATCATATTTACAACTAAAGAGCCATTTGGAGAATTGTTATTTTCTAAATTGTCAGATGGCGGTGAAGATTATGATGTAGAAAGTAGCTACAATCCAAATCAAAAGAAATACGTGTTTAGAAACATGTATCGAAATACACAATCTGGGGCTTTACAAGATAGTGATAAGAACAAATTCTTGTTAAGAGGAAAATACAAATCCACCGGAGGTGACGGAATTCCAATTGGAGCTTTTAATGTTCCAAGAGGTTCAGTTGTAGTGACAGCCGGAGGAAGAATTTTAGTTGAAGGAATAGATTACAGTGTCAATTATCAATTGGGAAGAGTTCAAATTTTGGATCCATCACTTCAGGCATCGAATACGCCAATTAATGTTTCTTTGGAAAACAATTCCATTTTTGGTCAACAAACCAGAAGGTTTGTGGGTGTTAATGTAGAACATAAAATTGCGGATAATTTTTTAGTTGGTGCGACTTTTTTAAAAATGACTGAAAGGCCATTCACTCAAAAATCAAGCTTCGGTCAGGAATCGGTTAATAATACTATTTTTGGATTCAATTCTAATTTTTCTACTGAAGTTCCTTTCTTAACCCGATTAGTAAATAAGTTACCAAATATAGATACGGATGTGCCTTCGAATCTTTCCATAAGAGGAGAAGTAGCATTTTTAAAACCGGATTCGCCAAAAGCAGATCGTTTTGAAGGTGAATCTACCATATATGTTGATGATTTTGAAGGTTCGCAATCGACCATCGATATGCGTTCTCCGTATGCTTGGAGTTTGTCGTCAACTCCAGAAAAGAATGCTAGAAGTACTTATGATTTTAATGGCAATGCTAACGATTTGAGTTATGGTTTTAAAAGAGCAAAATTAGCTTGGTATTCAATTGATCCTCTATTTTATACACAAAAACCAGCAGGAATTTCAAATGAAGAGCTGTCTTTCAATACTACCAGAAGAATTTATAGTGAAGAGCTATATCCTTTAACTGATATTGCACAAGGTCAATCCCAAGTTGTTAACACGTTGGATTTAAGTTATTATCCATCTGATAGAGGGCCTTATAATAATAGTTCGAATTATGATACAGATCCGGTATCAAATTTTGGAGGGATTATGCGATCGCTGAATTCTACTAATTTTGAACAAGGTAACGTTGAGTATATTCAGTTTTGGGTATTAGATCCTTATGTAGGAAGCGGAGAAATTCCTCCAACTAATACCGGTAAAATTTATTTCAATTTAGGAGAGATTTCTGAGGATGTGTTGAAAGATGGAAGAAAACAATATGAAAACGGTCTTGGTCCAGATCAAATATTGGCGCCGTCTATATGGGGAGATGTGCCTGCTTCACAATCTTTAATTTATGCCTTTGATACTAACGCAGATAATAGAACCAATCAGGATGTAGGTTTAGATGGTTTGACTAATGCTAAAGAAGCAACTACTTACAATAATTTTGCATCTGAGCCGGATCCCGCAGCAGATGATTACACTTATTATTTGAACGCTTCAGGAAACGTTACAGAGCGATATAAAAAATACAATGGTGTTGATGGAAACTCTGCCGTTGATATTAACGATCCCAATAGAGGAGCCTCAACGGTTCCGGATGTCGAGGATATTAACAGAGACAATACCATGAATACCATTAATGCGTATTATGAATATAGTATTGATGTTAAACCAAATATGAGTATTGGTCAAAATTACATTACTGATATTAGAAATACGCAAGTTACATTGGCAAACGGTTCTGTAACTGACGCAAGATGGATACAGTTTAAAATTCCTGTTTCACAACCTGAAAACACTATTGGGAACATTTCTGATTTTAGATCAATACGTTTCATGAGAATGTTTATGACGGGTTTTAATGATCAGGTGACAGTTCGTTTTGGAGCTTTAGATCTGGTGAGAGGAGAATGGAGAAGATATACTAATACACTCGAAGCGGATGATACAGATGTTACCAACGATAAAACTACCTTAGATGTTTTAGCAGTAAATGTTCAGGAGAACAATCAAAGATGTCCTGTAAATTATATTACTCCGCCGGGCGTTACACGTGAACAATTATACAATAATAACACGGTTATCAATCAAAATGAGCAGTCATTAGCCTTAAGGGTTTCTGGAGACGGACTGGAACTGGAAGATTCAAGAGCTGTTTTCAAAAATGTGAGTATAGACATGCGTCAGTTTAAGAAATTGAAAATGTTTTTACATGCGGAATCTTTACCTGGTGAAATTGCTCTTGATGATGATCAAATGGTAGGATTTATCCGTTTTGGAAATGATTTCACACAAAATTTTTATCAAGTAGAAATTCCATTAAAAGTCACGATTCCTTCAGGTACTTCAGATTCTGATTGTTCGGCTTTAAGTGCTGAAGCGGTTTGGCCGGAAGAGAATAACATTGATTTATCTTTGGCTTTGCTAACGCAATTGAAGATTCAAGCCATGAGTATTGATCCAAGCACATTGCCGCTGAGAGATAACGGGATTTATTATCCGGATAATGATCTTAATAAGCCAGAAGGTGATGGAAACAGTAAATTGAAATTGGGTATAAAAGGAAATCCAAATTTTGGTTTAGTGAGAACTTTGATGGTAGGTGTTAAGAATGGTACAGATCATCAGCGTGTAAAAGGTGAAGTTTGGTTTAATGAATTGCGTATAGCCGATATGGATAACCAAGGCGGAATGGCTGCGGTACTGAATGTGGATTCAAATCTTGCTGATTTTGCTACAGTTTCTGCTACAGGGAAAATGAGTACTATTGGGTTTGGCGCTTTAGAACAAGGGCCAAATGAAAGAAGTCGTGAAGATACTCAGCAATATAATATCGTAACGAACTTAAATCTTGGGAAATTATTGCCACCAAAATGGGGGATTAATTTGCCTTTTAATTATGCAGTTGGTGAAGAAATGATAACTCCGGAATATGACCCTTTCAATCAAGATATTAAACTAAAACAGTTATTAGACAATACAGATAATCAAGCGGAAAGAGACAATCTAAAAAGTAGAGCAACAGATTATACAAAACGAACAAGTATCAACTTTATAGGAGTTCGAAAAGAAAGAAGCCCAGAGCAGAAACAACATGTTTATGATGCGGAAAATTTTACTTTTTCTCAGTCTATTAATGAAGTGGAGCGTCATGATTTTGAAATCGAAGATTATATCGATCAGCACGTCAGCACATCCGTTGATTATGGCTTTACTTTTCAACCCAAATCAGTTGAACCGTTTAAGAAAACAGCTTTTATGAAAAAAAGCAGTTATTGGAAATTACTAAGTGATTTTAATTTTAATTATTTGCCTTCGAATATTTCATTTAATTCTAACATCAACAGACAATACAATCGTCAGCAATTCAGACAAGTTGATGTGGAGGGAATTGGACTTGATCCATTGTATCGAAGAAATTTTGCATTCAATTATCAATACGGATTCAATTATAATTTGACAAAATCTTTAAAATTAAATTACACAGCTTCGTCCAGTAATATTGTCAAAAATTACTTAAACGAAAACAATGAACCGATTGATACTTTTACAATTTGGGACAGTTATTGGGATATTGGAGACCCTAACCAACATATGCAACAATTGGTGCTAAATTATGAACTACCGATTAATAAAATTCCGCTTTTTAGTTTTATAAAAGCTAATTATACCTATACAGGAGACTATAGTTGGCAGCGTGCTTCTAATGCATTGTCTGAAATAGTAATTGACGGAAATAATTATAATTTAGGAAATACGATTCAAAATGCAAGTTCAAATAATTTGAATGCTACCTTCAATATGGATGCTTTTTATAAGTATTTAGGGTTGTCAAAAAACGCTAATAAATCAGTTGCTAAGCCAAAAGCAGCCATTCCGAAACCAGGAGAAAAAGTAGTGAATACAAACAACCAACAACCTGTGAAAAACAATGAATTTGTAGACGGCTTGATTGGAGTTTTGACCAGTGTCAAAAATATTCAAATGAATTACACGGAGAATAGCGGTACAATATTACCCGGATATACTCCAGGAGTTGGGTTCTTGGGATCATCAAGACCGTCATTAGGTTTTATTTTTGGTAGCCAGGATGACGTTCGATATGAAGCGGCCAGAAATGGATGGCTAACCAATTATCAAGAATTCAATCAGAATTTTACCCAAGTAAAAAATAGAATATTTAAGGCAACAGCAAATGTGGATTTATTTCCAGACTTTAAAATTGATTTGTCATTGGATAGAGCTTATTCTAGAAATTCCTCGGAACAATATAGAGTTGATGTTCAAGAAGGGTACATACCTCAATCACCATATAGTTTCGGTCTTTTTTCTATATCGACCGTTTTAATAAAAACAGCATTTTCGGCCAGTGATGAGAATGGATCTGCAGCGTTTGAGGATTTTAGAATTAATAGACTCACAGTCGCGAATCGATTAGCTTCTCAAAGAGGAATAGATGTAAATAATCCAGCTAATCTTGATGCGGAAGGATATCCATTAGGGTATGGTAAAAATAATCAGGCGGTATTATTGCCTGCTTTTCTAGCTGCTTATTCCGGTTCAAATGCTTCAGATGTTTCCTTGGGAATATTCAGAAGTTTTCCAATACCAAACTGGGCGGTGAAATACAATGGATTGATGCGTTATGGTTTTTTTAAAGAAAATTTCAAGCGTTTTTCTATGCAGCATGGCTACAGAGCTTCTTATACGATTAATGCGTTTAGATCTAATTTCGAATATGATAAAGATCCAGATGGAGTGGATGCAAGCGGAAATTATTTGAACAAAACTATTATGTCAAATATCAATTTAGTGGAACAATTTAATCCGCTTATCAGAATGGATTTTGAATTGAAAAACTCATTGAAAATACTTACCGAAATAAAGAAAGACAGAGCTTTGTCGATGAGTTTTGATAATAATTTATTGACCGAAGTAAAAGGAATAGAGTATGTTGTTGGACTAGGATATCGATTTAAAGATGTGATTATTTCATCTCGATTGGCTGATAATCCCACAGGAATAATAAAAAGTGATATTAACTTGAAAGGGGATTTGTCGTATCGTAATAATCAAACAATTGTTCGTTACTTGGATTATGATAATAATCAGTTAGCCGGTGGGCAAAATATTTGGTCTGTAAAATTTACTGCAGATTATGCATTTAGTAAAAACCTGACAGCAATTTTCTATTATGATCATTCATTTTCGAAAGCCGTAATATCAACTTCATTCCCTCTGACAAATATTCGATCAGGATTTACAATGCGTTATAATTTTGGTAATTAATATTTCAAAAATCTAAACAAGATTTGAATAGAGATTGTTACATTTGTCGTATAAATTTTCAATTTTTAAACAGTAATTTTCAATAAATATTTTTATGAGTATACCAGCAAATTTAAAGTACACAAAAGATCACGAATGGGTTAGTTTAGAAGGTGATATTGCAACAGTAGGAATCACCCATTTTGCACAAAAAGAATTAGGAGATATCGTATATGTTGAGGTGGAAACTTTAGACCAAACTTTAGAAAAAGATGAGGTTTTCGGTACAGTTGAAGCAGTTAAAACAGTTTCTGATTTATTTCTTCCATTATCAGGAGAAATTATTGAATTTAATGATACATTAGAAAGCACGCCGGAAGTGGTGAATTCTGATCCTTATGGAGCTGGATGGATGATAAAAATTAAAGTGGCAGACATGGATGAAGTTGATTCATTGCTTTCAAGTGAATCATACAAAGAGCTTATTGGTGCCTAAAGGACTGTATTTTTGGATTGCTTTATCTTGGACAGGTGTTATTGCTTATTTTTGTTTAACGCCATCAAGTAACCTTCCTACTGTAAGTGTTCCTTATGTAGACAAATTTGTACATGTAAGTTTTCATTTTGCATTTACCTTATTTTGGTTTTTGTTTTTTAAAAAACAATTAAGCAGTCAAAATGTTATTAAGCCATTAGTTTTTGCTTTTACTCTTTCTGTTTTTTTTGGGGTAGTGATCGAAATATTACAAGGTTCATGCACAACAACCAGAAGAGGAGATTTTATAGATGTTCTGGCAAATACGACAGGAGCAACTTTAGCGGTCTACGTCATTCTAGTATTAAGTAAGTTTCACAGATTGGATAAAATTTAGCAGATAGTATAATCCCACTTAGGTGGGATTTTTTATACTTATACTTTTCTTTTCCAAGCATGGATTTTTTAAAAGAGGGTGCAAGGTTAAAAAGTAAATGTTTATATTAAAAACATGTGAATTTAAAATGTATTTTTGCTGATTAGACCTTATCTTATTATAAAATTAAAAGAATAATGAATATTAAGCAATATCTGGATTCAACCTATTTGAAAACGGCAACACAAGCTGGGCTTAGTGAAGTTGAAAATAGTATTGTTGTCAAAAAAAATATTCAAGAAGCTATTGATGAGCATTTTAAACTTATAATGATTCGGCCAGATATGGTTTCATTGGCAAAGAAAATGATTACAGCTGCTAATTCAACGGTACAAATAGGAACTGTGATTGATTTCCCAGAAGGAAGGTCAAGCGTAGAAGAAAAGCTGCAGGAAGCGATTCAAGCTATTGAAAATGGAGCCGATGATTTAGATTTTGTTTGCAATTACGAAGCATTTAAAGAAGGGAATCTGGATTTGGTAAAAGATGAAATTTTAAAATGTACGCAGTTAGGTTTAGAAAATGGTAAAGTTGTAAAATGGATTATAGAAGTTGCTGCACTTGATGACAAACAAATAATTCAATTGTCAGCTTTTATAAAAAACTGCGTTATTTCAAATTTCAAAGAAGAGTTTTATCCTTCTGTTTTTGTGAAATCATCAACTGGTTTTTATAAAACAGAAAATAATTTACCTAATGGTGCTACTGTTCCTTCTATTATTATGATGTTAGAGAATGCTTCGCCACTTCCTGTTAAAGCCGCTGGAGGAGTGAGAACTTACGAGGAGGCGATTGAGATGATTCGTTTGGGCGTAAAAAGAATAGGCACTTCGGGTGCGAAATCAATTGCCAATGGGCAAAATTCAAATTCTGAATATTAAATTCACAAAGAAAATCAAGATGAAAAAAGGTTTGTCAACTATATTTTTGTTGTTTTATTCGTTTTTTATTTATTCACAAGATGTAAATAATAGTTCGTTACAATCAGATCCTTCTGCGGAACGTTTTCCTGTTTTTCCAAATTGTGAAAACTTACAGTCTAATGAATTAAAAAACTGTTTTTATAATAAAGTGCTGGATTTTATTTTTCAAAATTTTGAAGTTCCCGAAAATTTAAAACAAGCCAATTATCAAGGCAATGTGAAAGTGCTTTTTGAAGTGGATACAAATGGTTCCTTCAAAGTAATTTATACAGATGCTGTGGATGAAAGTTTAATAAAAGAAACCAAAAAAGTTTTTGAGAAATTTCCAAAAATTAAGCCGTCAACTTATAATGGAAGACCAACCTATTCTAAATATACTATTACAATTTCAATTCCTTTAAAAAGCCCGGAACAGTTAGCATCTGAAGCACTTGTTCGAGCGCAGATTGTAAAAAACGATACAAAACAATTAACGGAACTCGATAGTATTGTTTATAAAAAATTCACAAACCCTGAGTTTGAAAGTCATTTAAATATTCCTTTTTCTCACAGTTATTATTCTCAGTTTGATGCTTCTTTAAATCAGGTCGGTAGCAATAATCATACAGCATCTAAGCCATATACATATGCGGAGGTTTCGAAATATTATGATCTTAAAAAGGTAAATGAAAAGCTTAAAAAAAATGCTTCTGGCTGGTGGACCAGAAAATTATGGAACGAAAGTACGGTTGAGATTCAAGGGGAAGGGTATTGGTTTACATTAAATCCGATATTGGATTTGCAAGTTGGTAAAGCGTCCCAAACCAAAGCGAATTATACATATATAAATACACGTGCGTTAAATTTTCGTGGTGGTATTGGCAAGCAAATTAACTTCACAACTACAGTTTTCGAAAGTCAGGGGCGATTTGCTGATTATTATAATCTTTATGCTGAGTCAATAAGACCAGCGGGTGGTAATCCTGCAATTATTCCGGGTATGGGGATTGCCAAAGATTTCAAAACGGATGCGTATGATTTTCCTTTGGCGGAAGCCAATATAACTTTTGCACCTAGTCAACATTTCGATCTGCAATTGGGTTATGGGAGAAATTTTATAGGAGATGGATACCGCTCTTTATTTGAAAGTGATGGGGCGAGTCCGTATCCATATTTTAAAATCAATACTAATTTTTGGAAAATAAAATATACAAATACGTATATGTGGCTTAAAGATGTTCGCCCAGTGGTAACTCTTGAAAGAACATACGCCACAAAATTCATGGCAAACCATTATTTGAGTTGGAATGTGTCGAATAAATTAAATATTGGGTTGTTTGAATCGGTAATTTGGACCAATTCGAACGATCGGGGATTTGATATCAATTTTGTAAATCCAATTATATTTTACCGTTCGGTTGAATTTGCTTCTTCTGCCAGAAGCGGAAATGCAGTTTTAGGATTGACCTATAAGTACAAATGGAATAATCAGATAAACGCATACGGACAATTTATTCTTGATGAATTTTCTCTGGGAGATATTAAAGAGCGAGATAATAGCTGGAAAAATAAATTTGGATACCAATTAGGCGTTAAATATTATAATGCTTTTCAGGTCGATAATTTAGTATTGCAGTTAGAGTACAATCATGTTCGTCCTTATGTATATTCTCATAGCAATCCTATTACAAATTACGGACATAATAATCAAAGTATTGGACATCAATGGGGAGGGAATTTTAAAGAATTTTTAATGATAGCCCGTTATCACAAAGGAAGGTATTTTGGAGATGCTAAATTTACAATAGGAACTCGAGGATTGGATTTTGATACGGTTGATGATAGTCATAATTATGGAGGAAATATTTATAAAGATTATGATGAAAACA
>Ga0209108_10002213_pt1 | contig 11226 bp, 8 predicted proteins | sample Rifsed10ft1_FD_184003 | JGI IMG/M metagenome (GOLD analysis project Ga0209108, IMG submission 184003) | Soil microbial communities from Rifle, Colorado, USA - sediment 10ft 1 (version 2) | ecosystem: Environmental > Terrestrial > Deep subsurface > Rock core/Sediment | place: Rifle, Colorado...
GGAGTGAAGGCCAAGCACGGTTTGACGGAGAGGTGAAAAAGCTCCCTTGGTGGAAACAATGGCCTCTCAAAGTCGCGAGAGCTTGTGGTTCAACAAATGCCGCAGATATGGGACAAGAACCATTTTTTGATTCCTTTCCGCCGAAGGCGTGGGGCATCGTCCTCTTGACTCTCGGTTTTGGCCTCCAAGCTCTATCAAGCCTAACTCGATAGAGGCAATTGTTGTCCAAATCAGAGGGACGTAGGGGCCCGCGTAGGGGAATTCCAAGATAAATGGCAAGAAATGGCGGTAAAGGGCGGTAACTACGGGTAACCCCCATGGGCCTGGATCACGAGTGTCCATGCTGGTTTTCGCGTTTTTTCAAGGCGATACACTGACGCCGCATGAGGGTTTTGTAAACCGCAGGTTTGTCAAGCAGTCCTTCTCACTGCGCGCGTCGAACGAGCACATTCCTATCGTGCGCGTTGCGCGAGCACAGGAGTGAATTTCGAAATGCTCCTTCCCGCTTGCGCTTTTCCCTCAACAGGGAGTGGTCGGACTGTCCTTCACTGCGCGCATCGAACGAGCACAGCTTCACCGTGCGCGTTCTGCGAGCAAGAAGGATGATCTGGTCGCTCCCTTTCTGTAGTTTTCTCCTTTGCCAGGTGTTACAACATTCTCTGACACCTCAAGATGGTATCTTGTTGGTGCCTTGAACAATAGAAGGAACGTCTATGTCTTTGCCAATTGAGAAGTCGTTGTCCGATGAATTGGCGCGAGAAGTTGCCAGGCGGCGCACGTTTGCCATTATTTCGCACCCGGACGCAGGAAAGACCACGCTGACTGAGAAGCTCCTCCTGTACGCCGGCGCAGTCCACCTGGCCGGGGCGGTGCATGCGCGGTCACATCAGCGTGCGTCGAAGTCGGACTGGATGGAGTTGGAGCAGGCGCGCGGGATTTCCATCACCTCCACTGCGCTGCAGTTCGATTATGAGGGAGTGCGGGTCAACCTGCTCGATACGCCGGGCCACCAGGACTTCAGCGAAGACACCTACCGCACCCTCATGGCGGTGGATAGCGCGGTCATGGTGCTCGACAGTGCCAAAGGCATCGAGCCTCAGACCAAGAAACTGTTCGCCGTTTGCCGTAAACGCAATATCCCGATCATGACCTTCATCAATAAGATGGATCAGCCGGGGCGCCATCCCTACGAACTACTTGAGGAGATCGAACAGACCTTGGGCATGACGGCGGTCCCGTTCAATTGGCCCATCGGGGAAGGGGCAGGGTTTCTGGGTCTGTACGATCTTCAAGAACCCCAAGTCCTGTTCTTTCAGCGAACGCTCCACAACCAGAAACGGGCGCCGATGAGAGTGGAAACATTCCCCCACCCGAGCCTGGCGGAGACGCTCGGAGAGGCCTATGGTCCGCTGCAGGATGAGATTGCCCTGCTGACCGGCGCGGGGACGAAGTTCGATCGCGACCGCTTTCTCGCCGGCCAACTCACGCCGGTCTTCTTCGGGAGCGCCTTGACGAATTTCGGCGTCGAGCCGTTCCTGAATGCCTTCCTCCAGCTTGCGCCCCCGCCAAGCCCTCGCATGAGCTCGCAGGGGCTCATGCAGCCGACGGACGAGAAGTTCTCCGGCTTTGTATTCAAGATTCAGGCGAATATGGACCCGCAACATCGTGATCGGATGGCGTTTTTACGCATCGTGTCGGGCCGCTTCGAAAAGGACATGATGGTCCATCATGCGAGGCTGGACCGGAAGATCAGAATGACGCGACCGCACCGGCTCTTCGGCCGTGACCGGGAGACGATTGAGGAGGCCTATCCGGGCGATGTCGTCGGGCTGGTGAACCCCGGTCTCTTTGCCATCGGCGACACGCTCTGCTCCGGCAGTCCCCTCGCCTTCGATGCGATTCCCCAGTTTCCCCCTGAGTGCTTCGGCGTGCTCCGCAGCCAGGACCTCACGAAGCAGAAGCAGTTCCAGAAGGGACTCCAGCAGCTCGAAGAAGAAGGGGTCATGCAAGTGTTCTATTCACCCGACCATGTGCGCCGGGAGCCGGTCTTGGCCGCCGTGGGAGAACTCCAATTCGATGTCGTCGCCTCGCGCCTCGAGACTGAGTATGGGGTCAAGACCCTCGTCGAACGGATGCCCTTTGCCCTGGCCCGCTGGGTGACGGGCGATCCCGACGTGATCGCGCGCATCTACTGGCCGCAGGACACGCGCCGGCTCGTGGATCGGGACGGCCGGATGGTGATGCTCTTCGGCTCCGAACGGCTGCTCGCCTACTGCATGAAAGAGTATGCCTCCCTCAAGTTTCAGTTGCGGGAGGAAATCGAATAAATAGGAACCTAACCCGCACAACCGACCCGCCGCTCCATTTCATTCCGCGACACATCGATGCACAGGATGGGTTCATTTGGTCTGTTTTGTTCATCTGGTTTGTCTCGTTCAACCAAACAAACCAAATAGACTAGATAAACAAGAGAAACCATCCGGCTCTCGCGCTTCACGCGCCACGGTCCACTGTCGCATCTGTAGGCAAACGACTGCATCCTCTATCCTCCCAGAAAACCTACGTTTGACTCGGCGATCTTCTTCTATCCCCTACAGTCTCCCTGCGCGTGACCATCGATCCTCCTCACTTCATCACTGATTGCATGGCTTTTTGCACTGACCATCCTTCTCCTGCGACGGCACGTACCTTGCGTTGTTACCACAGTGAAGAGGTGAATAGTTCCCCTCTTCGATCACTCCTCGGGTAGCCGAGTCGTTGAGCAATCCGACTTGAACCCTTGCATGTGAGAAATTGGCTTCTCCGAAAATGGTCTGTCCACTGCCAGGGGAAATTCAATAGGGGTATCCGGATGAACTGGGTAAAAGCCATCGCTGGTGCTCTAGTGTTGTGGTCTAGTACTGCGTGGGGTGCCACGTTGACGTGGACTGCCAACGGTGAACCGGATCTGGCAGGATACCGCGTCTATCAATGCAGTCAACAACCCTGCACCCAATCGTCTGGCAATGAATCTCTTCTCGCCACATTGGGAACGGCGACGAGTTTCAATATCGGGACGCCGGCAGTGACTCAGTACTACTTCATTACGGCCTATGATTTTGCTAATAATGAGTCGGGAACGAGCAACCTCGCGACCTTTACACCCGTCGGGTCTCCCCCGCCTGTCGTGCCTCCTCCAGTTACGCCACCGCCGGTCACACCGCCGCCTGTCATTCCCCCGCCTGTAATACCTCCCCCAGCTACGCCACCTCCTGTCGCGCAGCCGGCCATCGGAGCCAGTCCGACGACACTCTCCTTCGTCGCGACACAGGGCGGCGCCAACCCCGAGTCCCAGACCGTGAGCATCAGCAACACGGGGGGCGGTACGCTCAATTGGACCACCAGTGACAATGCCCCCTGGTTGAGGCGGAGTCCATTCTCGGGGACTGGAAACGGAGCCGTGACGCTAAGTGTGACCACCGGTACCTTGACGGCCGGTAGCTACAGCGCCACGGTCACAATAACTGCCACCGGGGCCTCCTCGCTCACCGTGCCGGTGACGTTCACAGTTACGACAGCCCCCGTGCCACCGCCTGTCACATCACCGCCGGCACCACTAACAGCCCCGCCGACCCCCGGCGGCCTGCATATCAGTTCCGTGCAGTAAGACCTATCTGATATTGAGACCAGGATTATCTTGTTAGCAAGATAGCTGAGCGGGACGGGCGAAACGTGTTGATCTGGTTTGTTTCGTTCACTAGTTGGTTTTGTCCAACCAAACAAATCAAATAGACTAGATCAACAAGAGAAGCCATCAGCTCTTGCATTCCACGCACCACGGCGTGTGGCGTGGTCGTTGATGCGGTCGATTAGATTCGCGACCGGCCGCTGTCAAAACCGGACTCTCGCCATTTTTCCAGCAGCGCAATACGGCGTTCCAGTTGCGCGACGGTGGCCTGATCGACCCGGCCGCCGGTTCGCTTGATGAGTTCTGCATTGAGTTGGCGATGATCGATACCGGTCTTTCGCGCCACGGCGCCGACGAGGGCGCGATGCTCGTCTCGCAATTCGTTCTTCCTGTCATGGAGCGGCACCGCCGGCTCTGCGACGCCCTTGCCCTCGCCGGCTGAATCCGCCTCATCTCCCCCGATCAAGGCATCCATCCGGGCCACCCCATGCAAGGGGATGTACTCTTTCAGCGATGTGGCGGCTGTCCCGAACAATGTTCGCTGCACGGAGGGCATGATTTCCTCCAGCACATGGTCGCGTTCAGCCTTGATCTGTTTGGCATAGTGGACAAGGGTGGCGTCCTTCGGCAGATACAGCCAGGCCCGCTGCGGCTTCGGCAATCCCTCCTGCATCCTGACGAATCGCCCGACGACCTGACGGAAATACATTTCTGTCAGGACGTTCGTGGCGTAGACGCCGACACGAAGCCTCGGGATATCGACGCCTTCACTCACCATGTTCACCGCGACGAGCCATTGCTGGGTCTTATGATGTGCAAACGTGGAGATCGTCTTGGAAGCCGACAAATCGTCGGATATAGCCACATGCGCGCGGCTGCCCGTGATACGCCCCACCAGCTCTGCCACCTGCCTGGCATGGTCCTGATTCATTGCAACGATGAGCCCGCCGGCATCCGGCTGTTCCTGTTTGCGGAGCCGGCGCAACTCGGCATGGGCATCGGTGATGACCGGCCCCAGCCAGCTATTTTGCAAGAGCGCGGTCTTGAGCCGCTCCCGCTGCAGCTCGAACGTGAGTCCATCCTCAAACGTCGCCCGATGTTCGCGGCCTTCCGAGAGCCACGTCAGTTCTCCCTCGTAACTCGGAAAGAGAATCGGACGGCAGACGCTTTCGCGAATCGCCTCGGCATATCCATAGGTGAAGTCGGCCTGGCTCTCGCCCTGCTCATACCTCACGTAGGGAATCGGATTGTTATCGGAGCGAAAGGGGGTGCCCGATAAGGCCAGCCGAAAGACCGCCTCTTCAAACGCTTCTCGCAGCGCGATGCCCCAATCCTTCCCCTCGCCCGCATGGTGTAACTCGTCGAAGATGAGCAGCGTAGGCCGGCTCCGGCAGGCGCGCCGAAACACCCCCGGCGCGAGACACACTTGTTGATAGGTCACAACCGCGCCATGGTAGTCGCGCGCTTCGACGGACTGCTCATTTGTCAGCGCCGGATCCAAATGAATCCCGACCAGCCCGGCGGCGGTCGACCATTGCCTGCGCAGATGATTCGTCGGACAGATGACCAGCACACGGCTCGCCACACGATCGGCCAGGTACTGATGGGCAATCCGCAACGCGAAGCGCGTTTTTCCCGAAGCAGGCGTTGCCGTCGCGAGAAAATCAGGATGCGCATGGGTCAGGACGCGGGACACGGCACGAGCCTGCCACTCGCGCAACTTAGCCGTCCAGGGAGACACAATCACTGCAGCCTCTTCTTAATGGTCAATGTTGTAGAGGCCTGGGCGCAACAAGGTGGGAGTCGGCTTCATAGTGAGCACACACTCTCCACCGGCATTGTCTGTTTTCTCATAGAACAGGTGCTTCGGTCGATCCCCTGCTGCATACGTCCCATGAAGGCCTTCTAAATACGTCGCCAAGCCGGCCCGTTTTCTCGACACAGAGTCATTACGCTGGCGGGAGGCCTGCTCATTTTTTCGCACTCTGTGTCAGGAGAGGCTTCGCAAATTGCGCCACGGCATGCCGGAGGCGCCTCTTCCTCGCCACCCCACAAGCCTTCATTCTCTCTTGCAGCATTTATATTGCATTCAGATGCGATGTGCGCATTGCAATCACAGCGACAATCGCCACTTTTCTTGCTTCGCCTATTAGTTACTTTATGATGAATGCAGCCATCGGCATAACGTCCCATAAAAAACAACACTTGGATGGAAAAACAGAACAACATCGCCGCCACCCCTGACACTGCCAGGGTTTCGCCCGCTCCCGTGAGTCCACCAGTTCAGGTCTCGTTCAGGACAGATCAATTCCCAGCGTGGATGAACCGCCATCAGACCTGGATTGTTTCCGTGGTCTCCGTTATGACGCTGGTGGCGTTGCTTGGCATGGGATGGGCCGCATACAGAGTCCAACATGGATTAATCCAATCCAGCGGCCATAGCCTGGTGCAAGCGGCCACGGATGCCGCCAGCAGATTGGACATGATGATCCTGGAGCGATACAGCGACATCCAGCTGCTCGCCACTACTCCTATGGCCCAAGGTCAGAACCCTGAGGCGCTGACAAAATATCTCCACGAACTGGTGCAGGCCCACCCTGCCTATCGGTGGATCGGCGTTACTGACTCACGCGGGAGGATCATCGCGACGACTGATACGCCCACCTCCCGCGATCGAAGTCAGAGTCACTGGTTCCAACTGGCACGGACTATCACTGGTGTCAAGATTCTGGATGCGCAGGTGAGTGAAGAATCCAGAGGGGCCACGGCGATCACGGTGATCGCTCCCCTGCGCAGCCCCGACGGACGATTTCTCGGAGCAATCACGGCCGTTGTGGGCATCCCTTCACTGATGCACATCCTGGACGACACGATGCTGGTGCTCAAGAACATCGAGTGGACAGAAGAGTCGCATATTGAATATCAGCTCCTCAACGAGAAGGGAGACCTGATCGCCGATTCGACGATGCAGCAGGACGGCAACTTCAACTTGAAACAGCTCGGCCTTCCTTCCGCAGTACTTGTGGGATCGAACGCGCGCGGCTTCGTCGAAGAGACTCATCATCGCCGCAAGACCTCCGTCATCACCGCCTATGCACAAGTTACAATCGCCCATGCTGACCCGACCCTACGCTGGAGCGTCTTAATTAGTGTAGATCGAGACAGTATCCTCGCCCCCATTCGGTTGTTTCTCCAGAAATTGTCATTCCTTGCCGTTCTAATCCTCCTCCCCTTGCTTGGTCTTGCGCTGGGGATGATTAAAGCTCTTCACGGAGAATGGGGCACCGCGAAACGGGAATTCCAGCGAGCGATCGACGCGGAAGCGTCGCTCAAACAGCGGACGGAAGCCCTTCATACGTTGGTCGTGGCCGCACAGACACTGTCCGCGCAGAAGGACCTCGACGGACTGCTCTACCAGCTCCTCCAACTCGCAAAGGAGAACAGCGGTGCGCGATATGCGGCATTAGTGGTCTACAACAACATGACAGCGGCGACGCAGTTCTTGACCGCAGGAATCGATGACGCGGCGGCCCACGCCATTCGGGCACTTCCGCTCGAACAAAGAGCGAGGGAATCCCTTGGGCAAGAGCAAGGCGCCCTCCGCCTGGCTCATCTCACGAAACACTGGGCCTCCCTCGGTTTTCCCGCGGATCATGCTCCCCTAACATCCTTCCTCGGCGTCTCGATACAATGCCAGGGCCAATTCTTCGGCCATCTTTCTCTCGCCAACAAAGTGATACCACAGGGTATCGAGGAGGACTTCAGCGAACTGGACGAACAGGTTGTGCTGACCCTTGCCTCTCAAGCTGGTACGGCGATTCAGAATCTGCAACTCCTCCACGATTCCAAGGAACAAGCCAGCCACGATTCCTTGACAGGGCTACTGAATCATTCGACGACACTCACGGCATTGACGCAGGAACTATTGCGGGCTGAACGAAGCCATCAACCTCTTGCGGTCCTCATCGCCGACCTCGACCATTTCAAGCAGGTCAACGATACCTATGGCCATCTCGCAGGTGATGTCGTCCTTCGAGAAACCGCAAAACGCTTCCGTGAGACCGCGCGTCGTTACGATCACGTCGGACGCATAGGCGGAGAAGAATTCTTGATTGTTGTCCCCAATTGCGATCTGGACGCATTACGAGAGTTCGCCGAACGTTTTCGGTCGTCCATCAGCGACCTGCCATTCGATACACCGAGCGGCCCGCTTGCCATTACGGTAAGTATTGGAGCGACAGTCTGGACATCCGAACACCCATTGAATTCGGATCTCTTGCGCAAGATGGCCGACTACGCCCTCTACCGTGTCAAAAGCCACGGCAGGAACGGAATAGACATCATTCCCCACCCCCACACATTAGTAATAGAGCAGATGAAGAAAGCAGGGTAACAGCCAAACCGATCCTTCGCGGCGCGCGTCCTTCTCCCCCACCCTCCCACTCTGTCTATCCACACACAATCTCTTAAGGAGGACGGCCTAGCTTGGTCCCTCACTGCGCATATCGAACGACCGCAGTTTCATCGTGGGCGTTCCGTGAGCACAGGGGAGCCGCCAGGCTGCCCCTCCGCTACCCCCACCGCATTTCCAATTCAGGAAATTTCGCCTTGTAATCCTGATGGCTGGTGCGGATCACCTTCAAGGCTTCCTCACGACCATACAGACTCGTAATTTCGACTTTATGGTGGATGGTGCCTGGCGCACTCTTATAGGTCAGGAAATAGTGCTGCAGGCGATCGAGGAGGGCCAGCGGAACCTGACTGATATCGGTATAGCCGCCGTAAGTCGCATCGTCTTTCATGACGGCGATGATCTTGTCGTCCGCCTCGCCACCGTCCGCCATGCTGAGCCCCCCGATAGGCAAAGCCGTGAGGAGAATGTCGCTGTGCGGAATCGTCTTCTCCGTGAGAACGCAGATATCGAGGGGATCACCATCACCCACGACACCCTTACGCTTAGCCCGTGCAGCAAACAAGGCCGCAACCCCATCGCCGCAGTGGGTTTGCGGAACCAGTCCGTAATAGACGGGGCAATAGTTCGAGAATCGCTGCGGGCGATCGACCTTGAGAAAGCCGCTTACCTTATCGACTTCATACTTCACCGTATCGGTCGGCACGATTTCAATGTACGCCGTCACCACCTCAGGAGCCTGGTCTCCAATCGAGACCCCATGCCAGGGGTGGGCTCGGAACATCAGGCTCATAAGTCGCAGCATGGAATCGGCCTGGTTGCCGCTCATCACGTCTTCCTCCATAGCTTGTAGTGAAAATGGGACCTGACTGTGTAGGTCTATTTCCCTATGGGACGGAATGGGGATATCAGGAATCGCTCATTACTCCACTACTGCGCGCATCGAACGAGCACAGCTTCATCGTGCGCGTTCTGCGAGCAAGAAGGGCAGCCTGACTATGCCCTCCCACCCCTTGGCTGTTCCAGAAACAATCTCACTGCCACCTTCTGTCCTTTGATCCTCGTCCGGCTGAGAGTCTCGATGATCTCCCGGGCCAACACTTCCGGCACTTCTACCAGCGAAAATCGATCCATCACTTCGACGGCCCCGATCACATTCGCATTGAGTCCGGCCTCGTTGGCAATCGCCCCGACAAGGTCGCCTGGCCGGATCCCGGCCTCCCGGCCTGCGCCGATATACACCTTCGCCATGCCTGCTGTTCGTCCGCCACGACCAGGCGGGTTGAACGGCCTGCCCTGCCCCTCTCTCGGCATCATGCCACCGGTCCTCCCTCGAGAATCTCCCATGGGGCGCCGCGCCATCGATGGCCGCTCCGGCTGCCTGCTCGACACGGCCGGAATATCGTATTCCTTCCGCTCCCCGCCCTGCATGCGAAAAACGAGTTTGATGGCTGCCGCCGCCACCTCCATCGGGTCTCCCTGTTCGGCAAGCGATGCGACAATGGCCCGGAACAGGTCCAGGTCACCGGCCGCGAGCACTTCTTCAATCGCACTCTTGGTTCGTGCGAGCCGTTTCTTGCGAAGGTCGGCGACGGTCGGCACTGGAGTCACGACAATTTTGGCTTTCGTAAGCTGTTCGATGTTCCACAACAACCGCTGCTCGCGTGGGTCGATGACGGTGATCGCCGCCCCTTCACGCCCGGCCCGCCCGGTCCGTCCGATCCGATGGACATAGCCCTCTGGAGACATAGGCAGATCGTAGTTCACCACATGCGACACGGACGGAATATCCAACCCCCGCGCCGCCACATCGGTAGCGACAAGGAGTTCGGTCTGCCCGGACCGGAACGCGCTCATCACGCGATCACGCTGGGGCTGATTCATACCGCCATGGATCGCTTCGGCCTTGTGCCCACGGCCTGTCAACATGGCCGTAAGTTCATCGACTTCGATACGGGTGCGACAGAACACGAGGGCCGACTTCGGAGCCTCCAAGTCCAGTATACGAGCCAGTGCCGCTTCCTTATGCGGCCTGGCGACGATGTAGGCCGTTTGGTGCACGCGTGGAGCGGCGCCCGCCTTGAGCGGCTCCTTGGCAATCCTGATCTCGACCGGCTCCTTGAGATGACGTTTGGCAATGGAGGCGATCCGGAGCGGCATGGTAGCGGAGAACAACGCGGTCTGCCGCTCTTTGGGTGTCTGTTCCAGAATGGCGTCCAGATCCTCAGCAAATCCCATGTCGAGCATTTCATCGGCCTCGTCCAGCACGACCGTCTGAATCGTCTTGAGCTGCAGCGTTTTTCGGCGGATATGATCCAGCGCCCGCCCGGGTGTCGCCACGACGATATCGACACCGCGCTTGAGCGCATGGAGCTGCTGACCGATGACCTGTCCTCCATAGACCGGGAGCACGGAAATCTTTAATTCTTTGCCATAGCGCGTGACGGCTTCGGCGACCTGCATGGCCAACTCTCTGGTCGGTACCAGGATGAGCACGGAGGGGCAGCGCCGAGCCGAATGGGCGATGCGCTGAAGCAGTGGCAGCGTGAAGGCCGCTGTCTTGCCGGTCCCGGTTGCCGCTTGGCCCAAAAGATCGCGGCCTGCCAACAACGGAGGGATTGCTTCCCGCTGGATCGGCGTGGGCTCTTCATACCCCAGCGTGTCGAGTGTGGTCAGCAGGGCTGCTTCCAGGCCCAGCGCCGCGAAGCCAGGAGAAAATCCCTTTGCCGGCGTTTCCGTCAGTGGGTGGGTGGTCTCATGTTTCATAGAATGTATCGACGGCCTTTCTGAAATGTATGCTGGCTACGTATAGTCGGACTGCTACCGAGTAGTCGTCATATTACTGCGGTTCCACCGAGAAGAGATAGCAGGCCAGCAAAAAAGTCTCTGTGCTCACCTATCCACCCCCAATCGTGCCAGGAAGGGACAGCTCCCCAAGCAAAGGCCTTCTTTCGATGCTCCGTCCAAACTTGCTCGTACACTCTTTCCTAAGGGGTTATCCAACTGCTCCACTTTCTGTACGTAGGGCCCTTGGGAGGTTTCTATTGCGGCCGTCGAACGAGCACAGCTTCGTCGTGCGCGTTCCGGGAGCAGGAAAATCTCCCAAGGGCCCTATGCTTCCTTTTACTCTTCTGGCGGTTGAATCGGC
>Ga0209108_10002215_pt1 | contig 11221 bp, 10 predicted proteins | sample Rifsed10ft1_FD_184003 | JGI IMG/M metagenome (GOLD analysis project Ga0209108, IMG submission 184003) | Soil microbial communities from Rifle, Colorado, USA - sediment 10ft 1 (version 2) | ecosystem: Environmental > Terrestrial > Deep subsurface > Rock core/Sediment | place: Rifle, Colorado...
GTGCATTTCGGATAGACTTGCGCTTCGCTTCTTCACCCGCCGCCTTCCCCCGCAAGCGCCAACAGCTCATCCACCTTCTGGCCGAAGGCCTCCCGGCTCTTCACGATACCTCCGCCCCCCCTGGCATCGACCAGACCGTGCCCGCCGTCGTGCGAGAGGAGCAATTTCGCGCCCGGCTTAGCGTTGTATAGCTCTTCGGTCATCCAGTAGGGGATCTCAGTGTCGGCCCGGCCATGGACGAAGAGCATAGGCGTCCTCACATCCACGATCGACCCTCGCGGCGACACCTCTCCAAAAAAGTAACCATCGCGCAGGTAGCTCACCACGGTAGCGTATGTATTCACGAGCCAAGGGGTCCGCACACCGACTTGATTGCGGAAGTGCCAGCCGAACAGGTCCGCGAGGTCAGAGAACCCGGCATCGATGACGTAGAATGCCACGTCCCCGCTACCCTCACTCATTGCCGCGTACTGCACGGCGGCGCCTGCACTCGCCGACATCCCGTAGACGCCGATAATGCCCCGAGGATCCTCGCGGGCGAACTTGACGACGCTTTCTAGATCGTACTTCTCGTAGTAACCGTAGCTGATCTTCGCATTCGGGGTATTGTAGTGGAGCACGTTGAAGCCGCGGTCGAGGAAGATGTCGCCGACCTGCATCACCACATACGGGTGCCCCCCCATTAGCAGCACGGTCCCTCGGGCGGGGCCGGGCGCGTGAACGAGGAGCACGTTGATGGTTTCGGCGTGAGCGGAAGGGAGCTGCACCCGCTCTTTCGTCAGCCGCGAGAAGCGCTCGCTGTCGAACCCCCGTGCGAGCTCTTCGTCGCTGACTCCGAAGAGCTCCGCATAACTTTTCCGCGGATCAAGTATCGCCCACCTTGTAGCGACCTGTTGGACGTAGATTCCGACGGTCAGCGCGAGCACGTTGACGAAGACGACGACGGCTGCCAGCACGACGACCCAGCGCTTTCGCGAGTGTCCCCCCGCCTTCGTGTTCATGGTGGCTCCGGGTTAGCGTCCACGGATATTAGCCCTGAGCCCAAAAAGACCGCAATATTGGCCGAACATCGTCGAAGGGGACTGCGCTGCCGAGCTCGCCCTTAACGAGCACGAAATGCCCGAAAGCCGTCACTCACGGCGAGGCCGTACGAGTGGACGAATTAGTGTTTTCGCCATGTTTTCGGCGCGGCCTCCGAGGAGGTCGCGAAGCGGCCTTGCGTCTCACTGTTTGCCGTCGCCCCGAACACTGCGCATGCGCGCCGGCGTCACGCCCAGCTCCGCTCGAAACGCGGCGACGAACGCGCTCGTCGACTGATAGCCCGCGTCGAGCCCGGCCGACGTCACCGTTGCACCCGTGCCGATGAGCGCCGCAGCGTGCAGGAGCCTCAGACGGCGTCGCCACTCGACGAACCGTAGCCCCGTCTCGGCCCGAAACGCCCGCTGCAGCGTGCGCGTGCTGGCGCCGGCGAAGCGTGCGAGCTCCGGGAGCTCGGCCGGATCCGAGGGGTTTTCGCGCAGACGGTCGGCGACGAGCCGGGCTCGCTGGTCGTGCGGCATCGTCAACGACAACGGCAAGATCTCGGGCGACGCGAGCTGGTCGACGAGGAAGCCAATGGTGCGGCGATCCGCGGGTCTGCCGCCGTCGAGCATCCCCGCGCGAACGATGAACAGCACGAGCTCGCGCAACAGCGGCGAGACGTCGATCGCCTCGCAGGCCCGCGGCAGCAGCGCGCACAGTCTCTCGGAAAGATAGAGCGTGCGCATCGCGAACGTGCCTTGCGCCCAGATCTCGTGCTGCGCCTTGGGCGGCGCCCACAAAGCCCGCTGCGGCGGCACGAGCCAAAGCCGGTCGTCCGCGTGAACGCGCATGAGCCCCTCGGATGCGTAGATGAGCTGGCCCCAAGGATGAACGTGCGGCTCGATGTGGTGGCCGTTGAAGTACGTTGCCGCGAGCGTGCGAACTTCGAGTGCCAAGCGTTCAAACGCCGTCGCGCTGCATGACGCCGACGCGGTGGCCTTCCGTGTCGGTGAAGTAGAGGAGGTTGCCGACGCCGTCGATCCGGAACTCCGGCACCACGATCGTGCCGCCGTTGGCGACGATCGCTTCCTTGATCGCCTGCAGATCGTCGACGACGACCGTGCACACGAATCCGGCGTTTCCGGGCCCCGCGGGATTGGTGCGCTCGCGGATGTCGCCGCTCATGCCGTCGCCCGCATCGATCAAGTAGTAGTTTGGCGGCCCCCAACGCCTGATCTGCCAGCCGAAGACGCGTTGGTAGAACCGCTTTGCGCGCTCGACGTCGTCGGCCTCGATTTCGAAGTGGCGCACGCGATTGGCCATGGCGCGATGCTCACTGCGTGGCGCGATCGTGGGCGACCGCGCAGCACAGGTTCCCTTCCGAATCCAGAAACTTGACGATCCAGCCGACGCCCGGGATGGCTGTCTTGCGCATGAGTACCGTGCCGCCCGCGAGCTCGACGTTCCGTGTCACGGCCTCGACGTCGGGCACGCTGATCGAGCACTCGAAGCCGAGGATTCGTTGCGGCGCCGGATTGAACTTACGGCTCTGAACCGCGCCGACGTGCTTGCCGTCGGCGGTCGCGATTCGTTGAAACTCGTCGCTGCCCACCCCGTGATAAGCGGACATCTTCCAGCCGAAGACGGTCTCGTAGAAGCGCCCGGCGCGCTCGACGTCATCACACTGAATCGCGAAGTGGCTGAGCTCATACATGTCGGCCTCCCGTGGTCGAAGGGGCAACCATCGAAGCAGCAAGAATAAGCGCTACGGACGCGACGCTCTATCGCTATTCCGTCAACGATTGTCGTCGGAGCGACATCGAAGGGTCCAGCACGCGAGGGGCGGCCGGCTTGGGCGGCGCGGTCGCGGGCGGAGCGGTCGCGGAGGTCCCGGTCGCGGGGTCATGGTCGTGGGCGGCTATGGCAGGAGCCCAAGAGCTGAGCGTCAGGCTGCCCGTGGGCGCGAGGGTCAGCTCGAGCTCGACGATGTCGGGGCGGCGGTCCGACCGCCGCGGCTGTACTGAAGGGTGCGCTCCTGCGATGACGGCGAATTCTCTCGACCGTCCGTTCATGGCCGGTGAACGCCCGACGACGGGAGCCGAGATCGCGAGTTCTTAACCGGGGAGAATGAGTCCGGCTGCGGCCATTCGCGCGCGATCGCGTTATGATCGCCGGGAACGAGCGGTACGACCCACTACGGCCGTTTCGAATCACTGACTGCCCGGTGGTTGACGCTCAACAATTATGCCGGTCGTAACGAGCCAAGGTTATTCCAACTTGGGGAGAGGTAATGCGCGTCTCGATTAGCATACTGTGCACCGCTGGACTTGCAGGTGGAATATGTTCGGCACTGCCGGGCCAGGAAGTTCTCGTCATTGGTCGGGAGGGGAACCGCTGTGCGGAGGATGCAGCTTGTTTCAATCGCATACACCCTGAGATTCCAATGGCGGCGCGGGCTGAGCCCGGACAGACGATCGTTTTCAGGACGCGGAACGCCGGGGACTACCATGTGGATCCCGCGAGCAGTTACCAAGACCCTCGAGGCGAGCCGCCGTACGTCAACGCTGTCCATCCGCTCACCGGACCGGTCCATATCGAGGGCGCGACTCCCGGCGACGTATTGGCTGTCACGATCCTGGACATCGATCCCGCGGATTTCGGCTTCACGCGTATCGTGGGCATCGGATTCGTCGATGATCAGATACAAGGGCCTGCCGCCGCGCTGTGGCGTCTCGATCGCGAGTCGGCGAGAAGCGACGACATCCCCGGTGTGGCCATCCCCAACGCGAGCTTCCCGGGAATCGTGACCGTGCTGCCGGGTCCGGAAGAGCAGCGTGCCATGCTCGCGAGGGAAACCGCGCTGGCTGCGGCGGGCGGCGCTGTCAACTTGCCCGATCCCACCCATGCCGTTCCCGCGACGCTCTGCGGTTCGGAAGGCGCGAAGCGAGACGAATGTCTGCGCACCGGACCGCCCCGCGAACATGGTGGCAACATGGACATTCGCTATCTCGGCGTCGGAGTGACGATCTATCTTCCTTGTTATGTGGAAGGCTGCGGGCTTGCCATCGGCGATGTCCACTTCGCTCAAGGGGATGGAGAGGTCGCAGGCACGGCGATCGAGATGGACGCCGATGTCACCGTGACCACTCGTCTGATCGAGGATGGCCCGAATCTGGCGCGGGGGCCGCACTATGAAGGTCCGGCGCGGCTTCTGGATATTCCTTCACGAAGGTTTTATGCAACCACCGGGTTTCCCCTGAAGCGTGACGGGGAGGTTCCGCCGGACATGGCCTATCTTGCTTCTGCAAAAATTGCTGATCTAGAGAACCTCTCCAAAGACGTCTCGCTCGCCGCACGCAATGCACTGCTCGAGATGATCGACTACATGGTCGGCACTTACGGTCTGACTCGCCAGCAAGCCTATCTCGTCGCGAGCGTGGCTGTGGATCTGAGGATAGGTCAGCTCGTCGACGCGCCGAATGTCGGCGTCACCGCGATCTTGCCCTTGGATATCTTCGAATAGAGATGTAATAGCGGCCACGATTCATCGCACAAGATCCATGCTTCGATGCTTTTGTCAGACGACGCATTCGGCTCATCGAGCGGAGTGGGAATCAGTTTGAGATAATACAACAATAACTTTGACCGCACCCTCGGCTGGAGTATGATATAGCATCATACCTGCTAGGCAGCCACAATGAGCCGGACGAAAGTCGCAATTACTATCGAGGAAGGAACCCTTGCCAGAGTCGACGCACTCGTCACTCGAAAGGTGTTTCCAAATCGTAGTCGTGCTATTCAGGAAGCAGTCCAGGAGAAGCTCGATCGTCTCGAACGGAGCCGCCTTGCTCAGGAGTGCGCTAAGCTCGATCCTGACTTCGAGAAGGCCATGGCGGAGGAAGGACTGTCTGAGGAACTATCGGCATGGCCCGAATACTGAGAGGCGAGATCCGTTGGGCTGACTTGAATCCGACAGTTGGACGAGAGCAATCCGGCCGTCGACCAGTATTGATCCTGAGCCAGGATATCTTCAACCAGCGCTCGGGAACGGCCATCGCCATCGCAATCACGAGCCAACCGCAGCGGGCGAAATTCCCGCTTACTTACGAGCTGACTAAGGCGAAGATGCCTAAACGCTCATGGGTGAAGATTAGTCAAATCCGAACGCTGTCGGTTGACCGAATAGGCAAGAAGCTTGGAAACGCCGAGCCCGAGGAGCTGGCGCATATCATCGACGGCCTGAATGAGATCATCGGATCCTAACGTGATGCAACCGACGGTTTTCGTAATCACGTGTTTTGCTGGCGCAAATCCACACCACCAAAAACCCGCCAGTTATCGAGCCTTGCTGAAGGCAGGACAGCGGACGTACGGGAAAACGGGACTAAGAGCCGACAGTCACGCCCGGTTACGTAGCTTCCTCCGTGCGCGACGACGTGTGGAAAATTATCTCGGCGTAGCTGGGCAAAACTAGGCATTAACTCGGTGTAACTCGCGCATCGAACTGTGGGCCTCTGCCTGTGTAGCGTGAGCCTGTAACGGCCACTAACCGCTCACGGTGATGATCAGCTTGCCGCGCGCGTGCTCCTGCTCCATGTAGCGAATCGCATCGGGGACCCCCGCCAACGGGTACGTCCGGTCGATCACCGGAACGATCTTGCCGGCCTCGAGCAGCTCTTTCAGGAAACGGATGTCCGGTCCCTTCGACACCGCCATGAGATTGCCGATCTTCCTGCCGCTGGTCATCGATAACAGCGGGCCGGCCGTCATCGCTTGCAGCACTTGCCTCCCGCCGCCCCCGGTCATCACGTAAATGCCGTTCGCCTTCAGCGCCTTCACGTAGTCGCGAATCGGCCGATAGGCGTTCGCAGCCAGGATCAGGTCGTATTGCCGGCCGCCCGCGACGAAGTCCTCGCGCCGATAGTCGATGACGTGGTCCGCGCCGATCGAGCGGGCGATATCCACGTTTCGGGTGCTGCACACGGCGGTGACTTCGGCGCCGAACGCCTTCGCGATCTGGATCGCGAACGTGCCGACTCCGCCGGAGGCGCCGTCGATGAGCACCGATTGCCCTGCGCGGATCCGGCCCTTGTCTCGCAGGCCTTGCAACGCAGTGTAAGCCGCCGTCGGCGTCGCTGCCGCGTGCTCGAACGACACGTTCGCGGGCTTTGCGACGAGAGTGTCTTCCGCCACGCAGGCGTACTCGGCGAAAGCGCCGAACTTGCTCGCACCGAACACCTCGTCATTCGGCCGAAACTGGCTAACGCCGTCGCCGACCGACTCGACTCGTCCCGACAAGTCGAAGCCGAGCACCGGCCGCCGCGGCTTCAGCAGACCGATGCCGAGCCGGACGAGGAACGGCTCGCCCCGAAGCAGGACGCGATCGGCCGCATTGACGGCCGCCGAGTGGACCCTGACGAGCACCTCGCGCGCTGCGGGCGTCGGCCGCGGAATCTCCTCGAGCCGGAGCACCTCCGTCGAGCCGTATCGGCGGTAGACGATGGCTTGCATGAGCCGGCATGGTAACCGGATCGGCGATACATTGGCTGATGCTCACGCCGCCGCGCGGGTGGCGCCCCGCAGGGCAGGGTCACGAAGCGCGAGGCTGGGGCGCACTCCCAGGCCGCAGGGGCATCGCGACGCAGTCGTGCGCCATGATTTCGATAAAGGAAAGGAGAGAGGACGGGCAGGTTCAACGGTGGACCGTGGAAGGTCCGATTCTCCCCCGACTCGATCGAATGAGTAATGAGTATCGAACGGGACTTTCTGAAAGTCGGCGATGTCATCGAGGTTTGCGCCTTCGCCATGAAAGGAGAATTTTCGACTCGGGACCGTCCCCGGATACTGACGGCTTGTCGCCACAATTCGTTCACGGGCACGTGCTGGTGATGCCGGAATCCCGCCCTACCCGAGCGGAGCGATGATTTCATACGAGACCGAGGCGTGCGCCAGCTGCGAGCGACATGAGACCGCCGGGGTTGAGGGCGCCGAAAGGATTATAGAAAGGCGGGCGTTCCCCGTCACGGATCAATTCGTCCTCAACGCAACGGAGGGATTGATCCTCGACGCCCTCCGCGCGGGCAGGTAAGAAGCGAGCAGCGCCACTCCCAACATCGTCAGCGGAACGAGTGCAAGTACTTGCGGATCGAGCGCACTCACTTCATAGAGCTGACTCGCGATCACCTGCGGAAGCGCTATCGCACCGCCGAGACCCAGAACGATTCCGATGCCTGCCAGTCGCAGCGCGCGTGCAACGAACATCTTGAGCACCTGCCGCCGCTCTGCTCCGAGAGCGGATCTCACGGCGATCTCGTTGGATCGCTGGCCCACCGAATACGCCACGAGCCCGAAGATTCCAACCGCGGCCAGCGTCAGGGAGACCGCCCCGAACACGACCAGTAAGATCGCGCCGAGCCTTTGCCGTGCAACGGACGCAGCGATGACATCCGAGTAGACGGCGAATTGGGCGGGGATGGTGGGATCCATCGCTGCAAGCTCATCGCGAATGGCCGGAATCAGGCTCGCGGGACCGTCGACCTCCGAGCGGACCACCAATGCCATCCGCCGGAGCGTCCACTGCTCCTGCGGCATATAGATCGCCGGTTGGACGGGCTCCGAGAGGTTCGCTTGCTTGATATCGGGGATCACGCCGACGATTTCCACCTCGTCGACGGATCGCTCGCCGAGTTGAAATGCGAGTCCCCCCACCTCCCACGCTCCCTGGGCGGGCAAGATGATACGGCGCCCGAGAGGACTTTCTCCGTCAAAATAAGTGCGCGCGAACGTCTGATTGATGACCGCGACGCCCCGCGTGTCGCGTCTGTCGCTCCTCTCGAGCAGCCGGCCGCGGCTGGGTCGAACGCCCAAGGCCGTAAAGAACCCCGGCGAAACCTCATTCCCGAAGGCCTGTGGTGCGTTGTTTTGATCGCCGACTGGATCGCCGACGAGGAGGTAGGGCGCGAGCGTGACCGGGAAAAGTCCGGCGTTAAGCGGTGCGGCGGACGTCGCTCCGGCGGACGCGACTCCGGGTAATGCCTCGATGCGATCCATGAGCTGCTCGTAGAAACGCACGACGGGCAGATATGTGGTCCGGTCAGAACCTGTCACGTTACGTTGACTGTCAAACGTTACGCCGGAGGGGTCGAGCCTCCCCGGCACGTTGAGTACGAGTGTCAGCAGCCGGTCCGGGTTGAAGCCCGGGTTGGTGGACGTGAGCTCAGCGTAGCTTCGCACGAGCAGTCCCGCTCCGATGACGAGCACCACAGCGAGAGCGATCTCGTCGACCACCAGCACCCCGAAGGTTCGATTGCGTCCCGGTCCGACCGCGCTCGATCGCCCGCTCTGGTTGATGAGGTCGCTGAGATCTCTGAAGGACAGGCGCAGTGCCGGCGCGAAGCCTGCGACCATCGCGGTAACGAGAACGCACGCGGCTGCGAAGACAAATATGTTCTGATCGATCGCTACGGTGTCGAGACGCGGCAAGTCCGCGGAGCCCAAGGCCCGCAAAACGCGAATCGCGATCATGGCGAGACCAAGACCCAAAGCACCGCCCAAACCACACAGGAGGAGACTCTCGGTCATGAGTTGGCGAAACACGCGTCCTCTCTGCGCGCCGAGCGCTTCTCGGAGAGCGATTTCGCTCGTGCGAACCACGCCGCGAGTGAAGAGCAGATTCGCGACGTTCAAGCAGGCGATCAGGAGAAGAATCAGCGTCGCCCCGGAAACGATGAGCAGAGTGGATCTGAAGTCCCCCACTACGTCCTCGAGCAGCGGCCGGGCGACGAACTCAAGCGGACGGTCGTCTCGCCTGAGCTCCAACCGGCCGGCGAGAACATCGAGCTCCGCCTGGAGCTCTGCGCCGGTGACGCCGGGCCTCGCGCGTACGTATCCGTCCATGTTGAAAAGACCCTCGGTGCCGGGGCCCGTATAGATCTTGGTCCACATTGCCGTGCCCACGGGATACTCGAATCCCTCGCCGGCGACGCCGATGACGTTGAGCTGCGATGCATTGACCAGAATGGGAGCCCCGACGATATTCGGATCGGACGCGAAAACGTCTCGCCAGGTCTGATAGCTCAGAACCGTCTTGTCGAAATCGTCTCCGGGCTCGAACCCACGGCCCAGAGTCAGCGGATCGGTGAAGACCTGGAAGAACTCCTCCGAGACGCGGTACTCGTTGATCGCGAAAGCCGTGCCCTCGCGGTTGACGACGGAAGATTCGAGCGAGTACCCATACACTGCGGCCTGGACTGACTCGTTGTCATCGGCCAGCGGATCGATGAGGACGCGCCCGACCGTCCCGCGGGTAAGTCCCTGCTCGTCGATGGTGCGCAGCCGGTAGATCTGGTCCGGATCGTTGTATTCGAGCGGGCGGAGCAGGACCGCGTCGACCACACTGAAGATCACAGTTATGGCCCCGATGCCGAGCGCCAGCGTCACAATCGTGGTCGCGCTGAATGTCGGATTTTTCCTGAACATCCGGCGCGCATAGCGGAGATCCTGAAGGACCTCGATCCATCGCAACGTCCACATGTCTCTACATGCCTCCCCCTTGGAGATCGGATTTCGAAACTCGCGCCGCGCTCCCCTTATCTCGAACCAAACCTTCAGCTGTAACGTCGAAGTGGCCGAGAATGATGCGGCGTTATTTCGCTAGTGGCCGATTTACGGTCGATTGTTCGCCTTCGTCCGATAGTTAACATTACCTCTATCGACCGGCTGTTTACGAGCGGCTTCGAGTCATTCGGACGGATTCGTGGCGAGAGTCTCCAATCGAGCCCGATTCCGGCCGCTCAGAAATTCTGTGCGGCGAACGTCCTGAATCGGGCTCATCCGAGCCGGTCAGGTACTATCATGTTAATGATCGTGCGACAGGCTGGGGACGACCCGTTGCGGCCACCCATGGGATTCGGCCGTCGACGTGGCAGAGTAGAATCCCCGAACAACAACCGCCGCGCTGCGCGCTCGAGTAAGACGATGACGATTGCCCCGGGTACGCGCTTCGGTTCCTACGAGATCGCCGCACTGATTGGCGTGGGCGGCATGGGCGAGGTGTACCGCGCGCGTGATACGAGCCTGAAGCGCGACGTCGCGCTCAAGGTGCTGCACGGAGAGTTCCTCACCGATGCGAATCGCCTCGCGCGTTTGCAGCGCGAGGCAGAGATTCTCGCTTCGCTCAATCACGCCAACGTGGCTCATATCTATGGGCTCGAGCGCTGCGAGGGACGCACGGTGCTCGTCATGGAGCTCATCGACGGCATCACGCTCGCCGAGCGCATCGCTCAGGGACCGCTCTCGCCGAACGAGGCGCTCGGCATCGTGCTCCAGATCGCCGCTGCGCTCGAGGCCGCGCACGAGCACGGCATCGTGCACCGGGACCTGAAGCCCACGAACGTCAAGCTGAACCGCGACGACAACGTCAAAGTGCTCGACTTCGGTATCGCGAAGGCGCGCGATCCGCGGGCGAGCGATGCGTCCGCGAAAGCGTTGACGACGCCCGCGATGACGGAAGCGGGATTCTTGCTCGGCACGGCCGCGTACATGGCGCCCGAGCAGGCGCGGGGCAAGGTTGTCGACACGCGCGCCGACATCTGGGCTTTCGGCTGCGTGCTCTATGAGCTCCTCGCCGGGCGTCCCGCGTTCCTCGGCGACGACGTGTCGACGACGCTCGCGCGCGTGCTCGAGCGCGAGCCGGACATGAGTGCGTTGCCGAAGAATGTCGCGCCCAACGTGCGGACGACGATCGAGCTGTGTCTCAAGAAGGATGTAAGAAAGCGCATCGCCGACATTCGCGATGTGCGGCTCGCGCTCGAAGGCACGTTCGAGAGTCGCGCTGCGAGTGTGCCGGGACCGCGTGCCGAGATGCTCTGGCGTCGCGCGCTGCCGATGGCGGCCGTGCTCGGCACGGTGACGGTAGCGGCAGCCTATTTGTGGCGTGCCCAGTCGACGGTTGCGCCGCCGCTCGCATTGCCGGTGACGCGCTTCGTCGTCACGCCGCCGGCGACGGCGCCGCTTACGAGCCTCGGTGGCTACGACGTCATCATCTCACCCGACGGTCAGCGGCTCGTGTACATCGGGCAAGAACCGACGGGCGGCGTCGCGCTCTATATCCGCGAGATCGACGGGCTCGAGGTGCGGCGCCTCCCGGGCACAGACCTTCCGACGGCCGAGGCCACGCAGAACCCGTTCTTTTCGCCCGACG
>Ga0209108_10002216_pt1 | contig 11220 bp, 13 predicted proteins | sample Rifsed10ft1_FD_184003 | JGI IMG/M metagenome (GOLD analysis project Ga0209108, IMG submission 184003) | Soil microbial communities from Rifle, Colorado, USA - sediment 10ft 1 (version 2) | ecosystem: Environmental > Terrestrial > Deep subsurface > Rock core/Sediment | place: Rifle, Colorado...
GAATACGGCATCACGGATCTCTACATGGGCGTTCCCGTGAAGCTCGGCACCGCCGGCGTCGAGGAGATCGTGAAGCTGCGTCTGACCGTGGACGAGAAGAAGATGCTGCGCGCGTCCGCGGCCGCGGTGCGCGAGGTCGTCGGGGTCCTGAAGAAGAAGTAGATGGATCTCGAGCTCAGCGGCCGTACGGCCATCGTGTGCGGCGCGTCGTCGGGTATCGGGCTCGGGGTCGCCGAATCGCTCAGGGCCGAGGGCGCAAGCGTCGTCATGTTCGCCCGGCGCCGGGAGCTGATAGAGCACGAGGCCGCGCGCATCGGTGGCCTCCCCGTCGTCGGCGACGTCACGAGCGCCGAAGACCTCGAGAGGCTCGTGCAGACGGCCGTCGACACGTACGGCGGCATCGACATCCTCGTGAACAACTCGGGCGGCCCGCCGCGCGCGACGGCGTCCGAGCTCGACGCGGAGCAGGTGGAGGGCGCGGTGCAGCTGCTCCTCGTTTCGATCGTGCGCCTCACCGGCCTCTGTCTTCCCCACCTCGAGCGAAGCTCGGGAGGACGCATCGTCAACGTCACGTCGACCACGGTGCGCGAGCCGATCGACAACCTCGCCCTCTCGAACGTCGTTCGACCCGGAGTCGTGGGTTGGGCGAAGTCGCTCGCACGCGAGCTCGGGCCGAAGGGGATCACTGTGAACTGCGTCGCCCCGGGCCGCATCGACACCGATCGCATCCGCGAGGTCTACCCAGACGGGCCGAGCGAGGCCGACCTCGCGACCATCCCGCTACGTCGCCTCGGCACGACGCAGGAGATCGGCGACGTCGTGGCGTTCCTCTGCTCGGAGCGAGCCTCGTACGTGAGCGGCACCGTGGTGCTCGTCGACGGCGCGCTGACCCGGGGCCTCTAGTGCCGTGTCTCCCAACGTTTCACCGGAGACGGCATCCGGTGAAATGTTGCGATTCCGGCGGCACGTGCCATCCGCCGCAACCACTTTCCGGACAGGCCCCTAGTTGAAGCGATTCGCCGGTGCCGCAGTCGTGCTCGGCGTGCTCGGCCTCGTCACCGCGTTCGTGCTCTGGCGGCTCCCGGCCGACGACTTCCTGCTCACGCCGGACAGGGCGAAGCCGCTCGCCGCCAAGGTCGAAGTCGAGGGCGGCCGCACGACCGCGGATGGCGACGTCTACTACGTCGACCTCTATGTCCGGAGGCTCCGCCTTCTCGAACAGCTGTTGCCGTTCACCAGGCCAGAGGGATCAACGCTCGTTCCTGAGGAGACGCTTGCGCCGGAAGGTACAACCGACGAGGACCGGGACCGCCAGAACGCCGCGGACATGCAGCGCTCGGAGCTCATCGCATCGGTCGTCGCGCTCCGTGAGCTCGGCTACGACGTCGTCGCCACGCCGCGCGGGGTACTTGTGACGAGCGTCGCGCCCGACGTGCCCGCGGCGACGTCGCTCGATCCGGGCGACGTGATCGTCGCGGTCGACGGCACACCTGTCCGGACGCCAACGCAACTGCGGTCCGAGATCGGGAGGCGGGCGCCGGGCGACGACGTCCGATTCACCCTGCGCCGCGACGGGAAGGCCGTCGAGGTGACGGTGCGGACGATCCCGAGCCCGCAGGACGAGACGAAGGCGATCGTGGGAATCCTCGTCGACCAGGACGCGAAGATCGAGTTGCCGTTCGACGTCGACATCGACCTCGGCCGAGTGGGCGGGCCGTCCGCCGGCCTCCCGTTCGCCCTCGAGATCGCTCGCCAGCTCGGACGTGACGTCACTGGAGGCTGCAAGATCGCGGCCACCGGCGAGCTCGCGCTCGACGGGACCGTCCTCCCGATCGGCGGCATCAAGCAGAAGACGATCGGTGCGCGCCGAGCCGATGTGGATTTCTTCCTCGTGCCAGCCGGCGAGAACGCCGAGGGAGCGCAGGAGAATGCGGACGGGCTCCGAGTCATCCCTGTTGAGAGTTTTCAACAGGCGTTGCAGCAACTGGCAACGGAGGACGTAAAATGCTGATTTTGCAGGCACTTCGTCCCCTCTGACAACACACGCAAATTGCGGCGAATTCGTCCGGACGGGGGTTGTTCCACGCGGACAGTCTCGCCAGAATGCTGGCTGGTCGAGAGGGGCGACCACATGAGACATGGCGGCGAAAAAACGAACAGAGCTCACCTGCGACGACTGCTACTTCCGGAGGGAGGGTCTCTGCGCGCTGGCTGGGAACGTTCCGTGCCCGACTTTCCGCACGGCGACCGGAGGCGCGCTGACGCCGCCTCGCCAGCCCCGCCTCGTGCCGCGCCCGCTCGCGCCCGTCCCGGTCGGCCGCGCAGCCTGACGTAGGATCTCCGCCGTGAACGCGGAGGGTTCGACTTCGGTCACGCCGGAGAAGGGCACGCCCTGGAAGCTCATCGTGTTCGGCGTGCTCGCGATCTACGCGATCTTGATCGTCCTCTTCAACCGCGACCAGGTCGAGGTCAGCTTCGTGTTCTTCTCGGCGAGGATCTCGCTCCTCGTGCTCATCCTGCTCTGCGTCGGGATCGGCTTCGCCGCCGGCTATCTGTTCGACCAGTTGCGCGCGCGCCGCAGGTCAGCGTAGAGCGGCGAGCAGCTCGATCCCCTCGGCGATTCGCTCCGGCGACTCATAGCTGAACGCGAGCCGCGCAGAGCTTCCACCCAGGCCGGATCCGCGCGGAAAGAAGCCGGCGCCGGGCACGATCGCGACTCCGGTCTCGTTGCCGCGCGTCGCGAGGTCGCTCGTGTCCGTGCCGTCGAGATCCAGCCACACGAAGTAGCCGCCCTCGGGCCTGCTCCAGGTCGCGCCTGATCCGATGTGGCGCTCGAGAGCGTCGAGCATCGCGTCGCGTCGCAAGCGCAGCTCGGCCTGCACGCGTTCGAGGTTGGGCTCGAAGCGGCCGCGCCGGACGAACTCCCACACGATGGCCTCGGGCAGGAACGGCGGCGAGATGTACGTCGAGACCGCGCGCTCCTCGAATCCCGCCGCGTCGCTCTGCGGCAGGACGAAGTATCCGGTGCGCACGCCCGGCGCAACGGTCTTGGAGAACGACGATGTATAGGTGACGAGGTGACCACCCTCGAGCTCGATGAGACTCGGTGGCGCTGCTCCCTCGAAGCGCACAAGTCCGTACGGGTCGTCCTCGAGAACGGCCAGCTCGTGCGCCCGCACGATCTCGACGAGCCGCGCGCGCCGTGCGGCCGAGAGCGTTCTCCCGCTCGGGTTCTGAAACGTCGGGATCGTGTACAGGAACGACGCAGGGTCGGGCCTGCGTGTGAGCTCGGCCTCGAGCGCGTCCGGATCGAGCCCCTCGTCGTCCATCGCGAGGGCGACGATCTCGGCGCCCTCGCGTGCGAGGACCTTGAGCGGACGGTCGTAGCTCGGCGCCTCGACGAGGACGCGTCCTGGGCGCCGCGTGAGCTGCTCCGCCGCGTAGAAGACGAATCCCTGCAGACCTCCGACCGTCAGCACGACGCGCTCGACAGGGACGCCGTGGCTTTCCGCAATCCACTCGCGCAGCGGGGCGTAGCCGCCTCCCGGCCCGTACGCGAAGACCTTCGCGCCGTCACGACGAGCGACCTCGTGCGCGCAGTCCGCGAGCTCCTCCGCAGGGATCAGCTCGGGTGCAGGCGCGCCGCGCGCGAACGAGATCGGCGGAGCGAGCACGACGTCGAGCCTACGCAAAGTAGGTGTCGCCGTCGGAGTAGGGCGGCACGCAGCAGCAGAGGAGCCGCACGCCGTTCGCACCGGCGGTGAGCTCGTGCCGGGCGCTCGGCGGAATGAGGATCGCATCGCCGGGGCCGACACTGCGCCTGTCGCCGTCGACCTCGAGCTCTCCGCTGCCTTCCACGATGAGATAGATCTCCTCGCTGAGAGCGTGGTAGTGGCGCTCGGTGGCCGCGCCGGGCGCGAGCGAGGCCTCCGCGAGGCTCTGCCGGTCGCTGTGGACGTACTCGCGAATCGTCGATCCGTCCTTCGTCACGAACGCCATCGCGTCGCGCTCGCGGTTTCGGAGCTGCATACGCGCGACTGTAGCCGCGGAGCCGCACTGGCTCACCGCGAAACAAGCCCCCAACCTTCCCCAGGGGATCCCCGAGATCCCTGTGGTCAGCGTAGCCTGTCGCCGATCACACGTGGGTCACAACTTCGTGACGAGTCTCACCGATCGACGCGGCCACCAGCAACGGGCGGAGCCCTGCGCGCCGCGACTACCCGCGCGCGATCTCGGCGACGAGCTGAGCGGTCTCGGTCGGCGTCGTGCCGACGCGGATGCCCCGCGCCTCGAGAGCGTCTTTCTTTGCCTGTGCCGTGCCTGCCGACCCTGAGATGATCGCCCCAGCGTGCCCCATCGTCTTGCCCGGCGGCGCGGTGAACCCGGCGATGTACGCGACGACCGGCTTCGTCATCTCTCCTTCGATGAACGCGGCCGCCTTCTCCTCCTCGTCCCCCCCGATCTCGCCGACCATGACCACCTGCTCGGTCTGCGGATCGGCCTCGAACAACGCGAGAATTTCGAGGAACGACGAGCCGACGATCGGATCGCCGCCGATCCCCACGATCGTCGAGTTTCCGAGCCCGAGCTGCGTGAGCTCGTGCCCGATCTGGTACGTCAGCGTGCCCGAGCGCGAGACGAGACCCACGGAACCCTCGCGGAAGATCTCGGCCGGGATGATCCCGACGTTCGCCTTCCCGGGCGAGAGGACGCCCGGGCAGTTCGGCCCGATCAAACGGACGCCATGTCCCTGGATGAACGCGTGAATGCGCAGCATCTCGTGCGCAGGGACACCCTCGGTGATGCAGATCACCGTCTCGATCCCGGCGTCGATCGCCTCGTACATCGCGTCGGTCGCGAACGGCGCCGGGACGAAGACCATGGCCGTATTCGCTCCAACCTCGGATACCGCGGCCGCAACCGTGTCGAATACCGGGATCCCCTCGACGTCCTGACCGCCCTTGCCCGGCGTCACGCCGGCGACGACGTTCGTCCCGTGCGAGCGGTTCCGCAGCCCATGGAAGCGCCCCTCCGAGCCCGTCAGCCCCTGGACGACGAGCCGGGTCTCGGTGTCGACGAGGACCGCCATCAGGCCGCGAGCTCCACGGCACGTCGCGCTCCGTCGAGCATCGTCGTCTCCGCATGGAGGTTCGGGAGCGCCGCCTCGCCGAGGATGCGTCGCCCCTCCTCTGCGTTCGTGCCGTCCAGACGTACGACGATCTGCTGCTCGAGGCCCATCTGCCCGACCGCCTGCAGGATCCCGCGCGCGACCTCGTCGCAGCGCGTGATCCCGCCGAAGATGTTGAAGAAGATCGACCGCACCTGTGCGTCGCGGGTGATGACCTCGAGCGCGTCGACCACCCCCTGCGCGTCCCCGCCGCCGCCCAGGTCGCAGAAGTTGGCCGGCCGGCCGCCGACGAACGTGACGACGTCGACGGAGGACATCGTGAGGCCCGCCCCGTTCCCGAGAACGCCGACCTCACCGTCGAGCTTCACGTAGGTGACGCCCTTCTCGCGGGCAAGCACCTCGAGCGGATCGGACCCTGCGACGTCTCGCATTTCAGCGACGTCCGCGTGTCGGAAGAGAGCGTTGTCGTCGACCGTGAACTTCGAGTCGAGCGCCCGCACCTCACCCTCGGGCGTGACGATGAGCGGATTGATCTCGCACAGCATCGCGTCCGAGCAGACGAACGCGTCGTACAGCTTCACGGCGATCGCGGCGATCTGCTTCTGCTCACTCGCGTCGCTCACGCCCCCCTGGTACACGAGCCGTCGCGCATGCCATGGGTGACACCCCTCGAGCGGATCAACGTGGAGCTTGACGAGCGCAGCGGGACTCGTCGCGGCGACCTCCTCGATGTCGACACCCCCCTGCGTCGTGAACATGAACAGCGGCTTCTTCGCGCTGCGATCGAACGTGAGCGAGAGGTAGTACTCGCGCGCGATATCGGACGCGCGCTCGATCCAGACCTTCGTGACGGTGTGGCCGCGGATGTCCATCCCGAGGATCTCGCTGGCTCGCGCCTCGGCCTCGTCCGTGGAGCCTGCACGTTTGATGCCGCCTGCCTTGCCCCGCCCCCCGATGAGCACCTGTGCCTTGACGACAACCGGGCATCCGATGGACTCGGCTGCGGCACGGGCTTCCGCCGGGCTCGTGGCGAGGAGGCCATCCGACACGGGGATCCCGTGGCGCCGGAAGAGCTCCTTCCCCTGGTACTCGTGGAGGTCCAAAGCGCGCGCGAGTCTATCGCCTCCACTCGGCATGGCGGCTGCTCGCGTGTGCGAGCATCACGCGCGTGAGCCGAACCACGCTCGTCGTCCTCATCGCGCTCGGCGCGACCTTCGCCGGCTTCGTGCTCGCCTCGAATGCGCAGCGCCTGAGCGGCGACGACGCGGAGGTCGAGACGAGCGTGGCCGCGAGTCCGCAAGCGGCCGGGCTTCGCTGGCGCGAGACGTACGGGCCTGCCGGTCAGCAGCTCGTCTTCACGGTCGACCGGCTCGAGGTGACCGAGACCGGGTGGAAGGCTCGCATCGGTGTCGAGAACGACACGTCCGTCGGTTGGGAGCTCGCCCCCGGCGCGACGCCAGACGGCACCTTCGGTCTCCAGCTGTTCGAGACTGGAGACAAGTCCGAGCTCGAGGACCGCAACCGGCAAGGCACGTTGCCGGCCGTTCGCGCTGCGACGGGCTATGTGCCGGAGCTCCCACGCCTTCTTGAACCCGGGTCGGCGTGGGAGGGCGAGATCACCGCGCGCGGCGCTCTCCTGGCCGGCAGTTGGGTGCGTGTGGTCTTTGGCACGCTCGTCGCGGTCGGGAAGCCCCCTGAGGAGCTCGAGGAGATGCTCATCTGGATCACCGACAACACGTACCAGCTGGAGGAGTAGGAGGGCTTAGACGAGGCGCGCGCCGAGGTGTATCTGGAGCTCGGGCTGCGCTCCACAACTGACCGGGACTGTCGCACCCATAGCCTGCTCGACTGACGCGCAGTACTCACGGCCGCCGGCGGCCACGAACCGGACGTTGGTCCCGTCGTCGCCGGCGAGCTTCAGATCGAGCAGAGACACCAGACCCGACGACTCGCGCACGGCTCGCTCGGCGGCTTGCTCCCGAGGCGAATAGGCGGTCCGGCCTCGATAGTGCTCGATCGCGATTCGCCCTGCGAGCGCATCGCGGACGATCCGCGCCGCGTGCTCCGGCGGCACGCGTCCGAGTTGGATCCCTCCGGGAAGAACCAGGACGTTCGCCGCAAATCGATGGCCTCCCTGATGAGAGGAGAGCCACAGCTCATCGTGGGCGACGACTGCTCCGAGCGCACCGTACACGGCACTGCCACGCAGCGCGCAACACGCGTCTCGCGTGCCGTGGCCGCAGACGAGCACGAGCTGCGTGTCGGTCATGTCACCGTCCACGCCGAGGTCGACGTCGCCGAGCGTGTCTCTCCCGTCGAGCTCGATTCGGCGCACCCCGGTCTCACGCTCGCCGGCCCGTACGACGAATACGAGCCGCTTGTCGCACGCTCGGCCGGGGCGCCTGATGAAGAGAAGTCGTGACGACGGCACCTCCTCGAGCCAGGCGCGAACCGACGTGCGCTCGGTGTCGTCGAGCGCGGTGGCGTCGGTGACGTCGCGTGACCACGTGCCGCGAACCTCGACGAGAAGCCAGTTGTGGGCGGTCGTCGCGGTTGCGGCGATCGATTCGCCGGCCGCTTCGGACAGTTCGGCGCAGCGTCCGTTCGTCATACGTCCTCGATGACGCACACGACGTCGCCGAGCGCGACTTGTCGGCCGGGCTCGACGTGCAGCTCGGCGATCACGCCGTCGCGATGGGCCACAAGCTCGTTCTCCATCTTCATCGCCTCGACGACGCATATGAGCTCGCCTGCCCGAACAGCGCCACCAACGGCAGCAGCCACCGAGAGAACGGTTCCCTGCATCGGGCTCCTCACCGCCCCGGTCGCGTCGCCCGCGATGCCCTTGCTCCGCTCCTTGTGGCGCCTCGCAACCTCCGCCCAGGGAGGCGCAGGCGTGTGGATGCGGACGTCGTGACGACGACCGTCGATCTCGACGGAAACGAGCTGCTCGCGGGTGGCCGTCGTCGGATCGCGCCCGTCCGCGGCCGAAGCTACGATCGTTCTCCGATGAGACAACTGCTCCTGGATCTCCTGCGCACGGCCTACAAGCTCATCGGATTCCACGATCCCGTGACAGGTCCCACCCGCGACGAAACACGGAGCCTCGAGCAGCGCGCGGTGGAAGGCGAGAAGGTTCGCAGGCCCCTCGATGACGAACTCGTCGAGCGCGCGCAGCATCCGCCGCCGCGCGCGCTCGCGGTCGACGTCGTGGACGATGAGCTTGGCGATGAGCGGGTCGTAGAGATCCGAGATCTCGTCCCCGCTGCGGATCCCCGAGTCCACGCGTATTCCGAGGCCACCAGGCTCGCGGTAGGCCGTGATCCGCCCCGGCGCAGGGAGAAACCCGCGCGCGACGTCCTCGGCGTTGATGCGGCATTCGATCGCGTGCCCGCGCAGTACGACGTCGTCCTGCGCGATGGACAGCGGCTCGCCTGCCGCGACGAGGATCTGCTCACGCACAATGTCGATACCAGTGACCGCCTCCGTGACCGTGTGCTCGACCTGGACACGGGTGTTCATCTCGAGGAAGAAGTACTCGCCCTCCGAGCTGAGCAGGCCCTCGACCGTGCCCGCCGATCGGTACACCACGGCGCGCGCAGCATCCACGGCGAGTGCGCCGATGCGCTGGCGAAGCTCGGCCCCGACTGCCGGAGACGGCGTCTCCTCGACGAGCTTCTGGTGTCGCCGCTGGATCGTGCAGTCGCGCTCCCCGAGGTGGATGACGTTGCCGTGGGCGTCCGCGAGGATCTGCACCTCGACGTGCCGCGGATCGTCGAGGTAGCGCTCCACGTACACGGTCGAGTCGGCGAAGTACGCCTCGCCCTCGCGTTTGGCCGTCTCGAAGGCGCGCTCGACCTCGTCGGGCGAGCGTGCGACGCGCAGGCCCTTCCCGCCTCCGCCGGCCGAGGCCTTGACGGCGATCGGATAGCCGACCTCGTCGGCCGCTGCGAGCACGTCGGCGACGGTGACGGCCGGTGCCGTCGTTCCGGGGACGACGGGCACTCCGGCTGCGCGCATACGGTCGCGAGCCGCGATCTTCGAGCCCATCGCCTCGATGGCATCTGCCGGCGGCCCGATCCAGACGAGCCCGGCCGCCTCGACATCGCGTGCGAACGCCGCATTCTCGGCGAGGAACCCGTATCCCGGGTGGATCGCGTCTGCGCCGGCGCGACGAGCGATCTCGATGACCCGATCGCCTCGCAGATACGACTCGCTCGCGGGACCGGGGCCGAGCAGAAACGCCTCCTCGGCGACAGCGGCGTGCAGCGCGCCGCGGTCAGCCTCCGAGTACACAGCGACCGACGCGATCCCCAGCTCGCGAAGCGTCCGCATCACGCGGATCGCGATCTCGCCGCGGTTGGCGACGAGGACCGTGCTGAAAGGCGACATGGGACGCGTATTCTCCCGAACGGTGACCCTCCCGGACCAGCTCACGGTCGCCCGCATCGCCGCCGTCCCGATCGTGGTGCTTCTGTTCGCCTGGGACTTCCCGAATCACAACTACTGGGCGACGGCCGTCTTCGTCGTCGCGATGGCGACGGATCAGATCGACGGATGGCTCGCGCGCCGCCGCGGGATCAGCTCCGCGCTCGGCAAGCTACTCGACCCCGTCGCGGACAAGGTGCTCATCCTCGCCGCGCTCGTCATGCTTGTGGGGGAAGGCGTTGCGCCGGCCTGGATGATCGCGTTAATCGTCGTCCGCGAGATCCTCGTCTCGGGGCTGCGCCTCGCGGCCGTGGAGCGGGGCGTCGTGCTCGGGGCGCGTGATCTCGGACGCGCGAAGACGTGGGCGCAGGCCGTCGCGGCGACGATCGCCGGGCTCGCCGCGGCCGGAGCGTGGAGCGGGGACGTCGCCTGGTGGGCGCTCCTCGTCGCGCTCGTCGCGACGTGGGTGTCGGGCCTCGACTACGCCCGGGTCGCGCCCCGCGTCTTGCGCGGCGAAAACGCGTAACCGACGTCCTCATCATCCTCGCCGGCAACGGCCTCGCGGAGCCCCGCGTGCCGCCAGGCTCGATCGTAGGGCTTGGTGCCGCGTGGGCGAACGTCCATGTGCTCGAGCGCCCGGAGGAGCGCGCGGTGCTCAGCCGGTTCGACCGCAGGGCTCACGTCGACGTCCATCCAGAGCGAAGTATCCGCGCGCAGGGCGCGGATATGGTTGCCGAATGGACGACCGTCTGCGTCCGCTTTGGGACTTCGACGATCTGGTCGGGACGGAAGCACGTCTGCGAGCGCAGCTCGACGTCGAGTCGTCCGAGGATGGTCGGGCCGAGGTCCTCGCCGAGATCGCGCGCATCGCCGGACTTCGGGGCGACTTCGACGCGGGCGACGCGCTCCTCGACGAGGCCGTGGAGCTCATGGGCGAAAGTCGCGTCGCTCCCGCCCGGGTCGATCTCGAACGCGGACGTCTCCGTCGCACGAGCGGCGACCCGGACGCCGCCCGTCCGCTCTTCGACTCGGCTTTCGCGAAGGCGCTCGCGGCCGGCCACTACTTCATCGCAGCCGATGCCGCACACATGGCAGCGCTCGTCGCAGGCGACCGCGAGGGCTTCGTTCGCTGGACGAAGCAGGGAATCGAGCTCGCGGACGCTCATGAGTCCGCGTCGTACTGGCTCGGGCCGCTCCTCAACAACCTCGGCTGGGAGTACTACGACGCCGGCGACCTCGAGCCGGCACTGGATGCCTTCGAGCGGGCACTGCAGGCACGCGAGCGCACTCCGGAGAACCGCGCGGCGATCGAGATCGCGCGCTACGCCGTCGGCAAGACGCTGCGTGGGCTCGGACGGGGCGACGAGGCGATCCCGCTGCTCGAGCAAGCTGTGGACTGGGCCGAGAGCAAGGACGCTCCGGACGGATGGTTCCACGAGGAGCTGGCGGAGGAGTACTCGGCCGTGGGCCGCTCGGGCGACGCGCGCGTCCAGGCGGAGCTCGCGATCCAGTTGCTCGAGAATGCCGATCCGTCGTTCGCGGAGGACACGGAGCGAGTGGCGCGACTGCACGCTCTCGCCAACACGTGACCAGGTCTAGGGGCCTGTCCGGAAAGTGGCTCAGAGCGGCTTGCAGGCGGCACGCACCGCAAGGCGGCGTCCTCA
>Ga0209108_10002217_pt1 | contig 11218 bp, 12 predicted proteins | sample Rifsed10ft1_FD_184003 | JGI IMG/M metagenome (GOLD analysis project Ga0209108, IMG submission 184003) | Soil microbial communities from Rifle, Colorado, USA - sediment 10ft 1 (version 2) | ecosystem: Environmental > Terrestrial > Deep subsurface > Rock core/Sediment | place: Rifle, Colorado...
TGCCAGCATCCCTCCGAGCAATTTCCAGTATCGACTCATGGCACCCTCCTTGAACGTACGAGTTAACGGGAGAAACAGTAACACGTCGGCCTTCGCCCGCCTATCCTGCCCCTTCCCGGTACCGGGCCATTTGATTCAGGTCAAGCCCCGTGGAACCGGGGACATCCGCATGGCGTGCCGACGGCCCGGCCGGCCCGATCAGGCCTTGCCAGAGAATTCGAACCGGTAGGGATGGGCAAGCAGTTGCGCGATGGTTTGGTCCACGTCGGCGCCATGATTCAGCACCTGATCGACGGCCAGCGTGATCGGCATGTCGACATCATGGCGCCGCGCGAGCGCCGCCACGCTTTCGGCGGAGTGCACGCCCTCCTGCACCGTCACCCGCTCGCCGAGGACGTCACGCAGCTTCCTGCCCTCCCCGAGCGCGATGCCGAGCGAATGGTTGCGCGAGTTCGGGCTGTTGCAGCTCAGGTTGAGATCGCCCACACCCGAGAGCCCCATGAACGTCTCCAGCCGCCCGCCCAGCGCGAGCCCGAGGCGCGACATTTCCGCCAGCCCCCGCGCGACCAGCGCGGAGCGCGCGCTGTTGCCGAACTTCTTGCCGGTCGCGATGCCGCAGGCGATGGCAAGCACGTTCTTGAGCACGCCGCCGATGTGCGTGCCGACGACGTCATCCGACAGGTAGGTGCGAAAGCGCGGGGTGCCGATCGCAGCGGCGAGCCGTTCGCCCAGCGCGAGATCGCGGCACGCAAGCGTGACGCCGGTCGGCAGGTCGATCGCGATCTCGTTCGCGAACGAGGGACCGGAGAGCACGGCAATGAGCGCGCCGGGCAGCGTCTCCGCAATGACCTGTGACATGAGCGCGCAGGTGCCGCGCTCGATCCCCTTCGAGCACGTCACCACCGGCGTGCCGGGTTTGAGGAATGGGCGGAGTCGATTCGTCACGCCGCGCACGTGTTGTGCCGGCGGCGCAAGCAGCAGGAATTCCGCGTCCTCGGCTGCCGCCGCGAGGTCCGTCGTTGCGACGATCCCCGGAATGAGCGGCACGCCGCGCAGGAAGATCGGGTTCATGCGGTCGCGGTTGATCCACTCCGCCACGTCCGGCTCGCGCGCCCACAGCACGACGTCGTGACCCGAGCGCCGGATCACGCACGCGAGCGCCGTGCCGAAAGCCCCTCCGCCGATTACGCCTATTCGCGCCACCTTCGCTCCCGCACATCGCATCCTGCAAGTAACTTGCGTAGGTGCGTTGTCATTGCGAGGCACGGCTTCGCGCCGAAGCAATCTCGTTGCGGGCAACGTGATCGCGCCCGCCGCGGGATCGCCGCGTCGCCTGCTCCTCGCGATGACTGATGCGCTGTCATTACGCCCTCACGCTCCTTGCCCTCTTTCCTCATCCTTCATCCTTCATCATTCATCATTCATCATTCACCATTCACCATTCATCCTTGACCTTATTGCTCCGCCCAGCCCTTGGCGCGCTCCACCGCCTTGTGCCACCCGGCCATGAGCGCCTGTGCGCGGTCGCGCTCCATTGCAGGCTCGAACTTGCGGTCCACCTGCCACTGCGAGGCGATCTCGCCGCTGTCCTTCCAGTGCCCCACGGCGAGGCCGGCGAGGTACGCCGCCCCGAGCGCCGTCGTCTCCGTGACTCTCGGCCGCACCACCGGCACGCCGAGGACATCGGCCTGGAACTGCATAAGCATGTCGTTGCGCGCGGCGCCGCCGTCCACCCGCAACTCGGTGAGCCGCACGTTCGCGTCGGCCTCCATCGCGCGCAGCACGTCGGCAGTCTGATAGGCGATCGCTTCCAGCGCCGCACGTGCAATGTGCCCCGCGGTCGCGCCCCGCGTCAGGCCGTGAATCATGCCGCGCGCGTACGGGTCCCAGTGCGGGCTGCCGACCCCCGTGAAGGCCGGCACCAGGTACACCCCGCCATTATCGCTGACGGTCGCCGCGAGCCGTTCGACTTCCTCAGACGACTTGATGATGCCGAGCCCGTCGCGCAGCCATTGCACCACTGCGCCGGCAACAAAGACGCTGCCTTCGAGGGCGTATTCCGGACGAGGGCCGGACTGGCACGCGGCGGTCGTGAGCAGCCTGTTGCGCGACGGCACTGCCCGCTCGCCCGTGTGCATCAGCATGAAACAGCCCGTCCCGTACGTATTCTTGACCATGCCCGGTACGATGCAGCGCTGCCCGAAAAGTGCGGCCTGCTGGTCGCCGGCGATGCCCGCGATCGGGATGCGCGCGGGGAAAAGCTCGCGCGCGGTCTCCGCGACGACGCCTCCCGACGGCCGGACCTCGGGCAGCATGCGGTGCGGTACCCGCATGAGCTCCAGCAATTCCTCATCCCACGCGCAGGCATGGATGTCGTAGAGCAGCGTGCGCGAGGCGTTGCTCGGATCGGTGATGTGCGCACCGCCCGAGAGCTTCCACGCGAGCCAGGTGTCGATGGTGCCGAAAGCGAGCCGCCCTCGCTGCGCCTTCTCGCGCGCGCCTGGAACGTTTTCCAGCATCCACCTCAATTTGGTGCCTGAAAAATACGCGTCGAGCACGAGACCGGTGCGCGCCGTGATCAACGGCTCGCGGCCCTGCGCCTTGAGTTCGTCGCAGTAGCCCGCGGTGCGCCGGTCCTGCCAGACGATGGCGTTGCAAAGCGGCTCGCCGCTCGCGCGATCCCAAACCACCGTCGTCTCGCGCTGGTTGGTGATGCCGATGGCAGCGACCTCGCGCGCCGCGATGCCGGCGCGCGCAAGTGCTTCGTGCGCGACGCCGATCTGCGCCGACCAGATCTCGTTCGGGTCGTGCTCGACCCACCCCGGTTGCGGATAGAGCTGCCGGAACTCCTTCTGGGCGTGCGCTACGATCGCCCCATTCCCGTCGAAGACCAGCGCCCGTACACTGGTCGTTCCCGCATCGAGGGCCAGGATGAATGCCATGTGGGATCCTTGTCAGGTCGCGCCCGCTGCCCTAACGCTACCACGCCCGCCCTGTCCCCGGAACGCGAATTCGTTTATGCTTACGATGCGGCTCCACTATAGGCGGGGGATGTTGATGTTTTATGCCTTCTACGTCATCGCGATCATCATACTGGTTCTGCATTTTACCGGCTGGTTGAAGCGCAACAATCTGGAATGGCTCGTGCTCGTGCTGGCCGTTGCCACTTTCCCGGCCGTCATCTTCCTCAAATAGCACACCACCACGCCGGCGGGCGCAGGCTGTCCGGAGTCCGCATTCGCCGCGCCGTCTACCCGCTACCGCATCAGCATCGCGGCACCTGATACCAGCAGCAGCACCGCCAGCACTCGCGAAAAGCTCGTCTGGCTGATCCGGTCGCCAAGGCGCTCGCCGACCCAGGTGCCGGCCGCCATCATCGGCAACATCAGACCCGCCAGAATCAGGGTACTCGTGGTGTAGTAACCGGCCCAGGTATAGCCGCCGATCCGGGCCACCATCTCGATGAACCACAGCACCGCGATGGTCGCGCGGAACGGCATGCCGGAAAAGCCCCGGGCATGCATGTAGATCACCACCAGCGTGCCGCCACCACCGCCGAACAGCGTGTCGATGAAGCTGCCCCCGAGGCCCAGCGGGAACGCCCAGCGCTCGGAGCACCTGAACCCGGGCATGCCGAACGCGTGCACCAGCAGCATGTAGGTGGCGTAAATCAGCAGGAATGTTCCGAGCAGCGTGAGCAGCCACCGGTTATCAAGCGACTTGAAGAGCAGCAGCCCTGCGGCCACGCCGAGCACCGTCGGCAGCGCGAGGAGCTTCAGTTCCCGCCACACCACTTCGCGCCAGTCGCGTATGAACAGGAACACGAAGAGAAAGAACACGAGCAGTCCGGTCATCGGCACCGCGACATGAACGGGCATCACGAACGAAAGCAGCGGCGTCGCGACCAGACCCGCGCCGAACCCCGACATGCCGCGGACGATGAACGCCGCGAAGATCACCGCCGCGGACCAGACGATCACCGTAACGGAAAAATCGCCGAACATTGGCCGGCTATTTCAGTACCAGCACGATGCCGCCGACGATCAGCACCGCGCCGAGCACGCGCTCGAACTGGCGCTGATCGATGCGGCGCACCAGGCGCTCACCGATCCGGCCGCCCAGCCACATCAGGGGAATCGCCACCGCCAGGTATTTCAAGCCGCTGAAATCGAGGAATCCGAGGCTGGCGTAACCGGCGATACGGGTGACACTCATGCAGATCATGATGGCGGTGATGGTCGCGCGAAACTCGTCCCTGGCAAGGCGCCGCGCGTTGAGATAGATGACGAACAGCGGGCCCGCGGCGCCGCCGAACAGTGTGCCCGCCAGTCCGGCGGAAGCGCCCATGGCGGCGGCCAGCGGTTTCAACCAGCGCTCGGGCACCTGCGGCAGGCGGCCTGCGCTCGCAAGCACGTACACCGCATAAAGCGTGACGAATACGCCGAGCGCGCGGCTCAAGGGCCGCGCATCGACCACCTTGAACAGATACAGGCCCAGTCCGACCCCCAGCAGCGCGAACGGCATCAGAAGCAGGAGGTCGCGCCACTGGATCGCGCGCCGGTTGCGCACCCCGTGACCGATGGACGCCATGAAGTTGAGCACGGTCACCACCGGCACGACGAGCTGCAGCGGCAGCACCACCACAAGCAGCGGCACCGCAACCACGCCGCCACCGAACCCCGCGCCGCCCCGTACCGCGAAGGCGGACACCACCACGAGGGAACAGTAAACCGCCTGCAGCGGGCTCAACGCGTCCATCAGCCGAGTATTGCACGCCCCGCGGCATCTTCCAATTGACATGTCACGCGCCAGTTCATAAGATCGCACCGCCTGCTCCGATCGAAACCATCCTGCGACGCGAACATGGTCAAGGCCATTCCCCTGCTGACGGACCGCGCCTACGAGCGCATCCGGCACGACATTATCTGCTGCGTCATCGCGCCCGGCGCCGAAATCACCGAAGCGCAGCTCTGCCTGCACTACAAGCTGGGCAAGGCGCCGGTGCGCATGGCGCTCCACCGCCTGGCGCACGAGGGCCTGGTGCGCGCCATCCCGCGCCGCGGCCACATGGTTTCCCCCGTTACGCTCAAGGACATCCAGGACATCTTCGAGCTGCGGCAGATGCTCGAGCCGCAGGCCGCGCGCATGGCCGCCGGCAAGGTCAACGCGCAGCGCCTGAAAGCGCTCGACGAGGCATGCGGCGGCGGCTACCAGCCGGGCGACGCGAAAAGCATCGATCGCTTCCTCGAAGCCTACAAGGCGTTTCGCGTCGCCGTCGCCGAAGCGACCGGCAACGCGCGCCTCGCCCACGCCATCGCGCAACTGCTCGACGGCATGACACGCCTGCTGCACCTGGGGCTCGGCCTGCGCAATCGCTCGCAGGAGCTGCAGCAGGAACACCGGGTGCTGGTGAAAGCGCTGGTGCGCGGCGACGGCGATACGGCGCAGCGCATCTGCCGCGAGCAGATCGAAGCCGCGCGCAACATGGTGCTCTCCGCCGTGCTCACCAGCAAGTCGATCATGAACGTAGCGTTGACGGTTGATGGGGAATGAATATGAATGACCAATGATGAATGATGAATGATGAAGGATGAAGGATGAAGGATGAAGGATGAAGGATGAAGGAAAATGCCCGGTTATTTCTCCGGTTGACACATCGTGGGCCGTGAATGAACGATCGGAGTAATCAATGAAAGCTGTAGTGCTGCGGGAACACGGCGCCCTCGACAAGCTGCAGTACGTCACCGACTTCCCCGACCCGGTCGTCACCGAAGGCCATGTCGTCATCCGGGTGCGGGCGACCTCCTTCAATTACCACGACGTCTTCACCGTGCGCGGGATGCCGGGCATCAAGGTGCCGATGCCGATGATCATCGGTCTCGACCTCGCCGGCGAGATCCTGGAGGTCGGGACGGGCGTCACCGGGTGGAAAGCGGGCGATCGCGTGCTGGTCAATCCGCTCAACCGGGCAAAGGGATTGATGGGCGAGATGATGCACGGGGGACTCGCCGAAAAATGTCTCGTCGCGCAGCACCAGTTGATCCGCATGCCCGATGGCGTGAGCTTCGAGGCCGCCGCGTCTCTGCCCGTCGCCTACGGCACCGCGCATCGCATGATCGTCACCCATGACACGATTCAGAAGGGCGAAAAGGTGGTGGTGCTGGGCGCGAGCGGCGGCGTAGGCACCGGCTGCGTGCTCCTTGCCAAATTGCGGGGCGCGGAAGTCATCGCCTGCGCGAGCAGCGCCGACAAGATCGAAAGGCTGAAGGCGCTGGGCGCGGACCACGTCATCAACTACAAGGAAGTCGATTTCTCGAAGTGGGCGATCGAGAAGTTCGGCAAGCCGCAGCGGCGCACCTACGAAGGCGGTGTGGATGTCGTCATCAACTTCACCGGCGGCGATAGCTGGGCGCCGACGCTGCGCTGCGTGAAGCGCGGCGGCAAGATCCTGGTCTGCGGGGCAACCGCGGGCTACGATCCCAAGGAGGACCTGCGCTACATCTGGAGCTTCGAGCTGAAGGTCATCGGCTCGAACAGTTTCTACGACGAAAACCTGGTCGCCCTGATGGACATGATCCAGGATGGCCGAATGAAGCCGGTCATCGACGAAGTGCTGCCGCTCGAGCGCGCGGTGGACGGCCTGCGCATGATCGAAAATCGGAACGTTTTCGGCAAAGTCGTCGTGACGCCGTGACGCCAAGAGATGAGTGATGGGCCACGGCTCAAAACTCACTGAGATTTCACCAGCGGATTCACCACCGCCAGGTCCGGGAACCGCCCAAAATCGCGGTCGGCCGACCACAATTCTCTAACCCCGTGTTGCGCGCACAACGCCGCAATACGCGCATCGTGAACCCTTGGCCCCGTGACTTTTCCCGCGAGCAATACATCGCGCAGCCGCATCCAATGCAGCTCGGTTTCCGCCAGGAGCACCAGCGTTGGCGACTCCAGCCACGCCTCGACCTGGTCGATTGCAGCAGCAAGCGTGCTGGGCGGAACGAATATTCGAGGGTGGGTCACGATCGCGAGAAATTCGTGAACGCAGGGCCACGGAATTGCCCACGTTTCCCGGCCCTCGGCCAATTCGCCCATCCGGCGATACGCGGTTTCGTGCGAGTCGGAGTCTTCCCGGTGCGCGTAAACGAGGATGTTGGTGTCGACCGCGATCACCCGCCGCGTCCCTCATAAACCAATTCTCGCAGTCGGGTCCAGTCGCCCGCCCTTGCTTCGGCGCTGAGCCCCTTCCCCTTGAAGGTCGCCCTGCGCAGCCGGAAGCGCTCGCGCCGCTTGCGTTGCGCGATCACATGGCGCAGCCCCTGCTCGACCAGCGTCCTGAGCGTGGTGTCCTCTCGGGCGGCGGCCTTTTTCGCCTCTTTCAGCAACGCATCGGAAATCTCGATCGTGGTCTTCATATGGCTGCCCATATTCCAGGGTATGGCTGACTGTAGCACCACGCCGGCTTGGCGGTCAAATTTGGTCATCGGTGACAGGCGGCGAAAGCCCCGATGTAACATCAGGGCTGCGGGGCGTACAATCTCAGCCATGCTTCGTTTGCCCGCCTACCTGTCCGTAGCGCAATGACGATTTCCCGGCCCGAGCCGCGCGGTTATCCCGGCAATCTCGGACGGCTCTTCGCCGAGCATGCGCGTGCGGCGCGGCCGGCGATCATCGATCTGGGCGATCCTGCCTCGCCCCGGGAGGTGAGTTTTCGCGAACTCGACGCGGCGTGCAATGCCGCCGCGCGCGGGTTGGTCAAGGCCGGGCTGAGACCCGGAGACCGCATCGGCATTCTCTCTTCCAACCGCGTCGAGTTCGTCGTCACGCTACTGGGTGCGATGCGCGCCGGCGTGGTGCCGGTGCCGGTCAACGTCAAACTCGCCACGGAAACGATCCACTACATCCTGTGCGACGCGGGAGCGCTGCTTGTATTTGTGGAGTCCGGCCTGCGCCATCATTGCCTGCCGGGGCTCAAAGTCGTCGAATTCGGCGCGGGATTCGAGCAGTTTCTCGATCCTGGTTCATTTGACGCGTTCGACCCGGCGCCGAATTCGATTGCGATCCAACCCTACACCTCCGGCTCGACCGGGCGGCCCAAAGGCGTGCTGCTCGGCCATTTCGGGCAGAACTGGAGCCGGCGCATCCTCGCGCACACGCGCGGCACGACCGAACGGGACGTGATCCTGGTGGCCGCGCCGCTCTACCACAAGAACGCGCTCAATGCGATCAAGCAGGGGCTTACCGCCGGCGCTGCGTTGCCACTGCTGCCGCAATTCGATGTCGAGCGCTACATCGAAGCCATCGGGCGGTATCGCTGCACTGTGATCTCGGGCGTGCCGACGATGATGTCGATGCTGCTCGCGCGCAAGGATCTGCTCGCCCGCATCGACACGTCATCGGTGCGAACGGTGATGATGGGCTCGGCGTCCTCCTCGCCGCAGCTACTGAGGGAATTGCGCGCGCACTTTCCGAATGCCGAGCCGCTGGTGGTCTACGGCGTGACCGAGGGCGGCCCGGTGCCGCTCGGCCCGCACCCGGAAGGCAAGCCGCGTCCAACCGGGTCGCTCGGCGCGCTCTATCGGGGAACCGAGGCAAGACTCGTGGGTGGCGCCGCCCCCGACGAGGGCGAGCTCGTGCTGAAAAACCCCGGCCTGCTGCTCGGTTATCACAACCTGCCTGAGGAAACCGCGAGACGGCTGCAAGAGGGGTGGTATTACACCGGGGACGTCTGCCGCCGCGATGCGGACGGCTTCTACTATTTCGTGGGGCGCACCGACGACATGTTCGTCTCCGGCGGCGAGAACATCTTTCCGATCGAGGTCGAGTCGTTGCTCGAACGCCATCCCGCCGTCCACCAGGCTCACGTGATGCCCTTCGACCACGAATTGAAGGGCCAGGTGCCGTATGCTTTCATCGTGTTGCGAGAGGGCGCTCGCGCCACCGAGGAAGAATTGAAGCACTTCGCGCTCGCCAACGGCCCGGCCTACCAGCACCCGCGCCGCGTATTTTTCCTTGAGCAACTGCCGCTCGCCGGCACCAACAAGATCGACCAGCAGCAGCTACGCAAGTGGGTTGCCGGCGGCGCCGTGACGAGTGACAGGTAGCGCGAGCGACAGGACAACGACTGGAGTACGTGCATGAGCGAACAAGCGATCGGAATCGAAAAACTGCAGCAACTCATCACCCGCGGGCCGTTCAACCGCTGGCTGAACTTCACCGTGCTGGCGAGCGATGACACCGGCCTCGAGGTAAAGGCGGCCTGGCGCGAGGACTGGGTGGTCAACCCCGACCGCCGTTACACCCACGGCGGGATCCTGTCGGCAATCGTCGATGTCGCCGCGGATTACGCCATTGCCGCGAAGCTCGGACGCCCGGTGCCGACCATCGACCTGCGCGTGGATTTCCATAAAGCGGCGATGCCGGGCGATCTCACGGCGAAAGCGCGCGTCGTGCGCATGGGCAGCCAGTACTCGACCGCCGAGGCAAGCGTCTACGATCTGGAAGGCTCATTGGTCGCGAGCGGCCGCGGCACGTACTTTACGGCCCAGCCAAAGTAGGAAGGGCGTGACTGATGCGGCGTGACTGATGCTGATACGATATGGCTATGAGCCCCCCCAGGAAGCAGCCTCGTGCGCGGAAAAAGCGCCTGATCGTCGCCATGACCGGCGCCACCGGCTCGATCTACGGGCTGCGGCTGCTCGAATCGCTGCGCGCGCTGGGTGGATGGGAAACCCATCTCATCGTGTCGGATGCGGGCATGCTCAACGTCTGGCAGGAATACCACCTCGCGCGCAAGGACATCCAGAAGCTCGCCGACGTGGTGCACAACGTGCGCGACGTGGGCGCCTCGATTGCGAGCGGCTCATTCATCACCGCCGGCATGGTCGTCGCGCCGTGCTCGATGAAAACGCTGGCCGCGGTCGCCCACGCCTTTGCCGACAACCTCATCACGCGCGCGGCGGACGTGGTGCTGAAAGAACGCCGGCGGCTGGTGCTGATCACCCGCGAGGCGCCGCTCAACCTCGCCCATATCCGCAACATGGCCGCCGTCACGGAAATGGGCGGGGTGATCTTCCCCCCGGTCCCCGCCTTCTACAGCCGCGCGAAAACGATCGATGATCTCGTCAACCATACCGTCGGCCGCGTGCTCGATCTCTTCGGCGTCGAACATGAGGCGATCAAGCGCTGGCAGGGCATGAAACACGACATCGAGAAGGACTGACGCGGTGTCGCGCGATTGCGTTACCAGTTCGTCCGTGTCGTCGCGAGGAGGCGCGCCGACGCGGCGACCTCGCGGCTGGCCGCGGTACGTCGCCTGCGACGGGATTGCCGCACTTCGTTCGCAATGACGGGTCATTGATGCAGGTTATGTGCAGGACGGCATACTAGATGCAACGAAAGTACGAAAACGAGGATTTCCGCGGCTTCCTGGAGCGCCTGCGCGCTGAGAAGGAACTCACCGACATCCGGCAACCGGTGGATATCCGCCATATCGCGACGCTGGTCGACCAGTCGGATACGGCACTCTACTTTCACGACGTCATCGGCTACGGGATGCCCGTCGTGTCGGGCATCATCCGCTCCAGCCGGCGCGCGAGCCTCTCCTTGGGCTGCGAACGCTTCTCCGAGATCGAGTACAAGCTGCAGCAGGGAATCGACCATCCGATCCCCCCGAAGTATGTCGAGACCGCCCCCAGCAAGGAAGTGATCGAGGTCGACGGCGAGGTGGACCTGTTCCGCCTGCCGATCCCGATGTCCTCGATCTACGACGGCGGCCCCATGATCACCGCCGGCGTGGTGATCGCCCGCGACCCGGAGCACGGCGTCAATTCCGGCATGTACCGCTTCATGGTGAAGGAGAAGAACCTCACCGGTATCGATATCGTGACGCCCAACAACATGCGGCTCTTCGCCCGGCGCGCCTACGAGGCGGGACGCGCCTGCCCGATCTCGATCTCCATCGGCACTCATCCGTTCGAGATCATGGGCTCGGGCTTCCGCGCCCCGCTCGGCGTGGACGAGATGGGCATTGCGGGCGGCATCCGCGGCGCCGCGGTCCGGCTGACCCAGTGCGAGACCATCGACATGCCGTGCCTCGCCGACGCCGAGATCGTGCTGGAGGCGGAGATCCTGCCCACCGGCTGGACCCACCCCGAAGGCCGCTTCGGCGAGTTCACGCGGCTCATGGGTGGGCTGCACTGGAACCCGCTGGTCAAGGTGA
>Ga0209108_10002220_pt1 | contig 11210 bp, 10 predicted proteins | sample Rifsed10ft1_FD_184003 | JGI IMG/M metagenome (GOLD analysis project Ga0209108, IMG submission 184003) | Soil microbial communities from Rifle, Colorado, USA - sediment 10ft 1 (version 2) | ecosystem: Environmental > Terrestrial > Deep subsurface > Rock core/Sediment | place: Rifle, Colorado...
AAGCAGTTTGATTTAATGATATATCCTAACAGGAGTCACAGTATTTCCGGAGGGAATACTCTGTTACATTTATTTACATTAATGAGTAATTACTTTTTTAATCATCTTTAATTAAAGATACATATTATGAGTCTTACCGGGTTAAAAAAAATAGTAAAAAAATACTCCAACCAGGAGGCTGCTATTTTTCTTCAAAGATTTTTTAAAACAGCTAAAGGCGAATATGCTGAAGGAGATATTTTCGCTGGGATAAAAGTCCCAGTCTCCAGAAAAATTGCAAAACAGTTTAAGGATTTAAGCTTGAACGACCTTTCCAAAATTATAAAATCAAAAATTCACGAGAAAAGACTAATTGCTCTTTTTATTCTTGTTGATAAAATGAAAAAACCAGATGAAAAAGAGAAGGAAAAGATTTATAAATTCTATCTTAAAAACTTAAAGTATGTTAATAACTGGGATCTTGTCGATCTTTCTGCTGAAAAGATCATCGGGGACTATTTATTCGATAAAAAGAAAGAGCTGCTTTTTAAGCTGGCGAAAGGTAATCTCTGGGAAAGAAGAATTTCTGTTATGTCTACATTCAACTTCATTAAGAAAAGTGATTATTCGACAACATTAAAAATTTGCAAACTTCTTTTGAATGACAAAGAGGACCTTATTCATAAAGCTACAGGATGGATGCTGCGTGAGATAGGAAACAGGGATTTGAAAAGAGAAGAAGGTTTCCTGAAATTACATTATAGAAATATGCCGAGGACAATGCTTCGGTATGCGATTGAAAAATTTCCAGAGAAAAAAAGAAAATCATACCTGTTGGGAAAGATTTAATGAAGGATGTAAAGCTATGATTAAGGAAATTCTTATAAATGCGCTTAACGGGGTAAATGCACATGTTAACCCGCGTAATACGGTGGAAGACTTAACTGTTGAAATTGCAGGAAAGGAAATTGAAAACTCCCCTTATACTATCTGGCAGGTAATAAAGCATATAAATTTCTGGCAGGAAAGATTTATCGGCTACATAAAAGATGATATTACTCCTCCATCGTTATCTGCAAAGGAAGGTTGGTCATTTCCAGCATCGCCTTTAAATGAAAATGATCTTAAAAACGAAATCAGCAAGCTCAATTTAAGTCTTGATGAAGCACTAAGTTTTAGTGACGATATATTAGGGAAGAAAGCTCAAAAATATAAATCGGGATATGAAGTTTTACAAGCGATGGCTTCACACATTTCCTATCACATCGGTGAGATAGTTATATTAAGAAGAATGCTTGGCAAATGGCCTCCGCCTTCAGGCGGCGATACCTGGTAATAAAATAATATTTATAAAATTATGAGAAGAATAAACATTCCGGCTGGAACAATTTGGGAAGATGTAGTCGGTTACTCACGCGCAGTAAAAATTGGAAATGTAATTGAGGTTTCCGGTACTGCTGCTGTTAATAATGGACAGGTTGTCGGGAAAGGAAATGCTTACGAGCAAACTAAATTTATTCTTGAAAAGATTAAAAGAACACTTGAGTCCCTTGGTTCAGGAATGAAAGATGTAATAAGAACAAGAATTTACGTTACAGATATTTCTAAATGGGAGGAGATAGGAAAAGCTCACGGGGAGTTCTTCAAAGATATTAAACCGGCAACATCAATGGTGGAGGTAAAATCCCTGATTGACCATGAAATGATCGTTGAGATTGAAGCTACCGCACTGACAGATTCGGGTGATGAAGTAAATTGATTTTTACTACGCTGCTTTTATAGAAGATAAATTGTGATGATGTATTATTTCCCCATATCTCTTAAATAACCGCCGGAATATATTTTCCCAGGTCTGTCCGAGCGCATAGTTGTAAGCTTGTTCTGAGATTTCTTTTCTCTTATCAGGATTATCAATTAAAAATAAAAGTTTTTCTGCAAGACTTTCAGCATCCTTCGTTCTGCAATATAACCTGTAAAACCATCACTTATTATTCCATAAGCACCTTCCTCTCTTACACAAACAGGAGGAATTTTTGAAGCCATCAAAAATATAGAGTTCTAATAACAAGAAAAATTTTCTTGCCCTTCCCCACCTATTTTTCTTATCTTAACTTATCCTTAAAATAACTATTCGGGAAAATTATTAATGAGCTTAAAAAATGATTCTGTCTTTTTCACTGATAAAGAAGATATAAGAAGCTTTTCTCTCACAAATCAATTTGCAGAGCATCTTGAATTCTTTTTAGTTAAAGATAAATTTACTGTTACAGAAGAGGATGCATACTTTTCTCTTTCGATGTCTATAAGAGACAGGATGGTAAGGCGCTGGTTAAGAACCCAGCAGAAATATAAAGAAGTAGACACAAAAAATGTTTATTATCTTTCTTTAGAGTTTTTAATGGGAAGATTATTAGGAAACTCGCTTGTAAACCTCGGCTTTTATGATGAATGCTACAACATTCTCAAGGAAAGCGATTACAGTCTCGAAAAAATTCGCGAGTGCGAACACGACATGGGTTTGGGTAACGGAGGTTTAGGAAGGCTTGCTGCCTGCTATCTTGATTCACTTGCAACCCTTGAATATCCTGCATTTGGCTACGGGATAAGATATGAATTTGGAATTTTCGATCAGAAAATAAAAAACGGTTACCAGGTTGAAAAACCGGATAACTGGCTAGCTTATGGAAATCCATGGGAAATCTTAAGAAGAGAGTTAACTTATACTGTAAAATTCAACGGGAGAATTACGGCTTATGCAGATGAAAAAGGAAACGGAAAGTTTAAATGGACTGATACAAAAGATATTCTTGCTGTCGCTTATGATGTTCCTGTACCTGGTTATAAAACAGACACAGTAAACAATTTAAGGTTGTGGGAAGCAAAACCCACTAAGGAATTCGATTTTGAAGAATTCAACATGGGCAATTATGTTGCCGCTGTCCAGAGCAAAAATGAATCGGAAAACATTTCAAAAGTTCTTTATCCTAATGATTCGATCACAGAAGGAAAATTTTTAAGATTAAAGCAGCAATATTTCTTTGTGTCGGCAACACTCCAGGACATCATAAGGAAATATCATGTAAATCATAAGGAGTTTGATAAGTTTCACAAAAAGGTTGCAATCCAGCTTAATGATACTCACCCTGTTATTGCAATTCCTGAATTAATGAGAATACTTATAGATGAAAATAATTTAAGCTGGCAAAAAGCCTGGGACATAACGGTAGGAACATTTGCTTATACAAACCACACTGTTGTTCCCGAAGCACTTGAAGAATGGTCCGAAAAAATTTTAGAGGAGCTTCTCCCGAGGCATTTACAAATTATATACGAGATAAACAGAAGGTTTGTTGAATTCGTTAAGGCTAACTATTCAACCGATGATTCTGTAGTTAGAGAGTTATCGATAATAAGAGAAGGCTCCGACAAAAAAATCAAGATGGCTAATCTTGCAATTGTAGGCTGCCATTCGATCAACGGCGTTGCGGAGCTTCATACAAAAATCCTTAAAGAAAAAATCTTCTACCATTTCTATAAGCTTTTCCCGCAGAAGTTTAAAAACATTACAAACGGGATAACCCCAAGAAGATGGCTACTAACGGCAAATCCACTTCTATCAGGGCTAATCTCGGATATAATTGGCACTAAATGGGTAACGGAGTTGAGCGAGTTAAAAAAGCTTGAGAAGCTTGTTCATGATAAGGATTTTCTGGAAAACTGGAGAACTGCAAAATGGCTAAGCAAGAAACTGCTGATTGAACATATCGAAAAAGAACACCGGATTAAAATCAATATGGAATCTCTCTTTGATGTTCACATTAAAAGATTTCATGAATACAAACGGCAATTATTAAATATTCTGCGCGTTATTACTCTTTACAACAGGATTAAGGACGACACCAAAATTGCTATGGTTCCCCGCACAGTAATATTTGCTGGCAAAGCCGCTCCCTCATACCGGATGGCAAAGCTTATAATAAAGCTTATTAATTCTGTTGCAGATGTTATTAACAATGATCCCGATGTTGGTGACAAACTAAAAGTGGTTTTCTTAAAAAATTATTCGGTGACTCTGGCAGAAAAAATAATTCCTGCTTCGGATCTTTCAGAACAGATATCAACCGCGGGATTAGAAGCATCCGGTACAGGTAATATGAAGTTCGCACTGAATGGTGCATTAACAATCGGCACAATGGATGGAGCTAATATAGAAATACGGGAAGAAGTTGGAAAAGATAATATTTTTATTTTCGGGCTACTTGCTGAAAAAGTAGAAGAACTAAAACGAAAAGGATATAATCCACGGGAATATTATAACAGGATCCCGGAATTAAAAAGAGTGATCGATATGATTGCCCACGATTACTTTAATCCTGATGAACCCGGAATATTTAAAGACATTATTGATAGCTTGATGAACGTCGATTACTACTGTTTGTTTGCGGATTATGAATCCTATATAAAAACACAGGATGAGGTAAGCAAACTTTACACTAACCAGGATGAATGGACAAAAAAATCTATTTATAACGTAGCGGGAATGGGAAAATTTTCAAGCGACAGGGCTGTGAAAGAATATGCAGACAAAATATGGAAAGTTAAGCCTGTTAAAGTTGAAATAGAAAAGTAAAGAACCAAGTGCTTGTTGTTGGTTCCGCATTGCTTTTTTCTGTAAACCGTTGTCCAAAGGACTCCTTCGGAGAAACGGTTGATACATTTCGGGGTTAGGCTTAACCCACGACTTAGTCGTGGGTTAACAAGAGAAAAAGAAATCGAAAACACTTTTAACAGTTTTAAAACTTACTTAAACGTATCTTCCGAATTTATAATCTTAACAGAATTAACATTGAGCTTGTAGTTCGCAACTTCCTCATCTTCTGTCAAAACATCTTCGGGAAGATTCTCCTTGACCAAATTGGAATAACTCATAGGAGAGTATTCATTATTTCTTAAAGCTTCGGCAAGCGATTCTGCTTCACTTACATCTGTCACAATTGCTATGTTCATATTATCCACCTGCAGATATTTTTTAACTGTATTGTTCACATCTTCAAGTGTAAGCTTTGACAGAAGTTTATCCATCTCATTTATGTAATCTTTTCTTCCATAAAACCGAGAATCCATCAGGTAACCGAGCTGGGTAGAGGGAGTACTGATGTAAAGTTTCATATAGCTTTTAAGAAAATCTCTTGTAGCCTCAAAATCTTCCTGCGACATTCCTTCATTCACAATCTTATCGACCTCACGTATCGCCATCTTAAGTGCAAACAGAGCATGCCCGATCTTAACATCTTTTAATTCTTCATATTGCATCTTTAATTGCTTTGCTATCTGAACAGGTCTTATCCATAAGGAAAAATAATTTGAATGCCTCGGAACTCCCGGCGGAGGAAGCATATTGCCGCCGCCGTTATCGTACCATTCTATATATGAATAATCGCCATAGTTCATTGAACGAATTTCTCTTATCTTCTGATAAAGTTGTCCGTAAGATTTCCTGTGCTCACCGAGATATGAATTAGCAACCATCAGTGCAGCAAATTCATCATTCGATCTTGTAATATCGATCGGGAAACCTGTAAAGATCGCAGATCCGAATGCGCCATCTTTGGAAATAATTTCAACGTTAACTCCTTTTGGCATTTCAATCCTTGGTGCATTTGGAATATCCGGTTGCGTACCCGGAAGTATTGCCATATCTTTCTTCAACATTTCAAGAAATTCAGCCGCATAATTCCCGGCAATTCCAATCATCAGGTTATTCTTAGTAAAGAAATTTTTGTGATGATCTTTAACGTCATCCAGCGTAATGGATTTTACTGACCCTGACCTTCCATTTACCATATGTTGATAGTTTGTTCCCCTGAAAAGCAAATCTTCCAAAGTCATTTTGCTGTACTCTTCATCAGAGGAAGCTTTTACTACCTGGTCAACATAGTTCTGCTGGTTTGCTTTTACTCTCTCAAAATCAGGTTCGGCAAAAGAAGGATTTAGAATTAATCCTTTTACAATAGGATAGAATTCATCAAGCCAGTCCTCGTGAACACTAAAAGTAAAGATTGTCACTTCCTTATCAACTGAAGAAGAATAGCTTGCCGCCATAGGGTAGATTTTATCCTGTATATCAGAAAAAGAAAGTTCACCTGTTCCTCCTTGTGTAATAAGAGAGGAAGTTAATTGGGTCAACCCTTCCCTCCCTGCCGGGTCGCTAATCGAACCATTAGTAAACATTAATTTGATAACTACTTTATTTGAATTGGGAAGGTTTAACTCTACGACTTCCTGTGAGAAAGAAAATGTCAGCATAATTAAACTCAAAAATATAGATTTTACTGCAAAGTGAAATTTTTCATTAAGAACGGCACAAATTCTTTTACTAAACATTAATTTACCCCTCCTTCCGCATCCTGCGATATTGTTGCGATTGTTAAACCGGTAGAAACATAATATTTCTTTACAACCTTCATAATATCATCAACAGTAATCTTATCATAAAGATCATACAATTTGTTAATTGATTCCGGGTCACCGGTTAAAGCGATATAATGTGAAAGAGAGTTTGCAATTGTGGAAGGATTATCAATCCCCATTGCAAAACTATATTTAAGATGGGATTTGGTTTCAGATAAAAGATTTTCATCAACTCCCCTGGTTTTAACGTTTTCAACTGCTTTCATTATTTCATCCTTTATATACTGCATATCTTCTTTCTTATAAAGAGATGCCTGGATTGAAATCAGGTTTGGATCACGCGAATCAAATGCCCCTCCCCCGATGAAACGGGCTTTTTGTTCATCTATAACAAGCTTTTTAAACAGCTCAGAGCTCTCCGAGAAAAGTATTGTGTTTAGGATATCAATTGCAGGCATATCAATTTGAGCATCGTTGAAAGCAGTTCCTTTAAAATTTAAACTGAGGTAAGGCGGAATATTCCCGTTCTGAAGATGAACTTTTTTAGTCTCGGTTTGAAGAGGTTCCGCAGGCACTTCGCTTACATAATCTCCATGTTTCCAGTCTCCGAAATATTTTTCCGCAAGTTTATTTACTTTTTCAGGAGTTACATCTCCAACTACAATCACTGTTGAATACTCGGGACGGTAATAACGATTAAAAAATTCTTTTGAATACTCAAACTGGTTTGGCATATCAACTATATCTTCAAAGAAACCCATTGTGGTATGCTTATAAGTATGTTTTTCAAAAGCCGTATTTAAGAGCGCTTCATATATCTGGGAATATGGACTCGCATAATTTTTTGTGTATTCACCTTTAACTGCGCCTGCTTCAACCTTAAAATCATGTTCGGAATAGTTCAGATTTTTGAACCTGTCTGATTCCAGAGCAAACATCTTTTCAAGTTCTTCAGCATTTCCCGTCATATGATAAACTGTCCGGTCATTAGATGTATTTGCATTAGCTCCGGCTCCAACCGATTTAAGAACTTTGTTATACTCTTCACGCGGGTATTTGTCAGTTCCCCTGAACATCATGTGCTCAAAGAAATGCGCAAAGCCGGTAACACCCTTTTCAACTTCATTCCTTGAACCAACTCTTACAACAATGTAAAATGCTGCAAGACCGGGACTATCAAAAGATACGGTTACAACATTCAGCCAGTTATCCAGTTTGGTCTGGTTAATTGGATATGGAAGGATTTTCTTTTCATCTGTATTGCTTCCTCGTTTAGCAAAGGTAATCATACCTGTAAAAATAAGAGAAGAAATAATCAGAAATTGCAATAATACTTTCACAATTTTACTCCTTGTTATTTTTCAATGAAGACTAAATAGTTATTTTATATTCAAACTTCAATTAATTTATTATAAACGGGCGTAATATTATTTAGAAAAAATAATGTCCAATATACCTATCCCCAGAGTAAAAATTTGCTGTGTTTCCAGCGTTGAAGAAGCAATGTTAGCCATTAAATATGGAGCTTCGGCAGTTGGTTTAGTTTCAGAAATGCCGGGCGGACCCGGACCAATTCCTGAAAAATTGATTGAAGAAATTGCCGCAATTATTCCTCCAGGTATTTCATCTTTTCTTTTAACAAGCAAACAGGATGTCAACTCTATAATTGAACAACAGAAAAGAACAAAAGTAAACACAATACAAATAGTTGATAAATTACTTTATGGTTCACACACCGATCTTAAAAGAGCTTTACCCGGAATTTCAATTGTACAGGTTATTCATGTTCAGGGAGAAGAATCAATCAGGGAAGCACTAGATGTTTCGCCTTTTGTAAACGCTATACTTCTGGATTCCGGGAACCAATCACTAAAAATAAAAGAGCTTGGGGGAACGGGGAGAATTCATAATTGGGAAATAAGCAAACGAATAGTTGAAAATGTAAACATACCGGTTTTTCTTGCGGGGGGTTTGAAACCAGGAAATGTAATTGATGCTGTTAAAAAAGTAAAACCATTTGGAGTTGATGTTTGCAGTGGGGTAAGAACAAATGGAAATCTTGATGAAGAAAAACTACAGTCATTTTTCGAAAACCTCAGGAAGTTAAATTAGGAATGATTGCCCTCCGGCAAGATTACACTTTACTTCCCTCTTAAATAGAGCTATTTGCTTCTTCAAATATTTTAATTTGCATATGACTCAATTCATCCTTTAAATTTGGCAATCAAAAAAAATGGAAAAAATTGGAATTTAAAGTTCATCCTGATGTAAAAATCGGGCACATACATTTAACTGTCTCGGATCTGCAGAAATCCCTGGCTTTTTACAGAGACCTCCTTGGCTTTGAAATAACTGCTTATTACAGTGATTCTGCTGTTTTTCTTTCTGCGGGAGGTTATCATCATCATATCGGTTTAAATACATGGAACGGGAAAGGAGCGGCTCCTCCTCCTCAAGGTCATACGGGCTTATATCATTTTGCTATTCTTTATCCGGGCAGGAAAGAGCTTGCACGTGTTTTAAAAAGACTTTATGAAAAAAATTATCCTATCGAAGGTGCTTCCGATCATGGAGTTTCAGAAGCAATTTATCTGAAAGACCCTGACGGAAATGGCGTTGAACTTTATACCGACCGGGCTCTTGAAGAATGGCCAATTGATTCTGAGGGTCATCTGCAAATGACTACGAATCATCTTGATGTGCTCGGTCTCTTGTCCGAATTAGATGAAGAAGAAAATTTGTAATCCAGGGAGTAAACACATATTAAGGTATCCAACTATGAAAAATTTAAAAAATAAAATATTTGTTTTAATGCTATTAGTTCTTCCTTTTCAATTGTCGCTATCACAAGACCAGGAAAAAATTAAAGGCAAATGGCTCGGAACTTTAGAGCTTCCCTCTTTAGAGCTAAGAATCGTATTCAATGTTTCTGAAAATGAAGATGGTTCTTTAAAAACTACTCTGGATAGTCCTGATCAGAACGCCTATGGCATCCCGGTTGATTCAACTATTTTTGACAATCCCAATATCAGGTTCGTTGTTCAATCAGCCAACGGTTTTTATGATGGAAAGTTTGAACAAGACAGTATTGTGGGAACATGGACGCAAGGTGGATCACTTCCTCTTAATCTTAAAAGAACGGAAACAGTTGAGGTTCCTAAAAGACCACAGGAACCCAAACCTCCTTATCCATATAATGAGGAGGAAGTCTCTTATCCTAATAAGGAAGCAAGCCTGACTTTAGCAGGAACCTTTACATATCCCAAAGAAGGCGATTCATTCCCGGCAGTAATTCTCATATCCGGTTCGGGTCCGCAAAACAGGAATGAAGAATTATTAGGTCATAAACCGTTTCTCGTGCTTGCAGATTATTTAACCAAAAATGGAATTGCAGTTTTAAGATTTGATGACCGTGGCATTGGAGAATCGACCGGTGATTTTTTATCTGCTACAACCAAAGATTTTGCTTCAGATGTTATGGCGGGAATTCAATACTTAAAATTACGCAAAGAGGTTAATAAAGATAAAATCGGATTAATAGGACACAGTGAAGGAGGACTTATCGCACCTTTTGCAGCAGTTGAGTCTCCAGATGTAAATTTTATCGTCCTGATGGCAGGACCGGGGATGACGGGAAAAGAAATCCTAAAATTGCAGACTGCTCTAATATTACGTGCAAACGATTATGGTGAAGAGAAAATTGAAAGGGATGTTAACGTAATCTCAAAAATGTATGAAATACTTGTTAATGAGAAAGATACTTCTGCTGCTAAAGAAAAGCTGAAGGAAGAGTTTGATAAAAATTATATGGAACTATCGGAAGAAGAGAAAAAAGAAATAGGGGATCGTGATGCATTCTTTAACCAACAGGTAAATGTTTTGTTAAGCCCCTGGTTCAGGTTCTTCCTTGAATATGATCCATATCCAACTTTAACAAAAGTCCGGGTTCCGGTCCTTGCAATTAACGGCGAAAAAGATTTGCAGGTTCCACCCGGGGAAAATCTCGCACTAATTGAAAAGGCATTAAAGGAAAGCGGAAATAAAAATTACAAGGTTGTTGAGCTTCCGGGTTTGAACCATTTATTCCAGCAAGCAAAAACCGGTTCGCCAATGGAATATTCAAAAATTGAAGAGACAATGTCGCCCGTTGTTCTGGAAATGATAACCGGCTGGATAAAAGAAACGATAAAATAATAAACTCAATTTGAAATTTGAATAAACCAAATTAGTGTGGTTCCTACGTCTAAGAAAGGAAATTGCAGCTTACACTTTTTCTTTGATGGAGTGTTTTTCTTCAGATTGTTTTCTTTGAATATGGCTTTCAACTAAAGCTCTAACCAGTTCTTCCAGTTTAAACGGTTTAACAATATAATCATCCATTCCTATCGATAGATATCTATCCCTATCTGTACTTAGAGCGTTGGCAGTAACGGCTATTATCCGGGGCTGTTTTCCTGCCTGCAAATGTTTCCGGATTTCAAGAGTACATTGCTCCCCGTCCATTTCAGGCATTTGTACATCCATTAAAACAACATCATAAGATTGACGCTTTAACGCTTCCAGCGCTTCAATACCGTTGAATGCAACATCGGCGCGGTATCCGATCTTTTCAAGGAAACGGAGAGCTACCTTCTGATTTATTTTGTTATCCTCTGCAAGAAGTATACGCAATGGATATTGATGTCCTATTTCACTATCAAAGTGGACAGGGGTTGCATGTTCTTTAACTGCGGTCGTAGTGGTCTTACTGAGAACTGTTACAAGGGCATTATACAAATGTGCTAATTTAATAGGTTTTGTCAGAGTTGCCGCGAAGTGGG
>Ga0209108_10002221_pt1 | contig 11209 bp, 6 predicted proteins | sample Rifsed10ft1_FD_184003 | JGI IMG/M metagenome (GOLD analysis project Ga0209108, IMG submission 184003) | Soil microbial communities from Rifle, Colorado, USA - sediment 10ft 1 (version 2) | ecosystem: Environmental > Terrestrial > Deep subsurface > Rock core/Sediment | place: Rifle, Colorado...
GTCCGGCCGGCCGTGTGGGCCGTGGCGAAGGCGGCGTGGATGCGGGCCGCGCCCGCCGTGCCGTCGGTCACGACTCGCCACCGAGCACGCCGAGGTCCTTGTCGCCGCGACCGGAGAGCCCGAGGAGCACGAGCGCGTCGCCGGCCAAGGGAGCGTGGCCGGGGAGACCGGCCATGAGCGCCCCCAGCGCCGCCACGGCATGGGCCGGTTCCAGCGCCGGGATGATGCCCTCGGTGCGCGTGACCTGCCGCAGGGCATCCACGGCCTCGTCGTCGGTGGCGTCGAGGATCTCCAGGCGCCCGGCAGCGAAGAGCGCCGAGAGCTGCGGCCCGATGCCCGGGTAGTCGAGGCCGGCAGAGATCGAGTGCGCCTCGAGGACCTGGCCGTCGCGATCCTGGAGCAGGTACGAGCGGGAGCCGTGCAGCACGCCCGGGGACCCGCCCGCCAGCGCCGCCGCATGGCGCCCGGTGGCCACGCCCTCTCCCGCCGCCTCGACTCCGATGAGGCGCACGGCCGGCTCGCCGATGAAGCGGCTGAGCAGGCCGATGGCGTTCGAGCCACCGCCGACGCAGGCGATGGCGAGGTCGGGCGGGCGCCCCTCCACCGCCCGCAGCTGGGCGGCGGCCTCGTCGCCGATGACGCGCTGGAGGTCGCGCACGATGAGCGGGTAGGGATGTGGCCCGACCGCCGAGCCGAGCACGTAGTGGGTCGTCTCGACGTTCGTGACCCAGTCGCGCATGGCGTCGTTGATGGCGTCCTTCAGCGTCGCCGAGCCGCTCGTCACCTCGCGCACCTCGGCGCCGAGGGCGCGCATGCGCAGGACGTTCGGGGCCTGGCGGCGGATGTCCTCGGCGCCCATGTAGACGATGCAGGGCAGGTCGAGCAGGGCGCAGGCGGTGGCGGTGGCCACGCCGTGCTGGCCGGCCCCGGTCTCGGCGATCACGCGCGTCTTGCCCAGGCGGCGCGTGAGGAGCGCCTGGCCCAGCGCGTTGGTGATCTTGTGGGCGCCGGTGTGGTTGAGGTCCTCGCGCTTGAGGTAGAGGCGGAGGTGACCCGGTTCCCGGCCGGCCCGGCGCTCCAGCTCCGCGGCGAGCCGGTCGGCGCGATAGAGGGCCGAGGGTCCCCCGACGTAGCGGAGGCGAAGCTCGCGCAGGTCGGCCCAGAAGCGGGGGTCGTCGCGGACGGCCGCGTAGGCCGCCTCCAGCTGGACCAGGGCCGCGACCAGCGTCTCCGGCACGTACCGGCCGCCGAACTGGCGCTCGGTCCCCCAGCGGCCGCGTTCGTCCACCTCGACCAGGCCGGGGTGGACGGGGGTCGGGCGGGGGGCCGACTGCGGGCGATCGATCCGGGCCGCCTTGGCCCGCTTGACGAAGAGGCCGACGAGAAAGGGGTCCTTGCGGGGACGGGCCGCGCGGCGGCGCGGGGCCTCGACGCCGGAGGCGACGTCGACGCCGACGGCCGGGATGGTCCGAAGGGCGTCGGCCACGTTGGCCGGGGAGAGCCCTCCGGCGAGGGTCACCGGCACCTCGCGGGCGACGGCCGCCGCCAGCACCTCCGAGGCCCGACGCCCGGTCCCGCCGGGGTGTGGACCTCCCGCCGTGTCGAGGAGCAGGCGCTCCACGCGGCCGGTCGCGAGCCAGGCGCGGGAGCGCACGACCGCCGCGGCCGTGACAGCCTCGGGGTCGGCGGTCACGGCCGGCAGGTGCAGGACCTTCCAGGCAGGGCGCTCGATCCGGGCGAGGATGGTTTCGCCTTCGTCGCCGTTGAGCTGCACGGCGTCGAGGCCCAGGCGATCGGCGAGGTCCCGCATCGTCGAGGGCTCCGCATCGGCGAAGACGCCGACGAGCCGGGGTCCGGGTGATGCCACGGCGCGGACGGCGACGGCGATGCGGGCGGCCGTCCTCTCGTCCAGGACGCGCGGTGTGCCGGGCACGAAGTTCAACCCGATGGCATCGGCGCCGGCCCGCACGGCCGCGAGGGCACCCGGCACATCGGTCACGCCGCAGATCTTCACGAACGGCGCGCGGTCGGCGGCGGCCGGGTCATCGGCCGCGGACGGGGGACGGCCGGCAGCCACGAAGGCGGCCGTGCGGGCGCGAACGGCGTCCGGTTCCTCGCCGGCGGCCATCAGCGCCTCGCCCACGAGCGCCGCATCGAAGCCGACGGCCCGCCAGCCCGCGACGGTGCGCGGCTCGCGCACGCCGGACTCGGCGACGACGAGCCGGTCGTCGGAGACGAAGTCGCGCAGCCGGACGGCGCGCTCGGCGTCCACCTCGAGCGTGCGCAGGTCGCGGTTGTTCAGGCCGATCAGGCGCGCTCCGCTGGCCAGGGCGCGATCGAGCTCGCGGCGGTCGTGCGCCTCGACGAGCGGCTCCAGGCCCAGGTCGCGGGCACGGGAAGCGAGCCCGCGCAGAGCCCGCGCGGGGTGCAGCGCGGCGAGAAGGAGGACGAGGTCGGCGCCCGCGGCGCGGAGGAGCGGCAGCTGGCGCTGGTCGACCACGAACTCCTTGGCCAGGACCGGGACCGTGACCGCGGCGCGCACGACCGAAAGGTCGGCGAGCGACCCGCCGAACCAGTGCGGCTCGACCAGGATGGAGACGATCGCGGCGCCGCCGGCCTCGTAGGCGCGGGCGCGGGCGACGACGTCGGTGCCGGCGGCGGCCAGCGCCCCGGCCGAGGGGGAGCGGCGCTTGATCTCGGCGATGAGGTGGAGGCCCGGCCGCAGGAGCGGCCCGACGGCGTCCCGCGGCGCCGGCGCGCGCTCGGCGGCACGGTGTAGCTCCGTGAGCGCACGGTCACCCAGCTCGGCGGTCACGTCCGCGCGGCGCCGGGCGGCGATCTCATCGAGCACGGCCGCGGTCACGCCGGCGCTCCCGCAGCCGCCCGCGCCGTCTCCGCCCGGACGCGACGGGCGCGCAGCCGCTCCAAGCGCTCCGCCGCGGCGCCGGAGCCGATCGTGGCCGCGGCCAGCGACACGCCCTCGGCGAGGGTGGCACTGCGGCCGGCGACCTGAAGCGCGGCGCCGGCGTTGAGCAGCACGACGTCGCGGCGAGGTCCCTCGGCGCCGCGCAGCACGGCCTCCACGATGGCCGCGTTCTCGGCCGGCGTGCCGCCGGCGAGCGCCTCGCGCGGCGCTCGGGCGAGCCCCACGTCCTCCGGCAGGACCGTCCGGCGCTCCACGCCGTCCGGCGTCACGTCGTAGAGCACGCCGCTGCCGTCGAGCGGCAGCTCGTCGATGCCCTCGCCGTGGACGACGAAGGCCCGGTCGGTGCCCAGCGCCCGCAGGACCTCGGCCATCTTCGGCGCCGCCCTGGCGTCGCCGGCGCCGACGACGAGGCGCGTGACGCCGGCCGGGTTCGTCATCGGGCCCAGGAGGTTGAAGGCTGTGCGAACCCCGATCTCCCGGCGGGTCGGGCCCGCGTGCATCATCGCCGGGTGGAAGCCCGGCGCGAAGAGGAAGGCGAAGCCGTCCTCCCGCAGCGAGGCGGCGGCCTCCTCCGGGCTCTGCTGGACGACCACGCCGAGCGCGTCGAGCACGTCCGACGAGCCCGAGGCGGAGGTGATGGCGCGGTTGCCGTGCTTGGCGACCGGCACGCCCGCGGCCGCGCAGACGATGGCGGCGGCGGTGGAGATGTTGAAGGTGCCGCTGCGGTCCCCACCGGTGCCCACGACGTCGATGGCGCCTCGTGGCGCCTGCACGGGCAGGACGCGCTGGCGCATGGCGGTGGCGAACCCGGCCAGTTCCTCGACGGTCTCGCCGCGCATGCGCAGCGCGACGAGTAGCGCGCCGAGCTGGGCGGGCGTGGCAAGGCCGTCCATGACCGCGCCCATGGCATCGCGCGCCTGTTCGAGGGTGAGCATCTCGCCCTCCACCACCGCAGCCAGCGCGGCCCGCACCACGTCGCTCATCGCCCGGCGCCCACGAGGCCGCGCGTGGCGAAGCCGACGCTCTCTTCGGTCTCCAGCAGCTCCGCCCTGCCCTGCCCCGTCCGGCGCAGGAAATTGGCGAGGACTCGTGGCCCGTCCGGCGTCAGCACCGACTCGGGGTGGAACTGGACACCCTCGAGCGGCAGGGTCCGGTGGCGCATGGCCATGACCACGCCGTCCTCCGTGCGCCCGGTGACCTCGATCTCCGGCGGGAGCGTCGCCTCGTCCACGCACAGGGAGTGGTAGCGGGCGGCCGGGAAGGGCGAGCGGATGCCCACCAGCAGCCCGACGCCGTCGTGCAGGACGTCGCTGGCCTCGCCGTGCACCAGCGTCGGCGCGCGCACGATGGCCGCTCCGAACGCCGTTCCCAGGCACTGGTGGCCGAGGCAGACGCCGAGGAGCGGCAGTCCGCGCTCGGCGGCCACCTGGACGGCCGCGACGGATACGCCGGCCGTGCCCGGGTTGCCCGGCCCCGGCGAGATGATGATGCCGGCCAGGGGTTCGGGCTCGGGCTCGGGAGCGCCCTCGTCGGCCAGTCGCTCGATGCCCGCCCGGTCGATCCTGTCGTTGCGCAGCACCAGCAGCCGCGCCCCCGCCGCCTCGAGCGCCTGGACGAGGTTGAAGGTGAAGCTGTCGTAGTTGTCGATGACGAGGATCATGCGGCGGCCTCCGCGGCGAGCTGGATGGCCCGGCGCATCGCCGCCGCCTTGTGCTCGGTCTCCTCGAACTCCCGCTCCGGCACGCTGCCGGCGACGATGCCGGCGCCGGTGTGGAGGTGGGCCACGCCCTCGGCCAGCACCGCGCTGCGGATGGTGATCGCCGTGTCGAGGTTGCCGTCGTAGCCGACGTAACCGACCGCGCCGCCGTACAGGCCGCGCCGCTCCCCTTCCAGCTCGGAGATGAGCTGCATGGCGCGCACCTTCGGCGCGCCGGAGAGCGTGCCGGCCGGGAAGACGCTGCGCAGCGCGTCCAGCGAATCCAGGTCGGGCCGCAGGCGCGCCTCGACGTGGCTCACGAGGTGGAGGACGTGCGAGTAGCGCTCCACCTCCATGTAGCGCGTCACGGCCACGGTCCCGGGGCGGGCCACGCGGCCCAGGTCGTTGCGGCCGAGGTCGACGAGCATGATGTGCTCGGCGCGCTCCTTCGGATCGCGTTGCAGTTCCTCGGAGATGCGCTCGTCGTCGGCGTCGTCCACGCCGCGCGGCCGCGTGCCGGCGATGGGATGCGTGGTCATATGGTCGCGGTCCACCTGGAGCAGCAGCTCCGGGCTGGCGCCGACGACCTCGAAGCCGGCCGTGCGCACGAAGAAGAGGTACGGGCTGGGGTTGACGCGGCGCAGCGCACGGTAGAGCGAGATGCCGTCCAGCGCCCGGCCGCTGGCGCCGCGCGGCAGCGTCAGCGACTGACGGCGCGCGAGCACGATCTGGATGGCCTCGCCGGCCGCGATGGCGTCCTTCGCCCGGGCCACGGCGGCCTCGTAGGCCTCGCGCCCGAGGCTGGCGGCGATGGGGCTCTCCAGCTCGATCTCGGCGCCCGGCGTCGACGGGCGGGGGGCCGGCGCCGGCTCGGCGGCACTCGGGCGGGCCGTCCGATCGAGGGCCTCGAAGATCGCCCGCTCGGCGATGCGATAGCGACCCTCCAGGTCGCGAGGCGCGGTCTGCAGCGAAGCGATCGCGCTGAGGGTGTGGGTCAGGTGGTCGAAGACCAGGACGAGGTCGGTCTCGAGGAAGGCCGCCGTGGGCATGCCCAGGACGTCCTTGGCCGGCAGGGGCACCGGCTCGAAGGCCGAGATCGCGTCGTAGGCGAGGGCGCCGACCGCGCCGCCGGTGAAGCGCGGCATTCCCTCAAGCGGCGCCACCCGGCGGCGCGGCACGAACGAGCGGATGGCAGCGATGGGGTCCTCGGCCACGAGGGTCGTCGCGGGCAGGTCGGGGTGGAATGCGTCCACGGAGAGCGGCCGCTCCACGATCGTGGCCGTCCCGCCGCGGACCTCGAGCGTCCGGCGGGGCCCGACACCGAGGAACGAGTAGCGGCCAACGCGCTCGCCGCCCTCGACCGACTCGAGCAGGTACGCCGGGCCGCCGTCGTCGAGCCGCAGGAAGGCGCCCACCGGCGTCTCCAGGTCGGCGTCGCGGGTGGCCCGGAGGAGGATCGTGTCGGCGTTGCCCGCCAGGCGCCGGACCTCGCCGAGGCTGAGTGGGCTCGTCATCGACATCTGCGCGGACCTCCGGGAATCAAACGGCCTTCCGTCCTGCCGGGACGAAAGGCCGAGCCTTCCGCGGTGCCACCCGCCTTCGGCACCCGGGCTCCCGGGGCCGCTCTCTCGCCGACGGACCCTCGAGGGGTCGATCGGTGCTGCCGTGATAACGCTGGCGCTCTGCGCCGGAGCCTACTGGTGCCGCCTGCGCGGCCGTTCGGTCCGGGGGCTCCCGGGTCCATTCGCCGTCGTCCTCGCACCGGCTTCCACCAGCCGCCGGTTCTCTGCGCCGAGGGAACGACGGGTACTCGTCCCGTTCATCGCCCGATCTTCGGTTGTCGGGGCGGAGTATGGGAGCCGGCCGGGAGAGGTGTCAAGCGGCCCCGCCCGGCCTGTCCCGGTCCGGCCTGTCCCGGTCCGACCGATGGGCGTTGCGCACCAAACACCAAACGGCGGTTCAGGGCACGGATCGGGGCCGCTCGAGTCGGCCGAGGTGCCGGCCGGGTGCCGGCCACGCTCGGGTGGCCGTCTCGACCGGTGAGGTTCGGATGGTCCGGGGGGTCCCGAGCCTCCGGGCGGGCCCTTTTGCCGCCGTTTGGTGTTCCACAAACAACGCACGCGGCCGTCGCAGGGTCGCGCCACCGTCCCATGCCTCCGTTGATGCTGATGGAGGCATCAGCCTCGCTAACTGGTCGGCGCGGTCCCCGTGCCCTCGGTGACCGGGACGACCAGCACGAACTGGCCGTCCTTGTCGGGGTAGCGGTGCGTGGGTCGGCGCCAGGGGAGGTAGTCCTCGGGGAGGGCCTTGACGGGCACCAGGGCGTTCGGGGGCCGGGAGGCGCCCCAGATCGAGCTGATGAACGGATACCAGACGTCCTCGATGACAGCGTGCGTGACCGTGTAGTCGTTCGTGACGGCCGGGTCGGCGGTGGCCCGGAAGCCCGACATGACCCACGAGTGGGCGCCCCGCCAGACGAGCAGCCCCACCGGCCGACCGCTCAGGCGGAGCGCCTTGGCGGCGGCCTTGATGGCCTTGGCCCGGGTGGGCTGCACATCGACCACGAACCGCCCGAAACCGAGCTGCTCGAGACCACTCGCCCACCCCTCGGGTTCGGCGCCCTTCCCGACCAGGGTCTTCGGGGAGAGCTTCCGTGCCAGCCGGTAGAGGCGGTCCTGGGTCACCCGCGTCCGGTCGGCGCCGGGCGACATGATGTTGATCATCGTCTGCATCGCCGCGGGCACGCAGTAGTACTTGGTCTGCTCGGAGACGAAGTCGCCCCGCTGGTAGAGGTTCATCGAGAAGGCCCCGTCGAAGACGGGCGGCGGATCGAGGACGAGCCGGGCCGGCGGCGGTCCGACCCGATCGGCAGAGACCGCTGGCCAGCTCCAAAGCGCGGGATCGAGAGCGGCCGAGGGCGGCGACGGGGCCGGCGCAAGGGCATCGGGTGCCAGGGCCTCGCCCGACGATCCTGGCGGCGCGACCGCGGTCGACCGGGCGGCGATCGCCGAGGTGGCGATCGTCGGCTGTCCCGATGGGGCCGGGGCGACGAAGGCGCCGGCTGCCGCGAAGACGCCGGCGCAGAACGCGATCGCGATCACGCCGGCGAGGGCAAGGGTGCGGCGGTGGGGTCGACGCTGGGTCATCACTCGTTCGACGTGGGCGTGCGGATCAGGCATCGGCGAACTCCAGGCGCATCGTGACGCGCGGGGGGCCGCCGCCGGGTGGCTGGGCAACGGCTGCCTCGCGGAAGCCCGCTGCTCGGAAGAGGGACACGGTGCCGGTGTAGGCGGCGTCGGTGCTCAGCCGCCGGTCGCCGGGATCGCGGGCATAGCCCTCGACGGCGGGTGCGCCGTGCTCGCGGGCGTAGGCCACGGCCCCCTCGAGCAGCGCCCTGGCGACCCCTTGCCCGCGCCGGCGCCGCGCAACGAAGAAGCAGACGATCGACCAGGCCGGCAGGTCGTCCACCGGGGCCAGGAACCGTGAGCGAACGAGCCGTTCGAAGCCTGAGCGCGGGCCGAGCCCCACCCAGCCCACGGGCTCGTCGCCGTCGTAGGCGAGCAGGCCCGGCGCGGGGTCCGTGCCAGCGAGCGCCCGCAGCGCCGCGCGGTTGTCAGCGGACATCGCCCTGGCCATCTCGGTGCTCGAGCGTCGGAAGAACATGCACCAGCAGCCGTACGACGCGCCGCCCCGCCCGAAAAGCGCTTCGAGGTCTGGCCAGCGCTCGGGCGTCAGGGGCTCGATGCGGAAACCCAGCGCGGCCCTCACGACCCGCCGGCGCCGGACTCCACTGGCGGCGCCACCCGGTCGAGGAGGTCGCCCAGCGCGTGCGCGCCCAGTTGATCGATGATCGCCCGGGCCTCCCGGACCGCCTCCGGCACGGCTGGATGATCCGGTGGCGCGAGGAGGACCAGGCCAAGCAGGACCTGGGCGAGGTCGAACCGAGCATCGCATTCACGGATGTATCGGGCCGCTTCGAGGATGTCGTGAACCCCACCATCCACGCGTCCTTCCAGGATCGCCAGGCCTCCATGCATGTACCGGCGCAACGCGGCGACGTACCGTCCGCGATCCGCGGCCCCGTCAGCGATGCCGACCACCTTCCTTGCCGCCGCCACGTCCCGTAGGGCGAAGGCCGCCGGCGCTGCCCACCAAGCGCCCCAGAGCTCGAGGGACTTCCCCACGGCTGCGCCCTCCAAGGCCTCCGCGAGGGAGAGCGCGTAGTCGCCGCGACACCAGGCCACCAGCGCCCTGTCGAGGTGCGGGAACGCGGCATCCTCCTCGCGACCCAGCGAGGCTCGCAGGGGCTCGATCTCATCGAGCATCACCTCGGCCGCGCCGACGTCCGCCCGGTACGCCCAGATCGCCAGCCGCGTGCTCGCGAAGGTGACCCGGTCGAACGCGGGCAGGTCGGGCCGGTCGCACTCGTCGAGCAGCGTGAGCGCTTCCTGCCAACGCCCAAACCAGACGGCAAAGCTCGCGGCAAAGCCGACGCTCCCCAGTAGCCACTCCCGATCGCCGACCCGTCGTGCGACGTCGAGGGCTTCGAGCGCGGCGGACCATGACTCCCGTGGGTCCTCATCCCAGAGGCGAACCATCAGGTTGTTCAAGGCGCGGAGCTGGATTCCCGGTAGTCCGTTCGCCTGAGCCAGGGCGGCCGCTCCCCGCTGGAGCGCTGTCGCCTCTCGCAGCCGGCCCGCACTCGTCAGCAGGTTGCCCTTGGTCACGAGCGCGTCGGCGATGACCGGGATGAGTTCGAGTCGCTCGGCCATCTCCAGGCCTCGATCGACGATCGGCAGGCCGACATCGATGCGATTCACGAACATGTACGCCCGTGCCAGCTCGGCGAGGAACCTGGCCAGGCCCTCGTCGTCACCCAACCCCTCGACCTCGGGCAGCGTCGCCTCCAGGAGCGCGATCGAACGCTCGACCGCGGCCTGAGCATGCATGATCCGACCGAGTGAAGCGGCGGAGCGGGCGATGCCCGATCGGTCGCCCGCCGCGCGGTAGGCAGACACGGCCTCGCCACAATGCCGCTCACCGTCCTCGTAGTCCGCGCCAGCCCGCGCCGCCTCGCCGGCCCGCTCGTGGAGCTGCGCCCGCTCGATCGGATCTTCCGTCACCTCCAATGTTCGCTCGAAGAAGCCCAGGGCCTGGACGTGTGAATGCAGGATCGCCGCGCGCTCACCCGCCGCGCGCAGGGCGAGGCGTGCCTGCGCGGCCAGGGCTGCCGCCTCCGGGCCGGCGGGCGTGGCGCGATACGCGAGGAGATAGTGGTCGGCCACGATGGCCGCGATCTCCTCGCTGCCGGTCGCCTCGAAGTAGCGCACCGCGGCGAGGTGTCGCGCCCGCCGTTCGGGCCGCGCCAGGGTGCTGTACGCCACCTCCTGGATCAGGCCCTGGACGAAGGCGTACTGGCCGCGCTCCGGCGAACGAGGATCGACGTCCAGGCGAACGACCTCGCGCCGCACCAACCCACCCATGCGCCCTTCGATGACGGCGGCCTCGGTTCCGCTGATGGCGGCCAGGCCGGCGCTGGTGAAAGAGAGCCCGAGGACCGAGGCGTCCTGGACCAGGGCTCGGTCGGCCGGTTCGAGCGCGTCGAGCCGGGCGGCGATGAGCCCGCGCAGGGTGTCCGGGACCTCCAGGGACGCGGCGTCGCCGACCATGCGGTAAGCACCACCCTCGTCGGCGACCAGCACGCCCTCGCCGACCAGCATCCGCACCGTCTCCACCGCGTAGAGGGGCACGCCTTCCGCGCGCGTCACGATCCGGGCCACGAGCGTGGCCGGGATGCCGGGCGCCAGTCCCGCCAGCAGTTCGCGGATGGTCGCGTCCGGCAACGGCTCGAGGTGGAGGGCGGTGAAGTTCCGCTGCCCGGCGCCCCACGTCGGGCGGCGCTCCATGACCTCCGGGCGGGCGAGGGTCACGATGAGGATGGGATGCGTGCGCGACCACTCGAGCAGCGACTCGATGAAGTCAAAGAGGCCCTGGTCGGCCCATTGCAGATCCTCGAAGACCATCACCGTCGTGCCCCGGTCGGACACCCGCTCGAAGAAGGTCCGCCAGGCGGCGAAGAGGTCGGCGCGCTCGGTAGAGGGCATCTGCTCCAGCCCGAGCAGGGCCGCGAGCCGAGGCCCGAGCCAGCGACGCTCTTCCGGATCCGGCACGGAGTCGGCCATGGTCGCCTCGAGCCGCTCTCGGGCGACCGGCGCGGGATCGGTCTCGGCGATGCCGGCGCGGCCGCGGACCATCTCGCCGAGCGCCCAGAAGGCGACGCCCTCGCCATAGGCGGGTGACCGGCCCTGGTGCCAGTAGACGTCCTCGGCGATGCCGTCGATGTACTTCTCCAGCTCCCACGCCAGCCGGCTCTTGCCGATGCCGGCGCTGCCTACCAATGACACGAGCCGCGCTCGACGCTCGCGACCCGTGGCGTTGAGCAGCTCTTTGAGCAGGTGGAACTCGCTCTCGCGGCCCACGAACGGCGGTTCCAGCACGGCTGCACGACCTGCACCGCCGCGGCCTGCGAGGATCGCGATGGCCCGCCAGGCTTCGACGCCATCGCGCTTGCCCTTGAGGTCCTGCTC
>Ga0209108_10002222_pt1 | contig 11207 bp, 6 predicted proteins | sample Rifsed10ft1_FD_184003 | JGI IMG/M metagenome (GOLD analysis project Ga0209108, IMG submission 184003) | Soil microbial communities from Rifle, Colorado, USA - sediment 10ft 1 (version 2) | ecosystem: Environmental > Terrestrial > Deep subsurface > Rock core/Sediment | place: Rifle, Colorado...
CGGGTCGGTCGGGAGCCGGCCGCGAGACGCCGCAGCTGGCCCGACCGATCCAACCCCACGAGCACCTCGCCGAACAGCCGCTCGAAGCGCGCCGGCTCCCCCCGCGCGCGCAGGGTCTCGACCGCCGTTTCCGACACGATCCGCGCGGCCTCGGCGGCATCGAACGGCCGGCTGTCGAAGCGCTCCGGTGGGGCGAACAGGCCGCGGCCGGGGACCATGTCGGGGTCGCCGGCACCGCCCGGGGTCGCCGGCAGGCCGACGTTGGCGCGGGTCCGCGGTCCGGGCGGCACCTGCGCCCCGGGCGGGATGAGCTCCACGACGCCGCCGCCCTCGTCGTCGCGCGGCTGGCCGATCCCGATGACGAGCCGGTAGCCGGCCGAGGCCCCGCCCAGGACGACCGCCGCCAGGGCCTCCGGGCCGCCGTCGACGAGCTGGACGACCCGGCCGTCGCGAGCCATCGACGACTCGATGCCCGCGAGCGAGCGGCCGACGGCGACCGCCTGCCACGACCAGGGTGCCCGCAGCGAGGTCTCCGCGAGCGCCTCCGCCGGGAGGAGGGCGGCGGCCTCGCGACCGAGCACCCATGCCGTCCCGTGCCACGCCGCGGCCAGCCGATCCAGCGTGGGCCGCACGGGCGGCTGGCCCAGCACCAGGCGGACGCGCGGCGCTGGCGTCGGCCGCTCGTAGGAGGACAGCTCCTCCTGCAGTGCCCGCATCGCGGACGGACTCGCGACGGCCAGGACGGCGGTCGCGGTCCCCTCGCCGAGCGCGCGCAGGTCCTCGCCGAGCCGTGCCTGGAGCGGCCCCAGGGCCCCACCCTCCAGGTTCTGCACGAAACCACGGACCTGCCGGAAGGAGTCTTCGAAGGCGAGCCACGGGTTGCGCTCGCGCCATTGGGCCGCGGTCGGCAGACGGACGTGGCCGCCGGCGATCCGGAGCGTCCCCGCCCGGCCGTTGCCCGTGGCCAGCCGGCTCGCCGGCAGGATCGCGTGCAGGAGGGCGAGACGCAGGGCCGCGAGGACCGGAGCGGCACGCAGGTCGATCTCGATGCGCTCGAGCATCGCGACGAGCGCGACGAGCTGGCGCGGCGTGTGGAGGTCGATGAGCTCGTCGACGAGCGTGGGGGCGGCCTCGACCGTGGGGAACCGGTCGCGCAGGGCCGCGCGTGCCTCGTCCACGCCGCCGTCGGTCACTGCACGGACCTCGTCCTCCGGGTCGAGCGGGGCCTGGCGGTGCTCCGACCCGCCGCGCTGGTCGCGACAGACCGTGCAGCGGTAGTGCCGGGCGATCGGTCGCGGCCGGCCGTCTGGATCGTCGCTCGCCCAGGTGAACTCGTCGGCGACGAGCATCCGCCCGCAGGTCGCGCAGCGCGTCGCGAACAGGTCCCCGATCGAGACCTTCAGGCTGGACTCGCGACGCGGGGATGCCGCCATGCCCTGGAACGCGGCGTCCAGGTGGCGGACGTCCGGCGGGCGCAGCACGACCTCGGCGAGCATCCTGGTGAGCGGGCTCGATTCGATCGAGATGGCGCGACGCTGGCGGTCCACCGCCGCCCGCGCGACCCAGCCGCCGCGTCCGGCGAGGTCGGCGACGACGTCACCCGGGCCGGTGTGCGCCTCGATCCGCGCGGCGAGCAGCGACAGCGAGGGCGTCGGTGCGAGCCGCTCGAGGACAGGCAGCGACGTCCCCGCCTCGGTGCGCGTGGACCATCCTCGACTCCGCATCGCAGCGATGATGCTAGCCCACGAGCGCTAGGCTGGGCCGATGCACGACCCCCTCGTCGAGTTGACGCCCGCGCCAGCCGTGCCGCTCCACCCCGCTGTCGCGACCGCCCGGACTGCCGTCGTCGCGGCGCTCCGCGACGTGCTGGCGATCCCCGACGACGCCCTTGAACGGCCGTGGCGTTGGCGCCCGACGGACGAGGACGACGTTGACGTCCGGTATGGGATCTATCGGCTCCACGAGGGCCTCGAGGAGGCGATCGGTGCCGTGGAGCGGGGCCGAGCCGCAGCGGAGCGCTCGTCGGAGGAGCACCTGTCGGCGGCGACGCGACCGGGCCGGCCGGCGATCCCGCCCCTCGCCGCCGCCACCGCCGCCCGCTGGGACCTCAGCGGCGTCCTGATCCCGTTGACCGCCGCCGACCTGGACGCCGCGCCGGGGGGCGGGGAGTGGACCGTGCGCCGGACCCTGGGGCACATCGTGACCAGCCAGCGCTCGTACGGCTGGACCTCCGCCTGGTTCCTCCATCGCGCGAGCGAGGCCGGCGCAGGCGAATACCCACCCGAGGGGGCCATCCCACCGGACGGGGACGAGGAGGAGGATGGCCAGGGCTCGGTCGACGAGGTCCTCGAGCGGCTCGGCACCCTCGTGGACGCGGCCATCGAGCACTTCGCGGCGCTCCACCGCGTCCAGCTGCTCACGCCCGGGCGCTGGTCCGGGCTGCCGGTCACGATCGACTTCCGGCTGGGCCGGCTCGGCTCGCACATCCGCGAGCACACGATCCAGGTCGACAAGACCCTCGCGATGACCGGCCGCACGCCGACCGAGACCGCGCGCCTGGTCCGGCTGATCGCGGGCAGCTACGGCCGCCTGGAGGGCCTCGTCATCGGGCGCGATCGCGACGACCTGGACCGCCCGCTCGGCGGGGGTCCGAGCGCGGCCGGGATCCTCGGATCGGCGACGCGGGACGTGGCCGCGACGGCGGCAAATGCGAGGTCGGCCGCGACGACCGGCTGACGCCGGATCGCTCCAGCCCCGGATCGGCCGGCCGGCTCCCGGGCTACGCCTCGTCGAGCTCGTCCGGCTCCTCTTCGAACGCCTCGTCGGTGGTGGACTCGGGCGGCAGCACGCGATCGAGGTCTTCGATCTCCTCGTCCTCCTCGTCGTCCTCGAGGTCCTCCTCGAGCTCGGCCTCCTCGCGGACGAGCGTGCCCTTGGTGTACGGGCGCAGGTCGGTCGACTTGGCCGCCGTCGGGAAGCTGACCTTGCCGTAGTTCGAGGGGTCCTGGAAGACCTCGCGGATGATCAGGCGCACGTCCTTGTCACCGAGACTGGTGACGCCCGCCGAGTACTTGTTGCCGTCCGCGATGAGCTTGAGCAGCCGGGCCGCGACCCGCGGCTCCACGACGCCGACGCGGACACCGTTGCTGATCGCGATGAGTCGGTTCCGCTCGGGCGTGAGCTCGACGGCGTCGCCCGGGTTGATCTGGGCCAGTTCCTTGGGCGAGGCGAGGTCGGTCAGGTAGGCGAAGCCGGTCTTGCCGGTCTCCTCGACGAAGATGCTGACCGGCGCCTTGCTGCCGTCCATCGCCGGCACGGTCTTCTCGCCGGCGGCGTTGAGCAGGACCTTGAGCCGATCGATGTTGCGCTCGGCGATCCGGTTGGTCGGATCGAGCGCGAGGGCGGTCTGGTAGTGCTCGCGCGCCTCACCGAGCAGGCCGAGCTCCCAGAGCGCCTTGGCCAGGCGGTTCTCCGCCTCGGCGTCCGGGCCGAGCTCGAGCAGCTTGCGGTTCGTGGCGGCGGCGTCGGCCCACTGGGCGTCCGAGGCCTGGGTGATCGCCTGCTCCGCAAGCTGGCGTCGGGTCCGGGTCAGGTTCGCCGGACTCTCCTTGGTCTCGACATCGGGGAAGGTCACGTGTGGGCAGTCCTTTCAGGGCGCGGTCGGGGCGGTTCGGCGGTGCGGGTCAGTCGCGGCGCGCGCGGGGCGCGCGCAAGGGCGCAGGCGCGCAGTCCGTGCTGGTTCGCGGCATCGCTTTCTAGCACCGGACGCGGGCGCCGTCAAACGAGGGGGCCTCCGGTGGGTCGCGGCGGCGCCCGTCTGCGGCCCCTACTGGCGCAGGAGCAGGTTCCAGACGACCACGATCACGCCCAGCCCCGCGAGCAGGACGGTCTGCCAGAGCCAGCGGACGTCGCGCCGGCGGGTGGGTGTGGCGGCATGGAACGCGTCCCAGAGGTAGAACGCGAGCGTCAGCAGCGCGGGGCCGACGAGGCGCGGGATCTCCATCGCCCGCAGCGCCGCAGCACCGATCGCGATGGCGGCCGCATACGTGATGGCGGACCACAACGCGTCGCGGGCATTGGACACGCGAAGGGCCGCCGCACGGTAGCCGAGCAGGAAGGCGATCGCGGCGTCGCCGGCTGCGAGGGTCAGGAGCGAGGTCTCCGGCAGCGGCCCGCCGGCCGCACCGGGCGCGCCGGGCTGCGCGAGCCCGCCCGGCACCGTGGCCGCGACGCCGACGAACCCGATGAACGCGACCACGAGCGTGGTCACGAGGACGGCCGTCCGGTCGTCCTGGTCCAGGCCCTCGGGCGACGACAGGATCCGCGCCTCCAACGCGAGGCATCGCGCGACGATGAGGCCCGTGATCAGCAGCGCCGGTGCGAGCCAGAGGCCGAACGGCACGAGGCGGATCGCGCCGACGCATGCCACCGCCGCGACCGCCGGCAGGATGAGCGACTCGACCGGGACGCCGAGCCCCTCCCCGTGACTCGCCTCGTCCGCGAGCACCTGCAGGGTCCCGAGCAGCATCGCGCCGAGCAGGAAGATCGCCGTGAACCAGACACCGGGCGGCTCGATGAGCCGGCTGAGGCCGACGACCGTGACCGCCGCGAGCGCAAGGTCGCGACGCGCGAGCCGGTCGGTGGCGTCCATCGCGCCGATGGTACGCGAGGCGCTCATCCGCGCGATCCCGACCAGCTCACGCCCGGGCCCCGGCCGCCGCCACCCGCTCCACCTTTGCGCCCACCCACGCCAGGAGGTCGGCGCGCGACCGCGTGTTGAGCACGACCGCCGGCTCGACCCAGGCGCGGCGCGCCTGGCTGATGCCCCACTCGAGGTAGTCGAGCTCGGCGGTCTTGTGCGCGTCGGAATCGATCGAGAGCACGCAGCCCATCTCCACCGCCCGACGCGCCCGCTCGACCGCGAGGTCCAGACGATGCGGCGAGCCGTTCATCTCGAGGGCCGTGCCGGTCCGGGCGGCCTCGGCGTACACCGCGTCCCAATCGAGGTCGAGGTCGGCCCGGTCCAGGATCATCCGCCCCGCAGGGTGGGCGATCACGTCGACGTGCGGACTGCGGATCGCGTTGAGGGTTCGCCGCGTGAGCTCGTCACGCGACTGCCGGCGCGACACGTGGACCGACGCCACGACGAGGTCGAACCGCGAGAGCAGGTCGTCGTCGTAGTCGAGCGCGCCATCGGCCCGGACCTCCAGCTCGCAGCCGTGGAGGAGCCGGAAGCCCTCGGCCGGGGTCTCGGGCGGGGCCGTCCCGGCGGCCTCCTCCGCCGCGAAGCGCGCGTTGATCTCGGCGATGATCGCCCGCTGCTCCTCGACCCGATCTGGCGTCAGCCCGCGCGCGATGGCGAGTGACTGCGTGTGGTCGGTGAGCACCTGGTAGGCGTGGCCGCGCCGTCGGGCCGCCTCGGCCATCGTCTCGATCGCGTGGACACCGTCGGACCAGTCGGAGTGGCTGTGCAGGTCGCCGCGCAGGTCGGCGAGCGTGATCAGCGTCGGCAACCGACCCGCCAGTGCGGCCTCGATCTCGCCCGCGTCCTCGCGCAGCTCGGGCTCGATGAACGGCAGACCCAGGAAGGCATAGACCTCTGCCTCCGTGGCGAACGTCCGCAGCTCGGCCGCGTCGCCGGTCAGCGGCTCGCCGTCCTCGCCGATCCGCAGGAAGCCCTTCTCGGACAGGCTCCAGCCAAGGTCCCTGGCCATCGCCCGCAGCCGGACGTTGTGCTCCTTGGATCCTGTGAAGTGGACCCGGTACGTGCCGGCGCTGCCCGGCGGCATGATCATCAGGTCGACCTGCGGGCCACGCAGGAGCTGGACCGCCGCCTTGTACGAGCCCCTGTTGACGACCTGCTCGACGGCCCCGAGCCCGGTGAAGCGCTCGATGAGGCCGGGTCCGTCGTCGGTCTCGGCGAGGAGGTCCAGGTCGCCGATGGTCTCGCGCCGCCGCCGGAAGGAGCCCGCGGGCTCGACGCCGCCCACGCCGGGCATCCCCGCCAACGCTTCGACCAGCCCGTCGACGAGCTCGGACGCACGGTCCAGGAGCATCCGCTGGGGTCGCGACTCGAGGCGCTCGATGCCCTCGAGGATCAGCCGCTCCGTGCGCTCGGACATGCCTCGGATCGTCCGCAGCGTGCCGGCCTCCGCCGCGCGACGGAGGTCCTCCATCGTCTCGATGCCAAGCTCGCCATAGAGCAGTCTGACGGTCTTGGGCCCGACGCCTGGGAGCCGCAGCAGCTCGACCAGGCCGGGCGGCACCTCCGCGGCGAGACGGTCATAGAACGCGAGGCGGCCGGTCGTCGCGAGCTCCTCGATCTTGTCGCTGATCGCCGTGCCCACGCCTGGGATCCGCGGCCGCTCACCGGCACGGTACGCCGCCACGAGGTCGACCGGGCTGCGTCCGATCGCGTCCGCGGCGCGGTGGTAGGCCACGGTCTTGAACACGAGTTCGCCCTTGACCTCGAGCATGTCGCCGATGTCGTGGAAGATCCGGGCGAGGTCGCCGTTGGTCAGGTCCGCCGGCTGGCCGTCGGCGGGCGTGGGTTCGTCGGTGGGCGTGGCCGCGGTCATCGCCGCGGTGTCCGCAGGCGGCGGCGAATCGGACTGGGCGACGCTGCGCGGCATGTCCCGTGATGGTAGCCGCGGCCGGGCGTTCGTGCGCCTGACGCAGCGGTGTTCCCGCGCGCAGCGGGATGCAGCGACGCGGCGCGCGAGGATCAGGCGGCGACCACCCGGTCGCGACCGTTGCGCTTCGCCCGGTAGAGGGCCCGGTCGGCGATCTCGAGCAGGTCCTCGATCGGCTCGTCCGGTTCGTCGGCGACGGCAACGCCCACCGACACGCTGACGCGCGGGACACCGAGCCGGCGCAGGTCCAGGTCCCCCACCGCCGAACGGATCCGCTCGCCAACCTCGACCGCCACGCCCGGGTCCGGGTTGCGCAGCAGGACCACGAACTCCTCCCCGCCGAACCGCGCCGGGACGTCGTCCTCGCGGACGGCCGACACGATCGCGCCGCCCACCGCGCGCAGGACGTCGTCGCCGGTCGCGTGCCCGTACGTGTCGTTGAGCTTCTTGAACCGGTCGATGTCGACCATCAGGATCCCGACCGCGTCGCCGGCTCGCCGGCGCCGGGACAACAGTCCGACGAACTCGTCGAAGTATCGGCGGTTCGGCAGGCCGGTCAGGGCGTCCGTGGAGGCCTGCGCCTCCGCGGCCTGGTGCGAGTAGGCCCGCGCGAGCGCGGCCGATGCCTCGACGGCCGCCCCGCCGAGCATCCGCTGGGTCATCTCGGGCCACGGCGCCTCCACGCGCCGGGACAGGACGATCGCCCCGACCACGCCGTCGTCGACGACCAGCGGTGCCGCGAGCGTGTGGGTCAGCCCGTAGACGGTGCGCACCCGGCCGGCGACCCGGTCGGCGACCGTGAGGCCGGCAGGCAACGGGTCCTCGAGATCGGCGATGGGCAGCAGGGTCGTCGAGTCCGGGACGCCCGCTCGCGTGCTGACCAGCCGGGCCTCGAGCACGAACGAACCCGGCCGGCGGCGGACGACCACGACGTGATCCGCACCGGCCGCGGTGCCCAGGTCCTCCACGATCGCGTCGACGATGGCGTCCGCGGAGACCGACCTCGACAGCCCCGACAGGATCCGGGCGAACGACGCGGCCTCGACGCCGCGACCCACCTCGAGGGCACGCACGGCCGCGGCGTGATTGAGGGCGGCCGCGCCGGCGATGGCGACGAGGGCGATGACCACCCAGTCGAGGGGCCCGGGCTGACTCGTCAGGACGCGCGCGAGCGCCACCAGACCGAGGAGGATGAAGGCTGCCGAGAGGACCGACCAGGACCGACGGATCCGGCGATCCGACGGGTCAACAGTTCGCGCAGGTCGCGTGGTCGGTTGGCTCACGTCGGGAATACAGGATGGGGGTCCGGAGGCGTTCCGTCCACACCCACCGGGCGGTACGGATGGTGGGGGTCGGGTAGTACTTCCGTACTAGTGGAGTCGCGTCGCGTCGTGGATGGCCACCGGCAAGCGAGCCGACGCCCTATGCGGCGGCCACGTCCCCTGCCGCGGCTGCATCGTGACCGCCATCGCGCTTGACCCGGTAGAGAGCCCGGTCCGCGGCGGCGATGAGGTCCGTGGCGGTCCGGCCGTCGGACGGGTAGGTCGCGACGCCGATGGACGTGGCGATCGGCACGGGACCGCGCTGCTCGCCGACGAACGGCCGGTCGCGGCAGGCCTCCAGGATCCGCTCGGCGGTGCGACGGGCGTCCGGCGCATCCGTGTCGGGGAGGATCACGGCGAACTCGTCGCCGCCGTAGCGGGCAGGCACGTCCGAACCGCGGAGCGTGGAGCGGATGATCTCCGCCGCCCATCTCAGCACGCCGTCGCCGAAGAGGTGCCCGAACGTGTCGTTGACGAGCTTGAAGTCGTCGAGATCGAGCATCAGCACGCTCAGCGGCCGTCGCGCGCGCTGTGCCCGGATGACCTCCTCGCCGAGCCGCTCGTGGAGGAACCGGTGGTTGTAGAAGCCGGTGAGCGGGTCCCGGTCGGCGAGCTTGCGGGCGTCCTCGTAGAGACGGGCGTTCTCGAGCGCCATCGCGGCTTCGTTGGCCATCGTGCGGGCGAGTTCCAGCCGCTCCGCGTCCCAGTGCACGTACCCGTTGGAGAAGAGTTCGACGAGCCCGATCGCCTGGCCCTTGGCCATGAGCGGCAGCATCACGAGCATCCGGTTGCCGTCGCGGACCATCAATGCGACCTCGGCGGGGTCGGCCGCCGGGTCCTCCGCGTCGATCACGACCGTCTCGTGCCGTTCGAGGACGCGCAGCGTCTCGGGGAAGCCGGCGACGGTGAAGAACGGCTCCATCTGCTCGAGGCGGAGCGGCGGGTGGTACCCGAGGGTGTCCACGTGGCCGGCCGCGCGGTCCCAGTAGCTGATCGCGCACTCGTCCGCGCCCATCGCGCGGGCGAGGTGACCGGCCATCAGGTTGGCGACCTGGCGTGGGTCCAGGCTCTCGGCCAGCTCACCGCTCATGTCCAGGAGGCGGCGCAGCTCCCCGGCCAGATCCTGCGAGCGCGCCAGCAGGCGGGCGGACTCGACGGCCGTGGCCGCCTGGTCGGCGAGGATCGTCAGCATGCGGAGGTCATCCTCGTCGAAGCCATCCAACCCGAGCTTCGAGAGCGTGATGACGCCCACCACGGCCTGGTCGTACCGCATCGGGACCACCAGCATCGACTCATCGACGTCGTCGGTGCCCGGGATGGTCTGGCCGCGCTGGTCGGCGTTCGCGTCGTTGATCAGGAGCGCCTCGCCGTGCTGGGCGACCCAGCCGGTGAAGCCCTCCCCGAGCCGGCAGCGGAGCAGGTCGAGATCGACCTGCTCGTAGGCGCCGACCCGGCCCTCGAACGCGATCGGCACGACGTGGTCGGGCGGCTCGAGCAGGTACACGCGGGCGTTGTGGTAGTCGGTGATCCGGCGCGTCTCCTCCACCACTGTACGGCCGATCTCCGCCACGCTCGACGCCCGCGACAGGCGCGCGGACGCGGCCTGCAGGACACCGAGCTGCGCGGCCCGCGCCTCGGTCTGATCGAACAGCTCCGCATTGGTGAGCGCGATCCCGGCATGCGTCGCCAGCGTGGTCACGAAGGCGATGTCGCCGTCCGTCCAGACACGCGGCTCGCGGGTCGCTGCGGAGAGGGCGCCGATGACCCGGTCGTGGTGGATGAGCGGCGCGACCAGGTCGCCCGCGAACTCGAGGATGCCCTCGTAGCGAGCGATGTTGAGCGGGTCGCTCCGCGCGTCGGTCAGCGCTGCCACCCGTCCGGTCCGCAACACCTCCCCGGCCCAGCCCTCGCCGACGCCGAAGACCGGGAGCGCGCCGGCGACCTCGTCGGTGAGGCCCGCCCAGGCGGCGACGATGAGCCGCTCGTCGCGGAGGATCCGGATCGTGACGAAGTCGGCACGCAGGCCGTGGCGCGTCTCGTCGACGATCATCCGGAGCAGCGCCTTGCGGTCGTGCGAGGCCGCGAGCCGCTCGGCGATCCCGAGGACGGCGTCGAGCCGATCCGCGAGTTCCGCTTCCAGGGTCGGCGGTGGCGTGGCCGTGGCACCCGACGTCCAGGGCGCGCTGGATCCGCCGAGCAGTCGCCTGAACAGCGACGGTCGGAGCACGGAAGTACCCGCGTCCGGCCTATCCTCGGGCTCCGGACCGCGGGGGTGGGGCTGCGCGCTCATCGCAGCGCATCGTCCCACCCGCGACCGGTCGAGCGGCCCACACCGACCGTACCGGTCGGCATGGTACGGAGGTCCCGCGGCGACCGCGCCGCGGAAGGTACGTCAGCCCACGCCGAGCGCGACCGGATAGCCGGCCGCGCGCCACGCCTCGATCCCGTCGGCGACCCACCGAACATCCTCGAACCCGGCCGCACGGAGCAGCGAGGCCGCGACGGCCGAGCGATAGCCCGAGGCGCACATCGTCGCCAGCGGCCGGTCGTGCGGGAGTTCGGCCAGTCGTTCCCCCAGCGAGCCCGTGCCGATGTGGACCGCGCCCGGGACGTGGCCCGCGTCGAACTCGCTCGCCTGGCGGACATCGATGAGCAGCGGCGCCGGCGAACCCTCGGTCTCGTCCGCCAGCGCGGCGGCCAGCCCATCGATCGAGATGGTGCCGCCGGGCTCGAGTGGGCGGCCCTCGTCGGCCCAGCGGCGGAGGCCGCCCTGGAGGTATCCGACGACGGTCTCGCAGCCGATCCGGATCGCCTGGCGGGCCAGGTCGTCGAGATCCTCGACGCGGTCGACGACGAGCACGATCGGCAGGTCCGCCTCCACCACCCAGCCGAGCCACGTGCCGAACGAGCTCCCGGCGGGGATCGAGACCGAGCCCGGGATGTGCGCAGCGACATGCGACGCGGCAGGACGCGCGTCGACCACCACGGCGCCGCCGGCGACCGCGGCCTCCACGCCGTCCACGGGGAGTGGCCGGACGTCGGGCACGCGCCCGCCAAGCAAGCGCGGGCCTTCCTGGTTGGTCGGTCGCATCCGCGCGAAGTAGCGCGGGAATGCCGGCTGGCCGGCGAGCAATCGCTGGGCGAAGGCGTCCGCGTCGAGCCCCGGGTCGAGCAGCGGCTGGTGGCGTCGCTCGTAGCCGATCGTGCTGGATGGCGTGGAGGCGATCCCGGTCGAGCACAGCGAGCCGGCGCC
>Ga0209108_10002224_pt1 | contig 11201 bp, 8 predicted proteins | sample Rifsed10ft1_FD_184003 | JGI IMG/M metagenome (GOLD analysis project Ga0209108, IMG submission 184003) | Soil microbial communities from Rifle, Colorado, USA - sediment 10ft 1 (version 2) | ecosystem: Environmental > Terrestrial > Deep subsurface > Rock core/Sediment | place: Rifle, Colorado...
GGTGACGGAGCGGCGACCGGCGCCGTCGCCGGCCGTGCCTCGCGCCTCACCGCTTCGATCTCGCGCTGTTTCTCGACTTCCCACGCCTGCCGTTCGCGGGCAAGCATGCGTTCGGCGTACGAATTGCGGATGCCGCCCAGTTCCTGCAGGCCGTGCCACATGTCGCGGCAGCGCTGCGCGGCGAGAATCAGCTTGTCGTCCACGATCACCCTGTGCAGCGCCTCGTTGCGGTCGACCATCATCAGGTACGGCACCTTCTCCGGGAAACCGTTCACGTCGTGGCCGAGGCTTTCCTTTACCGGCACCAGGCTTCCGTTCCAGAGCGCGCGCGGAACGCCCGCGAGGTGCTTGGCGTAACGGGGATCGCAGGCGACGAAATCGACGAAGGTGAACGCGACGTCCTCGGAGACTTTCTGGCGCGCCTCGTCTTCGTACGCAAAGTTCGCGACCGGCCAGTCGAGTTCGGGCTGGGGATTGTCCTCGAGCGTGAAGCGTGAGGCCCAGTCGGCTCCGGCCGAGGGATCGTAGGTGAAGGCCGGGAAAGCGCGCGCCTGCATGGCAGCCGCCGCGACGAGATACGGCGGCAGGCCGGCTGAGCGGCCGCTCGCGCCGGTGAAGACACTGAACAGCGCCCGCCCGGGATACTGGAGTCCCTTCAAAATCCGGTCCCGGAGCTGATAGAGGTTGGAACTGCTCGACTGCATGACGTAAACCTCATTCAATCCGATCGCCATGCTCGCCAGCCGCGCGCTGCGCGCGTTGAATGCGAAGTGCCCGTCGCTCACCGACGGTTCTTCGAGAATATCGTCGATCTGCACCAGGACTTTCACCGGCAAGCCCAGTGAAAGCACCTCCATCAAGCCGGCGTTGTCCCCCATGGGCCCGCCAGCGGCGCGGATGCAGACGAGGTAGCCGGGAAACAGGTTCAGGTCCTGCGGGCGCAACGAGTTGGCGTCGAATTCCTCGAAGTACACATGGTGATGCGAGTCGATATAGCGGCCCTCGATCTCGAGTTCGGCGATGGTGACGGCCTTGATCAGTTCGACCATCTCGGGCAACTGCCGCCGATAGGCGTAAAGCGCCGCCGCGCAGCTGTCGAATACAAAGGAGTGGGGCGTCTCGGTGCCGCCTCTGGCCTCGAAAAAGCGCTGCGACCTGAGCACTTCGAGCGCCGCCTCGATGCGCTGACGCCGGCCCTCAGGCAGCGCGGTCTTGGGCGCGGCCTCCGACAGCATGCGCGAGAGCGCCTCGAAATCGAAATCGTCCGCGTGCGTGGTGCCGAACGAGGCGCGCAATTGCTCCGCGCTCCGGCCGGCGTCCGAACGAACGAAGTCCGCGCGCAGCACCTCGGTGAGTTTCATGATGAGCCGCTCGATTTCGGCCTTGAACGCACGCGTCTTGGTCTGCTGCACGAACTGCCATGCGTGCGTGAGGAGGCGCGCCGGCGTGTCCGGTTCGCAGCCGATTACAGCGCCGTCCACCTTGAGTGCGGCCCGTGCGCGCGCCAGGCTCGCGGTCAACTCCTTGCCGCCTTTCGCGGCAAGGAGTTTCGACGCGGTTTCCCACAGATCGGAAAGCGGTCCCTTCGCGCCTTCCGCAACCAGACCGCGGATTTCGCGTTCGAGTCCCAGCACGTGTCTGCGCGTGCGCTCGCCGTCGAGCCCGCGCGGGGCGACCTCCTGCAATAGATTGTCGATGACGGCCGACAGGGAGCGAACGCAGTCGGCGGCGGCATCGGTTTTCGCCAGCACCAGCGGAAAGTCGTAGCGCAGCGTGGTGAGATCCTTGTACGGAGCGAGCAGCGCGGGGCGCAGTCCGAGGCCCTCGGGGGCTTCCAGGGTTACGCCAACCCGTTTTCCAGTGAGGTGGAAGGCAACGTGCTCTTGCAGTTTGATGTCCATTGTCACTCGCTCTTTACGCAGCCGCCCGTGCGGCTGGCCCTTCATCAGGCCATACCGTGAATTTGTCGAGCTCCGACTCGAGACCGGCCTGGATGTACTCGGGCGTGCGCAGGTGCGGGGACAACCGCGTCTCCTCGTAGCGCGGCACTTCGGGGTTGTGGTAGAGGATGCCGACCGGTATGGGATCGGTGATTGACGCGAGCTCGCGCGCCCGGTCGATGTTCAGCGGATCGTGCTCCTTCTGGTTTTTGTACACCTTGGTGAGACCCGGGCTCAAGTGCAATCCCTTCTCGTGGGTCAGCATCAGCGTGCGCAGGGGATCGTGCAACCAGGCGTCGAACATGTCCGGCAGAAACTCCGGGCAGCGCTGGATGATGCGCACGAAGGAAAACCCCTTGTGATGGAAAGCCTTCTCCAGGATGTCGTACATCACCTCGGGTATCCAGTCGACCGCCTGCGCCACGAACGACACGTTTTGCACGCCGAGCGTAATGGTCAGGGGATTGAGCGGGTCCAGGTAGGCGCCGCGCGGTGTGGTGTTGCTGCGCAGTCCCTTCGGTGACGTCGGAGAAGCCTGCTTCTTGGTGAGGCCATAGACGTGGTTGTCGTGCAGCATCAGCGTCATGTTCATGTTGTAGCGCACGGCGTGGATCCAGTGCGCGGCGCCGATGCTGCAGCAGTCGCCGTCGCCGGTGTTCACGAACACGTGCAGATCGGGGCGGGTGAGCTTGATGCCCTCGGCGACGGGCAGCGCGCGGCCGTGGATGCCGTGAAAGCCGTAGGTCTTCATGTAGTGCGGGAAGCGGCTGGAACAGCCGATGCCGGACACGAACACGGTCTTCTCGGGGCGAAGTTTCTCGTTGCGGCACAGTTTCTGCATGGCGGCGAGAATCGCGTTATCCCCGCAGCCGCTGCACCAGCGCGGAATGCTGCCCTGGTACTCCTCCAGGTCGTGGTGATCGTCGTGCATGCGCATCACGCACTCGGTGGCATGGATCGTCATGATCTAGTCCTTTTCCTGAAGCTTGGCGTGGAGCACGCGGTAGATGGTGCCGGGCTTGATCGACTGGCCTTTCACCTCGCTCCAGCAATCGACATCGACGAGATAGCGCGCGCGCAGCATCATCGCCACCGCCGAGTAGCGGCGATTGGTCTCGTCGATGATGGGGTCTTCCGGGCGGTCGCACCAGTTGCTCTCGATCGTCATCACCTTGCGGAAGCGTTGCATCACTTCCTTGATGCCCGGCGGCATGGGCTGCAGGAAGCGCAGGTGCATCGAGGAGACCCTGCGGCCTTCGCCCTGATGCCGTGCCACGGCTTCCTCGATCGCGCCCTTGGTGCTGCCCCACCCGATGACGAGCAGGTCGCCCTCCGGAGCCCCGAATACGGGCGGCGGCTTGAGTGTTTTCTGCACCGCGGCGAGTTTGAGGCTGCGGTAGCGGAGGCCTTCCTCATTCGCGTCCGCATCGTAGGCGACGTGGCTCAGGCGATCGTGCGCCAGCCCCGTCAACGTGTGCATGCCGTTCGGCTGTCCGGGAACGAAGCGCCGTGCGATCCCCGTCGCAGGATCCCAGTCATACGGCTTCGCGCCGGTGGGCAGCGCGCTCTGGTCGATCGGTGGTGCGAGCCAGGCCTCGTTGAACCTGGGACGCGGGAACGGCTGCTGCGAGGTGGCGAGACCCGAATCCGAGAGCACCACGACCACCATGTTGAACGTTTCGGCGATCCTGCGCGCGGTGATGATCGAGTAGAAGCAGTCTTCGATGCTGCTCGCCGCCATGACGACCTTGGGCGCATCGCCGTGGCTGCCAAAACATGCCGAGAGCAGGTCGCCCTGCTCGGCCTTGGTCGGCTGTCCGGTGCTGGGGCCGCCACGCTGCACGTTGACCACCACCAGCGGCACCTCGGTCATGACCGCCAGCCCGAGCGCCTCCTGCTTGAGCGAGAAGCCCGGTCCGGAGGTGATGGTCAAGGCGCACTTGCCGGCGTACGAGGCGCCGATGGCAAAGGCGCACGCCGCGATTTCGTCTTCGGCCTGGTGAACGATGCCGCCGACTTTCTCGAAGACATCGGAGAGGTAATGGGACGCCGAAGTCGCCGGCGTAATCGGGTACATGGCGCAGATTTCCATGCCGGAGGCAAGCACGCCCAGCGCCAGCGCCGTATTGCCGTTGACCACGATCTGCGGCTCTTTCGCGCGCGTGGCGGGGATCCGGTACTTGAAATCCAGGTTGGCTTCCGCCCACTGGTATCCGGCTTCAAGCAGCGCGACGTTCGACTTGACGACGCTGTCGGCCTTCTTGCGGAAGGCGTAGTCGATCTGCTCGCGCGCAAGCCGCATGTCGAGGCTGTAGATGCTCATCAGCATCCCGAGCACGAACATGTTCTTGCCGCGGCGTGGATCGGAAACGAGCACGCGGCATTCGCGCTCCATCGGAATCTCGATTACCCGGTAGCCGTCCGCCACCAGCTTGTCGTAGGTCTGGACATAGGTTTCGGCGATCTTCGGGTCCTGGTGCTCGCGCCACATGCTTTCCAGCAGGATGATCCCGCCGGGCTTGATCTCGCCCGCGCGCACCCGCCCCAGCAGCACCTGCTCGTTGAAGGCGACCACCAGGTCCGCTTCGTCGCCGCCGTTGTCTATGCGGTGCGATCCGAGCCGCACGCGGTTGCCGCTGGCGCCGGCGATGCTGCGCGGCGGTGGCTGGATCTCGGCGGGAATGATCTCCACGGTCCAGACACCGTTGCCCATCTTGGCGGCGATCGCCCCCAGCGACTGGCCGCAGCGTTGGGCGCCCTCGCCGGAATCGCTGACAATTTCGACGATGTGTTCCGCGAGCGTGATGACCGGTTTGCCGCCTGATGCGGTAGCGAGTTGACTTGAGGCGTGGTCGAGGCGGTTTACGGTGAGTGTATCGTTCATGATGGTGGAGGGTTTTCGTTGAGGTTCGGCTTCAGGCGACATGGACGCGGGCGTAGTTGCGCTCACCGATATCGATGCCGAACAGCTTGCCGGCGCTGCCTTTGCGCTCCGGCCGATAGACGACCTCGGTGTCTCGTATTCCCAGATAGGCTTTCATGCTGGCTGCCGCCCTGCGGCCCGCGCCCATGGCCTCGATCACGGTTGCCGCGCCGGTCACGATGTCTCCTCCGGCGAACACCCCTGCCAGGGAGCAGGCGAGATTCGGGTCGGTCTCGATGTAGCCGCGGCGATTGAGCTTCAATTTCGAGGTCTGGCCGATGATCGGGTTGGCGTTGGTGCCGATCGCGACCACCACCATGTCGGTTTCAAACTCGAATTCGCTGCCCGCGATCGGAACCGGGCTGCGCCGTCCCGAGTCGTCCGGCGCGCCGAGTTCCATGCGGATGCAGCGCATCGCCCGCACTGCGCCCTTGCCGTCATCGAGAAGTTCGATCGGGTTGGTGAGCCAGTTGAACTGTATGCCTTCCTCCTCGGCGTGGTGGATCTCTTCGGCGCGCGCCGGGCTCTCGGCCTTGGTGCGCCGGTAGATGCAGTGCACGTTTTCCGCTCCCAGCCGCAGGCATACCCGGAGCGCGTCCATCGCAGTGTTGCCGGATCCGACTACCGTCACCTTCCGGCCGAGCTCCATCGGCGTGTCGTATTCGGCATCGCGCGCGCGCATGAGATTGCAGCGCGTGAGGAGTTCGTTCGCCGAGAGCACGCCATTGAGGGAATCTCCCGCGATGTCGAGAAACTTGGGATAACCGGCGCCGGTGCCGATGAACACGGCGTGGAAACCCAGTTCGGAGAGCATCTGCTCGATGGTGAAGAGCCGTCCCACCAGGGTATTGCACTCGAACTTGACACCCAGCGCCTTCAGGTTCGCAATCTCCGCGTCGACCACGGCATTCGGCAGCCGGAAATCGGGAATGCCGTACTTCAGCACGCCGCCTGCCTGGTGGAACGCCTCGTAGACCGTGACATCGCATCCGGCCTTTGCCATGTCCGCCGCGCATGCCATGCCGGCCGGTCCGGAACCGACGATCCCGATCTTGTAGCCGTTGGGCTCGATGTAAGGAATATTGGTCCAGCGCTGCGCGATCGCCATGTCGCCGACGAAGCGTTCGAGGCGGCCGATCGCCACCGGTTCCAGCGTCTCGCCTACGGGGCAGGGCGCCTCGCACTGGTTTTCCTGGGGACAGACGCGGCCGCACACCGCCGGCAACAGGTTGGTGCCGGTGATCACGTCGTAGGCGCCGCGATAATCCTTCTCTCCGATCTTCCTGATGAATCCAGGGATGTCGATGTTGACCGGGCAGCCCGCGACACAGGCAGGATCGGGGCAGAGGAGGCAGCGGTCTGATTCGCGCAGCGCATCTTCGATGCGGTAGCTGCTGGAGACTTCCTCGAAGTTCCTCACCCGCTCGTGCGGCGGCCGCTCGCAGGGCGGCGTGCGAGCCTGTGGAATGGTACGTATGGTCCTCTTCTTGGCCATCCTCGGTTCCTTGTGCGACTGCGTGTTCAATCAGTGGGTCCAGGACGCTGCGGCGATTGCGCCGGGCATCGCGTTAACCGCCCTTGCTTTCATCGAATGGATCCGGCAGCAGGAGCGGTTCGATCGCGAGATTCTCATCGGCCTGCGGTGGCGACCAGGGAACGGACGACACGGGCGGGGGCGTCGCCGCCGGGCTGCGCATCCGGCAGCTTGCCAGCCAGCGTTCGAGCGAAAGCCTTTCCTCCTTCGCGAAGCGGCGCAGCCGCGACATGAGGTCGTCGAAGTCGACCTGGTGCCCATCGAAGTCCGGGCCGTCCACGCACGCGAAGCGCACCTGCCCGCCGACCTTGACGCGGCAGCCGCCGCACATTCCGGTGCCGTCCACCATCACCGGGTTCAGGCTGACCATGGTCTTGATGTTGTGCGCGCGCGTGGCTTCGGCACACGCCTTCATCATGATGGGCGGACCGATGACGACGAATTCATCGATGTCGGCGTGCTTGCCGATCGCAAGCTTGAGGCCTTCGGTGACGGGCCCCTTGACGCCCTCCGAGCCGTCGTCGGTGCAGACGATGAACTCGTCGCAGCACGCCTTGAACTTCTCGCGCCAGAAAACCAGGTTCCTGGAGCGGAAGCCGGCAATGCCGATCACGTACGCTCCCGCCTCCTTGGCGGCGCGCGCCTGCGGAAAGATCGGGGCGACGCCGAGGCCGCCGCCGACGCACGCGATTTTCCTGGCGCTCCCGATGTGGCTCGGCAGGCCCATCGGTCCGACGATGGCGTGAAGCTTTGTCCCGGCGCGGCAGGTCTGCTGCATTTCCTTCGTGGTCTTGCCGACCGCCTGGATGACCAGCGTGATGGTGCCTCTTTCCCGGTCGTAATCGGCGATGGTGAGCGGAATGCGCTCGCCGTGTTCCTGCGACATGACGATGACGAACTGGCCCGGCCGGGCGGCCTTCGCCATCAGGGGGTGACGGACTTCCAGCAAATACGTGACGTCGGAGAAATCCTCGCGCGTCACGATTTCGAATCCTGAACTTACCGGCGCATCCAGCATCTCCACCATCCTCCCGCAGCGGACGGCCGATTCCGTCCGCTTGCACGTGGCCCACGCGGGCCTAGCGCAAATCTAGTGGCTGAACGGGGTTCGGGTGTTGATCTAACTCAACAAAACGCAGATCAGCGGGGGCGCGGATCGGCCGTGACCGCGGGCTAGGCGGCAGAAAACACTGGGTTTTTCCCCTTGAGTGCCCGCGATCCTACTTTGCGACTTCGTGGTTGGCCATGCGTTCGAGCGCGCGCACCAGGGCGGAGTGATCCCACTTCGCGCCGCCGCTCGCGGTGCACGAATTGAACAGTTCCTGCGCAGTCGCGGTATTGGGCAGCGACACGCCCATGGCGCGCGCGCCCTGCAGCGCGAGATTGAGATCCTTCTGGTGCAGTTCGATGCGGAACCCGGGATCGAAGGTGCGCTTGATCATGCGCTCGCCGTGGACTTCGAGGATGCGCGAGGCAGCGAAGCCGCCCATCAACGCCTGGCGCACCCTGGCCGGATCGGCGCCGGCCTTGGAAGCGAAAAGCAACGCCTCGCCCACGGCCTCGATGTTGAGCGCGACGATGATCTGGTTTGCGACCTTGCAGGTCTGGCCGTCGCCGTTGCCGCCGACCAGCGTGATGTTCTTGCCCATCAGATCGAACACCGGCTTCACCTTGTTGAACGTCGCCTCGTTGGCGCCGACCATGATGGTGAGCGCCGCGTTCTTCGCGCCGACCTCGCCGCCGGAAACCGGCGCGTCGACGTACTCGCAGCCGAGGTCGTTGATGCGCTTCGCGAACTTTTTGGTCTCGATCGGCGAGATCGAACTCATGTCTACAACGGTCTTGCCTGCGGCAATCCCGTTGACGATGCCCTGCGGGCCAAATAACACTTTTTCGACATCCGGGGTATCCGGCAGCATCAAGATGATGATTTCGGACCGTTCGGCGACTTGTTCGGCGGAATCGCATGCGATTCCCCCAGCAGCGGTCAGGTCCTGCGGCACGCCGCTGCGGGAATTGAGAAACAGTGTGTGCCCGCCCTTGATGAGATTCGCCGCCATGGGCTTGCCCATGATGCCGAGACCGATGAAGCCGATGTTGTTCATGAGTTTCCTCCGCTGGGTCGAAAGGCGATTCTGCCACAGAGAACATAGAGAACACAGAGAACGGCGCCAAAGTTGGCCAGTTCACGGTGCTCCGCGTGAACTCCGTGTCCTGTGCGTAAGACGTGGGACGCTACTTCGCGGCAGACCGCAGTCAAGCGCTACGCTTCCGGAGAGGCGAGGTAAGGCGTCATCCAGCCCAGGCCGGCGTCGGTCGTCGTCGCCGGTTTGTATTCGCAGCCGATCCACCCCGTGTAGCCGATGCGGTCGATGTGCCCGAACAGAAACGGATAGTTGATTTCACCCGTGCCGGGCTCATTGCGGCCGGGGTTGTCGGCGAGTTGCATATGGGGAATGAGCTTGATGTTTTTTTCGATGGTGTTGGCGAGGTCGCCTTCCATGACCTGCATGTGGTAGATGTCGTACTGAACGAACAGGTTGTCCGAGCCGACCGCCTGGATGATGTCGAGCGCCTGTTTCGTGTAGGTGAGGAAAAATCCCGGAATGTCGCGGGTGTTGATCGCCTCGATCAGGAGCTTGATGCCGGCATCCTTGAAGCGCGGCGCCGCGTACTGGAGGTTCCTGATGAAGGTTTCCCGCGCGTCGTTGGGATCGACGTGCCGCGGCCGTATCCCGGCAAGGCAGTTGACCTGCCTGCAGCCGAGCGCGGTCGCGTACTCGATCGCCCTCGCAACGCCTTCCTGGAATTCCCGCGTCCGGCCCGGGTGGCAGGCGATGCCGCGTTCTCCGTTGGCCCAGTTTCCGGCCGGCAGGTTGTGCAGTACCTGCGTCAGTCGATGCCTCGCGAGCTGCTCCGCGAGCTGGCGCTTGTCATAATCGTACGGAAACAGGTACTCCACGCCTTTGAAACCCGCGCCGGCAGCAGCGGCAAACCGGTCGAGAAAGGCGTACTCGTTGTATAGCAGCGTGAGATTGGCGCAGAACTTCGGCATGGAGCGGGCCTCAGGAAATTGCGGCGGGGTGGCCGCGCCGTATTACCGCGGCTGCGCGCGCGTCCTTTCGAGCGAGAGGCGCGCACGTTCGACATCGTCCTTCAGCTTCTTCTGGCGCTTCCAGTAGTTCTCGTTGAGCTGACTCCCCTTGCCGGCGGTCCCAATACGTTCCCCGGGCAGTGGTTCCTCGCCTTTCGCGAGAGCGGTCTCGGCGTCGGCCAGGGCCTTCTCCGCCGTACGCACCCGTTCGTCCGCGCGCTCGCGCTTGAGCCGCTCCTGCTCCATCCTCTTGAGCGCCGCAGCGTCGCCCGGCGCGACGGTCTGGATTCCCGCCTTGGATGTGTCGGGCTTGCTTTCCTCCACCTTGGCCGCGCCGGGCACGGGCTTGTCGCCGTAAATGATCCGGCCGTCCGGCATGGTCGATTTGTAGAGCGTCTGCGCGGCCATGGCGGGCCCCATCAACGCGCCGATCACGATGCAAGAGAAGAATGAAATGCATTTGGTCATATGTCGGCCTCCGTGCGCTTGCCGGGTGCAAGTTGCAGCCGGGCTGCGCGTGCGTAGCTCATCGTGGGTATTGTCGCACAACACTCCGATCGGCCGGCACGTGAGTGTCAGCATGACGCGAGCGCTCGAGCGGCTTTCGGGGGACGAAGAGTTGGTGCGCGAACGGACTGTCTGGAAATATAATGGATGCCGTGCAAGGCCAGCCCAGGAACATTGTCGGCATTCTGCTTGCTGCGGGCTCCGGCTCGCGCTTCGGCGGGGATAAGCTACTGCATCCCCTGCCCGACGGGGTGGCAATCGCTGCGCACGCGGCGCGCAACCTGATCGCGAGTGGATTGAACGTCACGGCCGTCGTTCGCCCGGGGGACTTCCCGCTGGCGGACATGCTGGAGCAGGAAGGCTGCCACGTCACCGTATGTCAGGACGCCGCTCAGGGCATGGGTGCAAGCCTCGCGCATGCGATCCGCACCGAGCGCAACGCCGGCGGCTGGGTGGTCGCGCTTGCCGACATGCCGCGGATCAAGCCGGAAACGATCAAGCGCATGGCCGACGCTCTCGCGGCGGGCGCCGCGATCGCAGCGCCGCGCTATCAGGGCACCCGCGGACACCCGGTGGGATTTGCCGCCGGCTTTGGCAACGAGCTGGCGGCCTTGAGCGGCGACCATGGGGCGCGCTCGCTGCTGGAGCGGCACCGCGATGCGATCGTGCTGATCGACTGCGATGATCCCGGCGTCCTGCTGGACATCGACCGGCGCGCCGATCTGGAGCGCTGAGGAAGAACCCACTTGGAGCCGCAGCACCTTTCCGGCGTCGAGGCGGCCACGCCGCACCCCCGCTCCTCCCCGGCAGAGGGCCTCCTGGGAAATCTGCGCGCCGGCCTGCGGCTCAGTCTCTTGCGCGGCGTGCGGCGCGAGGAAATCACGGCCTCCGCCGACGCATTCGCCGTGCTGGTCGTGGTCAACCTCACGGTATTGTTCATTCTCGGGTTCTTGAGCGTCGGCAGCGAGGGCCAGTTCAATCTCGACGAACTGCCGCGCGCGCTCATGTTCGTGCCTCTCACGCTCGCGTTCGGGCTGCTCGTCGAACGGACGAGCAGGGGCGAGGGGACGATGCTGGTCGTTTCCACCGCGTTAGTGGCCGCGGGCACGGTCCTCACGGCCGCCGTCGGCCTGGTAGGCGTACTGATGCAGTATCAGCAGGACGTGTTTCCGGCGTCGCGAGCGCACTGGGACACGCTGTTCT
>Ga0209108_10002227_pt1 | contig 11189 bp, 17 predicted proteins | sample Rifsed10ft1_FD_184003 | JGI IMG/M metagenome (GOLD analysis project Ga0209108, IMG submission 184003) | Soil microbial communities from Rifle, Colorado, USA - sediment 10ft 1 (version 2) | ecosystem: Environmental > Terrestrial > Deep subsurface > Rock core/Sediment | place: Rifle, Colorado...
CAAGCAACTGGTCGCGACCGACATCACTTCCAGTGACCGCCGGCATCGCGCTTCTTGACCACGGGCTCGAATGGATTGCCCTGCGCCCACTCTCCGGGGATGACGGGTTGTCCATCGAAATGAATGTAGAACAGGACGGTTTTTGCGCCCGCCACCTTGTCCCGGTACTCCGCAAGAATTGCCGGGCGGGCGGCGGGATTATTCACCTGCGTCACATCGAACCCGCGCCTGCGGAAAGCCTCCTCGAGAAATGCGGCATTGCGCTGGATGTCGCGCGGCTCGGCCGCCACATTCTTGATCGCCAGCAGCTCCAGGAATTCCGCGAAATTGCGTTGCGAGAAACGGGTGACCTCGGCTGCGAGATCACCGGCGATAGCCGCGCGGCAAAGGATGAGCGACATTCCAGTTGCAGCAAGCATCATGGTGACTGGCTTCGAAAATTGCGTCATGTAGAGTCACCCGCCGGCTTCCCGGCCCTGTGGCTGGCATCCGGCAGCCAGTCTTCGATATCACCCGGGACTATCAAATTCATGTCCACGCCAGTCGGGGATGCGAGTGGCAGGCAGATCCATTCTAATGATTCCGGGGTGGGAGGACCTCCGAGGATCCCTCATCGAGCATCTTCAGCACTTCCCTGAAGTCATGCCTGGGCCGCCAACCGAGCTCCCGCATGGCCAGCATCGGCGAGTAAACGCGATCGATCGCTTTTGGCAGGCGCCATCCGCGACGGACGAACGCCTCGACCAGTTCCGGCGCCCTGTGTTCCAGCACCGCGGGCGCATTGCCCGCCAGTCCCTCGGCGTCCTCAATCCGGAAGGGCGTGGCGCCGGAAATCACGAACTTGCGGAAGCCACTCGATGCCGACTCGAGCGCCAAGGCGTGAGCCTCGGCGACATCACGTGCGTCAACGCCCCTGTGCAGGCGATAGACCGCCATGACCGGCGCGGGCTCGGGAAAGCAACGCGACATCCGCAGGGACGTTACCGCGAGCGTGGCCTCCCTTGAAATGACCTCGAGCAGCGCCTCGGCCGCGAGCTTGGTCCGGTGATAGACCGTTTTGGGTTGCGGCGCGAGGGACTCGTCCACCCAGCCTGCCTTGGCCCCGGGCGTGGCGGCACTGCCATACAGGGCCGTAGTGCTGGTGAACACGAATCGAGTGGCTCCGGCCTGCACAGCCAAATTGGCCAGGTCCCGAGTGGCCTGCACGTTGATTCGCTCGAACTGCGCATCGGGAACGATGCCAACGTGCGGTGCATGGAGAGCAGCGGTGTGCACGACGGCATCCGCCCCCCGCAGCGCCCGCTTGAGCAGTGCCGTATCAGCGATGTCACCGACGATGTCAGCGGTTGACGACGGCAATTGGTCCAGCCCAACCACCTCGTGCTCGCGACACAGGCGCACGTAGATGGCACGTCCAACGCGGCCCGATGACCCAGTGACGAGAACTTTCATGCCCGGGGCTTGAAGATCCGCTCAGTCGATGCCGGATACTTCGCGAGCTTCGCGGCGGGACGCCGCGGCCGGGTGACCAGTTCGCCGCCGCAATTCGGGCACTGGCCGGCTAGGACACCTTCGGCACAGGCTCGGCAGAAAGTGCATTCGAATGAGCAGATCATGGCCTCGGTGGAACCCGGCGGGAGATCACGATCACAACATTCGCAGCCGGGTCGGAGTTGCAACACGTTTCCTAAATCCTGCGCAGGTGTGAGTTTCCCGCGTGTCACCATCATCTAGGAAATGTGCGTGGCCGCGACCGGCATGTCCAGGTCCCCGCGCCTTCTCCAGACGAAGATTGCTGCGATCAGGGACGTCATGGCGAGCCCGGCGCCGAACTCGTCGATCAGGTAAGCGGTGTGGCCGCGATCGGTCGTCAGCGGAGTGAAGATCATCTGGATGAACATGTTGTGGCTTGCATGGAAAATGACCGCGGGCCACAGGCTCCGGGACCGCAGTGTAATCCAGGCCGCGATGAAACCGCCGGCGACCACCATGACCGTGAAGCAGCTGATGGCGTACCAGGTGGGCGTGCCGCTGTTGTAGTCGCTGAAGGCGATGAAAGGATAGTGCCATGCTGCCCACATCAGGCCACTGATCAGGCCGATGCCGGTGAAACCCGTAACCTTGGCGAGTTCCGGCACGAGGAATCCACGCCAGCCGATCTCCTCGCCGAGCGCCCGCCCGGCCTTCGCGACGAATCCCGCCGTCATCGCAACGACGACATAGGCCGCGAGCGCGACCGGCATGGCCAAGGACGACAGGCCGTACTCGGCCACCACCTTGCTCGCGAACTCGTTGTCGTAGAAGCCGCCGAATCCGGTCAGCCAGACGACGAGATAGACCGGCAACGCGTACAGCAGCGGAATGAAATAGGCGGAAGTCGCGTAATGACCCGACCCCCAGCCCCAGGCGATGTCGCGGATGCGCTCCCGGAACAGCCACTTGGTGGCGAGCGTCGCGAGCGCGGGACACCACATAATGGCGGTCGTCAGGATGATGTTGTCGGGCGCGCGGATGTCCATCGTCCCGAAGACTGCGGTGAACAGCAGCGTCAGCACGTAGAACGTGGCGATCTTTTTCCAGATACGTTGCGGGCCGTCAGGCGACACTTTGTTCTCTAAATGATTGCGTTGTTCATGGCAACTCGCTGAAGGCCGGTTCGCAGCGCACGTCAGTCTTGACCGAGTTGGCGATGAAGCACTGATCGTGCGCTTCGTGGTGCATCGCAAGCACATCGTCCGCCGTCGGGCGCTTGGCACCGCTGAATTGTGTCTCGGGGCGCAGCGTCACTCGCGTCATGGCCAGCCTGCCGGTCGCATCCTTTCCCATGATCCCGATGGCGTGGTCCTGGTAACTGTCGACGATGAATCCGCGCCTGGCGGCGATGGACAGGAACCACAGCAGGTGACAACTGGACAGGCTGGCGATAAAGGCTTCCTCGGGATCAACCGCCGCCGCGACGGACATCGGCAGGGGCACGATGTGCGGGGAGGACGAGGCAGGCACCTCGACTCCGCCGTCGAACAACCAGCGATGACCGCGGCTGTAGCGATTGTCGCTGAAGGCTGCACCGGCGCGTGTCCATTCGACCAGTGTCCTGTACTCGGTCATGCGATTCTCCCAATGCGATCTAGTCTTCCAGCGGTTTGCCGCTGGTGTCGGGGAGCGCCAGTATCAGCAGCGCCCCGGCCAGGAAAAAAGCGGATGTCAGGGCGAGCGCCACGCCGATGCCGAGATGTGGCATCGAGGCCAGGACGCCGATCGTGAACGGGGCGAGGGCGCCGAGGCCCCGGCCTGCGTTGTAAACGAGCCCTTGGCCGGTCGCGCGCACCGACGTTGGAAACAGCTCGGCCAGGAACGCGCCGAACATGCTGAAATAGCCATGGCCCACGAAACCGAGCACGGGACCAATCAGCATGAGCACGACCGGGCTGCGCGCGAGCTGTCCGTAAGCCGGCACCAGCAGCGCCGCCACCGTCAGGAAGAGGACGAAGGTGCGCCGTCGTCCCAACCGGTCGGCGATGAACCCGAATGACAGGTAGCCGAAGTACGCGCCGATCTGCATCGGGATGATCCAGCTCATCGAGCGGAGCAGCGTCATGCCTGCGCCGCCTTGTTCGACAGGCGCAGCGAGAAATGAGGGCAGCCAGAAGAACAGGCCCCAGTACCCGAACTGGACCGAGCCGGCGAGCAGCGTCGCCAGCACGGTCCGGCGCCACAACCGTGGGCCGAAGAAGGCGGCGAATGGATTTGACTGCGGCACGCTCTTCGCGCGCTGCGCGACCCAGATGGGCGGCTCGGGCACTCGCCTGCGTACCCACAGGGTGAAAAAGGCGGGCAGCGACCCGACGACGAACAACCAGCGCCACGCCTCCTCGCCCAGGGAGAGCACGTCGAGCACCAGGGCGGAGACGGCGGCGGCAAGGATGTAGCCGAGCGCCCATCCGGACTGCATGATGCCGATGGCCTTGGTTCGATGCTCCGCGGGCCAGGATTCACTCACCAGCACGGCGCCGGACGCCCATTCGCCGCCCATGCCGATCCCGAGCAGCGCGCGCCACACGAGCAGTTGCGTCAGCGTCTGCGAAGTGGCCGCGCCGAGGGAGCAGAGAGAGAAGATCAGCACGGTGAAGATCAGCGTGCGCGCCCGGCCGAACCGGTCCGCGATGGCGCCGAAGAACAATCCGCCGGCGGCAGAAATCAAGAGCGTAATCGTTCCCAGCAGGCCGGCCATCGCATCGTCGAAACCGAAGTATGACTTCAGGCGACCGATCACCATCACATAGAGAAGAAAATCCATCGCGTCGAGCATCCAGCCGAGCTTCGCAGCCAGCAGGACTCTCCATTGCTCCGCCGTGATGGTGCGGTACCAGGGAATCGCCATCAACCTGGGCGCCTCGTTCAGCCGATGAGTTCGCAGAACTTCTTCAGGTCGATGTTGCCGCCGGAGACGATCGCGACGATAGGGCCCTGGCCGGCCTTCCCCGTCAACGCAGCCGCGAGCGGCAACGCCCCGGCGCCTTCCGAGATGATTCGCATCCTGTCCGCCATGATCCGCATTGCCCGCTTCGTTTCCTCGAGGCTGACCACGATGCAGCCGTCCACCAGCGGCTTCATGCGTTGCCACATGCGCGGAAACACGCTCTGACCGCCGGCTCCATCAACGAACGAAGGCTTCCATTCCTTGAACACTTGCGGAGATCCCTTGGCGAACGAGAGCGCGGCGGGCGCTGCCGTCTCCGGCTCGGCGCCCCAGATCCGAATTTCCGGCTTGAGCGCCTTAATGGCGCTGCCGACGCCCGTGATGAGCCCGCCGCCGCCGATGGCAGCGATGACCGCTACCGTATCGGGCGCGTCGTCGAGAATCTCGAGACCCATCGTTGCATGACCGGCGATGAAGTTGTAATCGTCGAACGGGTGTACGAACGTCCCGTCGACGCCAGGAAAGGAACGATCCTCCAGGGCCTTCCAGGCGATGTCGTACGACACCGGTATCAGCCTCGCACCGAGTGTCCGCATCCGCTCGAGCTTCGATTCTGGCGCCGTCTCGATCGCGACGACCGTGCAGGGCACGTCCGCCTGCCTTGCCGCGTAGGCGATGCCCTGGCCCGCATTTCCCGCGCTGATGGTCCAGACGCCGCGCCGGCGCTCGGAATCCGATAGCAGCGCCACCGCATTCGCGGCGCCACGCAATTTGTAGGCGTTGATCGGCTGCAAATTCTCGAGCTTGAGGCGGATGTCCGGAAATTCGGGCCCCAGCTCGAGACGGACCAAGGGCGTGCGCACGATGGTCCCGGCAATCCGCTGGTGCGCTGCCCGTATGTCGGCGAGTTCAATCGGGCGCACGGCTTCAAGCGTCGCGGACATGGGGCCTCCGATTCTCGCCGATTATGCCCGACGAATCAGCATCCTTATTGGCGCAGTCAAACGACTGCATGTCCATGATCCCGCCGTGCACGAAACTGACCAGGCCATGAACCAGCTGAGGATCCGACGGGCGACGGGATTGCGGGCGGCGCGCCAAGCTCGTCCGCTTGAGCACCGTGTTTGCCGTTCGCAGCGTTGTGACACCTGAGTTGGCGATCGGGTCTTTGATCACGTTCATGGTGAACCTTCACTTCGCCTCATCAACCATCTGTATGGTTTTGTCCTCAACGTCTTTGGCAATTTGAATCAAGGCTGGATCCCGAGACAGCGCCGACAGCATTGGGACCGGTCTGATCAGGCCGATCTTTGTCCTGCCATTGTCAGTAAATACGGAAATCCGACACGGCAGCGCCATGTTTAGCCGCATGTCGGTAGCAAGAACCTTTGCAGCTTGCCCAGGATTGCAGACTTCAAAAACTCTGCACTGCCTGTCAAATGCAATGCCCTTACTGCGAAGTGTGGCACCCAGGTCGTGGATATGCAGCACCCCAAAGCCATGACCTTTAACCGCTGCTTCAAGGTCTGCCGCCGCCTGATCAAATGACTTGTCAGTTTCAACGATGTAATACACGAATCACCTCGGCCATTGGAACAAGACTGTTAAGTCGTGACCGTCACTGTCCAGCCGATGCCGAAGCGGTCAGTGAGCGTGCCGAAACGTGGCGACCGGAACGTTTTGGTCAGCGGCATCCTCACCTGGCCGCCGTCAGCAAGTGCGGCGAAGGCTCTGTCGGCCTCAGTCTCTGTCGGCACTGCGAGTGAGAGCGAGAAGCCCTCGAAGCGCGCGCCCTCCTCGCATCCGTCGGAGGCCATCAGTGTGGTTCCGCCGATTCTTCGCGGTGACCGCCGAAGAACAGGTAGGGCTGAATGAGTGTGGTAGTCATTGGGCAGCCACGCGGGATACACGTAAATCCTTGCGCCGCTTTTCGGCGTGCCACAGGTCGTACTGCGTTTGCTGGTTCATCCAGCTCTCGGAACTGGTGCCGAAAGCAATCGACAGCCGTACCGCCATCTCCGGACTGATGCCGGCGCGGCCATTCAGCAGCGTCGAGAGCGTCTTGCGGCTGATACCCAAGGCAGAGGCCGCATCCGTGACCGTCAGCCCCAACGGCTCGAGACAGAGCTTGCGGATGATCTCGCCAGGGTGGGGAGGGTTGTGCATCCTCATGGGCTACCTCAGTGATAATCCTCGTAATCAACGTCTACCGCATCCTTGCCTTCAAATCGAAATGTGATCCGCCAGTTGGCGCGAACCGTTACGGACCAGGTACCGCTGCGACCGCCTTTTCGGGGATGAAGTTTCAGACTTGGCAGGCCCATATCGCCCGGACTGGTGGCGGCATTCAAGGTCGCCAGGATCACGCTCAACCGTTCTGCATGAGCGGCCTGAATCCCGGCCCGCGATCCCGTTGTAAAGAACTTGGCTAGACCCTTGTGACGGAATGTCCGGATCACGAGCCGGAGTGTAACCTATAACGTTACGGGTTACAAGACACCTAACGTCCGCGTTGAGCGGGCCGCGGAAGGGCCGAACCAAGTGCCGCGGGCGCGACAATGTTCCCCGCGCCCGCGGCGCACGACTGAAGGCCCGTCACGGACCGCTCGAACGCATGGTTAGGCCACGATGACCGCAAGCCCGCTCATCCCAGTTCTAAGTTCCGTCGACGCGTGTGCAGACCACTTCGTACTTGATACCTTCTAAATCCTTAAAGTAGAGAGCGTAGTAGCCTGGCGGCGTGTACTCCGGATACTCGCGTGGTGCGCTAACAATTGTGGCACCAATTTCTCTCAGTTCCGTATACAGCCTATCGACTTCGGCGCGCGATTCAGCTTTGAACGCGAGGTGATGAAGCGCCCCTGGTTTCCTGCGGTTAATCGTTTCGTCCTTAAATGCTCTCCTCGGAGAGGAGATAGCAAATGACAGCAGCGGATGCGTGTACTCCACGACATGAAACTCATGTTCGTCGATTACAGCACTGGTTCTTCGCTTAGGATCGAATCCCAAGAGAGGCATGAGCTTGTCGTAGAACGGTATTGCGACGCGCAAATTCCTGACGGTGATTTGGATGTGATCGACGACGGGCTTCATGTTCGTGGCCTAACGTCCGCGTTGAGCGGGCCGCGCACAGCGCAACCGGCGCGCCGCTTGCCAGGATTGCGATTGGGAGATCGCTTGCAGTCCGTGCAAGCGGCGTGACGACAAGCGCCGAACGCTGCATCGCATAGTTAGACGTCGCTTGTTATGCGCGCTTCTTGTGCTTCGCGATCAAATCGCGAACTTCGGGAACTAGGTCGGTTGGCACGGCCATCATGGTTCCGGACACGTCCTCGGCAGCGGCTTCATCTTCCGCAACGGCTTCGTCCTCGGACTGGGATTCATAATGGCTGAGGACGCGCTTGACGCGCTGCTTATCCCACCCAGGCGGAAACCGGTTCTGTTTCATGGACCTATATTGCGCCTACGGCGCCTGTACGCCAATGCCGGCTTACCGCGGAGTTCGTAAGCCGTGATGACAAATACACTTTTTGGTTCCGGGTCCGCGACATAAATCACCCGCAGCAGACGGCCGTTGACGGTGCGGCCAATGGCATTTCGTGAGCCGTCGCGCCCGGCACGATCCTCGCCGGGTTGGGTCAAGACTTCCTCAACTTCGGACTCAGCGACATCGTGGTTGTAGATGTGAGGCTGATCAGTGGCCGGATCGATGTAATAGCGAACTTTCACCCTGGAATCATCTACCGTTTGGTCGAGCGACGTCTAACGGCCCCGTTGAGCGCCGGGCCGGGCCCGGCGCTTGGCTATCGTACTGCAAGACCTGTGACGGGCCCGGATCCGGGCACTCCAACGGGATGTTAGACTACCTAGCGATAGACATCTTTGCGGTCGCCGATCTTGAAGATCGTTACCTCGTGTTGCAGATCGTCGACGAGGTAAACGACTCGATAGTTGCCCTGGCGAATTCTGAAGCGATCCGTGTAACCAGCCAGCTTCTCGAAACCACGTGGTCTGGGATCAGTCGCCAATGCCCGGATCCGCTCTACAATTCGTGCCCGATCCGCCTTCGTTCCAAACCGTTCCAGTTCCCTGCCGGCAGAAGCCTTGATGAAGACCCTATAGTCGGCCACGGCGCTTCATGCCCCGCACGAAGCTTTCGAAGGAGGAGCTTCTCTCCTTGCGCCGCTCGTCAAAGGCCTCGAGGTCTACGGCGTCTTCTGCCAAGGCCGTCTTCACGGCGTCATTGACCATGTCGGACATGGAACGCTCGTTTGCCGCTGCCCGTAGCCGCAAGGCCCGATGCACCTCAGCCTCGAAATAGACCGTTGCTCTCTTGGGGGTACTCATAAACGCCATTGTGACGTCTTGACGTCACAACGTCAATAAGATGTTTCGGGTTGTCTAACGTTCGCGATCAGCGGCGGCGCGCAGTCGGCGCGCCGCTTGCTGACCGAAACCTCTGAGACCCGCTTGCAGTGCCTGCAAGCGGCGTGACGACTCGCGCCGAACGCTGCATCGCATAGTTAGGCCGCGGTTACTTTGAGCGTTTCCACGTCTCGGAGATCAACGCTTCGCTTCGCTTGCCACAAGTCATAACTGTGCTGCATGGCAAGCCAGCTCTCAGCGGACCGACCGAGACACTTCGAGAGACGCAAAGCCATCTCCGGGCTAATACTGCTGGCGCCCGTCAGAATACGATTCAGAGTGGACGGCGCCACGCCAAGCTTGGTCGCGAGCTTGCGACCGCTGATGCCGTTCGGCTCCAAGTACACCGAGGCAATGAACTCGCCCGGGTGAGGGGGGTTATACATGGCCATTAGTGATAGTCCTCGTAATCCAACAAGTAGGCATGCCCGTCTCTGAAGTCAAAAGTTACGCGCCAATTGCCATTGACCCAAATCGACCACCGGCCCCGATCGGAGCCCTTCAGCGAATGCCGCTTGAATCCTGGAATGTCCATGTCCCCAATGACTTGGGCGGTTTCCAGGGCAATCAGCAACATCCGCAGTCGTTTCGCGTGCTTGGGCTGGATTCCGCCGAGGCCGCCGGTTTCATGAAATCGCCGCAGCCCCTTGTGGCGAAACGACTGAATCATGGATCAAGTATAGCGCGTTGCGCACCACGCAACAAGAGCGACCTAGCGTTCGCGATCAGCGGCGGCGCGCAGCCGGCGCGCCGCTTGCTGATCGAATCCTGTGGGAGCCGCTTGCAGTGCCTGCAAGCGGCGTGACGACAAGCGCCGAACGCTGCATCGCATAGTTAGACCGCACATGCTGATCGCGGTCTCAGCCGACCTTGAGTTCTTCTCTCAAGACTCGACGCAAAGTGGCCTCATCGACCGGAGAAGTACCGGCGACGCCGCGCAGCTTTTGATTAATGAGGGTCTGATAGCCAATCCCTTCTGCCTCGGCCTTGGCTCGGAAAGTCATCAGCAGGTCGTTATCCAGCATGATGGTAATTCGAGTCTTGCCCTTGGCCTCGGCCTGGAGTCGGGCGAGGTGTGGGACATCCTTGGCACGTTTGGCCTTCGAGAAGTCATACTGTTTACGCATAGTAATTGGCCTCTTTACGCGTGGCTCTACGTGCCGAAATGAGTCGAACTCGATCCTGACGCCGCAATGTGTAAGCGACTGTCAGCAGTCGCAACTGAGCACTCATGCCAATCAGGATCCAGCGCGGTTCGCCTTCCGAGGCGGCATCCTCCTGGGCTAAAGCCATTGGATCGAGCAGGGCGGTCGCGGCTTCCTCGAAACTGACTCCATGTTTCTTGAGATTCGAGTCGGCCTTGTCCGAATCCCACTCGATTTCCATATGCATATATTATGCATATCAAAGTGGAAATTGCAAGTAACGCCGAAAAGGGCCCGTTTTGTGCGGTCTAACCTCCGCGATCAGCGGCGGCGCGTGGTCGGCGCGCCGCTTGCCCTGATTGCGGTTGGAATACTGCTTGCAGTGCCTGCAAGCGGCGTGACGACAAGCGCCGAACGCTGCATCGCATAGTTAGATGTCACGATGCCCAGTCGAGCTTGAGCTGCTTCTTTTCCGCGGCGCAATCCCGCAAATACAGGTTGATCAGATTCTGGTATGGGATGCCGCACTGCTCAGACAGGCTTTTGAAGTACTGGACAGTGTCCGTGTCGAGCCGAATCGTAATCTGCCGTTTGGGCTTGCTCAGATACGGATTGGGCACGGACTTGGAAAAATCATAGCGCTTCCTCATGGTAGCCACCTGGCGTAGTCACGCCGTTCCGCTGGGTCTGCCTTTCGGGCCGACAAGATCCTGACCACACGCTCCGATTCCCGATAACAGTGGCTCACCACCAGCAATCGCAGCCGAATGCTCAGGCCGACAAGTAAGAAGCGATCTTCGTCATCCGAATGGTCCGGGTCCACTACCAAGCGGGCATTCTCATCCAGAAATGAGGTTCGCTCCTCTTCGAATGCCACTCCATGCTTGCGCCGATTGGACCGATTCTTCCTCTCGTCTCACTCGTAACGCAGATTCTTCATGCGTACAGTGTAACTACACTGTAGTGCACGTCAAGAGTGACATCTAACGTTCGCATTGAGCGGGCCGCGCGAGGCGCGGCCGGCGCGCTCGCTTAACGCTGTCACGGACCGCTCCAACGCATAGTTAGGCGTCACTGCCTATTCGAAGACAATGCTTGCTTGAAAACTAGTCAGCAACCTTGGTCCAGCCAACAGCCAAACCGTTCTCAACTTCCATGCCGACGCCTCTAGCACTGACCTTGCCACCAGTGATCCACGA
>Ga0209108_10002230_pt1 | contig 11183 bp, 9 predicted proteins | sample Rifsed10ft1_FD_184003 | JGI IMG/M metagenome (GOLD analysis project Ga0209108, IMG submission 184003) | Soil microbial communities from Rifle, Colorado, USA - sediment 10ft 1 (version 2) | ecosystem: Environmental > Terrestrial > Deep subsurface > Rock core/Sediment | place: Rifle, Colorado...
AGAGGCCACGTGGTTTGCCGCTCCCCTGATGACCATGTCGTCGCTTTGGCCCTACGAAGCTTGCGGGGTTGTTCCCTGATCTCATCCTTCACAGTACTGCCCTTTAGGATGGCGCCTAACAACTCGATGGAGCCCCTCTGCTTCGCTTCGCGAAGCACCCTGAGGGCCGGGGATCTTCGACCGATCCCGGCCAGCCAGTGTGTTTAGTTTGGCGCGATACTAGTCCTGGCTGGCCGGGCGGCTCACCCACAGGGTGCTCCGCCAATCTCGGGGCCGTTAGGCAGCCGCAACGAGGCATCCAAGTCCACCGCAATGCCCATTAGCGCCAAAGCCCTGACAGCACTCCGTGAGGCCACCAGATGGAACCTAACCGGCGCCCGTGCTCTCCTTGCCGCCCTACAAGAGCACCCCGATTGGGTGAAGTACAAGGCCGATCAGTTCGGCCCACTGCATCTCATGCTGGATGCCGTCCCGCCTCGGAGGCAGGCAGGCGCCGGGCTTGAGTTGCCCTTTCGGCCAGAGCCCTTCCCCGAGGCGCTTCTTCCAGCCTGCAGCCAGTTTGGCGAGGAATGGCGGCATAGGACATTCTCTAAGGCCGAACTCGCGCAGCAACTTGAGAGACTCCTCCAGGAGGTCGATCAGTTCGGTGATCCCTCAGATCGTCCGGCTGCCTAACACCTCGATGGGGCCCCCCTCCGCTTCGCTCCGGTGATCCGTGGCGCCCAACAACTCGATGGAGCCGAGCTGGCCAGCCAGGCAATTGCCGCATCGGCGCGGTACTGGCCTTGGAACCGGGCGGAGGACACTGAGAAGATCCCCGCTGACGAGGGGAGGAAGCGACCCGGCAGGCTTTTCTCGACGCCACGATGCCGTCTCGACCCTCAAGCCTCTACTCCGAGATCGAGAATCGATCGATGACGCTACCGTCGGGGGCGATGGCCTCGCCCGTTAGAGTATCGCCCTCGAGCTGGATCGCCACGAAGTGGTGGGCGGCGATAAAGGCGCCCGGCTCATCGTCCGGCTTGACACCCAGCAGACTTCCGCCGCCGCCGCCGGTGATGATGTAGGTGACATGCCCTCTCTCAAACCGCTGATAGTTGTGATGGTGACCGCTCAACACCAGATCAACCGCGTAGCGGTTGAAGAGGGGGACCAGCGAGTCGCGCACCAGGCGATCGGCCGGCAGCACGGCCGAAGCGGCGTAGGGCGGGATGTGAAACCAGACGATCACCCAGGGCCGATCGTTTTCCTCGAGCTGTTGTTCCAGCCACCTGTACTGGGTGCTGTCCTCGTCGTAGGAACCAAGCCCATCGACCTGGAGGGCAATGAAGCGCGCCGGGCCGACGTCGAAACTGTACCAAGGGTCGCTCCCAGGGGGGTCGAAGAAATCGAACACCTGCTCCGGGCCCATGTCGTGGTTGCCCATGGCCGGGAAGAGGACGCGCTCGGCCAGGAGCGGCGCTTCCGCGCCGAAGAAGCTTAGCCAGTCGGCGATCGACGTGCCGTCGCTGACGAGGTCCCCGGTGTGGAGCACGAAGTCGGGTTCCCAATGGACGATCTGCTCGACGACGGAGGCGTGGACCGCATGGCCGGATTGGGTGTCGCCGAGAACAGCGAAACGCAGGCCCTGGCTGCCGTCGGGCAACGTCCGGAACGTCCTTTCCGGTGCCAGCGGTGCACCATTGATCCGAACCTGATAGCGGTAGCTCGTCCCCGGCTCGAGGCCGGTGAATGTGACCTCGTGGCGGCGCCGTGCGGACGAAGAGTCGACCTGTAGCGACAACTCGCCGTCGGCCGGCCCGAAGGCGACCTCGCCAGGGGCATCGCGATCCACCTCCCACATGACGACGATCTGGTTTCTGCGGGGCGACTGGAGGTAGGGCCCCAAGACAAGGGTCGCTTCGGGCGTGGGAGGCGACGTCTCTGTTGGGGTCGGGGTCTGAGTCGCCGTCGGAGCGACGGTCGGGCTCGGCTCTGTTGGCGTGGGTTGCGGGGTCTCGGTCGCCGAAGGGAGTGGCCGCGTCGTCGGAGTTTCCTGCGGCGGTGGCGGCCACAGAGGCGCGAGGCCGGCGACCAGTGTGAGCGGCGGGCCAGGCGACAGGAGCAGGAAGGCGACGGCCCCGGCCGCGACGATCGCGGCCGAGAGGAAGAGTGCCGTCGCCACATTGAGTGAGGCCAGGCGAAGTCGCAAGCGGCCGTCGCCTCCGTCTGCGCGCCGTCCTCCGGCGCGCCTCGCTTCCGGTGCGTCTTTGGCGAGTCTACAACGAAAGCGGGGACCCGCTCGCGCGCCCGCGCGACTCAGATGCGCCGGGCGGATTCAAACGTGCTCCGTCAGCCGCCCCGGGATGCCCCGGGCGTGCATCCGTGGTCCGGAGTCACTCGTCGGTTACTGGCGCCGGGGGCGCCTCTTCCGGTTCGGGCGCCTCGGCGCCTGCCGGCTTGCGGCCATTGGGGTCGGGCGTGTGTGCCCGCGCCTGGGCCGGACTGGCCAGGTACCCTTCCAGCAGGGACGGCGCCTCTGGGTGATCGATATGGATGGCGTGGTCGTAGTCGCCAGCCGGCGCCGGTCGCGGCTCATAGCGCACCGGCCGGCGCACACCGAACCACTCGAAGAACGACTCCACCGCCGCCAGCAGACCGTAGCGATATTCCTGCATCCGCAGCGCCTGCCACTCTACGATCGAAGCCATGGCTCCCTCGACGCGTGCCTTCTCCCGGACGATGCGGTGGATCTGGCGCGGCTGCCGTTGACCGAACGGTGAGAGCAGGACCAGATGCGCCGAGACGAAGAGAATGGTGAAGGAGATCAACCGGACCCAGCCGCCCTCTTCCCACTTGCCGAAAATCTGTCCCAGGAAGACCACCGCCGCCATCAGCGCGGCGAACCCTGCGCCGGCGGCGCCGAACGACCTGCGCCTGCCGGTGTAGTGCTGCTGGATGTGCTTGCGAATCGCCAGTCCCATGGCCGTGATCGGCAGGAAGACTCCAATGCTGTAGAAGGGGATGGCGTGCGACGTCTGCCCGCGCACCAGCAGCATGATCACCACCGCCGCCACGTACGCCACCGTCACCGACCGCGTGAAGGTGCCGCGCGGGTCGCGGTAGACGATGACTTCGGGGATTTCGCCGATGGCCACGTCGCGCCATTCCGTCGCCTGCGCGTCCTGGAAGGCGGTCATCGATGCCGCCGCCAGCAGGGCGACGGCCAGGATCTGGTAGGCCCAGAAGAGGACCGTCCCTCCGGGGATCTGATCGAAGCCGATCGCCGCCAGGTTTCCCACCAGCGTCCGCCCCAGCGTTCCATCGAAGACGTTGAAATGGAGCGCGAAGAAGGTCAGGAAGAGCGTCGTCAACCCGCCGTAGAAGAGGAAGGAGGTCTGGACGAACCGGCCGATCCCGGACTTGCCGCTATAGAAGTCCCACAGGCGATGGAAGCGCGGCAGCCGCCGCTTCCCCCACTTCACGATCCCGGCGTCCTCGTTGATGATGAACTGGATCCCGTTCGACATCGCCTCCAACCCGGTGAGGGCCACCATGCCCTTCATCGAAGCCGTCAGCAGATGTCGCAGGGCTTGGCCGAGCGAGACGACCTCGACCGGGCCGGCGGAGGCGACGGCCGGAATGCCGCGCACCAATCCGGCGACCAGGCCGGCAACCATCGTCAGGCTCAGCAGGACAAACATACCCAGCAGCGTCCCCACGACCCGCGCCGACTCCCCGCGACCCCGGATCGTCAGGAACCAGGTGATCGATGCCAGGCCGGCTCCCAGCACGAAGTGCCCCACCCAGGATCCGCCGTAGGCGTTCAGGATCGAAAGCAGCTGGTCGCCGCCGGACAGGGCCGAGACGACGATCGTCAGGACGTAGTCTTCGACCAGGGTGATGGCGACGATCAGGCTGACCGTCGGCGCCAGGTAGCGCATCGAAGCCGTGTACGAGCCGCCGCCCTCGTTGAAGATCCCCAACGAGTACATGTACAGCACGCCGAAGACGAGGTTGGCAAAGGCGACGATCGCCACGGCCAGATAGGCGTACTGCTGCAGGCCATAGGGATGCAGCGCGCCCAGCAGCTCCCCGGCGGCGTAGTAGTACGAGGTGTAGTAGTCCACGCCGAAGAGCACCACCGCCGCCATCAGGCCGATCTGGCCGGCGCCGTGGACGTGGGTGTTCTTGCCATGGTCGCGCGGCGCGACCTTGTAGGCGATGAAGACGATCAGTAGGAGCCAGATGACGGAAAGCATGGGGATCGGCCTGGATCGATGGAAGCGGCGCCTGGATCAGGCGTGCACCGAGTTCGCCACCGGCCCGCGAAAGGCGCGCATCAACATCTCGAGTTCTTCCAACAAATGGTCCCGCGTCGACGAACTCAGGCGGGTATCCTGGGCGACTTTCGCCTGCTCGTCCTGGACCGCCCGCACGCCGAGGGCGGGTACGTACATGATCCGCCCGGCGGGGATGACCTCGAACGTTCGCAGCATCAGACACAGTGCCTGATCGTCGTAGTAGGGCAAGCTGACCTTCAGCCCGCGATTCAACTGTCCGCCGGCCGTCCGACGCTGCAGGACGGCGACGACTTCGCGCGTCTCATAGCGCGCCAGGGCGCGACCCTGATCGGCAAGCTGCCGCAGAAGACCGGCCCGCTTGGCCTGGTAGACCTCGTCGGCGACCATGTAGGGCGCCAGCGAAATGGCGGCCCGCAGCGCCGCCAGCGAGTCCTGCAGCAGACCCAGATACGATTCGGCCTGCGCTGGCGAGTCCACGAGCAGACGATCATGGTCGTCGAAGCCAGCCCACTCCGGCACGAAGAAGGAACCGCCCTCGCCATCGCTTGTCCCGGGAACGAACCCTGCAAAGACTGGCGCCGGAAGTCCTCCATCCTCGGTCGTGGTGCCCTCCTGGCTCATGCCGTCCGAGCCATTCGGAGCATCGAGCGCCGAGCCAGGCAGGTGCCCGCCGGAGTCCGGTGGAGACTCAACTGCGAATTCGCCGACGTGTCGAATGATCCAGACGGCTGTGGCGTGCCGGATCAGCTTGGCGCCGGTGGCGACGGAACGATCCGAGGACTGCTCCAACTTGAGCAAGTGCTGCCGAAGGGTCGCCCGCAACGAACGCCCGCGCAGTCGGTCGAGCCCCGTCCCGACGTGTTGGGTGCGCCGATCTGCGGGGACAGGCCGTACCTCATTGGCTGAGCCGAAGGCGACTTCGTCGGGAAGGACGAAGGTCGCATGCCAGACGACCTCAGTCTTCGCCAGGAGCAGTCCCAGACGCTCGGCCTCCGCCTCTACCGATCGCCAGGTCTTGGCCGGCTGCGCCGCGAAGCGATGGCGGTGCGCCGCATACGCCTCGCTTAGGAATCCTTCCGGGCCCTCCCACAGCCGGGGCGCCGTCCCACGGACAAGGTCTCGACTCTCGGTCATTTCCACGTGCTCACCAGACTCTCGGCGGCCACCAGGGTCGCCAGCTCGAGCCCGACGGTCGTCACCAGCAGCAGCGTCTGAAGCCAGCCCTGCGTCTGGACCACGATCTGGATCTGGACGCCGCCGAATAACGCCAGGAGGGAGAGCGGCGCCGCCCACGCGAGGACCTGGGCGAGACGGAAGGGCGGATGGGGGTCCAGGTCCAGCCGGAATCCATCGAGCAGGTAAGCCGGCATCTCGAGCTCGACAACGACCCTGTCCGCCAAGGTCCGACGTCCCATGCGACCTGCAGGTAACTCCTCGGCGGGGCAAACGACGACGTCCCCCGGCCGACGCACCTGAGGCACGGCGCGAATCCAGGTGGACTCGTAAACAATGGTCGTCTCGACCAGGCGCAGCCGGCGCTGCATCAAAGCCGCCAGCGTCGTCAGGCGGCGTCGGATCATCAATTCCTCCTGCGGTTCCCTCACCTTCGCCAGAAGGAGAACGCCGACATCGGCCCCCGTGGCGAGCTTCCAGACGAGCTGGCCGAAGGCCGCCTCGTCCAGGTCCGAAGAGGGCACCGGGACGACGAGCCGATCGATCGTCGCGAGCGAGGCCCCGACTGGCCGCCTCAAGACGCCCAGACGCGGCGGAAGCATCAATGCCGGCGAGTCGGAGGCATCCTGTGAATCGGCGATCCTTGGACGCCCCGGCGTTGAAGCGAGAGGCGCGGGCCGAGTGGTCTGTGGTCGCGAGTCGAGTCCGGCCTCACGCATGTCACGTCTCCTTTCCCCCCTGAAACGATAGCAGGCCGGCCTTAAGACGGCCCAATAGGTTTCCATCAGACTCGTAAAGCACAAATAAAGAAGGGCGCCCAGATGCGGCGCCCTTCTCGCCCGTTGCGGATGGACGATTATTCGGGGGTGACGAAGCGGTAGCCGATGCCCGGCTCGGTCAGCAGGATCTGAGGGTCATCCGGGTCGGGTTCGAGCTTCTTGCGGAGCTGGCGTATGTAAACACGCAGGTACTCGGTGTGGCCGCGGTACTCGTCCCCCCAGACGTTGGCCAGGAGTGTTTGGTGTGTCAGCACGCGACCGGCATGGCCGGACAGATACGCCAGCAGCCGATACTCCGTCGGCGTCAGACGCACGGCTGCCCCGTCCAGCGTCACCTGCCGGGTGCTCAGGTCGATGACAATCGGGCCGGAGCTGATGACGACGGAGGGGCTCCCTTTCGCCAGCGCGGCGTGACGCAGCCCAACGCGGATGCGCGCCAAGAGCTCCTCGATCCCGAAGGGTTTGGTCAGGTAGTCATCGGCGCCCACGTCCAGCGCCGCCACTTTGTCGCGCTCTCCGCCCCGGACAGAAAGCACCAGAATCGGAAGCTGGGTCCACTCCCGCAGCCGGGCGCAGACCTCGATCCCGTCCATCTTGGGCATGCTCAGATCGAGCACGACCAGATCCGGCGGCTCGGCGGCCGCCAGGGCCAGCCCTTCCTCGCCGGTGCCGGCGGTCGTGACCCGGAAGTCGCGTTCGCGCAAGATCGTCTTGAGCGCCCTCAGGATCTGGGGTTCGTCGTCGATGACCAGGATGTGGGGTTGGTTCTTCACGCCAGCTCCAGGTCCTCAGGCGGCGCGGGCGGCAGGTTGCCCGTCGGGCTCACCGGCAGACGAACGTGAAAGGCGAAACCTTCCGGCCGGTTGCCTGCCCAGATCCGCCCGCCGTGGGCTTCGACGATCCCTTTGCAGATCGACAGCCCCAGGCCGGTGCCGGTCACCCGGTCGGCATCCGTCACTCGATAGAACTTGTCGAAGATTCGCCCCAAATGTTCCTCCGGGACCGGCGGCCCTTCATTCCAGACTTCGACCTCGACGGCCTCGGCCGACGGGGCTTCGGCGCTCACGTGGACCGTCGATCCGGCCGGGGCGTACTTCACACAGTTGCTGAGCAGGTTGGAGAAGACCTGCTCCATCAAGAAGTAGTCGACTTCGATCAGCGGCAGATCCTTCGGCAACCGGATTTCGAATTGGTGCTCGCGCGTCGGGCGGCGCACGCCGGCCATCGCCCCGTCGATGATCTCGCCGATGGCGTTCCATTTTCGGTCGGGCTTGAGGGCCCCCGACTCGATGCGCGACATGTCCAGCAAGTTTCCCACCAGGCGGTTGAGGTGATCGGCTTCTTCGTCGATGGCCGCCAGCAAGTCTTGTCGGGCATCCGAGTCCCAACCGACGGCGCCGCTGAGCAGGCTGGAGGCGGAAGCTTTGATCGTCGCCAGCGGCGTGCGCAGTTCGTGCGACACCGAAGACAGCAGCGCCGACTTGAGCCGGTCGCTCTCCTCGAGGACCCTGGCGCGCGTCTCCGACGCCGCCAGGTTCGCCCTTTCCAGGGCAAGCGCCCCCTGGCTGGCGAAAGTCCGCAGCAGCCGCTCCTCGGCCGGGGAGAAGGTCGTCGTGCCGCGCCAGATTCGGATGGCGCCCCACGTGCGGCGGGCGGTCCGCAAGTCGCCGACCGCCTGCGGCGTACGGTCCGGCGCGCTCCATCCCGCCGGCTGCCGTTCCCTCACCCGCTGGCCATCGTCCAGTCCCTCGACGCCGACCTCGACGCCATCGGCGAGGAATTCCTGGAAGGTCAGCCGAGCTATGATCTGCGCCACTTCCTTCTCGTCATGCAGACCGGCCAAGGCCGTGCTGAGCTCAAAGAGCCGCGTCGCCTCCCGCTCGCGCGCCTTGGCCGCCGCCAATCCGGACTGGGCCATCCCCATCAGCTGGCTGATCACGATCGCGACGGCGAAGAACGCCAACAGCACCGTCAGATCGCTGGTGTGGCGGACGGAAAGCGTGTAGAGCGGTTCGATAAAGAAGTAGTTGAAAGTCATGAAGGCGGCGAAGGCCGCCACAATGCCCGGCGTGAGGCCCCACAGGCCGGCGCTCAGGCCGACGGGGAGCAGATAGAGCAGCGGCACCAGAGCCGGGCCGAGCGCCGAACGGATCGCGTACAGGACCAGCGTCGTCCCGGAGACGCTTGCGACGGCCAGGAGGACCCGACTTGGGAGCGAAGGCGTTTGCATGGCCAGAGGGTCTACCGTCGAGAGGCTCGAGGTCAACCAGGCGATGTCGATCAGCAGGCCCGGGTGCAGGAGGATACTCCTCGCCGAACCGGCTAGCAAGCGATCCGGCCTAGGCGGCCACCTCGAAGAATGGCTCCGCTCTCTGCCGCGGCGGAGAGCCGCAGGGAGGCGGCGGGCGTTCTGCTACAATGCCGGCCACGTGAATCCGGCACCGCGTCAGCAAGATCGAGGGGCGATCATCACCGGCGGAGGCCTGTCCGCGATCTTCCTCTCGGCGGCGGTCGTCACGCTGATGATTGCGGGCTGTTCCCCCGGCACAACGGCGAACGGCACAACGGCGCCATCGGCGACCCGGACGCAGGTCCGCCTCGGCCCAACTTCGACGTCTGCACCCGTTCCCACGTCCCCACCGGCTCCTCCCGAAGAACCAACATCGGTCCCCATCCCTCCTGTAGGCCCGGACGATTGGAGGCTGGGCCCGGATGGCGCCTCGGTCGAGCTGCTCGTGTATGCCGACTTCCAGTCCCCCAATGCGGCGTTGGGCCTCGCCGACCTTCTCGGGGTCCATGATCGCCACAACGAAGAAGTCCAGGTCATCTTCCGCCACTTCCCGGTTCTCCCGGAGTACAACAAGGATTCTCTGGCGGGCCAGGCGGCCGAAGCCGCCGGGAGGCAGGGCCTGTTCTGGGAGATGGTCCGGCTGTTGGCATCGCGCTATCCGGAGTGGTCCGTCCTGCCGCCCGAGGGATTTCGGCAGTGGTTGTCCGAGCAAGCGCTCGGGCTGGGATTGGACCCGGAGGGGTTCGCTGCTGATCTCGACGACGGCCGCTTTGCTCCCCTGATGGTCGAAGCTTTCCAGGAGGCATCCGAGGCAGGGATCCCCGGAGTCCCCACAGTCTTCCTGAACGGGGTGCCGCTTCGCCTCTCCCTGACCCCGCTCAACCTCGAGTCGGCCGTCCGCCTCGAATTGCTGACCCAACGTCAGTACGACGAGCCGCCTGCGATGGGGATCGACCCCGCCAGCGGGTACACTGCCACGATCGAGCTGGACCTGGGCGAGGTCGTCGTGCAGCTCCTGCCGCAGGCGGCGCCGGAAGCGGTCAACAGCTTCGTTTTTCTGGCCCGCCAAGGGTGGTTCAATGGGATGACGATCTTCCGGGTCGAGCCCGGAGCGCTCGTTGAAACCGGCGATCCGAGTGACACCGGCTTCGGCGATGCCGGGTATCACTTGCCGGACGAGATCGACGCGGCCTGGAACTTCGATGAGGCGGGCGTGGTCGCCCTCTCCAGCGCCGGTCCGGGATCGGGAGGCAGCCGATTCTTCATCACGCTGCAGCCCCTGCCCCTCCTGAATGGCTCGCGTACCGTTTTCGGCCGAGTCATCGAAGGACTGGACCTGCTGATGGACCTCCCGTCGCGGGAGCCGGCAATCGACCTGTTGTCGCCTGACGCCGCCATTGTCCGCCGGGTGCGAATCGAGGAGACAGAATGATCTCTGCCCGTCCTCGTCCCGAGCGAAGCGAGGGGCGACGGTCTCCGACGACGATCCAGATTCTCATGTTCGTCACGGCCCTCGGCGGGATCGCCATGGCCCTCCTGGCAGCCGTCGCCCTCGGCGGACTCGGGTTCATTGCGGCTTTCGACGGGGACGAGTTCAACGCGTTGACCGAACTGTGGACGATGGCCGGCGCGCTGGCCGTCGCTGTCGCACTGGCTCCGGCGGCGTATTGGTCGGGCCGCGCTGTCTTCGGTGTTCCGCCTCCGCAACCCAGCCGTCCGAGCGGTCTGTGGCTGGTGCCGATCCTGGGGTACCCGGGGTGCCTGGCCCTTGGGTGGTTGGCCCACGTTCGCGGCGCGGCGCCGCTGGTGCTGGGACCGCTTGGCCTGATCGGGACGGCTTCCCTTTCCGTCGTCTTGGTCGCCTGGCTGGTCCGCCGATTGGGACCGCCGATCACGCCGTTGCGGGCATGGGGTCACTTCACCATTGGACTGACGGCGATGCCTTTGACGGCGATGGTCTTGGAGTTCGCCGTCCTCCTTCCCTTGCTGTTGATTGTGGGGGTCTGGTTGTTGACCTCACCGGAAGGTCTGGTATGGACGTCGGCCCTCCAACAAACGGCGGCCGATCCTGACCTGGCGTTGCAAAGCGCCGGCGAATTCTTCCAATCGCCCTTCGTTCTGATCGGCTTGTATGGGTACGTCGGTCTGGCGATCCCCGTCATCGAGGAGCTGATCAAGACGATGGCGGTGTGGCCCTTCCTGCGACGCGGGCTGCCGGCGGCAGAGGCCTTTCTCGGCGGGGCCCTCGGGGGAGCCGGTTACGCGCTTTTCGAGGCCTTGTTCCTGACACAGCCGGGGGAGGCCTGGATCGTCACGACGATCGCGCGCATCGGGGCGACCGCCCTGCACGTTTTCACGGCTGCGCTTACGAGCTACGGATTGATGCAGGCTTTTCGCCGGAAGCGCTACGCGGTGGCCGTCGGCACGTTCCTGGCCGCCATGGCGATGCACGGCATGTGGAACCTGGCCGCCGTCACGATCGGAATCTCTTCCGTGCCCATCACAGCTTCGAGCCCGCCGCCTCTGGCCGGCTTTGGCGGGGCGGCCGTCCTGCTGCTCATCGCCCTGGCCGCGGCCTCGGCCCTGGGACTCGTCCTGATCTGGGGTCGGCTGGCGCGCAGTGAGGCGGAGCGAGACTAGGAGACTGCCAAGAAGGGG
>Ga0209108_10002231_pt1 | contig 11181 bp, 9 predicted proteins | sample Rifsed10ft1_FD_184003 | JGI IMG/M metagenome (GOLD analysis project Ga0209108, IMG submission 184003) | Soil microbial communities from Rifle, Colorado, USA - sediment 10ft 1 (version 2) | ecosystem: Environmental > Terrestrial > Deep subsurface > Rock core/Sediment | place: Rifle, Colorado...
CCCGAAAGCCGCGCGCCAGCGTTGCCTTGATGGCCCTCAGCGCGATATCGTACACCCCGTCCCGGCAGACGGCGATGTCGTGCTCTTCTCTGAGCCCGTCCATATGAATACTGAAGGTCAGATACGTGGATGGCGTGTACTCGTCGAGCTTGCGCTCCAGCAAGAGCGCGTTGGTGCAGAGGTAGACGTACTTCTTCTGCGCAACGAGCCCCCGGACAATCTCGGGCATGTCGGGATGAATGAGGGGCTCGCCCCCGGGGATACTCACGATCGGCGCCCCGCATTCCTCGGCGGCGGCCCAGCACTCCTCGGGTGTCAGGCGTCTCTGCAGCACGTGCTCGGGGTATTGAATCTTGCCGCAGCCGGCACAGGCCAGGTTGCACCGGAAGAGGGGCTCGAGCATCAGCACGAGGGGATACCGGGCATTCCCCTTAAGCTTTTGGCGGAGCACGTACAGGGTAACGGCGAGCGACTGCGAGAGAGGAACTGCCATGATACGGTGCCTCCTTGGGCCGGCCTATTCGAGGTGAGGGTCCCTCCACACCGGTTCCACCGGGAGCGATCCCCTGCCGTTTGCAGGGGCGTCTCGGGCGGAGAGGACGACTGGCACCCGCTCGAGATGCCCCCGAGATGACCGCTGGCGTTGCCGCCACCGCGCGGTGATGGTGACCGCTAGGCACGTGGTCAGGGGGCCGTAGATGAAGCAACCCACGAGGAGCAGGGTCTGCTCCCCGATGAACCAGGTGACGGTGAGGGCAAATGCCAGGACTATATAGTACAACCCCGGCCCATACAGCGGACGCAGGGGGAGCCGCGCCGCCCAGGCGGGTGCTCCGCCCCTGACCGACCGCTCGAGGAGCGCAAAGAGGATCATGATCAGAGAGCCCACGACCCCCCACCCGACAAAATTAGACACCGGGACCCCAAAGTACACCCCCCCCTCAGGATAATAGAAGATCTGCCCGAGAAACCACCGATCACCCCGGACGGCGATGGGGTCTACGACGACGTCGATGAGGACAAAGAAGACCACGGTGAGCAGGAGGACGGGGACGCTGAATCGGTCGCGGTGAGGGAGCGACAGTGCCCAGCGGCGCTCCCCATCCCTGAGGGGTGGGAGGAGCGCGAGGGAGGCCACCGTCCAGCTCGCATATGCGAGGAAGACGAAGGAGAGGGAATCCATGAAGGGGACCCCGGCGATCCAGAGCTCCTTCCCGGCAGTCGTGGGCAGGTAGTGGTACAGGCCAAAGGGGACCCCGAACCGGATCGACACGGATTCGGCGGCAAAGGCCACACTCCACGCCACGACCGTGAAGAGCAGCGTCCGTCGCCACCCCATATCCACCACGGCCGCGAAGAGATAGAGGAGGAGGAAGGCGACGACGTACGGTCGCAGGACGACAGTGCCAACAAGGAGCTGGACAAACGAATCCATCGTTTCCCCCGTGGGCGAGTATACTAGAGTGGTTTCAAGGAAGTTGCAATGAAAAATTTGCGCGCCCTGGCCTGATCTCGGGGGCTCGAACCAGGGACCGAGAAAGGCCGGATCGTCCTTGACATCTGCGGCCTGCTATCCTGTATACTACACGCCGGGAAATGGCCCGGATGGTTGCTGTGGCGCGGGTCTTCCCGAGCGCCGAGGGGGAGTCTTCCTCGGCGACGGGGTGCCCCGAGGGAGTCGCTATGCTGTCTGAGGAAGGGCGATGAGGATTCTCTGGCTCCTCGGCGAGTGGGCCCTGACTTCCCTTCGCAGCGGGGGCCGGATGATCATCTTTCTCGGCACCGCCCTCTTCTGGATCTTTCTCCCCCCCCTCAAGTGGCGGCGCATGATCGCCCGGATCCACTTCATCGGGGCCAAGTCGCTCATGGTGATCCTCCTCACGGGCGCCTTCACCGGAATGGTCCTGGGGCTCCAGGTCTTCTATACCCTGACGAAATTTGGCTCGGAGGCCTTCCTCGGCCCGGCGGTGGCCTTGACCCTGATCCGCGAGTTGGGACCGGTCCTGTGCGCCCTGATGGTCACGGGGCGCGCCGGCTCGGCCTTAACGGCCGAAATCGGGATCATGCGCATCACCGAACAGATCGATGCACTGCAGGCCATGGCGCTCAACCCCATGCGATACCTGGTCGTCCCGACGATCCTGGCCGGCCTGATCGCGTTCCCCCTGCTGACCGCCATCTTCGATCTGGTCGGGATCTACGGGGGGTATCTCGTGGGGGTCAAGCTCCTGGGGATCGGGGAGGGGACCTATTTCGGAGAGATGGAGACCTACGTAGGTCTCCGGGATATCACCCAGGGGATCCTCAAGTCGCTGAGCTTCGGACTGTTGGTGACGTGGGTCTGCTGTTACAAGGGATTCTATACCGGCTACGGGGCCGAAGGGGTGAGCCGGGCCACGACCGAGGCGGTGGTCCTCTCCTCGGTGTTGATCCTGGTCTGGGATTACTTTATCGGTGCGGTGCTTCTGTAATGTCGGGACCCATGGTCGAGATGCGCAATGTGCATAAGTCCTTCGGAGGACAGCAGGTGCTCCGGGGGGTCGATCTGCAGGTGACCCAGGGGGAGATCCTGGTCATCATCGGCCGAAGTGGCGGCGGCAAGAGTGTTCTCCTGAAACACCTGATGGGTCTGCTGAAGCCGGACCAGGGGCAGATCGTGATCAACGGCCAGGAGATCTCGCGACTCCGCGGACGGGAGCTGGACCAACTCCGGGAGCGGTTTGGGGTGGTCTTTCAGGGGGGGGCCCTCTTTGACTCCCTGACGGTCTTTGAGAACGTGGCCTTTCCGCTCCGGGAGAAGACCCGCCTTCCCGAGGAGGCCATACGGGAGAAGGCCCTGACCCTCTTGAAACAGGTGAACCTGGCGGATATGGGCCACAAGTATCCCGCCGAGGTGAGCGGGGGGATGAGGAAGCGGGTCGCGCTGGCCCGGGCGCTCACCATGGAGCCGGAGATCGTCCTCTTCGACGAACCGACGACCGGTCTCGATCCGATCATGGTGAATGCCATTCATCGGCTGATCCTCGACCTGCATCGGCGCGTCGGCTTTACGGCCATCCTGGTCAGCCACGAGATCCCCGAGATCTTCGGGATCGCCGACCGGGTCGCGATGCTGCATCGGGGGGCGGTGGTCGAGGCGGGGACTCCGGAGGCGATCCAGGCATCCGCCAATCCCGTGGTCCGCCAGTTCATCACCGGCGATCCCGAAGGGCCGATCCAGCCCGACTGAGGGGGCGTGCATGAAACGAATGGAGCTCGAGGTGGTCGTGGGTCTCTTCCTGCTGGTGGGCATCCTCGCCCTGGCGTGGCTCTCGATCCGGCTGGGCAGGATGCAGGTCCTCGGATTGGCGGGGTACGTCGTGTACGCGGACTTCCCCAGCGTGGGCGGCTTGAAGCAGGGGGCCAGCGTCGAGATCGCCGGGGTGAAGGTTGGTCAGGTCGAGACGATCTCGCTGGTGGAGTACCGGGCGAGGGTCACGCTCCGGATCGACGGCGGCGTCAAGCTGCAGGAGGACACGATCGCCTCCGTCAAGACCAAGGGACTCATTGGCGAAAAGTATATGCGTTTGAGCCCCGGGGGGTCCGATGAGATCATCCCCCCGGCAGGCAAGATCCGCGAGACCGAGCCGCCCATTGACATCGAGGAGATGATCGGCAGTTTTATCTTTGGGAAGTTTTAGGGCGCGGGCAACCGTCAATCCGGAGAGGAGGGGTGCGATGGCCGCATCGATTGCATCCGGGGTCTGCCTTCTGCTGATCCTGTTCGCGCCGGCTTGGGCAGCCGCGCAGGGGCAGGCCTCTGGCGAACAGAAAGAAGTTGTCTTCACCCTGGAGCAGGGGTCTGGCGAACAGAAAGGACTTGTCTTCACCCTGGAGCAGGGGTCTGGCGAACAGAAGCGAGTTGTCTTCAACCTGGACGGTGCCATCAAACGGGCACTGGAGGTGGACGATCGGATCAAAGAGTCTCGGTCCGACGTGGATGTATTTCGGGGCAAGCGGACGCAGGCCGACGGGGCCCAATGGGCGCAGCTGACTGCCAACGCGTTCACGGGCCCGTCCCCCGAGTCGGACCTGCGAAGTTCCAGGGGAATTATCGACTCCGCGTCGGACACCTCGGACCCGGTGATCAACGGTATCTTCGGCCGAGCCCAGATCCTTCTGGTCCAACCGCTGTACACCTTCGGGAAGATCAGTTCCTTTCGCGAGGCGGCCGGCCGGGGTGTCCGGGCGAGCGAAGCGGCAGTGAGCGTGACGGCCTCCGAGGTCGTTTTGCAAGTGAAACAGGCCTATTCCGGGGCTCTGCTGGCCGGTGATATTCGGGAGTTCCTCCTGGGGCTCAAGGAAGAGCTGCAGAGGACCCTGGACAGTGCCGAACGGCGATTCGAAGCGGGGTCTGCCGCAGTGACCCTGGGCGATCTCTACCAGCTCCGCGCCTTCGTGGCGGGGCTTGCGAAGGGCATCGCGGATGCCGACCAGGGAGATCGGCTGGCCCGAGACGCGCTCCGCACGCTCCTCCAATTGGAGGAGGGAGCCCGGATCGAATTGGCGGATAAGAAACTGAGCCCGATCACGACGGACGTCAAGAATGTGGCGGAGTATGAGCGCGTTGCGGGTGAAATCCGTCCGGAGTTCACGCAGCTCAGGGAAGGGATCAAGGCCCGGGAGGCCCTGGTGCAAGCGTCGATCGCCGACCTGTACCCGGTGTTTTACGCGGCATTCGTGGCGGATGTGGCCGGGGCGACGAACCGGGACCTCAGCCACGTTCCCATCATCACCGATCCGCTACACCACTATCAGGGTGGCGTCGTCGTTGGACTCAATTGGCATTTCGACTTTGGAATCAAAAGGGGGAAGATCGACGAGGCGCAGGCGGAGCATACGAAGCTCCTCCACAAGCAGGATTTTGCCGAGTGGGGGATCCCTCTGCAGGTGCGGAAGGCGCACCTGGAGCTTGAGACCGCGCAAGAGAACATCAAGTCCACTGAGCAGGCCTTCCGGAACGCCCGGCGATGGCTGGTGACCGCCGTGGCGAACGTGGACCTGGGTATCGGGGATGTCCGCGAACTCACCCAGGCGTTTCTCGCCTACGTGACGTTTCGAGTGGATAACTTTCGTGCGATCTACAACCAGCAGATTGCCCTGGCCAACCTCGCCTATGCGACCGGCGAGGCGGTCCGGGGGTTCTCAGCGCGCCCATAGGGTACAGACGGGCTGACCGCAATCCTGAGGGTCATCAGGAGGGAAAACATGGCGAGGGCGATTCGGAAGGCCCTGATCCTTTACGGGGTAAGCGCCTTGGTCCTTTCTTCCGTCTCCTTTGCCCAGGCGGGGGCGACGGCCCAGGTGAAGGGGACGATCGACAAGGTCCTGGAGATCTTGCGGGACCCGGCGCTGAAGGCGCCGGACAAGGAGGAGGCGCGGCGGAAAAAGCTGAAGGAGGCCATTTATCCCCGGTTCGAATTCGCCGAGATGGCGAAACGCTCTCTGGGCACTCATTGGGGCAAGCGCACTCCCCAGGAGCGGGAGGAGTTCGTGAGCCTCTTCGCCGATCTGTTGGAGCAGTCGTACTACAAGAAGCTCGAATCCTATACCGATGAGGAGATCCTCTATACCAAGGAACAGGTGGAGGACAAGTTCGGGCTCGTGGTCACCAAGATCGTGAGCCAGAAGGAGAACATCGATATCCCCATCGAATACAAGCTCCTCCGCCAAGACGCCCAGTGGCGGGTGTACGACGTGGTGATCGAGGGCGTGAGCATGGTGAGCAACTACCGGAGCCAGTTCAACCGTATCATTGAGACCTCCTCGTACGCTGAGCTCGTCAAACGGATGCGGGTCAAACAGGAGGCCGAGGCGCTCGGCACCGTTCCCACTCCTAAGCAGAAAAAATAGGTGGAGGTCCAAGGAGGAGCAATACCGGTCATGGCCCGGCGGTGGTCTCGTGTGATCTCCAGATATCCCCGTGTCGTCTTGCTCCTGACCAGTCTGCTCGCCGTCCTCTCGTTTGTGGCGGCGGCGGCGTGGCTAGAGATTCGTCCGAGTCGGGCAGAGCTGGTCTTCGGGAATGAACGGCTCATCCAGCTGAAACAGGCCCATAGGCGGGCGTTCGGAGACCGGGACGGCGTCGTCATTGTGGTGGACGCCTCGGATCTCGCCCGGGCGAAGCAGTTCGTCTCCGCCCTGGCCGAGCGACTCCAAGGGGATCGGGAGCACATCGCTGAACTCTTCTATCGAGCGGACCCCGCCCCCTTCGAGGCCCACGCCCTCCAGTACCTGTCCCCAGCCGAGCTCGAAAAGCTTCACCGCAAGGTCGAGGACCATGAGGCGCTGATCCGGGATATCGCCACCACCCCGGGGATCACCACCCTGTTTGCCGGCATCAACCGGGAGATGGGTGAGGCCCTGGTTGGGCACTTCTTTACCGGCTTCCTGGAAGAGAAGAAATCGGGGCGGGCGGACCTCGGCCTGCTGAATGCCCTGCTCCGGCAGCTCGACGACGCGTTGAGTGGTTCCGGCTCCTTCGCCTCGCCGTGGGGCGAGTGGCTGGGCGCGGGAAAAGAGCCGGTGTCGGAGGGCTATCTCCTCACTGAGGACAAACGGTACCTCGTCCTCCTGGCCAAGATCCGCGGGACGAACGAGCAGACCCTGGTGCCCAAGCGCGAGGCGATCCAGCGGATCCGTGCCACCTTGGCCGAGATGGGTCACGCCTACCCGGGGATTCAAGCGGGGGTGACGGGCCCTGACGCCCTGGCTTCGGATGAGATCGTGACGGCCCAGCGGGATTCGACGTTGGCGACTCTCCTCTCCTTCACGGTCAGCGTCGCCCTCTTCTTCCTCTTGTGGAAGGGATTGGCCGTCCCCCTCCGGGCCATCCTCAGCGTGGCCGTGGGGATCTGCTGGACCCTGGGATTCACGACGCTCACCGTGGGTTCCCTCAATATCCTGTCCGCCATGTTTGTCCCGATCCTCATCGGCATGGGGGTCGACTACAATATTTATTTCCTGGAACGGTACGGGGAGGAGCGGGCCAAGGGTCGCAATCCTTTCGATGCCCTGGAAAGCACCTTTCGGACGGTGGGGGGGCCCACCGCGACAGGGGCGTTCACCACGGTGGTGGCGTTCTACAGCCTCACCCTCACCAACTTCAAGGGGCTCGTGGAGATGGGCTTCATCACGGGGAGTGGCCTGCTCTTCTGTCTTCTCAGTGCCTTTACCGTATTCCCCGCCCTCCTGATCCTCCGCGAGCGGACCAAGGGGGCCTGGCTTACCTCGAGGTCTGCAACGTTTTTCGTCGTCCTGGAGCGGTGCAGTCACCGTCCCTGGATCATCATCGCGGGAGCGGCGCTGCTGGCCTTGGCCTCTTTGCCCGCCCTGGGCAAGATTCAGCTCGAGTTTAACTTGCTGGAGCTTCAGGCGAAGGGGACCGAGTCCGTAGATTGGGAACTCCGCCTCCTGGAGGGCGGGGGGACCTCGACATGGTATGGCATCGTCCTGGCCAAGTCCCCGGATGAGGTGAGGGCCAAGACCGCTCGGCTGGAAGCCCTTCCGTCAGTGGATCGGGTCCAGTCGATCTTCTCGTTCTTGCCGAAGGACCCGGAGCGAAAGCTGGGGGCGATCCAGGCGCTCGAGACCCCCCTGGCCAAGCTTCCCCCCAGTTTTGGGCAACTGGAACCGGTGGATCTCGAAGGGCTCGGGGCGACATTAGAACGGGTCCGATTCAAGCTGGGGGACAAAGAGCGCTTCACCTCGGCATCGGATGGGGAACTCGAGGAGGGGCGGCGACTCCTGGATGCGCTGCGGGCTCGGCTCAAGGGGGGCGAGCCTGCTCGGCTCCGCCAGGCGCTGGCGGCACACCAGAGCGCGCTCTTTGACGACTTTGAGAAGAAGATCGCTATCCTCCGGAGCAATCTCAAGTCGGATCCGATGACCCTCGCCGACCTTCCGCGCGAGCTCCAGGATCGCTTTATCGGTACAGAGGGAATCTATCTCCTCAGGGTGTTTCCGCAGGGGAATATCTGGGGGCGGGAGGCCGTCCAACAATTCGTGCGGGAGGTGCGGTCGGTGGACCAGGACGCCCTGGGCGATCCCATCACCGCCTGGGAGCATGGGCAGAGCATGGAGCAGGGGTACCTCCTGGGGGGGTTGTATGCAGCAGTTGCGATGCTCGTGGTCATCCTCTGGTCTTTCGGCAGCGTCTCGCATTTGATGCTAGCCCTGGTTCCCCTGGTCCTGGGCATTGCCTGGACCCTGGGTCTCATGGAGCTTTTCAGCATTCACTTCAATCTGGCCAATCTCATTTTCCTCCCGCTCATTGTGGGCTACGGCATCATCAACGGGCTCCAGATCGTGAAGCGGTATCAGTCGGAAGGGAGGACGGGTTCTATCATCGCCAACAGCACCGGTCGGGCGGTCTTTCTGACCTCCGCCACCTCCATGGCGGGTTTTGGAAGCCTGATGGTGGCCCACCACCGGGGGATCTTCAGTCTCGGCTCCCTCCTGGCCGTGGGGGTGGGAAGCGTCCTCTTGGCCTCCATGACAGTCCTCCCGGCCCTGCTCTGGGCCCTCTCCGGCGTAAGAAAGAGCAGACAGGGGTCCTTGCAGCTCAAGCAATCAGTGGGTGAAGAAGAACGCCCCCATCGACGGAGCCGCGTGACATGAGGAGATGGGTCGTCATCCTGGGGCTGGTATTGCTTTTGCCGGGCTCGGTGCGGGCGAGTGATGGGAAGCCCGTCGATCGGGTCCGGGATACCCTGGAGGGTGCGCTACGCATCCTCAATGATCCCGCCTTGCAGGGCCCGGAAAAGAAAGGAGCGCGAAGACAGCAGGTCCAGAAGCTCATCGCTTCCCGCTTCAATTATGCGGGGATGGCGGAGCGCTCGCTGGATTCGCACTGGGTCAAGCTGACCCCCGAGCAGCGTCAGGCCTTCGTGGCCCTCTTCGGAGAGCTTTTCGAACGATCCTATAGCCGCCTGGTCCTCAATTCACTGCCGGATCAGCAGATTGTCTATGCGGGCGAGACGGTGAACGGGACGCGAGCCGTGGTCAAGACAGTCATGGTGGACAAGCGGGGCGACCGGCTGCCGGTGGATTATCAGTTGCGGCGCCCCAAGGCGCAGTGGGAGCTGTCCGACGTCGTGATCGATGGCGTGAGCATCGTCAACAATTATCAGTCCCAGTTCAACAAGATCATCCAGACCTCCTCCTTCGATGATCTGGTCAAGAAGATGCGTATCAAGCGCGAAGAGGAATAGGCAGATCTTGGACCTCATAGTCATCGTGGTCAGAGCTGGTCAATGAGACCGCTGCGCAAGCCGGTACTGCTTGCGATGGTCATGATGGCGATGCTTCCAAGAGCGGTATCGGCGGCGGAGCCTGGCCCGGAGTCGCCTGCCAGGCAGGAGGCGGCGGGTGCGACATCGCCGAGAGACCTGTTCAAACTCCGCGCCCAGGAGATCGGCATCGCGGCCGGATATGGGTCCGCCATTGAGAGATTTTTGTTCCTGCCGATCGGAGAGACCACCGCGGAGGACCTCCAGGAAGTCAAGTACGTCTACGTGGCACCCCGCTGGGGCATTGGCATCAGCGACCCCCTGGGAGGAGATGCCTGGTACCGGGGCAACTTCGAACTGTTGGCGGAGGGGGCATTCTATATCCCGTTCGAGCCCAAGGACGGCTTTGGGGGGGGAATCACGGCGATCTTCCGGTACAACTTCCTCCCCGAGGGTCCGCTGATTCCCTTTGTGGAAGCCGGGCCAGGCATTCTCATTACGGACTTCGGTCTCCAGAACCACGCAGATGGCTTTAATTTCACGTTTCAGACGGGGCTCGGGTTTCATTTTTTCCTTTCAGAACGAACGGCCTTGACGGCCGAGGGTCGGTTCCATCATATCTCCAACACCGGTATCGCCGACCCGAACCGCGGGCTCAACTCGGTCATGGTCCTGATCGGGGTCACGACCTTCTTGAAGTAACCAGCTGAATGGGTATAGTCCGATGCTCAACGATTCCATTGGGCGTGCGCAGGAATATCTCCTGAGCTTGCAACATCCCGAGGGGTACTGGCTCGGCGAGCTCGAGGCGGATAGCACCCTGACCTCGGAGTACGTCATGCTCCGCCACTTCCTGCGCCGGGTGGATCGGGACCGGGAACGCAAGGCGGCGAACCACCTGAAGGCCAAGCAGTTGCCCGATGGAGGATGGGATCTCTTTCCGGGAGGCGCAAGCGATATCAGTGCCACGGTGAAGGCCTACTTCGCCCTCAAGCTCATGGGGTACGCACCCGACGACGCCTTGATGCGCCGGGCCCGGGAGAACATTGTCGCCCAGGGCGGCGTGACCAAGGCCAACGTCTTCACCAAGATCACCCTGGCGCTGTTCGGACAGTATGACTGGCGGGGGGTCCCCAGCATGCCGGTCGAGATCATCCTCTTCCCCCGCTGGTTCTACTTTAACCTCACCGAGGTCTCGTACTGGTCCCGAACGGTCATCGTCCCCCTCCTGATCCTGATGGATCTGAAGCCGGTCTGTCGGATCCCGGCGGCGGCCGGCATCGATGAGCTGTACGTGCCGTCCCGGGCCGCGGCCGATCTGCGATTTCCCCGCAGTGAACGACTCTTCACGTGGAAGAACTTTTTCATCACGCTCGATCGGTTGCTCCACGGACTCGAGCGCTGGACCCCCCGCCCCTTCCGGGCGCGGGCGCGACAGCACGCCTTGACCTGGGTCTTGACGCGGATGGGCCCCGGGGGACTGGGGGGAATCTATCCGGCCATGGCCAATGCGGTGATGGCGCTCCACACCCTGGGCTACTCCGAGGACCACCCCAAGATGGCCGAAGGCTTGAAGGAGATCGAACTCTTGGGGATCGAGGAGGCCGATCGGTTCCATCTGCAGCCCTGTCTCTCACCCGTCTGGGATACCCCGCTGGCGGTGAACGCCTTGGTCGAATCTGCCCTGCCCCGGGACCATCCCGCGCTCCTCAGGGCCGCTACGTGGCTGCTCCAGCAGCAGATCCTGCGGCGTGGCGACTGGCAGGTGAAGCGGCCGGAGCTGCCTGCGGGGGGATGGCCGTTTCAGTTTCGGAACGACTTCTATCCCGACACCGATGACAGCGCCATAGTGCTGATGGCCCTCAAGAAGATCGCGCTCCCGGATCGGGCGGACATCCGGCAGGCCATCGAG
>Ga0209108_10002233_pt1 | contig 11170 bp, 8 predicted proteins | sample Rifsed10ft1_FD_184003 | JGI IMG/M metagenome (GOLD analysis project Ga0209108, IMG submission 184003) | Soil microbial communities from Rifle, Colorado, USA - sediment 10ft 1 (version 2) | ecosystem: Environmental > Terrestrial > Deep subsurface > Rock core/Sediment | place: Rifle, Colorado...
CCACGCGCTCCCGGTGGTACGTCGCGTCGCCGAAGGTGAACTCCGACGACTTGGCCCGCTTGAAGTAGAGGTGCAGGTCGTGCTCCCAGGTGAAGCCGATGCCGCCGTGGAGCTGGATGCCCGTCCCCGCCAACTTCCGATACGCATCCGACGCGTACGCCTTGGCCATCGACGCGGCGAGCGGGGCCTCGGGAGCGTTCTCGTCCATCGCCCACGCCGCGTAGTACGTGAGTGACTTCGCGTTCTCGACGTCGACCAGCATGTCGGCGGCCTTGTGCTTGACGCCCTGGTAGGTCCCGATGGGCTTGCCGAACGCGACCCGGATCTTCGCGTACTCCGTCGTCATCTCCAGGACCTTCTGGGCGCCGCCGCACATCTCGGCGCAGAGCGCGACGGTCGCGCGCTCGACCACGCGCGCGAGCGCCGGCCACGCGCCGCCCTTCGCCCCCACGAGCGCCGCCGCGGGCACGGCGACGTCTTTCAAGCCGACCTCGCAGAGCTTGCGCGTCTGGTCCATCGTTGGCAGGAGCTTCACGTCGAGGCCCCGCGCGCCCTTCGGCACGAGGAAGAGGCTCACGCCCTGCTCCGGCGTCTTGGTCTCGGCCGTGCGCGCGACGACGACGAGCGCGTCCGCCAGGTGGGCGTCGGGCACGAAGAGCTTCGTGCCCGAGAGCACGAACCCGCCCTTGTCCTCGCGGGCGGTCGTCGTCACCCCGGCCGCATCCCAGCGCGCGTTCGGCTCCGTCCACGCGAGCGTCGCCTTCGCCGCGCCCGAGGCGATCTTGGGGAGCCACTCCTTTTTCTGCGCGGCCGACCCGGCCTCGAGGAGCGTGAGGCCGCCCAGCAGCACCGTGGAGAAGAACGGCCCGGGCATGACCGCGCGCCCCATCTCCTCCATCAGCACGGTGAGGTCGACGAAGCCGAGCCCGCTGCCGCCGAACTCCTCCGGATAGACGAGGCCGAGCCACCCCTGCTCCGCGAGCTTCGCCCAGAAGTCATCGGTCGTGCCCGCGGGCTCCTCCATCCGCGCCCGCACGAACGCGGACGCACACTCGTTCTCGAGGAACTTCCGGGCGGTCGCACGGAGCATCTCTTGCTCTTCGCTGAACCCGAAATCCATGGGATCTCCCTATCTAAGACTCGCCTCGGACGGCGGGGCCCCAGCCCCGCGACGTCCTCCGGCTCGCACTTCAGTCCTTCGGCAGGCCGAGCACGCGCTCGGCGATGATGTTCTTCTGAATCTCCGTCGTGCCGCCCTCGATCGAGTTGGCGCGCGAGCGGAGGAACGCGTGCTGCCAGGCGCCTCCGTCCACGGCCCAGTCGGAGCCCTTCGCCAGCTGCGCGTACGGCCCCTCGAGCTCCATCGCCAGCTCCTGCAGCTTCTGGTGGGTCTCGACCCAGACCATCTTCCCCGCGGAGGCTTCGGGACCGGGCATCTCGCCGCGCAGGAGCCGCGTGATCCCGCGCGCGCCGGTGAGCCGGAGGCACTCGGTGTCGATCCAGCTCTGGGCGAGCTTCTGCCGCACCAGGGGGTCGTGCGTGAGCACGCGGCCGCTCTTCTCCATCCTCCGCGCCAGCTCGAGCAGGCTGTCGAGCGCGATCCGGAGCCGCATGTGGAGGCCGAAGCCCAGCGTGAGGCGCTCGTACATGAGCGTCGTGATGCCGACCTGCCAGCCCTGGTTGACGCCCCCGAGGACCTGGGAGGCGTGCACGCGCACATTGTCGAAGAACACCTCGTTGAAATCGGCGTCGCCCGTCATGTGCCGGAGCGGCTTCACCGTGATGCCGGGGAGCTTCATGTCGAGGAGGAAGTAGGTGATCCCCTTGTGCCGGGGCAGGTTCGGGTCGGTCCGGGCGAGCAGCATCATCCAGTCGGCGATCTGGGCGAACGAGGTCCAGACCTTCTGGCCGTTGATGATCCAGTACTCGCCATCCTTGACCGCGCGGGTCTGGAGCGAGGCGAGGTCGGAGCCCGCGTTCGGCTCGGAGTAGCCCTGGCACCAGATCTCCTCGCACGAGAGGATCTTCGGCGGATAGCGCTTCTTCTGGGCCTCCGTGCCGTACGCGAAGATGGTCGGCCCGGCCATCCCGACGCCGAGGACGTTCAGGATCGGCGGGGCCTTGGCGAGCGCGATCTCCTCCTGGAGGATCAGCTCCTCCATGAAGGTGAGGCCGCGGCCGCCGTACTCCTTCGGCCACGTGAGGCCGATGAAGCCGGCGTCATAGAGCTTGCGCTGCCACTGCCTCAAGATCTCGTAGGTCTCGATGCGCGGGATGTCGGAGCGGCCGAGGTCCTTCCACTCGCGCGGCAGGTTCGCCTTGAGCCAGGCGCGGACCGTCTGGCGGAAGGCGTCTTGTTCGGGAGTCAGCGAGAAGTCCATGTCCCCTCCTGAGGTGGGGCAGTCGGCGCCACTGAACGGTGGTTCATTCTAGGAACCGCTCTCGGGTGAAGTCAAGGGCTATACTCCACCTCCGTGGTCGCGATCTCGGCCGCGCGTCTCCAAGACCGGATCACCGCGCTCGCGCAGTTCGGCGGCCTGCCGGGCGGCGGCGTGACACGTCCCTGCTGGTCGCCCCCGCACGAGGAGGCCCGCGCCTGGCTCCTCGGCGAGATGCGCGGCGCCGGCCTCGCAACGTGGGTGGATCCCGCCGGCAACGTGTTCGGTGCGCTCGGCGTCCACGCGTTCGCCGCCGACCGCCCCGTGGTCCTCACCGGCTCGCACATCGACACGGTGCCCGAGGGCGGCATCCTGGACGGTGCCCTCGGCGTGCTGGCGGGACTCGAGGTCCTCCAGACGATCCACGAGCGGCGGGCGCCGCACCGCCTCCCCCTCGCCGTCGCGGCGTGGAGCGACGAGGAGGGCCGCTACGGGAGCCTCTTCGGCTCGCGCGCGTTCTGCGGCAAGCTCGATCTGCTTCGCGTGGAAGAGATGGTCGCTGTTGACGGCGAGAGGCTCGTGGACGCGATGGCGCGCGCGGGCTTCGACTGCCGCCGCGTGGGGGAAGCGCGTGCGCCCGTAGGCGCCGTCTCTGCGTACGTCGAGCTCCACATCGAGCAGGGCCCGCGGCTCGAGGAGGCCGGCGTCCCCATCGGCGTCGTCGACGCCATCGTCGGTGTGCGCCGCTCGCGCGTGATCTTCACCGGGCAGGCCGATCACGCCGGCACCACGCCGATGGACCGCCGACGCGACGGCTTCCTCGCCAGCGCCGAGTACGCGCTCAAGGCGCGCGACCTCGTCGTCAAGCACGGGGGCGGCCGGAGCGTGACCAATGTCGGCGTCGTCACGGTGCACCCCGGCGTGACGAACATCGTGCCCGCGCGCGGCGAGCTCGTGCACGAGATGCGCGGGCCCGATCCCGACACGCTCGGGAGTCTCGCCCGCCGGTGCGCGAGCCTCGCGCGGCGCGTGGCGCGGCGCCGTAACGTCCAGGTCGAGATCCGGCCCATGTCGGCGACGACGCCGGCGCTCTGTGCCGAGCGCATCCAGGCGGCCACGGAGCGCGCCTGCGAGGCTCTCGGCCTGGCGTCGACTCGCCTCTACTCGGCCGCGGGGCACGACGCTCAGAACCTCGCGTCGGTGACGGAGGCCGGGATGATCTTCATCCCGTCGAAGGGCGGGCGCAGCCACCGCGTGGACGAGATGAGCGATGCCGCCGCGATCGAGCGCGGCGCCAACGTCCTGCTCCGCACGCTCCTCGCCCTCGCGCAGTAGCCGCCGAACACTTGCGGAGGCACCCCTCGTCCGGTACGTTCTAGGCCTTGTGAACTCGCAGACAAGGGGACGGCCCTTCGTCCGTCCCGCTTCGGCGGCGCTGGCGCTCCTCCTCGGCGGGTGCGCGTGGGACGCGCCGATGAGCACCGTGATCCCGCGCTCCGATTTCGCGCGCGACATCCTCCACGTCTACGCGGTCATCACGTGGGCGTCCGTCGGCATCGCGCTCGTCGTCTTCGTGGCGCTCGGCTGGATCCTGGTGCGCTTCCGCGACCGGCCCGGCGCGCCCCTGCCCGCGCAGACGCGCGGCCACACGCTGCTCGAGCTCGCGTGGACGGTGGCGCCCGCGCTCGTGCTGCTCGTCATCGCGATCCCGACGATCCAGGTCATCTTCCGCACGCAGGCCGTGCCGTCGCCCCAGGCGCTCGAGGTCACGGTGCTCGCCCGGCAGTGGTGGTGGGAGTTCCGCTATCCGGCGCTCGGCATCGGGACTGCCAACGAGCTGCACCTGCCCGTGGGCCGGCCCGTCGTGCTGAAGCTCGAGGGGCCGGACGTGATCCACAGCTTCTGGGTGCCCCAGCTCGGCGGCAAGCGCGACGTCGTGCCGGGCCGCCTGAACCGGCTCACCTTCACCGCCGAGACGCCCGGCGAGTACTGGGGCCAGTGCGCGGAGTTCTGCGGCGCCTCGCACGCCAACATGGGCCTGCGCGTCGTCGTGGACGCGCCGGAGGCGTTCGCGCGCTGGGTGTCGGCCCAGCGCGCGACGCCGGCCGAGCCCGCGGGGCTCGCCGCCGAAGGCAAGGCGCTCTACGCGCGCAGCGCGTGCGTCGGGTGCCACACGATCCGCGGCGTGTCGGCGGGCGTGCTGGGGCCCGACCTGACGACGTTCGGCAGCCGGGGGACGCTCGCGGCCGGCATGTTCCCGAACACCGTCGAGAACGTCGCGGCGTGGCTCCGGAACCCGCCCGCGCTCAAGCCGGGCGTGAAGATGCCCGCGCTCGGCCTCACGGACGCTCAAGCGCGGGCCCTCGCGACGTACCTCGTGAGCCTCAAGTGATGCGGGCCTGGCTCACCACCGTCGACCACAAGCGCGTCGGGATCCTCTACGGCGTCACCGCGTTCGTCTTCCTCCTGGTGGGCGGGATCGAGGCGCTGCTGATCCGCCTGCAGCTCGCGGGGCCCGGGCAGCGCGTCGTCAGTGCGGAGACGTACAACGCCCTCTTCACGATGCACGGCACGACGATGGTCTTCCTCGCGATCATGCCGCTCAACGCCATGTTCTTCAATTACATGGTGCCGCTCATGCTCGGCGCGCGCGACGTGGCCTTCCCGCGCCTGAACGCGCTCTCGTACTGGATCTTCCTCTTCGGCGGCCTCTTCCTGAACGCGAGCTTCCTCGTCGGCGCGCCGCCGGACGTCGGCTGGTTCGGCTACGCGAACCTGACCACCAAGCAGTTCACGCCGGGGGCGAGCGTGGACTTCTGGCTCCTGAGCCTCCAGATCCTCGGCGTGTCCTCGATGATCGCCGCGATCAACTTCATCGTGACGATCGTCAACATGCGCGCCCCGGGCATGACGCTCATGCGGATGCCGGTGTTCGTCTGGATGACGCTGGTCGTCCAGTTCCTCATCGTGCTCGCGTTCCCGCCGATCACGGTCGGCCTCATCTTCCTCATGTTCGACCGCTTCTTCGGCACGCGCTTCTACGACGTCACGGCGGGCGCGGACCTCCACCTCTGGCAGCACCTCTTCTGGATCTTCGGCCACCCGGAGGTGTACATCCTGATCCTCCCGGCTTTCGGCATCGTGTCCGAGGTCCTGCCGACGTTCGCGCGCAAACCCCTGTTCGGCGCGCCGGTCGTCATCTACTCGGGCGTGCTCATCGGCTTCTTCGGCTTCGGCGTCTGGAGCCACCACATGTTCGCCGCCGGCATGGGCCCGGTCGCCGACGCGGCGTTCTCGATCGGCACGATGCTGATCGCGATCCCGACGGGCGTGAAGATCTTCAACTGGCTCGCGACGCTCTGGGGCGGCACGATCCGGACGACCACGGCGCTCCACTTCGCGGCGGGGCTCGTCGGGCTCTTCACGATCGGCGGGCTCTCGGGCGTCATGCACGCCTCGCCGCCCGTGGACCTGCAGCAGACCGACAGCTACTTCGTCGTCGCGCACCTCCACTACGTGCTGATCGGCGGCAGTCTCTTCGGCCTCTTCGCCGGCGCGTACTACTGGTGGCCGAAGATGACGGGGCGTCTCCTCGACGAGCGCCTGGGCAAGGTCCACTTCTGGGTCCTGGCGGTCGGCTTCAACCTCGCGTTCTTCCCCCAGCACTACCTCGGCGCGATCGGGATGCCGCGCCGGATCTACACCTACGCCGACGGCGCCGGCTGGACGTTCTGGAATTTCGTCTCCACGGTGGGCGCCTTCGGCATCGCGCTGGGCGTGCTCCTCTTCATGGTCAACGCGTGGCGCAGCCTCAGGGCCGGCGCGCCGGCGCCCGCGGACCCGTGGGACGGCCGCACGCTCGAGTGGCGGACCTCCTCGCCGCCGCCGCCGCACGACTTCGACACGATCCCGCCGGTCCTCGGCCGCGACTCGTTCTGGCGGGAGAAATATGGTCGCGGTCGGGGGGCGGGGGGCGCCGGAGCGAGTGGAGGACCGAGCGCCGGCGCCCCCCGCGTCCCCGATGACCATATCCACCTGCCGGCGCCGTCGTCCTGGCCGCTCCTGACGGCGGCCGGCCTGGGCATCCTGGCGATCGGCGCGCTCACCCACCTCGCCGTCGTCGCCGTCGGGGCGCTCGTCACCGTCGTCTGCATGTTCAAGTTCGCGCTCGAGCACCACCGGACGGCCGCGCACGAGCACCAGGTCGGCAACCTCGGCGTGGACCACCGCAAGGTCGCGCTGTGGGTGTTCCTCGGCTCGGAGTGCTTTTTCTTCGGCACGCTCATCGCCACGTACCTCGCGTACAAGGGGCGCAGCGTCGTCGGGCCCGAGCCCCACCAGATCCTCAACATCCCGCTGACGACGCTCTCGACCTTCGACCTCCTGATGTCGAGCCTGCTCATGGTGCTGGCGCTCGCGGCCGTCCAGCGGGGCGACCGGCTCCAGGCGCGCCTCTGGCTCTTCGGGACGGCGCTCTTCGGCCTGATCTTCCTCGGGTTCCAGGTCTACGAGTTCACGCACTTCGTCCTCGAGGGGCTCACGCTCCAGCAGAACCTCTTCGGCTCCACCTTCTTCGTGCTCACCGGCTTCCACGGCGGTCACGTGACGGTCGGCGTCGTCTGGCTCCTCTCGCTGTGGGTCCTGGACCTGCGCGGCAAGCTCGGGGTCGCCGACGCGGTCAAGGTCGAGGTGGCGGGCCTGTACTGGCACTTCGTGGACGTCGTGTGGATCGCGATCTTCACGCTGATCTATCTCATCCCATGAGGACCGAGCCGTGACCGACCAGCCCCAGGCGCACGCCGAGCACGCCTCGATCGGCACCTACGTGAAGGTGGCGGTCATCCTCACCGTCGTGACCGCGCTGGAGTTCTCGGTCATCTATATCCGGGCGCTCACCCCGATCCTCGTCCCGCTGCTGCTCGTCCTGTCGGCGGGCAAGTTCGCGCTGGTCGTCCTCTTCTTCATGCACCTCCGGTACGATTCGCGCGCGCTCACGATCCTGTTCGCCGGGCCGCTCCTGCTCGCCTCGGGCATCGCGATCGCGCTCATGACCCTGACCGGAGCGTTCCTCCTCTTCGGGCGATGAGCGACGCGCGCCTTTCTCGGGCCACCCACGGTCCACGCCGGCCTCGCGGACCCCGCTACAAATGAGTAGCCCCATGGCGCAAACGCCTCCGCCATTCTCCTGGACGTCCGGCGAGCTGCACGCCGACGTCCTGCTCGGCGCCGGGCTCCTCGCGGCGGCGTACGCGATCGCCTGGGCGAGGGGCCCGCGGCGGAGCGCGGCGGAGCCCGTGCGGTTCTTCGCGGGGGTCGGCGTGCTGCTGCTGGCGCTCAACGGGCCGCTCCACGACCTCTCCGACTACTACCTCTTCAGCGCCCACATGGTGCAGCACCTGCTGCTCACGCTCCTGGCGCCGCCGCTCCTCCTGGCGGGCACGCCGGGCTGGATGCTCGACCGGCTGCTGGCGCCGCTCCTCCGGTGGGACCTCGGGCGCTTCGCCGTGAGGGCGACGACGCGGCCGGTCCCCGCACTCGCGCTCTACGCGGTGGCGCTGATCGCCTGGCACATGCCGGGCCCGTACAACGCGGCGCTCGAGGCGCACGGCTGGCACGTCGTCGAGCATCTCGTCCTGATCGCGACGGCGGTGCTCGCGTGGTGGCCGGTGGCGTCGGCCTCCGCCCTGGCGCCGCGGCTCCCCTACGGCGCGCAGATCCTCTATCTCTTCGCGTTCGGGATCCCGATGACGGTCGTCGCGTCCATGATCACCGGCGCCGAGCACGTCCTGTACCCGTACTACGCCGCGGCCCCCCGTCTCTGGGACCTGGCGCCGCTCGCCGACCAGCGGCTCGGCGGCCTCATCATGTGGGTGCCGGCGGGCCTGATCCCGCTGGCGGCGTTCACCGTCGTCTTCTTCCGCTGGGCGGCGGCCGAGGCCGACGAGGAACCATCGGCCGTCGGGAAACCTCTGCTATGATCGAATCCGCTCTCGCATGAACATCTGTGTCGTCGGCACCGGCTACGTCGGGCTCGTCACGGGCGCGGTCTTCGCGGACCTCGGCAACGACGTCGTCTGCGTCGACAACGTCCCGGAGAAGATCGCCATGCTCCAGGCCGGGCGGATGCCGATCTACGAGCCGGGCCTCGAGGAGATGGTCGCGCGCAACGCGGCCGACGGCCGGCTCTCGTTCACCACCGACCTGGCCGCCGCCGTCCGCCGCTCCGTCATCGTGTTCATCACGGTCGGCACACCCGCCAAGGACACCGGGCAGACCGATCTCGCCGCGGTCGAGTCCGTGGCGCGGCAGATCGGCCAGGCGATGGAGCGCTACACCGTCGTCGTCAACAAGTCCACGGTGCCCGTCGGCACCGGCGAGCTCGTCCGCGAGGTGATCGAGCGCCACCAGCCCACGCCGGTGCCCTTCGACGTCGTCTCGAACCCGGAGTTCCTGCGCGAGGGCGCGGCGATCGAGGACACGCTCCGGCCCGACCGCATCGTCATCGGCGCGCCCACGCAGCAGGTGGCGATGTCGCTCCTCGAGCTCTACGCGCCGCTCGAGCGGCCGATGATCATCACCGACGTGCCGTCGGCCGAGATGATCAAGTACGCCTCGAACGCGTTCCTCGCGGCGAAGATCTCGTTCATCAACACCGTCGCGAACATCTGCGAGCTCGCGGGCGCCGACGTCACGCAGGTCACGAAGGCGATGGGGCTCGATCCCCGGATCGGTCCGGCGTTCCTGCAGGCCGGGCTCGGCTACGGCGGCAGCTGCTTCCCGAAGGACACGGAGTCCCTCATCCACACGGCCGCTTCGCTCGGCGTCGACTTCGCGCAGCTGCGCGCCGTGGTCGAGACCAACGATGAGCGGGCACCCCACCTCGTGCGCACGATCGAGAAGGCGCTCGCCCCGCTGGACGACAAGACGATCGGCGTGCTGGGGCTCGCCTTCAAGCCCAACACCGACGACATGCGTGAGGCGAAGTCCATCGAGGTGGTTGAACGCCTCACCGAGCGCGGGGCGACCGTGCGCGCCTACGACCCCGTCGCGATGGACAACGCCCGCAAGGTGCTGCCGCCCGGCGTCGTCTACTGCGACTCGCCGTACGCGGCCGCCGACGCCGCCGACGGCGTCGCCCTCGTCACCGAGTGGAACGAGTTCAAGTTCCTCAACCTCGAGCGCCTCCGTTCCGTCATGCGCCGGCCGGCCGTCTTCGACGGCCGGAACCTCTGGGAGCCCGAGCGAATGCGGCGCCTGGGCTTCGAGTACTACTCGATCGGCCGCAGGCCCGTCCTGCCCGCCTGACACCCGCGATGCGGGCGCTCATCACGGGAGGGGCGGGGTTCATCGGCTCCCACCTCTGCGAGTTTCTCCTCGGGCAGGGCTGGGAGGTCGTCTGCGTGGACAACTTCATCACCGGCTCCGCGGACAACGTCGCGGCCTTCGCGGCGCGGCCCGGGTTCAGCCTCGTCCGCCACAACGTGACCGAGTACATCCGCGTGGACGGCCCGCTCGACTGGGTCCTGCACCTGGCGAGCCCCGCCTCGCCGCGCGACTACCTCGAGCTGCCGATCCAGACGCTGAAGGTCGGCGCGCTCGGCACCCACAACGCGCTCGGCCTCGCCAAGGCCAAGGGCGCGCGCTTCCTGCTGGCCTCGACCTCCGAGGTCTACGGCGACCCGCTCGTGCACCCGCAGCGCGAGGACTACTGGGGCAACGTGAACCCGGTCGGCCCGCGCGGCGTGTACGACGAGGCCAAGCGCTTCGCCGAGGCGATGACGATGGCCTACCACCGCTACCACGGCGTGGACACGCGCATCGCCCGCATCTTCAATTCGTTCGGCCCACGGATGAGACTCAACGACGGGCGCGCGATCCCGGCGTTCATCACCCAGGCGCTCGGGGGCATCCCCGTGACGGTGTATGGCGACGGCTCGCAGACGCGCTCGTTCCAGTACATCTCGGACCTCATCGACGGGCTCTGGCGCCTCATGCGGACGCCCGTCACCGAGCCGGTCAACCTCGGCAACCCGCAGGAGATGACGCTGCTCGAGCTCGCCAAGCGCATCATCCGGCTCACCGGCTCGAAGAGCGAGATTGTCTTCGCCCCGCTCCCCGTGGACGATCCGAAGGTGCGCCAGCCCGACATCGGCCGCGCCCGCGCGCGGCTCGGCTGGGAGCCGCGCGTGGACACCGACGAGGGGCTGCGGCTCACGATCGAGTGGTTCAGGCGGAAGCTCCGCGGATGAGGGTCCTCGTGACGGGCGGCGCCGGCTTCATCGGCTCCCACGTGGTGGACCGCCTGCTCGCCGCCGGCCACGCCGTGGACGTCGTGGACAACCTGAGCACGGGGCGCTGCGCGCAGGTGAACCCGGCGGCCCGGCTCCACGTCTGCGACATCCGCAGCCGCGCCCTCGACGACGCCTTCGCCGCGGCGCGGCCCGAGGCCGTGGTGCACGCGGCGGCGCAGACCGCGGTCGGGCGCTCCGTCGCCGACCCGCTCTTCGACGCGAGCGTCAACGTGCTCGGCACACTCGCCGTCCTCGAGGCAGCCCGGCGGGCCCGGGTGGGGCGCGCCGTCTTCACGTCCAGCGGGGGCGCGGGCTACGGGGACACGGACGTCCTGCCGACGCCCGAGGAGCATCCGGCCCGGCCGGCCTCGCCCTACGGCGTGGCGAAGATCGCCGGCGAGCTCTACCTCGACTGCTGGGCGGGGCTCACGGGGGGGCGCGCGCTCGCGCTTCGCCTGGCGAACGTCTATGGGCCGCGGCAGGACCCGCGCGGCGAGGCCG